>Ga0316604_10000160_pt1 | contig 104009 bp, 93 predicted proteins | sample OWC_soil_day20_C_FD_207650 | JGI IMG/M metagenome (GOLD analysis project Ga0316604, IMG submission 207650) | Wetland soil microbial communities from Old Woman Creek delta, Ohio, United States - OWC_soil_day20_CT | ecosystem: Environmental > Terrestrial > Soil > Wetlands | place: USA: Ohio... | reverse complement strand
AACGGATAACCCAATGCTTTCGTGCCATTGTGCAATCAGAAATTTCACCGTATCGGGACGAGCGCGCAGTTCGCTGTATTGTGCCGCGCGATACAGCATGTAGAACGCGCCCAGATCGTGCACCAGGCCGGCCATCATGGCCTCATCCGGATTGAAGCGGGTCATCCGCTTGGCCAGGATATAGGTCGCGCTAGCGGCCAAAATGGAATGCTGCCACAACCAATGCGCCATTTCCTCGAAATTGGCCATCTCGCGCGAGCGCAACATCTGGCCCATGGTGATCGTCATCGCGGTGCTGCGCACGGTTTCCAGCCCGAGGCGGCTGATGGCGGTCTTGAGATCCTTCACGACAATCCCGGCGGGATTGAAAGCGACCGAATTGGCCATGCTCAACAGTTTGCTGCCGATCAGCGGCTCCAGGCCGATCTGCTCGGCGATCCGGCTCAACGGCTGGTCGGTATCACGCAACGCCTTGCGGATGCGCACCGCCAGATCAAAACAGGTCGGAAACACCACCTCGCCCGACAATTCTGCGGCAATATCTTCCAACATCTGGAAACGTTGCGCATTGAGTGCGTTTCCAGTCAAATCGGCTTGTTCCGTGATTGTCATTCGTCCACCTCGTTGACTGTCCAGTCTTCAAAGCAATAATCAATCCAACCTGAATCCGGCATACGACAATGGTTGTATTGTAGTCAAGCCAGGGCGGGGTGCTGCCGGTTTTTCGCGGTGTATCGTTGCCACCCCGGAAACGCAAAAACGCCACCGCAGAGGGTGGCGTTAAATCAGGGTGCAATCAAAATCCGTGATCAGAAACGGCGGCGCGGTGGCGGCGGGTTGCTGCTGCCCCGGTTTTCAATGTGGCGGAAAGTGATGCGGCCCTTGGTCAGATCGTAAGGAGTCAGCTCCAGGGTCACTTTGTCACCGGCCAGGATACGGATATGGTGCTTGCGCATCTTGCCTGCGGTATAGGCGATCAATTCGTGGCCGTTTTCCAGCTTTACGCGAAAACGCGAATCCGGCAACACTTCGGTTACCGCGCCATTCATTTCAATCAGGTCTTCTTTAGCCATTGGGCATTCCTTTGAAAAAAGCAGAAAAGCCCGGCAACGCCGGGCTCTGGTCAGGCAATGCCACTCAGCTTATTCAGCCGGGCAGATATTGGAAGCCTGTTTGCCTTTGGGGCCAGTGGTGATTTCGAAGCTCACGCGCTGGTTTTCAGCGAGCGTTTTGAAACCTTGGTTTTGAATGGCGGAAAAGTGCGCGAACAGATCGTCGCCACCACCATCAGGAGTAATGAAGCCGAAGCCCTTGGAATCGTTGAACCACTTTACGGTACCTGTTGTCATGTCTTGAGTTCCTTGAAAAAGAGAATAGAAAAGGGACTGACTGCCCTGTTGGGCGAGCATCAAGACGGCGGGAATGACAAACTGAAGTACCACAAGAAAAGAAAGGTACAAAGCCGGGCAAAAACAACACTACTTGAAAATCGCTGACTGCACTGTGGACCTCTGCGCCCTGTTTGGCAACCTTTATTTTTCACGAACGACAGGCGGGCAGAGGGAAATCCTCATCAAGGCTGGCCGGGGAGCGCGTGAGCAGGCAGAATCACGTCTCGTTGATCTGCCCTTTCCCTTATGAACAAACCCCTCATTCACCTTTCCGATCTGGACCGCCTGGGCACCTGGCTGAAATACCGTGCCGGACTCTGCGAGCACTGCATGGCGACCTGCTGCACCATGCCGGTTGAAGTCAAACTGCCGGATCTGGTGCGCATGGGCGTGGTGGACGAGTTTGAAGCCGGGGAACCCGCCAAGCAGATTGCCAAGCGGCTGATGAAGGCCGGCATCATCGAACACTTCAACTTCAAGAACAGCATATTTACGCTGGCGCGGCGCGCCAATCACGACTGCCGCTACCTGGATGCGCAAACCCGCCGTTGCACGATCTACGAAAAACGGCCCAACACCTGCCGCAACCATCCGCAGATCGGGCCGCGGCCCGGGTATTGCGCCTACCGCGTCAAGCAGGCCGCACCGGCCAAAGGCTGACTCAAGCCGCGCTCAGCATGCCCTGGGTCTCGATGAAGCCGATGATCCGGTCGAGCGAAAATCCCGTTTTCATGTTGGAAAACAGGAAAGGCCGCTCGCCGCGCATTTTCTTGGCATCGTGATCCATCACTTCGAGCGAAGCCCCCACCATCGGCGCAAGGTCGATCTTGTTGATGATCAACAGGTCGGATTTCATGATGCCCGGCCCGCCCTTGCGCGGAATCTTTTCGCCCGCGGCCACATCGATCACGTACAGCGTGAGATCGGACAGTTCCGGACTGAAAGTCGCCGCAAGATTGTCGCCGCCGCTTTCCACGAAAATCACGTCCAGATCGGGGAAACGCTCGTTCAGACGCGCGATTGCTTCGAGATTGATCGAGGCATCCTCGCGGATTGCCGTATGCGGGCAGCCGCCGGTTTCCACGCCGATGATGCGATCCGGCGTCAGCGCCTCGTTGCGCACCAGGAACTGCGCGTCTTCCTGGGTGTAGATGTCATTGGTCACAGCGGCCACGTTGTATTTTTCGCGCATGGCCTTGCACAACGCCAGCGTCAGTGCGGTTTTGCCCGAGCCGACCGGCCCGCCGATGCCCACGCGCAGAGGGGGTTTCTTCATGTTTGTCTCCATTTTTATTACGACCTGAATAATCTGCTGTATTGAATTTCATGCCGCGCCGACAGCCACGCCAGCGCCGGGGCAAAGCCGGAAAGCTCGTCTTCCGGCAGGCTTTGCGCCAGTTGGGTTGCGGCTTCCAGTTCCGGCAACAGCTCGCCGAGCAGTTTCTGCCCGGCCACCTGCCCCATCGGCAGCGCTTTCATCAACACCATCACTTGGTTTTCCTGCCAGCTCCACAGGTAGGCCTGCAATGCTGCCTGCGGGTAGATATGCCAGTGCCTGGCGGCCAGCGCCCAGGCGGCCAACAAACCCACCGGCCCGGCCAGCGGCAATTCGCCGCCATCGAGCGCTTTCAACAACTGGATCAGCGAATAGCCGGTTTGTTCGGTCTCGGCGCGCAGCTCGCGGGTTTCGCGGCTCGCCAGCCAGCGCTGGTTCAGCGCATCGAGTTGCATCCAGTTTTCCTGTTCCGCAGCCAGCAGCGAATGCCAGAGCAACGGCGCTTCCCAGCGACCGACCGGGCCGTTCAGTTGATCGGCGATCCAGACCCGGGCCGTGGCCGAATCGCGCACCACCTCATGCTCGATGGCCGATTCCATGCCCTGCGAATAACTGTAGGCACCGATCGGCAAGGCGGGACTCGCCAGGCGCAGAAGCTGGAAAGCGGCCATATCCATGATCAGCGCCCGCCGAACAGGTGCAATTTGGGCTTGCTGTGAAATTCCGGATCGCCGTGACTGTGATGGCTGCCGCCACCATACGCGCCGGCCTCGGGCTCGAATGGCGCTTCGAGCTTGACGACCGTGACGCCCAGCTGTGCCAGCATATCGGCCAGCACATAGTCATCGAGCAGGCGCAGCCAGCCCTCCCCCACTTGCAGCGGCACATGGCGATTGCCGAGGTGATACGCCGCGCGGGTCAGCTCCAATGGCGTGTTGGCCGTGACATGCAGCACGGCCTCGGCCTTGGCCACCATGCGCACCACGCGGCCATCCTCGGCCAGCAGGCAATCGCCGCCACGCAACGGACGGCCGTCGTGCTCCAAGAACCAGCCGACCTCTTCGCCTTCAGGAATCCGCGTGCGAAATCGCGCTTTCTGGCGGTATTCATACGGTAGCGGCAATTCCAGCGCGGTTTCCGTTGATTCGGTTCGTTTGGTCAAAACCAGCATGCGTGCATCTTTCAAAATAGGAAGTAACGCTGCGCCATCGGCAATACCTTTGCCGGTTCACACCACAGCAACTCGCCATTGGCGCGCACCTGATAAGTCTGCGCATCGACTTCGATCTTCGGCAGCCAGTTGTTGTGGATCAGGTCGGTCTTTTGCACCGTGCGGCAGCCCTGCACCGCCACCAACCGCTTTTTCAGCCCCAACCGTTCGGCCACGCCGGCCTGCTTGGCAATTTCCGAGACAAAAGTCAGTGAGGTGGCCTGCACGCCCGGGCCGAAACTCGCGAACATCGGCCGGTAGTGCACCGGTTGCGGGGTCGGGATGCTGGCATTGGCATCGCCCATCGCGGCGGCGGCAATGGCGCCGCCCTTGAGGATCAGGCTCGGCTTCACGCCGAAGAAAGCCGGTTTCCACAGCACCAGATCGGCAAACTTGCCGACTTCGATCGAACCGACTTCATGCGCGATGCCGTGGGTGATCGCCGGGTTGATCGTGTATTTGGCGATATAGCGCTTGGCGCGGAAGTTGTCGTTGCCCGGCGCATCCTCGGCCAGCGCGCCGCGCTGCTTCTTCATCTTGTCCGCCGTCTGCCAAGTGCGGATGATCACCTCGCCGACACGGCCCATGGCTTGCGAATCAGACGAGAGCATCGAGAACGCGCCCAGATCGTGCAGGATGTCTTCGGCGGCAATCGTTTCGCGGCGGATGCGGCTTTCGGCGAACGCCACATCCTCAGCGATGCTCGGATCGAGGTGATGGCAGACCATCAGCATGTCCAGATGCTCGTCAATGGTGTTCACCGTGTACGGCCGGGTCGGATTGGTCGAGCTCGGCAGCACGTTCAGCTCGCCACAGGCGCGGATGATGTCCGGAGCATGGCCGCCGCCCGCGCCTTCGGTGTGATAGGTATGAATGGTGCGGCCCTTGAACGCGGCGAGCGTCGCTTCGACAAAGCCCGATTCGTTCAGCGTATCGGTATGGATCGCCACCTGCACATCGTAGCTGTCCGCCACGGAGAGGCAATTGTCGATCGCCGCCGGCGTGGTGCCCCAGTCTTCGTGCAGCTTCAAGCCAATTGCCCCGGCAGCAACCTGCTCGATCAAGGGGCCGGGCAGGCTGGCGTTGCCCTTGCCGGTAAAGCCGATATTCATCGGAAAGGCCTCGGCGGCCCTGAGCATCTGCTCCATATGCCACGGTCCCGGCGTGCAGGTCGTCGCGAAGGTGCCGGTGGCCGGGCCGGTGCCGCCACCGATCATGGTAGTGACGCCACTCATCAGCGCTTCTTCGATCTGCTGCGGGCAGATGAAGTGGATGTGGGTATCGATGCCGCCGGCGGTGACGATGCAGCCCTCGCCTGCGATGATCTCGGTGCCCGGCCCGATGATGATGTCGACGCCGGGCTGGATATCCGGATTGCCGGCCTTGCCGATCGCGGCGATGCGACCGCTCTTCAACCCGATGTCGGCCTTGACGATGCCCCAGTGGTCCAGGATCAGCGCGTTGGTGATCACGGTATCGGCCACGTCGGCCGACATGCGCTGGCTCTGGCCCATACCGTCGCGGATCACCTTGCCGCCGCCGAATTTCACTTCTTCGCCGTAGATCGTGTAATCGCGCTCGACCTCGATCCACAGATCGGTATCGGCCAGCCGCACCTTGTCGCCCACCGTCGGGCCGAACATCTCGGCATAGGCCTTGCGGGACATTGTTGTCATTCGTGTTTCTCCTGTGTGAGGAGTGAGGTGTTAAAAGTGAGGGGTTACTCCTCCCGCCTCACTCCTAACTCCTCACAATTTCCCCATTACCTTGCCCTGAAAGCCGTACACCGCCCGTTCACCCGCCAACGCGACCAGCTCCACGGTCCGGGTTTGGCCCGGCTCGAAACGCACTGCCGTTCCGGCCGCGATGTTGAGGCGGAAGCCGCGTGCTTGCGCGCGATCGAACTGCAGAAAATCGTTGGTTTCAAAAAAATGGTAGTGCGAGCCGACCTGGATCGGCCGATCGCCCACGTTGGCCACCACCAGCGAGACCGTCTGCCGCCCGGCATTGATTTCGATCTCGCCCTCACTCACCTGCATTTCGCCCGGAATCATGTTGGCCCCTCAGAGTGCACTGACCAGGAAGCCGGCGCCCATCAACGCGATGCCGCCACCGAGAACTCGCGAATACCAGGCACTGCGCTGCTTGAACAATACGCCGAGCACCATGCCGGATAGATGCAGAGCCAGCGTGCCCAGCACCATGCCCGACAATGCCGCCACGGCTTGTGCGGCAGGCAGTTCGCTGCCGTGCGCCACGCCATGGAAAACGGCAAACAGGCCGACCAATACTGCGCCCATCAACAGTGGCAACCGCACGCGCGCACCGATCAGGAGGCCCAGCACCAGAAGCGATGCGGCAATCATCGGTTCAACCATCGGCACCGCGGCGCCGCTGAAACCGATCAGGCCGCCGACCAGCAGCAACCCGGCAAACGCGACCGGCATCACCCATACCTGCCGGGTAACCAGAACACTCCAGACGCCAACGGCCAGCATCGCCGCCATGTGATCCATGCCGGTGAACGGGTGTACCAGCCCGATCATAAACGCCGAACCATGATGGCTGCCGGCATCGACACCGATATGGGCCAGCGCGAGGCCGGGCAACAGAGCTAGGGCAGCAACAGCAAACGAACGCAAATTTTTCATGAGGGAGCTCCTGGGTTAGACGATAGGTTGGTGAACGGTGACAAGCTTGGTGCCGTCCGGGAAAGTAGCTTCGACCTGGATTTCCGGAATCATCTCGGGTACGCCTTCCATGACCTGATCCCGCGTCAAGAGCGTGGTGCCAAAGCTCATCAGCTCGGCCACGCTGCGCCCGTCGCGCGCGCCTTCCAGAATCGCGCAGGAGATATACGCCACGGCTTCCGGGTAGTTGAGCACCACGCCGCGCGCCAGGCGGCGTTCGGCCACGAGGCCTGCGGTAAACAGCAGCAACTTGTCTTTTTCGCGCGGGGTGAGTTCCATCCGTTTCTCCTGATCAATTATTCAATCGTTTTATGTCGCCCAGATCCGCGGGGCCACGGCAGCACGGCCCAGAGCGACTGGGCGAACCAGCGCCCAGACCGCCCGCAGCGCGGCATGCGCGGCTTCGGTTCCCGGCCCCAGATAGCGGGCCACCCAGATATCCGGCAGTTGCGTGATGGCCAGCCTGCCTTCCACGTCCAGCACACGACAGGCATCGGTTATTTCTTGCGGCAAAGCAGGGCCAACCCAGATCAGGTTGCCAGTAACCGGGAAACCGGCCATGCCAATCGGCGAATCCAGCAAGGGCGAGCCACCGGGCAAGGCAATCTGTTCATGCCAGAGTAGCCGTCCGGCGCGGCGAATTTCAGTTTTCTGCCGCCAGCAGCCTTCCTGGAACTGTTCGCCACAGGCCCGGCGCCCGAGGCTGACCACTTCCATCGCCAGCAGGCGGGCATCGGCGGCCAGATCGAAGCGGTTGGCTATCGTGACATCCGCGCCATTGAAAAGGATGGTTTCCTGCGGCAGCCATTCCAGGATCGCGCCCTGCTCCAGACGGGTCGTCAGATCCTGTTGCGCCGCACGGCCAAAGCCGCGATACCACTTGGCCGCACCGGGGCTGGTGATCAAGGCATGGGCATCGCGTTCCAGCGCCACGTCGATCTTGAGCTGATCACCGCCGGCAATGCCGCCCGGCGGATGCACGATGATGTGCTGGCAAACTTCCGGACCTTCCGGGTACAGGTGCTTTTGCACCCTTAAAGGGCCGTGGTGCATACGACGCACAGGAACGGTGCCCATGTTTGTGCGCGCATAGCCCAGCGCCAGGCTGGCTTGCCAGTTGTCAAAACCGCTGACGATGCAATCTGGTGCGCGATCCATATCGATTTGTTGCAACTCTTTTATATGGCGACCAGCGCCTTGACCTCGGGTAGAGCAAGTTCCGAGCCAGCCCCTTTGCGGATCACCTCGCCGCGTTCCATCACCAGGTAGCGGTCCGCCAGCTCGGCGGCAAAATCGTAATACTGCTCGACCAGCAGAATCGCCATGTCGCCGCGTTCGGCCAATTGGCGGATCACCTGCCCGATCAGTTTGATGATCGAGGGCTGGATGCCCTCGGTCGGTTCATCGAGGATCAGCAAAGTGGGTCGGCTAACCAGCGCCCGGCCGATGGCCAGTTGCTGTTGTTGCCCCCCGGAGAGATCGCCGCCACGCCGATGGCGCATTTCCTTGAGCACCGGGAACATGGCGTAGACTTCTTCCGGCACCTTTTTCGCCTCGCGACCGGGCAGACGCGCCATGCCCATCAGCAGGTTCTCTTCCACGGTCAGCCGCCCGAAAATCTCGCGCCCCTGCGGCACATAGGCAATGCCGGCGGCCACGCGCTCGTGCGGGCTCATTTTCATGATCGACTTGCCCATCCACTGCATTTCGCCGCTTTTGGCCGGAATCACGCCCATCAGGCATTTCAGCAGCGTAGTCTTGCCCACGCCGTTTCGCCCGAGAATACAGGTCACTTCGCCGATGGGTGCTTCGAGTGCCACATCGCGCAGGATGTGGCTCCCGCCGTAGTATTGGTTCAGATTGCTCACGTTCAACATTTTCGTTTCCTCAGTAGAGGCATACCACCTCCAACGGGCGAGCGAGCCAAAGCAGGTTGCGGAAGGCCGGAGCACAGGAAGCGGAATGGACATGTAAGTCCATGAGCATTCCGAGCACCGCCCGACCGCAAGATGCGCAGGCGCAGCCGCCCGTTAGCGTCCCAGGTAGACCTCGATCACGCGCTCGTTCGCCTGCACCTCATCCAGCGATCCTTCCGCCAACACGCTGCCCTCGTGCAGCACGGTGACCTTGTCGGCAATCTTGCCGACAAAGCCCATGTCGTGCTCGACCACCATCAGCGTGTGCTTGTTCGCGAGTTCCAGGAACAGCTCGGCCGTGGCATCGGTTTCGGCATCGGTCATCCCGGCCACCGGCTCGTCGAGCAGCAACAGCAGCGGCTCCTGCATCAGCAGCATGCCGATCTCCAACCACTGTTTCTGGCCGTGCGAGAGCAGCCCGGCCGGGCGCAGGTATTCGTTTTTCAGGCGGATGCGCTGCAGCGTGGCGTCGATGCGGTCACGCTCTTCGCCACTTAACCGAGCCTTCAGGCTGGCCCAGACCGATTTCTGCGTCTTCATCGCCAGTTCGAGGTTGTCGTAGACGCTCATCGCCTCGAACACGGTCGGTTTCTGGAACTTGCGCCCGATGCCGGCCTGCGCGATCTGCGGCTCGGTCATGCGGGTCAGATCGAGCGTCTGGCCGAAAAACGCCGTGCCGCTGTCTGGCCGGGTCTTGCCGGTGATCACGTCCATCATCGTGGTCTTTCCTGCGCCGTTGGGGCCGATAATGCAGCGCAGCTCGCCCTGACCGATGTAGAGCGTCAGCTTGTTGAGTGCCCGGAAACCGTCGAAGGAAACGGTGATGTCTTCCAGGTAAAGCATCTGGCCATGGCTGACATCGAGCCCCGGCTGCAGCACGCGCGCGCCACCGGCGTCCCCGGACGCCCCGCCATCGAAAGGATGAATCGTTGCGCTCATTTGATCCCCCGCAGTTTGGCAATCAGGCCCAGCACGCCGTTAGGCAGGAAGAGCGTGACGCCGATGAACAACGCGCCCAGAAAGAACAGCCAGTATTCGGCAAAGGCCACGGTGAACCAGCTCTTGGCGCCGTTGACCAGTGCCGCGCCGATCAAGGGGCCGACCAGTGTGCCGCGCCCGCCGACCGCGACCCAGATCGCCATTTCGATCGAATTGGCCGCGCTCATTTCACCGGGGTTGATGATGCCGACCTGCGGCACGTACAGCGCGCCGGCCAGCCCGCAGATCATGGCCGAGATCACCCAGACAAACAGCTTGAAACCGAACGGGTTGTAGCCGCAGAACATCACACGCGATTCGGCATCGCGGATCGCGGTCAGCACCCGGCCATATTTGGAGCGCACCAGCTTGATCGCAAACCACAGGCTCGCCGCCAGCAGCGCGCCGGTCAGCAGGAACAGCACGGCGCGGGTAGCGGGCGCGGCGATCGGGAAACCCAGGATGCGTTTGAAATCGGTAAAGCCGTTGTTGCCGCCAAAGCCGGTTTCGTTGCGAAAGAACAGCAGCATCGCGGCATAGGTCAGCGCCTGGGTGATGATCGAGAAATACACGCCCTTGATGCGGCTCTTGAAGGCAAAGTAGCCGAACACCAGCGCCAGCAGGCCCGGCACCGCGACCACGAGGAACAGCGCCCAGAGGAAATGGCTGGAACCCACCCAGTACCAGGGCAGCTCTTTCCAGTCGAGAAAGACCATGAAATCGGGCAGATCGGATTGATAGTTACCTTCCCGGCCAATCGATCGCATCAGATACATGCCCATGGCATAGCCGCCGAGCGCGAAATACAGCCCGTGGCCCAGGCTCAACATGCCGCCGACACCCCAAACCAGATCGAGCGCCAGCGCTGCGATCATGTAGCACATGATCTTGCCTGCCAGCGACAGCGTAAACGCGGACACATGCAGCGCATGGCCTTCGGGGAACAGCGCATGCCCGGCGGGCAAACCCACCAGCAACAGTCCGACCAGAACCAGCAGCGCCATGCGCAACCAGAGCGGCAAGCCCTGCCAGAGTTGGAAAGAAATCGGTGTTGTCATGCGTTGCGCCTCACTCAACAGCGCGGCCCTTGAGGGCAAAGAGCCCCATCGGCCGTTTCTGGATAAAGAGAATGATGAAAACCAGGATGACGATCTTGCCCAGCACCGCGCCAATCGAGGGCTCAAGCACCTTGTTGACCACCCCCAGCCCCAGCGCTGCGATCACCGAGCCCGCCAGCTGCCCTACCCCGCCCAGCACCACCACCATGAAACTATCGATGATGTAGCTCTGGCCCAGATCCGGGCCGACGTTGCCGATCTGGGTCAGCGCCACGCCTGCCAGCCCGGCAATGCCGGACCCCAGGCCAAAGGCCAGCATATCGACCCGGCCGGTCGGCACGCCCACGCAATCGGCCATGCGGCGGTTCTGCGTCACGGCGCGCACAAAGAGCCCCAGACGCGTCTTGTTGAGCAAGAGCCAGGTCAGCACCAGCACCGCGGCGGCAAAGGCGATGATGATCATGCGGTTGAACGGCAGCGTCAGCGCGGCGGTCACCTGCCAGCCGCCAGACATCCAGGACGGGTTGGCCACCTCGACGTTCTGCGCGCCGAACAGCACACGGATCGCCTGGATCAGGAACAGGCTGATCCCCCAGGTGGCGAGCAAGGTTTCCAGCGGACGGCCATACAGATGGCGGATCACCAGCCGTTCCAGTGCAATGCCGACCAGCCCCGAGACGACAAAGGCCACCGGCAGCGCCGCGAGCAGATACCAGTCGGTGAGGCCCGGCAGGTGCTGACGGAACACGCCCTGCACCGTGAAAGTGGCATACGCGCCGATCATCAACAGCTCGCCATGCGCCATATTGATCACGCCGAGCAAACCGTAGGTGATCGCAAGACCCAGCGCGGCCAGCAGCAGGATCGAACCGAGCGATAGCCCGCTGAAGGCGTGGCCGGCGAACTCCTGCCACACCAGGCGGTGCTTGATCGCTTGCAGCGCCTTGGCCGCCTCGGTGCGCACCACCGGATCGGCTTCTGTCCCGGCGCGTGTCAGCGGTTCGATGCGCGATTTGATCGACGGATCGTTACTCGCCGCCAAGGATTGCAGCGCGGCGATACGCACTTTCGGATCGGCATGCGCGAGGCGCATATTGGCCGCGAGCAGGCTCAGTTGGTTCTTGAGCCCCGCGTTGCTTTCAGCCACCAGTTGCTTTTCCACCAACGGCAGCAACGCCGGGTTGGCGGCATCCTGCAGGGTTTGCACCGCCGCCTTGCGGGTGGCCAGATCCGACGCGGAAATTTTCGTTGCAGACAACGCCACATCCAGCGCGTTGCGCACCCGGTTGTTCAGCGGCACGGCATCCAGCGTGCCGGCATCGACCTTCACCGGCGATCCGGTTTCGGCATCGACCACGCCCGCATCGGTCTGCAAATAGGCACGGCCGTTGGTATCGCCCAGCAGCTTGCCGTCCTGCAATGCCTGCAACAGCGTGAGCAGCTCCGGCGTCGGGTTGGCTGCCCATTGCTCGATCAGCTCGGCCCGCGTGCTGTTATCGGCCGCGACCAAGTCGCTGGGCTGCCCGGCCTGCGCCGACAAGGGCAAGACCAGACAGCAGAGGCTCAGGATTCGTATCAGCACCATGCGAATCGGCATGTTGCATCTCCAGTAAAACCCACCGAGACCGGTGGGATATTCACAAAAACCATTACAGTAAACAGTCGTCATCCCGGCGAAGGTGACCGAAGGGAATGCAGAGCCCGGGATCCAGACTGCAGCCAAAACCCTGGATCCCGGCCTTCGCCGGGATGACGTCGGATTTTTTGCATTAAGTAAACGGCATTACGCATCGCAAGCAGTCACTTGGGCGACTCGAGCACCGCGCGACAAAGAGTTCGCCACGCGCAGCCGCTCAAAATCGCTCAGTAGCCGTCGCGAGCCCGTTCAGGACAAGAAGGCCGCACCGCAGGGGCCGGAATGGACACACAGTCCATGAGGACCCCGAGGAGCGCCCGCCGCAGTCATGGACGGGCGCAGCAGGCTAATGCGCGATTTTTACTTGCCGGTCATCTTGGTCGGCGTGTCACCCTTCTTCTCGTTACCTGCAATGAACGGGCTCCAGGGATTGGCACGCACCGGCGCCTTGGTCTGCCACACCACCGAGAACTGGCCGTTCGGCTGCACTTCACCGATCATCACCGGCTTGTGCAGGTGGTGGTTCTTCTCGTCCATCTTCAGGGTGAAGCCGCTCGGCGCCTTGAAGGTCTGGCCGGCCATCGCCGCCGCCACCTTGGTCGGATCGGTGGTCTTGGCCTTGGCCACGGCCTGTGCCCACATGTGGATGCCGACATAGGTGGCTTCCATCGGATCGTTGGTCACGAACTTGTCCGCGCCCGGCAGCTTCTTGGCCACGGCGTAGGCTTTCCACTTCTTCACCCAATCGGTATTGACCGGGTTCTTCACCGACTGGAAGTAGTTCCAGGCTGCGAGGTGGCCGAGCAGCGGCTTGGTGTCGATGCCCTTCAGCTCCTCTTCACCGACCGAAAACGCCACCACCGGCACATCGGTCGCCTTCAGGCCGGCATTGCCCAGTTCCTTGTAGAACGGTACGTTGGAATCGCCATTGATGGTCGAGATCACCGCGGTCTTCTTGCCCTCAGAGGAGAACTTCTTGATCTTGGCGATAATGGTCTGGTAATCGCTGTGGCCGAACGGCGTGTAGTCTTCCATGATGTCGGCATCGGCCACGCCCTTGGATTTCAGGAAGGCGCGCAGGATCTTGTTGGTGGTGCGCGGATACACGTAATCGGTGCCGAGCAGCACGAAGCGCTTGGCCGAACCGCCATCCTTGCTCATCAGGTATTCCACCGCCGGGATCGCCTGCTGGTTCGGCGCGGCGCCGGTGTAGAACACGTTGGGCGAAAGCTCTTCGCCTTCATACTGCACCGGGTAGAACAACAGGCCATTCAACTCCTCGAACACCGGCAGCACCGACTTGCGCGAAACCGAAGTCCAGCAGCCGAAGGTCACGGCCACCTTGTCCTGGGTGAGCAACTGGCGGGCCTTTTCGGCGAACAGCGGCCAGTTCGAGGCAGGATCGACCACCACCGGTTCGAGCTTCTTGCCCAGCACACCACCCTTGGCGTTGATTTCGTCGATGGTGAACAGCGCCATGTCTTTCAGCGAAGTCTCGGAAATGGCCATGGTGCCGGACAGCGAATGCAGGATGCCGACCTTGATGGTATCGGCGGCGAACACGGCGGAACTCATGCCGGCCAGGGCCAGCGAGGCGGCGATCACGCCGACTTTCAGAAATTTGCGACGGGTAGACATGCTCAGGCTCCTTGTAGATGGCGAAGTAGTTCTTGATGACTACGGGGACCAGATTAAGGAGTCGCGCGTTTTCCCGGAATACGTCAGATGACGTAGGCGAGGGGCAATGCGCGATGGGATTACGCGGCAAGGAAAGGCGCAAATACCCATGCCTATCATTCGTTGAGAGTTGCGAGACAGGCAGCGCTGTGCCCCAAAGCAAGTCCATTGGGAGGGCACACCGAATCGGCGAATCAAATGAGTAGCGGGATAGAAAAGTGACATATTGTTCCGTCTGCGAAAATTACAAATCCGAAAAAATACAATTAATGTAATTAATTTTGTCAGTAATTACTGATAAATGCTTCCATTTCGCATCGCAACATCAGACCGTTTATCCACACTAACAATTACAGCATCCTTGCTTTTTTATTTTTCTCGCTATGCTTTCAAATATGCGGTTGGTTATTGCCATCAACAAGCATGGGAGGAAATCATGGACGGAGGTGGAAGCATAGGAAGTGTGGGCGCCATCGGAGGCGCCGCGATCATGGGTCCTGTCGGGGGCATTACCTCCCTTGGAGCAGCCCCCGCGGTGGTTGCCCCGCCAATCAGCGCCGCGCCTGCCGTGGCGCCGAGCCCGGCCAGCGTGGAATCCATTTCCACCACGGCACGTGCCGCGCTAAGTAGCGAAGTCTCTTCCGTAGCGACTTCCGCATCTTCAGCCAGCGCCGCCGCTGCCTCGCCGTACCAGATCAATATCGTGGCCAATGCCAGTGACTTGCAAGATGTCTACAGAAATCTGGAACTGGACGTCCTCGACATAAACAAGATGGACGAACTCGTTGCCGCGCTGTTGCTGGCGCTGCTCATTCGCCATCACAACAAAGAATGATCTGGCGATGATAGGCGCCGTCGATTCGGTCACCATACAGCGAGCCCTGCGCCACCCCCGCGTGGTGCAGCTGGCGGCCAGCCTGGATATCGACCTGCAAGACACAGAGAATCAGAATTCCCTGCGGGTTACAGCGCAAGCCTTGCTGCACAAAACCGCGCTGGAACGCCTGACGCAACAACGGGCCACGGTTCCAGACTTGTCCACCGTTCAAGGCATCTCTCCTTCTGCCCACCGGGCTATCGTGGCTTACCTGGAAATAGCCCAGATGTGATTGGGGCTGGAAACCTTCGGACGAATTGCCACTACAACTTGGCTACGAAGAAAGCCCAATGGTAGGGTGGGTTCAAAGCGAAGCGTAACCCACCAAATCATAATTGCCGAAGGCTAAATAAAGATCCACCGCAACCCATTGAAACGGGTTTGAATTTCAAGCGTTGTCCGTGTGGATCAATGAGCCGCCCCATGACGCTGCACATCCGGCGCACTGCGCTCCGCTTCGAGTGCGCCTTACGGCCTTGCACTCCGAAAGAAATCTCTTTGGGGACGCACCGAATCAGCGGTTCAAATGAATAATGGGGATACGAAGTATTGTTCCGCGTGCGCAAATCCTGATTTGCGCACCCTACAGGACTTTTGTTCCAGAGTGACAAGCAAGGAAGGCATTTGTAGGGCGTCAATGAGCAACGCGAATTGCGCCGGATGTGGAGCGATCAACATTTTACATACGGCGCAATGCGCTGCGCTTATTGCGCCCTACGCGCTGTGTTAGCTTAATACGTTTCAATTCTTAGCTTGGTGTTGCAGTACTCAGATGCGCCCATTAAATCTGGGAATAGGGTTGAGTGATTGATGTTCATTCGATTGAGGTATTTTAGGCAATCTTTAATGTTTGTTGTTGGTGTTGTTATTTTTATTAAATGTGCATGTTTATCGTCATTGTTGAAGTTTTTGAACCAGCTTTCTAGGTCCATATTGTTCGGTCCGCGAGTAAAAAGCCCCCGTTGACTTACAAGTCGACTGTTTTCATCACTCATGGGTCTTATTATTTTAACTGTTGGTTTCTGTCTGTTAATTAATTTGACGGTGCTGTCCTTTTTGATTTTATTGCTAATTATCTCAATTGATGATTGCCCCACAGCAAAAATTGAAATCTCTTTTGTTTTCTCTTTTTCTGCAATAGTTGCCGCAAAATAGAGAGCTACAAATGGTGACTCACTCCAGTCAAGTAAAGGCGTGGCTAAGCCATGATGTTGACCAAGCGCCCACCAATCGTTTTCGTCTGAAATACCTGGCGGGGTTGGGCCTCGCCTACCTCTTGTTGCAAATTTAAATGATTCGAGGTGCGCTATTCTTTTTGGTGAGTCTGGATCTTTTATTATTCTATCCAGGGTTGGCTCTAATTTCCAAGAGCTATTGCCGTGTCCACGGTATATGTATGTTGTATATTCGAGCATTTCTTGGTTTATATACTCAGGGAAATATTTCCAGGAACTTAATTTCACCTCTAGATAGCCATTTTGATGAGTAGCTATCCATCTTGGTCTTCGGGGCATAATAATCGTCCATGCAAATTTATGATGAGCCTAACGTGATTTAGACACCAATCGGTGTCTAAAAATATAAAATATCCCTATCGCCAAACAAAATAAAACGACAAATTGACCGTGTAATTATTCAATATTCTTGCAATTACCCGCTGGTTTCGCTCTCGTCCACGCAGGGAAAGCACAACATACTGAACCGAAGATTACACTGATTATGCACCATCTTAAATAACCGATCTGGTCGTTTCCTACCCTCGTCTTCCCTTCTCCGCCGCCATCGCCGCCGCCGTCCGGGTTTCCACGCCCAGTTTCTCGAACACATGCTCCAGGTGCTTGTTCACCGTGCGCGGGCTCATTTGCAGGATGTCGGCGATGTCGCGGTTGGTCTTGCCCAGGCTCAGCCAGTGCAGCACTTCGGCTTCGCGGCGCGTCAGGTTGAATGAGGCCTGCAGGGTTTCGATTGCCACAGCATCGTTTTCCTCGCGCAAGACCACCAGCCATTCATCGTCGCCGGTCTGGTCGTGGAAGCTGGCCAGCAGACGCTTGCCTTCTTCGGCCAGCAGCAATCCCGGTACTTCGCGGCTTTCGCGGCGCGCATGATCGGCCTGGTGCACCCATTCCAGCAGGCGCGGCGGGGCGAATTCGCCATGCGGGCCGAACCAGGTTTCGAGCAGTTGCCTGGCCAAGGGCGTGCGCCAGGTGAGCTTGCCGCTGGCCGCGGCGATGGCGACCGTAGCCTGGCCGAAGGCATCGAGCGCGCTGCGCGCCTGCTTCATCTGGCGGGCGCTGTGCATGTGCGCGGCGATGCGCGCCAGCACTTCCTGCGGCTTGATCGGCTTGGTCACGTAATCGGCGCCGCCGGCGGCAAAGGCGGCGACCACGTGTTCAGTTTCGGTCAGCCCGGTCATGAACACGATGGGGATGGCCTGCGTGGAAAAATCGGCTTTCAGCCGGCGGGCGACTTCGAAGCCGTCCATGCCCGGCATCATGGCATCGAGCAGCACCACATCCGGCAGGCTGAGCCGGGCGCGATGCAGGGCCGATTCGCCGTCGGTGGCCACCAGCACGGTGTAGCCGACCTGGTCCAGCGCGTCGTAGAGCAGCGCAAGGTTGTCCGGCACATCGTCCACGGCCAGCACGATGCCCTGTTGGCGTTCAGTCATAGCTTCCCCTTGCGGATGATTTCGCGCAGCGCATCGAGCTGGAACCGGCTCACCAATTCACGCGCCAAGCGCACGAACTCGGCATAGCTTGGGTCAAGCTGCTCGATCCGATCCAGCGCCTCGCGGATGCCGCGCACATAACCCAGCTCCAGCACCGAGTTCAGCGCCTGCAACTCGTCGGCGGACGGGCAGAGCCACGTCGATACTTCCGGCGGTTCCGCCTTGGCCGGCAACAGCGGGACCGGCGCACTTACCCATTCCAGCCCCAGCCGTTCGCCGATCCAGACCAGCAATTCCTCGACTTTCAGCGGTTTCAGGATGAAATCCTCGGTGGCGATGCCCACATCGTTGTCCTGCCCCTTCTCGAAGGCATTGGCGGAAATGATCGCCACCTTGGCATCGCTCAATCCTTGCTCGCGGATGCGGCGCAGCGTTTCCCATCCATCGATGCCCGGCATGGCCAAATCCATGAAGATCAGGTGCGGCTGGAATTGCGGCAGCAGCGCCAGACACTCCAGTCCCGATGCGGCCTCTTCCAGCTGGAAACCGAGTGGCGCCAGCACGCTCACCAGCATCTCGCGGTCGACCCGTTCGTTGTCCACCACCAGAATTCGCCGGCGCGCGCCGGTATAGCCGATGCGGGTGGAGCGCGGCAAGGCGGCTTCCGCCTGTGCACCATGCACTTGCGGCAGGTACAGGCGCACCGTGAACACGCTGCCGCTGCCCTCGCTAGCCACGCGCATTTCGCCGCCCATCAGATCGGTCAGCATCTTGGCGATGGTCAGGCCCAGCCCGGTGCCGGTGGTGCCGCCACGGGCCGCGCCGCCGCGCTCGAACGGCTCGAAGATGCGCTGCATATCCGCAGCGAGAATGCCAGGCCCGGTGTCGTGCACTTCGAACACCGCCATCTCGCGCAGATAGGCCAGCTTGAAGGTCACGCCGCCGCTCTGGGTGTATTTCACCGCGTTGCCCAGGAGGTTGATCAGGATCTGGCGCAGGCGTTTCTCGTCGGCGCGCACCACGGCAGGCAGTTCTGACGAGGGCTGGTAGACGAAATCCAGCCCCTTGTTGCGCGCCTGCAGCTCGAACATGGCGACGATCTGCTGGATAAAGCCGGCGAAATCCAGCGCCTTGATATCGAGCGTGAGCTTGCCGCTTTCGATGCGCGCAATATCGATCGTGCCTTCGATCACCGACAAAAGATGGTCGCCGCTGCGCCGGATCACCTGGATGGCCTGCTGGCGCGAAGGCGGGATGCTGGCATCGCCATCGAGTATCTGCGCGTAACCGAGGATGGAATTCAACGGCGTGCGCAGCTCGTGGCTGATGGCCGAGATATAGCGGCTTTTGGCCTGGTTGGCCTGCTCGGCCACCTGCCGGGCATGCTGCAGCAACTCGTCGGTACGCCGGTGCGAATCGATTTCCCGCATCAGGAGCTGGGTCTGGCGGTTCGATTCCTCCTGCGCCACCTGGCGGCTCTTGTGGGTCAGCACCATCCACCAGGCCACCACGCTGGCCACCAGTACCAGTGCGGCGAAAACGCGGCCAAAGATATCGCCCAGATGCGCACCGGCCTGCACCTGCGTCTTGATCTCCAGGTAATACAGCATGCCCAAGAGCAGCATCAGGAACGGGACAATGCACGCCATCAGCAACAGGTAATGGCCGAGTCCGCGCGAAAGGAAAGGCAGGATGCGGCTGGGCAGCAGCCGGGCCAGCAGCCCCGCCCACTGCACGGAAAGCCGCGCCTGCGGCCGGCACTGGTCGTCGCAGCGCGCATCGAGCGTGCAGCAGAGCGAGCAGATCGGCCCCAGGTACGCCGGGCAATGCGCCATGTCTTCCGCTTCGTATTCGCGCTCGCAGACCACGCAGTGATGCAGCGTGCCATCGAACGGCGCCGAACCGCGCGCCAGGTAATAGCGGCCCTGGGTCAGCCAGGCAAGCAGCGGCGAAGTCGCCAGCGCGGTGCCGATCGCCAGGAACGGCGCAAACGGCTTGAGCGCCGTACCCAGCAGCCCGACATGCGCCGAGACCGACAGGATGGACGCCAGCGCCATCGCGCCCACGCCCACCGGGTTGATGTCGTAAAGATGGCTGCGCTTGAACTCGATGCCCGGCGGCGAGAGCTTGAGCGGCTTGTTGATCACCAGATCGGCCACCACGGCCATGATCCAGGAGATCGCGATATTGGAATACAGCCCCAGCACCTGGCTCAGCGCCTGGAAGACTTCCAGCTCCATCAGCATCAGCGCGATCAGCGTGTTGAACACCACCCACACCACGCGGCCCGGATGGCTGTGGGTCAGGCGCGAAAAGAAGTTCGACCAGGCGAGCGAACCGGCATAGGCATTGGTCACGTTGATCTTAAGCTGGGAAATGATCACGAAAACCACGGTCAGCGCCACCGCCCAGCCCCCACCCGGCAACGCCTGCGCGAAACCGATCAGGTACATCTGGTTGGGGTCCACCGCCCGCTCAATCGGTACTGCGGCACGGATCGCAAGCCACGCCAGCAGCGCGCCGCCCAGCATCTTGGCGACCCCTGGCATCAGCCAGCCCACGCCGCCCAGCAATGTGGCGGCATGCCAGCGCAGGCGGGTGGCATCGGTGCGGCGCGGCATGAAGCGCAGGTAATCGGCCTGCTCGCCCATCTGGGTGATCAGCGCGATGCCCACGGTAAATGCGGTGCCAAACAGCGGCAGATCGAACCCCGCCGCGCCATTGACGCCCCCGTACTGCCAGATGCCGGCCAGCGCCGGTCCCTGGTGCCAGAACACAAAGCCGTAGGGCAGCACCAGCAGGCAAAGCCAGAGCGGCTGGGTCCAGCTCTGCAGGCGGCTGATCACGGTAATGCCGTGCATCACCAGCGGCAGCACCACCAGTGCGCACAGCAGATAGCCCCAAGCGGGTGGAATGCCCAGCCCCAGCTCCAGCGCATAAGCCATGACTGCGGCTTCGAGCGCGAAGAAGATGAAGGTGAACGAGGCATACACCAGCGACGAAATCGTCGAGCCGATATAGCCAAAACCGGCGCCACGCGTGAGCAAGTCCATATCCACGCCGAAACGCGCGGCGTAGACGCTGATCGGCCAGCCCGCCAGAAAAATCACCAGACACGATGCCAGAATCGCCCAGAACGCATTCAGAAAACCGGCCTGCACCATCATGGCCGCGCCCACCGCTTCGAGCACCAGGAACGATGCCGCGCCACCGATCGCAGTATTGGCCACTTGCCAGATCGTCCAGCGTCGGAACGCGCGCGGGGTATAGCGCAGGGCGAAATCCTCCAGCGTTTCGCTGGCCACCCAGGCGTTGTAATCGCGGCGAACCTTGATGATGCGCTGCACCGGTTGTTTGTCTGCGGCGTTCAAGACAACCTGCCGTATTGCGTCATTCGCCCATGCAGGGGGTACTGGTTCATATTGCCTGCCCCGTTGGTCTAAGAACTAGAACAAGGCAAACGCCATGCCAAACCAAAGACACTCGATCAAGCCGCCATTTTGTGCATCCCTGCCGACCCAGTCAGCCAAGACGGTGCATGGCGCGCGCCATAACGGTGCACAGTGCAAAGTCCACCTCCGCCTGAGCGCGACCGATCAAGAAACTGAAAACTGTGCGAGATGAGCGACGGTGCGGTAAAATCGCCGCCTTCGCCCGGGTGGTGAAATTGGTAGACACAAGAGACTTAAAATCTCTCGGCGCAAGCTGTACCGGTTCGATCCCGGTCCCGGGCACCAGACACATCAACAAATCAGCAAGTTACGCATATTTCCCATATGGGTAACCGCAAAAACAAAGCCCCGACTCTCGCCGGGGCCTGTTGCACGGATCACCGGACCAGGGTGGTTGCAACCCAGTCAGCATAGCAGATCAAACCGGGATAGCACCTGCGCATATCCCGCATATGGCCAGCACAGTGTTGCAAGCGCTAAACCCCCTGCGCAAAACAAAAGCCCGCTTTCGCGGGCTTTTCCATATTCAGCGGCAGATCAGCGTTGAATCGGCGCCTTGGGCGGCAGGAACAACGCGGCGATCTGCTGCGGGCGCTTGGGCAGCGGCGGCAGCTGAGGTGTTTCAACCTGCACATCGCCCATCAAGGCCGGCCCCGAGCGGGGGCGCGTCGGCGGCGGCAGCGCATGCGTTCCGGGCGAGAAGCCGGGAACCGGAACCAGCTGCAGGTCTTTCTTGATCAGCTTCTTGATCGCTTCGAAATACTTGTCGTCTTCCGGCGTGACGAAGGAAATCGCCACGCCGCTGGCGCCTGCCCGACCGGTGCGGCCGATGCGGTGCACGTAGTCCTCGGCGTTGTGCGGCAGATCGTAATTCACCACATAAGGCAGATCGTTGATATCGAGCCCGCGTGCAGCCACGTCGGTCGCTACCAGCACCTGCACCTTGCCATCCTTGAACGCGGCCAGCGTTTCCATCCGTGCGGACTGCAGGCGGTCGCCGTGGATCGCTTCGACCGAGAAACGCTCGCGCTTCAGGTCGCGCGCCAGCTGGTCGGCGCCCTGCTTGGTACGGCAGAAGGCAATGACCTGCGTCATGCCGTGGGTGCGGATCAGGTGCGCCAGCAGTTTTTGCTTGCGGTGGCTTTCCACCGGGTGCAGCTCCTGCTTGACCATTTCATTGGTCGCGTTCTGCCGGGCCACCTCGATGGTTTCCGGGTTATTCAGGAATTCAGCCGCCAGCTTCTTGATCTCGGGCGAGAACGTGGCCGAGAACATCAGGGTTTGCTTGCGGTTGGTCAGCAGATCGAGGATGCGGCGGATATCCGGGATAAAGCCCATGTCGAGCATGCGGTCGGCTTCATCGAGCACCAGGATTTCGACCTGGCCGAGCGAAATGGTCTTTTGCTGCACATGGTCCAGCAGGCGGCCCGGGGTGGCGACCACGATTTCCACGCCACCGCGCAGGATCTTGCTCTGCTCTTCCATGTTCACGCCGCCGAAAACCATCGTCGAGCGCAACGCTAGTTGCTTGCCGTAGGTGGTGACGCTGGCGGAAACCTGGTCGGCCAGTTCGCGCGTCGGGGTCAGGATCAACGCCCGCACCGGATGGCGCGCCGGAGATACGCTGTTGCTCGCCATCGGCGCCAGCTTGGTCAGGATCGGCAGGGTAAACGCAGCGGTCTTGCCCGTACCCGTTTGTGCGGCACCGAGCACATCGCGCCCGGCCAGTACTACGGGAATGGCTTTCGCCTGGATCGGAGTGGGATTTTCGTAGCCTTGATCGGCAACCGCCTTGAGCACTTCCGGGGCAAGCCCAAGATCGGCAAAACTCATGTTCATTCAATTCCTTGCATAAATAACGCCAGCCCGACATACAGGGCTGCTGGAAGACCGGGATTCTACACCAAGCGGGAATTGCTCATACCATAAATCGCCAATCAGCTAAACTAGCGTCATCCGCCAATCAAGGTTCCACCATGTTCGACCAAGCATCCCAACACCTTTTCACCGTCCGCGACCTGCTGCGTTTTGGCGTCAGCCGCTTCAACGAAGCCCGCCTGCATTTTGGCCACGGTTGCACCAATGCCCACGACGAAGCCGCTTACCTGATCCTGCACGCGCTGCATCTGCCGCATGACGAACTCGATCCATACCTCGATGCGCACCTGCTGCCGCAGGAAGCCAAAGCCGCGCTGGCGCTGATCCGCGAACGCGTCGAGACCCGCAAACCCGCGCCTTACCTGACGCACGAAGCCTGGCTCGGCGACTACCGCTTCTATGTGGACGAACGCGTGATCGTGCCGCGCTCGTTCATCGCCGAAATCATGCTGAACGACGGCCTGGCGCCGTGGATCGAATACCCGGAACTGGTTCACCGCGCGCTGGATCTTTGCACCGGCTCGGGCTGCCTCGCGATCCTGGCCGCGCACCACTTCCCGGATGCCAGCGTCGATGCGGTGGATATCTCGCACGATGCACTCGATGTCGCGCAGATCAATGTCGGTGAGTATGGCCTGGATGAGCGGGTGCGTTTGCTGCAATCGGACGTATTTGCCGCCGTGGAAGGCGAGAAATATGACCTGATCATCTCCAACCCGCCGTATGTCGATGCCCCCTCGGTCGCGGCACTGCCGCAGGAATACCGGCATGAGCCGCCCGAATCGCTCGGCAGCGGCGACGATGGCCTGGATGTGACCCGCATCATTCTCGAACGCGCAACCGAATTCCTCAATCCGTTCGGCGTGCTGGTGGTGGAAATCGGCCACAACCGCGACGTGCTCGAAGCCAACTACCCGCAACTGCCGTTCGTATGGCTCGAAACCGCCTCGGGCGACGGCTTTGTTTTTCTGCTGACGCGGGAAATGCTGGCCGAAGCCGGCTTCTGAGCCTGTAAATGCAAAAGCAGGCGAGCGAACCAAAGCAGCTTGCAGGAGGATGCCGTCAGATGACAGCAAAGCACCCGCTAAAGTTTAGTGAGTATGTGACCTGGGAGCGCATTTCACGGAATTCCGACCGATGCGGAGAAATGCGCAGCCAGGCTCAGGCTTTCATCAATAATCGGTGTAGCCCTTTTCTCCCGGCGTGTAGAAGGTTGCGAAATCGGGCGCCACAAGCTCCTGACCCAATTTAAGCTTGGATACCAGATCCGGGTTTGAGATGAACGGGCGACCGAAAGCCACCAGGTCGCCACGCTGCGCGTCGAGATCGGCATCGGCTCGCGCGACATCATAGCCACCGGAAAGAATGTAGTGTCCTTTGAACGCGGCACGGATCTTGGCTTTCAATTCGGGACTGACTTCCGGAGCCCCCATGGCGCTGTGATCCACGACATGGATGTAGAGCAGGCCGAGCGCATTCAACCCGTCGATCAACCGCAAGTACACAGCATCCATTTCTGCATCCGGCACCTGAGCATTGAATACACCGTAAGGCGAAATCCGCATACCCACGCGCTCGGCACCAATGGCGGCGGCCGTTGCCTTGGCGACTTCGACGGCGAAGCGGGTGCGGTTTTCGACGTTGCCGCCCCAGCGGTCGTTTCGCTGATTGGATGCAGTGTTGAGGAACTGATCGATCAGATAGCCATTCGCAGCGTGCAGCTCGACGCCGTCGAAACCTGCTTGCATGGCCAGTTTGGCCGATGCCGCATATTCGGCGATGCTCTGTGCAATGTCCGCCTCGCTCATTTCGTGAGGCACAGGATATGGTTGCATCCCGTCTGCATCGGTCCACATCTCTTCCGGAACGGCGACCGCAGAAGGCGCCAGAACTTTGGCTCCGACCGGCATGTTCGAGGGATGGCTGACACGCCCGGTGTGCATCAATTGCACAAAAATCCGGCCACCGGTTTGATGGACGCCATCAGTCACGCGTCGCCAGCCCGCCACCTGTTCGTCGTTGAACAGTCCGGGAATGCGCGCATAGCCCAGGCCGTTCGGTGAAGGCGAGGTTCCTTCGGTAATGATCAGTCCGGCATCCGCACGCAGGCGGTAATACTGTTCCATCAGGGTGTTGGGCACGTTCCCGATGGCGCGGCTACGCGTCAGCGGCGCCATGACGATGCGATTTTTCAGCGACAAGTCGCCGAGTTGGGTGGGGGTAAATAGCGTGCTGCGCATAAAAATTCTCCAGGATTATTATGTGGATCTGAATGAAGGGCGACTCGCCCTTCTTCGGTCAAAGCACAAGAAGTCGTGGTGCGGGCTTGCCGGTTTGCATCGCGGCGAAGAGATCGGACCGCGCCGTGTCGTATTGCTCCCAGAGACCGATGTCAGCCATGGACGGCAAAGTGACCGACTCGCCTTGGTCGAAACCGGCCAACGCGGCATCGACCAAATGCTCGACAGACATCACCGATTCTGGCGCCAATGCGGCCAGCGGTACGCCTGAGATATCCCAAAGATCGGTAGCTGTAGCGGCAGGCAGCACCACTTGAATCCTGATGCCGGTATTCGCGAGTTCCTGCTGCAGACCACGACTGAAATTGAGCACGAAACCCTTGGTGCCGCTGTATACGGCGCTCACCGGCAGCGCATGAAGCGCCAATGCCGAGGCAATATTGATGATGACGCCTTCGTTGCGTTTCTTGAACGCGGGCAGTACGGCATGTGTCAGGCGCGTCAGGGCAGTGATGTTCAACGCGATCTGTGACAGCGAGTCTTTCATCGACGTCTCGGCAACAGGGCTCAGCCTGGCAATGCCGGCGTTGTTGACCAATATCCGGATTGCGGGATTGCCCGCGAGAACGCTTTCCAAGCGCGCGAGGTCGTCCTCCTGCTCCAGATCGGCCACGAGCGTTTCGGCCTTGATGCCGTATGCCTGCTCTAGTTGCGCGGCGAGATTCTGCAGACGCTCGCCGCGCCTCGCGACGAGCAGGAGGTCAAAGCCGCGCCGCGCGAGACGATCGGCGTAGATGGATCCGATGCCGGAAGAAGCACCGGTGATAACAGCGATTTTTGTAGATGGGGTCATGGTTTTGTGTCCTAAAAGTTGATGGCCTGACTTGGCCGGTTTACTGCCAGTTAATTCCGTGTTCATCACATTCTGATCACGACTTTTCCTTTGGCATGGCCCTGGGCAAGGTATGCAAGTGCTTCCTTTGCTTGCTCAAAAGGAAACACCTTGTCGATCACAGGCTGGATATGCCCTGCCTCGAGGAGTTCGCCTATTTCGGCAAGTTGAGCGCCATCGGGGCGCGCAAAGAGAAATGAGTAAGTGACGTCCCGCTTTTTCGCGAGGCGCATGATCTTGCGGCTCATCAAGCCGAACACGAAGGTCAGGATGAAGTTGAGCCGTCGCGCCCGAGCGAATGCCGCGTCCAGCGGCCCGACCAGAGAAACGATCGTGCCCCCCGGCTTGAGGATGTCGAGGGATTTCTCGATCGCGTCACCCCTGATCGTGCCAAGTACCGCGTCGTAGCCGCGCAGCACTTTCTCGAACTCCTGCTTCTTGTAATCGACTACCTCATCGGCGCCCAGGCTGCGCACCAGATCGACATTGCCGGTACTGGTGGTCGTTCCCACCTTGGCGCCAAAGTGCCTTGCCAGTTGGATCGCAAACGTGCCAATGCCGCCGGCCCCCGCCGGGATGAATACCTTCTGCCCGGCCCGAAGATTTACCCGCTCCTTCAGCGCTTGCCAGGAGGTGAGCCCGACCATCGGGATCGATGCCGCCTGCACGAAGTCCAGATTGGCCGGTTTCAGCGCGGCAAGGCGCTCCGGCACCACCGCGAACTCGGCGATAGCGCCCGTACCCAGGTCGAAGATGTTGGCGAAGACGGCATCGCCTGGCTTGAAACGGGTCACGCTACTGCCGACCTCCGTCACGACGCCGGCCAGATCGCTGCCCAGCGTGGCGGGAAGCTGGAAATGCAGGACCGGTTTGAATATCCCGGTCGGGATCATGTTGTCGACCGGGTTCACGCTCGCAGCGTGGACTTGAACAAGCATTTCGTCGGCCTTCAGCGTGGGGCGGGGCACGTCGGCGAACCCGATTTCGGGCGACTTGCCATAGCGTTTGAAGGTAAGTGCTTTCATTTTTTTTGACCTTTCATTCTTTAACGAACTCTCGGAAACTCATTGATTGGCGCTTGAAGTGCTGCTGATCAGGTCAGTCAGCGAGGAAGTCCAACACCGCAGGCACAAAAGCCCGGTGGTGCTGAAAGACGCCGCCGTGCCCGGAGTTCGGATAGATCGTGAGCTTGGCATTCGGCAGGCGGCGAGCCATGTCGGCCGAAAGGCTGCTGTCCACCATCAGGTCGCGGTCGCCGTTGGCGACAAAAACCGGCTGGGTAATCGCCGAGAGGTCGTCGGGGGCGCTAAGGCCCGCGTTTTTGATGGCCTTCAGTTGAGCCCGCCGAGCCTGCAGTGAAATGGGCTTGTCCCGGTTTTCCGTGCGCTCCTTCAGCCGGGAGAAGTAGTCTTTCGCGGCGCGCTTGCCCTCCGGGGTGCGGGGGAAGAACAGGAAGTTCCTCGGATCGCTCAGCGTGAGCGCCGCTTTGAGGTAAGCAATAACCGCGATCCGGTTGATCTCGTCGATACCGCCGCCGCCCCGAGGCCCCGTTCCGGCAAGGATCATCCGACGCACGAGGTCGGGGGCCTGCAAAGCCACCATTTGCGCGACGCCGCCGCCCAACGAGAAGCCGAGAAGATCGATCTTCTTGAGTCCCAACGCTCGAATGAAGGCGATGGCATCCCGCCCCATCTCCTCAACCGTGTGCGGTACCGCTCCTCCCGAAGCACCGACGCCTCGATTGTCGAACGCGATCACCCGCCGCTGCGCGGCGATGCCGTCGATCACCCGCGGGTCCCAGTCATCGAGCACCGCCATCAAGTGATGCAGGAAGATCACCGGCACGCCGGAATCGGGCCCGAGTTCCCGATAGGCGAAAGGCACACCGCCAACGTCAATCGTGCGGGTCGGCACATTTTTCCATGTCACATTGCTCATCTGCCGCTCTGCCGTGGCTTCACCAAAGCCTGTCATCAGGGCGGCGCCCATATTGTTCGTGCTCATCAATCGAATCTCCATGTGGGGTGGATTGCCTGCCGCCAAAGTGTTACTATCGAATTGAAACTAACGATACTACCAATTTGAAAGTAAGTCACTATCAAAACGATATGGATAACGAAAATATTTGCGATAACCCGTGCCCAATCGCGCGCAGCCTGGCTTTCGCTGGCGACGCGTGGAGCATATTGATCCTGCGGGACGCCCATGCCGGCCTCACGCGCTTTGACCAATTCCGGAAAAGCCTGGGTATCGCACCGACGATGCTGACCCGACGGCTGGCAACGCTGACGGAGGAGGGATTGCTGGAGAAACGGCGCTACTCTGAACACCCGCCGCGTGAGGAGTATCTGCTGACCGCTGCCGGGCGCGATTTTCTGCCGGTGCTGTTCATGATTGGCGAGTGGGGACGCCAATACCGGGGCGGCGGCAAGCTGATTCAGTTTTTTGATGCCGAGACTGGAACAGAAATCAAGGCGGTTGCTGTGGATGAAGTTACGGGGGCGAAGATCGGGACTCGGCCGATACGCATGGTCACGCCGGATGAAAGCTGATGGATGGTTCGACAGACCTGCAGGCTACCCTACGTTTTTAGATTTCCAGGCACATCGGGGGAAGCTGGTGTGTGTCTTTTCTAGTCAAGTAGGAACAGGACCGCTAACCGCCGCATCGCAGACGTATTGAGCATGGAGTGTCAATGGCCGCTTAAGCCGAGGATTTGCCAGTGAACCTTTGTCATAAACGACGGCTGTATTTGTTACCCGCCATTCAACATGCAACGGCTAAAAAGGCCGGATTGGGCACATTCCTGCCTCTGACATTGAGCTAAAGTCATGTCGATCTACTACTGCAGCATTTTTCAGTGTCATTGAATGTGAAAAACACATTTAGAATCAAAAGCTATCTTTTCACTTTCTGTGCCACTCGATAGATGGAACGCAGGCGCCCCGAAGGAAGTACCCTTGGGGTGCGCCCCGCAGGAAGTACCCCTGGGGTATTCCGAGCACCATCTGGCGGCAAGATACGAAGGCGCAGCCGCCTGCTATGGTTTGCGCGGGGGGCGGTTGCAACAGGCTCCGCCCTTCGCCAGCAAACTGTCCCGGTTGTTCACATCCTGAAACTGGCGCAGGCCGATCAGCCAGCGCCGGCACCACCCCGCCGGCTGCGCACTTTCCAGCGCAGCGGCGATCGCCGCGAACTGCACCACGCGCACATCATAAGTCACGACCCAGCGCCCGCCACCAAGCGGCTCGAAGGCGAGCACGCCTGGCACCGCTCCTGGAAAATCAGCAGGTGCCGCTGCGTTTAGCCTGATACGGCGGCACACGATCCAGGGCGCATCAACCGGGTTCATCAGCCCAGACTCTTGCCGCTGAGCTTCTGCACCACACTCATCAGCTCGTCAATCGCCGCATCGCCGTTGCCGTCCTGCAGCGCCCGCGCCACGCAACCGTGCGCGTGGTTATGCAGGAGCTGCATCGCCACGCTGTCGAGCGCCGATTTGATCGCGGCGATCTGGGTCAGGATATCGACACAGTAGCGGTCGGATTCGATCATGCGCGTGACGCCGGCCACCTGCCCTTCGATGCGGTTGAGCCGCCCGACCAGCTTGCGCTTGTCCGGCTGCACCACGCTCTTGTCTGGTGTCTCGGCTGCCGGGCCGCAGCAATCAGGCGAGGTCATAACCGGCTTCCTCGATTGCGGTCTTGAACACGTCCGCATCGGCCTTGGTCGGATCGAAGCGGATCGTTGCCGCGCCGGCCTCCTTGCTGACATCGACTGATTCGACGCCGGGCAAAGCACCGAGGACGCCATTCAGGGTACGCACGCAGCCCATGCAGGTGATGCCGTCGATTTTCAGAGTGATCGTTTCCATTTGCTTCTCCTTTTTGAAAAAATGAACCCGGGTTATTCGTTAACCCCGGCTGCGCCAACGGCGCAATAACAACGAATTGCTGACCACCGACACCGAGCTCATCGCCATCGCCGCACCGGCGATCACCGGATTGAGCCAGCCCAGCGCCGCCAGCGGAATGCCGAGCACGTTGTAGATGAAGGCAAAAAACAGGTTCTGGCGGATCTTGGCCAGCGTCGCGCGCGACAGGCTGATCGCATCGACCAGCGCGCGCAGGTCGCTGTGCATCAGCGTCACGTCCGCGGCCTCGATCGCCACATCGCTGCCGGCGCCCATGGCAAAGCTCACGTCGGCCGCCGCCAGTGCCGGCGCATCGTTCACGCCGTCGCCCGCCATCGCAACGAATTTGCCTTCGGCTTTCAGTTGCTGCACGAACGCAGCCTTGTCCTGCGGCAGCACCTGCGCGCGGAAACGCTCGATGCCGGCCTGCCCGGCAATCGCCTTTGCGGTCGCCGCATTGTCGCCGGTCATCATCACCACCTCGACGCCCATGTTGCGCAAGCGCGCCACCGCGGCCGTGGAGCTCGGGCGGATCGCATCGGCAATCGCGATCAAGCCGATCAATTCGCCATCACGCGCCACGCCCGCCAGCGTGCGTCCCAGCGCGGCCTGTTTTTGAATCACACTTCCAACATCCGCAGAAAACGTCGCCGCCCAGGCCGGCACGCCGACCCGTATCTCAACCGCATCCAGCACGCCGCTCACACCCTGCCCCGCCGTCACGGCAAACTGTTCCACCGGCAACAGTGGCTGCCCGGCTGCCCCCTGCAGAATCGCGCGCGCCAATGGGTGCTCCGAGCCTTGTTCCAGGCTCGCGGCCAGTTGCAGGATGCGCTCAGAGGTTTCTTCGCCCAAGGCAATGACATCGACCACGACCGGCTTGCCCTCGGTCAAGGTGCCGGTCTTGTCGAGCACCAGCACATCGATTTTCTCGGCATGCTCCAGCGCAGCAGCATTGCGGAACAGCACGCCATGCTGAGCGCCGCGCCCGATGCCGACCATCACCGCGGTCGGCGTCGCCAGCCCCAGCGCGCAGGGGCAGGCAATTACCAGCACCGCCACCGCATTGATCAGGCTCACAGTAAATCCGGCGCCGAGCCAGAAGGTCACGACAAAAGTCAGCACGCTGATCGCCACGACCACGGGAACGAAAATGCCGGAAATCTGGTCTGCCAGACGCTGGATCGGCGCTTTCGAGCCTTGCGCGGCGGCGACGAGGCGCACGATCTCCGCCAGCTGGGTGCGGCTGCCGACGCTGGTGGCGCGGCATTTGAGCATGCCGTCCTGGTTGCGCGTGGCGGCATAAACCTGGCTACCCGCACTCTTTTCCACCGGCAGGCTTTCGCCGGTCAGCATGCTTTCATCGACCGCAGCCTGGCCTTCGATCACTTCGCCATCGACCGGGATGCTTTCGCCATGGCGCACGATCACGATATCGCCGGTTTTGAGCGCGGTGATCGGCACTTCGCGGATTTCGCCGTCGACTTCGATGCGTGCGGTCTTGGGTTGCAGCTTCAGGAGTTCGGCAATTGCGCTCGAGGTTTTGCCCTTGGCGCGCGATTCCAGCCACTTACCCAGAATCACCAGCGTGATCACCGCCGCGCCGGCTTCGAAATACACATGCTGATCGTGCCAGTTGGCCAGCGTCACCACCGCGCTCAGGCCATACGCCATGCTGGTGCCGAGCGCGACCAGCACATCCATATTGGCCGAACCACCGCGCAGGCTCTTGTAGGCGCCGCGATAAAAGCGCGCGCCGGACCAGAACTGCACCGGCGTGGCCAGCAGCCATTGCAGCCAGCGCGGCAACAGCTCGACGTGCCCGCCCAGACTGAACATGCCGGCCAACAGCGGCAGCGTCAGCACCGCCGCCAGCAGGAAATGGTTACGTTCGTGCTGCATCTGCACGGCTTTTTCCGCGGCCTGGTCGCTGGCATCCCGCTCCAGTTGTGCGGAATAGCCGGCTTTCTCGACCACGGCGATCAAGGCATCGGCAGTCCACAAGCCGGCAGGGAAGCGCACCTCCGCCGTTTCGGTCGCAAAATTCACGCTCGCCGCAACGCCGGTCTGCTTGTTCAATACTTTTTCGATGCGCGCCGCGCAGGCGGCACACGTCATGCCGCCCAGCCCGAGCCGAATCGTGCTTTCCGGCACGGTAAAGCCGGTCTTCTCGATGGTTTGGATTAACGTGGGTAAAGCGGTTTGGGCCGGATCCACCTGGATTTGCGCGGTTTCGGTGGCCAGATTTACCGCCGCCTGCACGCCGGGCAATTTGTTCAACTGCTTTTCGATCCGACTGGCACAGGCCGCGCAGGTCATCCCACCGATAGGTAGCTTGAGTTCAGAGGTAGCAGACACGGCGATCTTCCTTGTTGATATACCCTATGCCGGTATATTATACCCACCATGGGTATAAGAAAAGGGGCGGGATTGGCCGAGTAAAGTAATGCCAATTTCGCAAAGCCATTGACGACAGCACAAGCACGGATGCTAAGATTAAAAACATGAACGCCCGGCGAATTCTCATTCTGTTGCTGATGTGGCTGATCCCGCTCTATCCAGTGCTGGCGGGCGTGGCCGTGCATCAGCCAGCACCAGCGCAAGCAGTACAAATGACCCAGTCAGGCGACAACCACGCCGCGCACGACTGCTGCAGCAGCGCTCAATCCGATGATCATTCACTGAAAATCGATAGCGGCTGCGATGCCGGAAGATGCATTTCGCACTGCGCCATCTCCCTGATGGATGCTGACGTTATCACCCCGGTTCAAATCGCGTTCGTCCATGCCTCTCCCAGCATTGCTCCCCTTTCCAGCATCACGCTGGAAACGCCTTTACGACCTCCTTTAACGCTTTGATTCTGACCCCTGGCCAGCAGCGCCAGCGCACGACCGTTTTCGCATTCCGGGATCGCCTTCCTGAATGCGTGTCGTCTGCCATTTCGAATTCAAAGTTTTTGAAGGAATCATCATGCAAAAAACCATCGCCCTGTTCGCCGTCATCCTGATTGGCGCAACCGCTTCATTCTCTTTTGCCGCACAAACCAAAGCCCCGGCCAGCAAGGCCAGCCAGATGCATGCTGCCAGCAAACCCCAGCAGGCCATGCCGCATGATGGCAAGGACATGTCACACGACATGTCCGGAATGCCTGGCATGAAGCACTAATACGGTTACGTCCGCTAACTGCACGGTTGCACGTTGTGCCAACCGTGCGATCTGCCATCTCTACGAACCGAGGGTTATCTCATGCGTCATCTTTCCAAAATCATTGCCACAGGCATGCTACTGGTCAGCATTCCAAGCTTTGCCGCCGTTCCGGTTGTGCTCTACAAAAGCCCCGAATGCGGCTGCTGCGAGGAATACATCCGCTACCTGTCGGCAAAGGGGTTCAGCGTCAACGCCACCAACATCCAGAACATGGACGGCATCAAGAAAAGTTTCGGCTCGGACAAGCTTGCCAGTTGCCACACCATGATCATTAGCGGCTATACCGTAGAAGGCCATGTTCCCGTTGCGGCTATTCATAAGCTGCTCAAGGCCAAGCCCAGGATTACCGGCATCAGCGTGCCGGGCATGCCGGCCAACTCGCCGGGAATGGGGCCGCAGATCAAGGGCACGCTCAAGGTCTACCAGATCGCAAAGAACCAGACGGGTGAACCGAAGCTGTTCTCGATCGAGTAAGCGCTACGCTTTTACAAGAGGTCATCATGAATCACACCAGCAAATTACTGGTTTTTATCACTGCACTCGCCTTGGGGGTCGCAGCACACGCCGCCGACAACCCGCCGCCGAATTTTGGCCGTAATCTCAATGAGCTGCTCGATTGGTCGGAAACGCACAGCCCGATGGTCGATGCGATGCGCTTCGAAGCCGATGCGCGCCGCCAGCAGGTCATCAGCGCCGGCGCGCTGGACGATCCGATGTTCAAGGTCGAATGGATGGAGATCGACAAGAGCAGCCCGAACCTGAACCCGAACAAGGTCGGCGGCATGCAATACACGGTGAGCCAGGCCCTGCCCTTGTGGGGCAAGCGCGATATCAAGACGCGCGCCGCACAGGCCAGCGCCGAGGCCGCCGGCCAGACCGTCGCCACCACGCGCGCCCAACTGCGCGCCGAGATCCGCCAGGCCTACGCCCAGTGGTATCGCGCACTTGCCAGCTTGCGCATCAACGAGGAGCAGATGGCCCTGCTCAAGCAGATGGAAGCATCCGCCAACCAGCGCTACGCGCTCGGCAAGGCCACGCAGGCAGAAGCGCTACGCCTGCAGACCGAGCTTTCCATGCAGGCCAATGAGGCACTCGGCCTGCAAAACGCCGTCGAACAGGCTCGCGCCGCACTGGCGGCCTGGCTCAACGTGCAGCCAAGCAATCTCACCGGCCAACCACAGCAACTGCCGGGCCTCTCGCCTGCCGGCGAATCTGTCCGCTGGCTCGATGCAGTGCGTACGCAGAACCCGGAACTCGCCGCCTTGCGCAAGGAGGCGGAAGCCGCTCGGGCACGTTTGGAACTGGCCGGGCTCAACAGCCGGCCCGACCTGAATGTCGGCCTGATCGCCAACCAGATGGGCAAACGGGTGAATTCCTATGGCCTGATGCTTGAATTCAGCCTGCCGCTGCAGCAGGGTGCCAAACGCGCCGAGCAGAGTGAGGCCGCCGCCATGCTGATGAAGGTGCAGGCCGACGAAGAAACGCGACTGCGCATGATCGAGCGCGATGTGAACCAGATGAACGCAATGGCCAACACCGCGCAACGCCAGATCGAACTGCTCGACAAAACGCTGTTGCCACAGGCCGAACTCACGCTGCAATCGGTCCTGGCAGGATTTTCGGCCGGACGCGGCGAGTTTCCCATGCTGCTGGAAGCCCAGCAGCAGATACGCCGCCTGCGCCAGATGCGCCTGATAGCCGAAGTCGAAGCTTTTACCGCCATGAGCGGCCTGCAAAGAATGACCGGGGAGCAATAACATGAACAAGACCACGCAAATCACCACCGCCGCGCTCGTCGCGGCCCTGCTCGCCGGCGGCGGCTACTGGCTGGGCCAGCGCCAGGCCGGCACCGCAACGACGCAAGCCAGCGCACCGAGCACGGCGAAGAAAATCCTCTATTACCGCAACCCGATGGGTCTGCCCGACACCTCGGCCGTGCCCAAGAAAGACAGCATGGGCATGGACTACATCCCGGTCTTTGAGGGAGAAGACAGCAGCGCCGCCTCCGGCCAGGGCAAGATCGTGTTCTACCGCAATCCGATGGGCCTGCCCGATACCTCGCCCGTGCCGAAGAAGGACAGCATGGGCATGGATTACATCCCGGTCTACGAGAGCGAAGTTTCCGGGCCGAATTTCGTTCGCATTACGCCGGAGAAAATCCAGCGTCTGGGCGTGAAGACGGTAGCCGTCACCGCGCAGGAAGTCAGCCGCAGCGTGCGCGCCGTGGGCAAGATCGAGATCGACGAGCGTGCAGTCGTTACGGTTTCGCCACGCTTTGAGGGCTGGATCGAGAAGCTCGCCGCCAGCGCCGTGGGGGACAGCATCGGACGCGGCCAAGTGCTATTCGAGGCCTACAGCCCGGACATTTACGCCGCGCAGCAAGAATATCGCCTCGCGGCCAAGAGTGCGGCGACGCTGGCCGGTGCGAGTTCAGACGCACGTGCGGGACTCGCACATTTGACCGAGGGCGGCCTTGCGCGCCTCAAACAGTGGGAAGTGCCGGCCGACGAAATCGCGCGCCTGAAAAACGGGGGCGAACCGCGCCGCACGATCAGCTATCGCGCACCGGCAGGTGGCATCGTGCTGGAGAAAATGGCGATCCAGGGCGCGCGTTTCATGCCGGGCGAAGTGCTGTTCAAGATCGCCGACCTGTCGCGCGTCTGGCTGCAGCTCGACGTTCCCGAGCAGGATCTGGCCGCTGCGAAGGCGGGCAGCAAGGTCAAGGTGACGCTCGATGCGTATCCGGGCGAGGTCTTCAACGGCAAGGTCGATTTTGTCTACCCGACGCTGAACACCGAAACGCGTACCGCCAAGGTGCGCGTGGCATTGGCCAACCCCGGCAACAAACTCAAGCCGGGTCTCTTTGCGCAGGCCGAACTCGCAAGTGGCACTGCCGGCAAGTCGCTCGCCATCCCGGATTCGGCCGTGATCGATTCGGGCAAGCGCCAGATCGTGTTGGTCAGCCTCGGTGAAGGCCGGTTCGAAGCGCGTGAAGTCAAGCTCGGCGCGCACGGCAACGGCTTCTATGCGGTGCAGGAAGGTCTGGGCGAGGGCGAACAGGTCGTGGTATCGGCCAACTTCCTGATCGACGCCGAGAGCAACCTCAAAGCCGCTGTTTCCGGCATGAGCAAACCCGAAGCGACGACGTCCGGGTCGGCATCGCAACCGGCCGCCTCAAAACCGGCTGAACACGCCGGCCACGGGGGATAACGATCATGCTGGAAAAAATCATAGCCTGGTCGCTCGGCAACCGTTTCCTGGTATTGCTCCTGACTGCGGTGCTGATCCTGGCCGGCGCGTATGCCGTGCACAAAACGCCGCTCGACGCACTACCCGATCTCTCCGATACGCAGGTGATCGTCTACAGCGAATACGGCGGCCAGGGGCCGCAGGTGGTCGAGGACCAGGTCACCTATCCGCTCGTGACCGCGATGCTGTCGGTGCCGAAAGCCAAGGTGGTGCGCGGCTTCTCGTTCTTCGGCGCGTCATTCGTCTACGTGATCTTCGAGGATGGCGTCGACCTCTACTGGGCGCGTTCGCGCGTGCTGGAATACCTGAATACCGCAAGCGGCAAGCTGCCCAAGGGCGTCGCACCGAGCCTGGGGCCGGATGCCACCGGCGTGGGCTGGGTCTACCAGTACGCGCTGATGTCGAACAAGCAGGATCTGGCCGAGCAGCGCACGGTGCAGGATTGGTTCTTGCGCTACCAGCTGACCAAGGCGCAGGGCGTGGCCGAGGTGGCCGGCATCGGCGGCTTCGTCAAGCAGTATCAGGTCACGGTCGACCCGGTGAAGCTGCGCGCCTACGGCATCCCGTTGATGCAGGTCAGCGAGGCAATCCGCCGCAGCAACCAGGATGTGGGCGGGCGCGTGATCGAGATGGCCGAAACCGAGTACATGGTGCGCGGCAAGGGCTACCTCAAGGGCGCGGACGACCTGCGCCAGATCGTATTGAAGGCCAAGGACGGCACGCCGGTGCTGCTGCAAGACGTGGCACGGGTGGAAATCGGCGCGGACGAGCGGCGCGGCATTGCCGAACTCAACGGCCAAGGCGAAGCGGTCGGCGGCATCGTCATGGCACGGGTCGGCGAAAACGCGCTCAACGTGATCGGCAACGTCAAGGCGCGGCTGGCGGAGCTCAAGGCTGCCCTGCCCGACGGGCTGTCTATCGTGCCGGTGTACGACCGATCCGAGCTGATCGAGCGCGCGATCGAAAACCTCAAGGGCACGCTGCTGGAAGAAAGCCTGATCGTGGCGCTGGTTTGCGGCGTGTTCCTGCTGCATGCCAGAAGTGCCTTGGTGGCGATCCTGACCCTGCCGCTGGGCGTGCTGTTTGCCTTCATCTGCATGCGCGCGCTGAACGTGAGCGCCAACATCATGAGCCTGGGCGGCGTGGCGATTGCCATCGGCGCGATGGTCGATGCCGCGATCGTGATGATCGAAAACGCCCACAAGCATATCGAGCGCGCGCCGCCCGATGCCGACCGGGCCAAGATCATGCTCGAAGCCTGCCGCGAGGTCGGCCCGGCTCTGTTCTTCTCGCTGCTGATCATCACGGTATCGTTCCTGCCGGTGTTCACGCTGGAATCGCAGGAAGGGCGCATGTTCTCGCCCTTGGCGTTCACCAAGACCTTCTCGATGGCCGGCGCGGCGATCCTGTCGGTCACGCTGGTGCCGGTACTGATGCTGATCTTCGTGCGAGGCAAGATCATGCCCGAGCACAAAAACCCGGTGAACCGCTTCCTGATCTGGCTTTACCGCCCGTTCATCACGGCGGTGCTGCGCTGGAAGAAGATCACCGTCGCACTGGCGCTGCTGGTGCTGGCCGTGAGCTGGTGGCCGTTCTCGCAGCTCGGCAGCGAGTTCATGCCGGTGCTGAACGAAGGCACGCTGCTCTACATGCCGGCTTCCCTGCCGGGCATGTCGGTGACCAAGGCGGCCGAGGTGATGCAGACGCAGGACAAGATCATCAAGAGCTTCCCGGAAGTCGCTTCGGTATTCGGCAAGGCCGGCCGTGCCAATTCGGCGACCGACCCTGCGCCGCTGGAAATGTTCGAAACGGTGGTCAATCTCAAGCCAGAGAGAGACTGGCGGCCGGGCATGACCATGGACAAGCTGATCGCCGAACTCGATAAAGCAGTGCAGATTCCCGGGGTCTCGAACGCATGGACGATGCCGATCAAGGCGCGGCTCGACATGCTCTCGACCGGCATCCGCACGCCGATCGGCATCAAGGTGTTCGGGCGCGACCTGGCCGAGATCGAGCGCACCGCGCGCGACATCGAAGCCGTGGTCAAGACGGTTCCGGGTACGACCAGCGCGTTTGCCGAACGCCTGACCGGCGGCTTCTACCTGACCATCGAGCCCGACCGCGCCAAGCTCGCGCGCTACGGCCTGCAGATCGCCGACGTGCAGGACGTGATCAGCACGGCGCTCGGCGGCGAGATGGTGACGACGACCGTCGAGGGGCGCGAACGCTTTGGCGTAGCCGTGCGCTACCCGCGCGAGCTGCGCGCCGATCCGCAAGGCATCGCCCGCGAAGTGCTGGTGCCGACCATGGGCGGCAGCGCGATGATCCCGCTCGGCCAACTCGCCGACATCCGCATCGAGAAAGGCACGCCGGGCATCCACACCGAAAACGGTTTGCTCTCGGCCTACATCTACGTGGATATCCGCGACCGCGACATCGGCAGTTACGTGAACGATGCCCGCCGGGCCGTGGCCGAGAAGGTGAAGTTCGCGCCGGGCTACTACGCGGTGTGGAGCGGCCAGTTCGAGTTCATGGAACGCGCGATGGAGAAGCTCAAGATCGTGGTGCCGGCGACGCTGGCGATCATTTTCCTGCTGCTGTATCTGAACTTCCGCCGCGTGACCGAATCCCTGATCGTGATGCTGTCTGTGCCGTTCGCACTGGTCGGCGGGGTGTGGTTGCTGTGGGCGCTGGGCTATAACCTGTCGGTCGCGGTCGGCGTCGGGTTTATCGCGCTCGCTGGCGTGGCGGCGGAAACCGGCGTGGTGATGCTGATCTACCTCGACCATGCCTGGGAAGCCATCAAGAAGCAACGCGGCAATGAAGAGGCGCCGGTCACGGCCAGCGACCTTTACGCCGCGATTGTCGAAGGCGCGGTCGAGCGCGTGCGCCCAAAGATGATGACCGTGGTCGCGATCATGGCCGGCCTGTTGCCGATCATGTGGAGCAGCGGCACCGGCTCGGAAGTAATGCGCCGCATCGCTGCACCAATGGTCGGCGGCATGGTGTCGTCGACGGTTCTGACACTGTTGGTGATCCCGGCGATCTATGCCTGGGTCAAGGGCCGGGAACTCAAAAACTGATTCATTTCGCGGAAATATTCCGCACATTTCAAAGGAGATTTAACGATGAAACACTGGTTGCAAGCCGCACTTCTCTCTTCCGCCCTGGTGACCTCGGCCTATGTCGTGGCCGCGCCGCAAACCGCGCAAGGCACCGGCGTGGTCAAGGCCATCGATGCCAAGGCTTCTAGCATCACACTCCAGCACGAGGCGATTCCAGCACTGAAATGGTCGGCCATGACCATGCCGTTCCCGCTCGCCAAGCCGGAACTCGCCACGGGGTTAGCGGTCGGACAAAAAGTGAAGTTCGATCTGGAGGTGGATGGCAGCAAATACCGCATTACGTCGATCAGCGCGATCAAGTAAAGCAGCAAGCGGCACAGACCGGATTCCGGTTTGTGCCGCTTTTTAGAATTTAGTGGTTCTTCAGATCAACGCCGGCGCATCCGGCAACTCATTGATCTGCACGCCTATCGCCGGGAAATGTCGGTGCAGGGTCCGGGCGACCGCCTCAATCGCAGCAATGGTGCCGGTTTCGTATTCACCCCGCTTGAAAGCCGCTTCGAGCTGGCGGCAGATGGCACTCCAGGTCTCAGTGCTTTCGTGGGCATGGATGCCTCGATCGGCAATGATTTCCACCGCATGATCGGCAAGCAGTACATAAATCAGCACGCCGTTGTTGTACTGGGTATCCCACACCCGCAGTTGCGAAAACACCTCCAAGGCCCGTTCGCGCGGCGTCACGGCGCGAAACAAGTCGTCGGGTTCAAGCGCGCCCTCCACCGCGAAACGTACCTCCCCCTCGAACCGCAGCTCAGCCGCCCGGATCGCTTCGGCGATGGCTGCCATCACAACAGGAGGGAAAGCGCGCCGCACACACCGGTCCGTCGTCAGCAGATGGGTCATCAAGCGTTTGATATCCATGGTTACCACCTTCCCGAAGCGCCGCCGCCACCAAAACCGCCACCCCCGCCACCGCCAAAGCCTCCTCCTCCACCGAAACCGCCGCCTCGGCCGCCACCCCAACCTCCCCGCATACCCATCCCGCCGCCGAGCAAGGTAAACACAAAGCCGATCAGGCCAACGAGCAAAGCAATCAGCAATGCGCCGGACAATACCCACGCCACCACGCCCACCACACCGGCCGTGACCGCAGCGCCGAGCGGCCGCCCGAGCAGCGCACGCAACATGCCGCCCGCAACCATGGCAATCACGAACAGCACCGGCGCCAGGCTGTAAATTTCAGAAGCGCCGTCAGACTTCCGGGCCGCGGCCGGCAAGGCTTCGCCCTCGATGAGCCGGATCATCTGCTCGACCCCGTTCTGGATGCCGCCAAAATAGTCGCCCTGCTTGAAACGCGGCACGATGATCTCGCTGATGATGCGTTTGCTCGTGGCATCGTTCAGCACGCCCTCCAGGCCATAACCGACCTCGATGCGCAGCGTGCGGTCGTCCTTGGCCACCAGCAGCAGTACACCGTCGTCCACCTTCTTGCGCCCGATCTTCCATTGCTCGACCACGCGCAGCGCGTACTGCTCGATCTCCTCGGGCTTGGTGCTGGCCACGATCAACACGGCCAGCTGGCTGCCCTTGCCTTCCTCAAAAGCGCGCAGCCGCGCCTCCAGCCCGGCTTGCTGCTCGGCCGTCAGCGTGCCCGTCAGATCCGTGACCAGCCCGCGCAGCGGAGGAACCGCAACGAACGGATCGGCCGCGTTTACCGGGGAGAGAACAGCCAGCAACAGCCAGCACAGGGCGATCAGGCGCTTGGCCCAGGTCAATGCAGGGCGTGGTGCGGACCGAGCGAGGCTCACTGAGACTCTCCGGCTTTCTTCTGTGCGCCGCCAAAGTTGACCGCAGGGGGAACCGCAAGCGCCTTTTCGTCGGTCACGCTGAAGTTGGGCTTCACGGCATAGCCAAACATCATCGCCGTCAGATTGCTGGGGAAGGAGCGCACCGCCACGTTGTAATCCTGCACCGCCTTGATATAGCGGTTACGCGCGACGGTGATGCGGTTCTCGGTGCCTTCCAGTTGCGCCTGCAAATCCCGGAACGCTTGGTTGGCTTTCAGGTTGGGATATTGCTCGGATACCGCCAGCAGCCGGCTCAGCGCGCCGCCCAGCTCGCCCTGCGCGGCCTGGAATTTCTGGAAGGCTTCGGGGTTGTTCAGCGTTTCCGGCGTGACCTGGATGGCGGTGGCCTTGGCGCGCGCCTCGATCACTCGGACCAGCGTTTCCTGCTCGAAGGCCGTTTCGCCCTTGACGGTGGCCACCAGGTTGGGCACCAGATCGGCACGGCGCTGGTACTGGTTGAGCACCTCGCTCCAGGCCGACTTGATCTGCTCGTCCGTGCTCTGGAACGTGTTGTAACCACAGCCGGACAAGCCCAATACCAGCATGGCCACGAGCGACAATAACAGTTTGCGCATGTTTGATTCTCCTTTGAAATTCCGCAACACCCATCCTGTTGATCAGGACAAGAGTGGCCCGAACAACAACTCAAACCTTCGTGCGTACCGGCCTTTCCGGGCATCGGTGCCCTTTATGCGTTGGTATTGTTTCCAGCATGGCCAGTTCCCCATATACGCGGAAAAAAGCGGGGAGTCCGGGCAGCATAAGCCTCGTAAATATCGCCGAACTCCCGACGCATGTCGTTCTCTTCGGCAATGGCCAGCCGGGCATACATGACCAGCAAAACAGGAAACATCAACAGGGTCAGCAGGGTGGGCCATTGCAACAGGAATCCGAACATGATCACGACAAAGGCGACGTATTGCGGGTGACGCATACGGGCATACGGGCCGGACGTTGCCAACGTATGGCTTGTTTGCGCTTTATAAAGAACGGTCCAACTGCGTGCCAGTAAAAAGAATCCCGCGATAATCAGCACGTTGCTGACAATATGCGGCACGTTGAAATGCGGATCGCCCTGCAGACCGAACAGCGTCGACCAGAGGTGGCCAGCATCGTGCGACAACAGATCAAGCTGCGGGTAACGCGTCGACAGCCAACCTGACAACAGATAGATCGTCAGCGGGAAACCATACATTTCCACGAACAGTGCCACGATGAAGGCAGCGAAACTGCCAAATGTCCGCCAGTCACGACGGGTCTGCGGCTTGAAAAAACTGAAGGCAAAGACCAAAAAAACTGCTGAATTGAGAATCACCAACCACCACAAGCCATAAGCATTTCCTTGGTTAGTCATGATGGCTCCCCTCCCGGTTTTTTCGGTTTGCTGTCTTCATGCGAGTGATCATGGCCGTGACCGTGGTGCATGAAGAGATGCATGAGCGGACAGGCAAGAAACAGCAGATACGGCAAGGCACCAAGCAGGTGGGCACGATGCTCCTCCCACAAGAAAAACACGGCAACAAGCCCAATCACCAGAAACGCGATCGCAGCGCGGGAATTCCAGAACGAAGGCGGTTTGTTTTTATCGTGCAGAGGTTCCATGGTTGCTTATCCTTTCGCGGGGTATCCGGTCATCACGACCCATTCCGCGCACGGTCAGGACGCGGGTTTCTACGTTCTCCTGCCATCATGGCTTCCGGTTGCTGCCCATCTGGATGATTCCCCAGACGATCAATGCCGGGCATACGAGCAGCAAGGCGGCGATGACCGCCGTCCAGAACGAAAGACCGAAGACGATCAACACGCCCGCCGCGACCGCCACCCCTAATGCCGGACAGAGCCAAAGCCAGTTGCTGAAAAAGCGTTGTTTCCATTCATTTTGATCCGTTTCCATATCCCTCCCGTTCAACCCCGAGCCATTGGGCAGCACGCTTTGCAGACAAGCCGCTAACAGCAGCCGCCATGCTTTTTGTGCGGCTTCTCTGGCTGGGCAGGCTGAACAGCATATCGATCCGGCTCCGCTTCAAAACTTTCCCGGTTTTCGCGTGAAGCGAAGTAATAGGTCTGCCCGCGGTAGACCGAGGTCAGCGCGGATGCCGGATCAACCGTATCGCCGCTCACCGGGTCCCGGGTGGCGGCAGGAGGTTCGCCGCGCTCCTGACCAGGAGATTGCCCGTCGTGGTGCGTAGGCCTTGGACCCATTCCGCAGCAACCCATTCCCCCGCGCCTCATCAGGAGGAACAAACCGATACCGAGAAGAAGCCATATCCAGTTTTGCGATAGCCATTCCATGATGCACTCCTTGGCACGTAAAAGCCGTCCACTCACGCCTTGCCAAGCTTCACGCGCTTTAGCAGTGCAGAATTGATGATGACCGAGAGTGACGAGAGGGCCATTGCGGCAGCGGCAAGAATGGGGTTAAGCAGCCCGAGTGCCGCAATGGGCACGCCGATCGAGTTGTAGACAAACGCCCAGAACAGGTTCTGCTTGATGGTGCGCATGGTCGCGCGCGAAAGCCGGATGCCGGCCACCACGTCACGCACATCGTTCCTGATCAGGATGATGCCGCCGGTTTCCTTGGCCACATCGGAGCCCGAACCGATGGCAATGCCGATATCGGCCGTGGCGAGTGCCGGCGCATCGTTGACGCCATCGCCGACCATGGCTACCACCTTGCCATCGGCCTGCAGGCTTTTGATCACCTGCGCCTTGTCCGCTGGCAACACCTCGGCGATCACGCGATCGATAGCCAGCTCATGCCCGATTGCATGCGCGGTTCGGGCATTGTCGCCGGTCAGCAGGATCACTTCGATGCCATTGGCCTTCAATTCGCTGACCGCTTCTTTTGCTTCCGGCTTGAGGGTATCGGCGACAGCAATGGCTGCAGCAAGGTGGCCATCACAGGCCAGCAGCATCGCCGTCTTGCCCTCGGTCTCCAGTTGGATCAACGATGCTTCTGCAATGCCAATATCCACGCCTTGCTGCTGGAATAGACGGCGGTTGCCGAGCAAGACACTGCGCGATTCGACCGTTCCCCGTACCCCGTGCCCCGGGATGGCTTCAAAACCGGTCACCGCAGGCGGTTCGATCCCGCGCTGCCGGAGTGCGCGCACAATCGCTTCGGCGAGCGGATGCTCCGAACCGAGTTCGAGTCCGGCAGCAAGGCGCAATGAATCCAACTCGGTCAGCGATGAAAAAGTCAGCACGTTAGTGACATTGGGCTCGCCTCGGGTCAGCGTTCCGGTCTTGTCGAAAACCACCGTTGTCAGTTTCTGGGCCCGTTCGAGGATTTCACCGCCGCGAATGAGAATACCGGCTTCAGCCCCCCGGCCAACGCCGACCATGAGCGCGGCCGGTGTGGCAATCCCGAGTGCACACGGGCAGGCGATGATCAGCACGGCAATAAATGCCAGCAAGCCCTGGGGAAAATTCCCTGCCAGTATCCAGCCAATAAAGGCCAGCACGGCGGCCCCCACAATCGCGGGGACAAAATAGCCTGTTACCTGATCGGCCAGGCGCTGGATCGGGGCGGTGCTGGCCTGCGCTTCCTCGACGAGTTTGATGATCTGGGCCAATGCAGTTTCGGCGCCGACACGGGTCGTCTGGAAGCGGAAAAGCCCTGTCCGGTTGAGCGTGCCGCCGATAACTGCGGAACCCGCCCGTTTTTCCACCGGCATCGATTCGCCGGTCAGCATCGATTCGTCCACGGCCGAAGCGCCTTCGGTGACCGTGCCATCGGCCGGGATTTTCTCGCCCGGGCGAACCACGATGATTTCTCCCGCCATGACACTGTCGGCCGGCACTTCCATTTCGATATGGTCGCGAATCACATGGGCCCTGGCGGGCTTGAGATCGAGCAGCTTGCGAACGGCAGCGGAGGAATGCTTCTTGATGATTTCCTCCATGTACTTGCCCAAGAGGACGAAAGCGATGATGACCGCCGACACCTCGAAATAGACATCGCGCTCCTGCACCTTGACGGGCAGCACCTCGGGAAAGAACAGCACCGCGACGCTGTAGAAGTAAGCGACGGAAGTCCCCAGTGCGATCAGGAAATCCATGTTGATGGAACGTGAGCGAACGGCATTCCACGCCCCGACATAAAACCCCCAGCCGCCGATAAACTGGACCGGCGTCACCAGCAGAAACAGCCACATCCCCCAGGTGAACCAGGGCAGGGCTGGAATCGGCGCCCAGGTCACCAGCGTCGCGCCGGTCGCCAAGGCAATAAACGCCCCCGCACGCAGCAGCGCCAGAGCCAGCACCCCGGTCAAGGCAATGGCCACCCGCGTGCGCATGGATTTGAGTTCTGTTTCCGGGGATTCAAACGTGCGCTGGCAGCCAACGCTGCAAAAGTAGTAGCTGCGACCACCGCGTTCGGATTTCAGGGCGGTGGCCTTGTTCACCAGCATGCCGCAGATGGGGTCTTTTGCACTGTTTGCCGGGTCAACGGCTTTGGATGCCGTCATGGCCTGGGTGCCATGGTGTTGGTGAGGCGTCGGGGCAATGACCGTTGGGGGTGTTTCTGCCGGCAAGGACTGCGCCACATAGCGCTGCGGATCAGCCGCAAACTGCTGCTGGCAATGGGAGGAACAGAACCAGTATTTCTGTCCTGCATATTCGTGGCTTGCCTTGGCAGAAACAGTATCGACCTGCATGCCGCAGACCGGATCGGTGACGCTTGCCATTGCTTTTCCCTTATCTCATCCGCGGGACAAGATGCTTGTCAGCGGTTATGCAACAAGTTGTCCAGCCAAGCGAACAAGGTCCCCACCACGAAGCCCCACACGGCCAGGACGGCCAGCGGGTAGAGAAACATGAGCAAAGTGAATTGCACCGGGGCGACCAGCCGCTGAAAATCCAAACCATGAAACAGCGCGTTGAGGAAGTTGATCCCCTGCTCAGGCCACAATCCATAAAGGATGGCGCAAACCAGATAACTGGCCGCCATGGTCAGAGACAGGCTGAAACCGGTTTTCCAAGGTGTTCTTGCGCCCATGACAATCTCCTTTCCCTTGATGTGAATGTCCGGACTACCCACATTCAGCCAGACCAAAGCGGCAGGATGAATCAGGGGGTTTTCATTCCCGGCATCGATTCCTTTGCCGCTTCATGTTTCAACATCTGCTCCATCATCATTTCCATCATTTCCATCCGGGCGCCCATTTCGGCGGGATCGCCCATCATGGGCATACGTTCCATCATGCCCTTGGCAGCCCCTGGCGACTGGCCAGCGCCCATGCCCATCATCATGCCGCCACTCATTCCCCGCATCATGCCCATGCCCTCGCCCATGGCCTGCATGTGCTCCTGCAGCAGGCGTTGCCGTTCTGCCGGGTCGGTGGTCTGCTGCATTTTCATCATGATGTCTTGCGTTTTTTTCATCTGCTCCAGTGCCTTTGCCGTCTGGGGAGAAGGTGCAACCGATTTGCGGACAGCCGGTTTTTTTACCGTTTTTTTGGCCGGAGCGACCTTCTGCACTTCAGTCTGCTCGGGATGGTGGGCATCCTCGGCAAAAACGGGCAATGCCGCCATCGACAGCGCTACCGCAAGAATCTTGAAGTTGAATCGGCTCATAACCACCTCCAGTCAACATGAACGAATCGGGGTGTGCCAATAAGCACCCATCAGGGACAGCGCATGCCAAGAGACCCTGATCCGGGACTCTTGACGGCATTGGATGATTTCCGCCGGGGAAATGCGCTTACCCCTTCTGGCTAGCAGGTTTCTCCTATGCGGTTCGCTGTTTCCTGTGTCTTTTCGGGACAAACGGCTACGCGTAACCATTTCCCTTCACTGCATCCCATGAAGTCGTAAGGTATTCATTCCGCAGCAAATACAGGACTTGGCTCTTGCCCTCGTGTACTGGCTATCGTGTCGACCAAGGGGCTGGTGTTTTTTGTTTGCTGTGCTAGGATGCGGCCCCATGAGACTGTTGCGTTGTTTCCTTCTGCTGGCGCTGATGTTTGTCTTGCCGCTCCACGCGAGCATGGCGGGCATTGCACAACTGTCGGAAAACACTTCGCCCAGGACCTCTGCGATCGAACAAGACGCCGTGCATGAGCATCGCGGCCTTTTCGGCAGCATCGAATTGCATCAGCACAAGGCAACCGATACCGCGAAAGTTGATAGCGGCACATCCTGCAACAGTCTGAACGGCGTGCCCGTCGAGGCCTACCGCCAGCCGGCTCCCGTGTGGGCTGCATCCTCCTGGCATGCCGGCGATACCCTCTTCCCGAGCGATTACGCACCCGCCCCTCCTGAACAACCTCCTCGAGCCTGCGCCTGATCCGGCGCATTGAAGCTTGTTTTCCGAATCCTGATTGATTCCTGCCTCATCGCGCCGGTTTGCGTCCCTGTGACGCCTTGACCGCTTCCAAGTTCACGATGAGGTTTTCATGCTTGATCCCCTTTACAAAGGGCGGGTCTGGGGCATGGCTGTCATGGTGCTGGGCTTGTCTGCCCCGCTCTCTGCCGCCACGCTCAAGGACGTCCTTGACCATGCCTGGTCGAATCAAACCGAGTCTGCGCGCTTTGCGCAGTACGATGCCCAGCTGGCAGCCAGCCAAGCCTGGTTGCCGGAACCGCCCACGCTCAGCCTTTCCGGCCGCAGTGACCGGATCGATGCCAACAACGGCGCGCGCGAGTGGGAAACCGAGATCAGCCTTCCGCTCTGGCTGCCGGGGCAGCGCGACCGTGCCCAAGCCGTTGCCCGGAGCGAGCGCGATGCCGGCCGGCAGCGCTTCGTTTTCGAGCGCTGGCAATTGGCCGGCGAGCTGCGCGAAGCCTGGTGGGAAGCCCGCTTCGCCCAGGCCGAGCACAACGAAGCCGAGCGCAAACTCAAGGATGCCCAGTTACTCGAAGCGGACGTACTGCGGCGCGTTAACGCGGGCGATCTTGCACCGCTGGATCTGAACCAGGCGCGAGCCAATCTCGCCGCAGCCAAAATCGAGGCCGTGCGCGCCCAAACGGCGGTTACCCGCACCCATCAGCAATTCAATGCCGTATCGAAAGGCGCACCGTTGCCTGACCAGCCCGAAACGCGAGTGGAAAACGAGGCGGACCGGTTGAATCAGCACCCGGCGCTAATCAATCTCGCCGCCGTGGCCACCGCGGCCCAGGCCAGACTGCGCCAAGTCAACGGCGATACGCGCAATGCGCCGGAACTGGCACTGAGCCTGACACGCGAGCGCAGCAGCTTGAACGAGTCGTATCAGAATCTGGCCAAGATCACGCTCAAGATACCGTTTGGTTCCGAATCGCGTAACCAGCCACGCATCACCGCCGCCAATGCCGATCTGATCGAAGCACAGGTACTGGCTGAGCAAACCCGCCGCAAGCTCGATGCCACGATTGCCGTCAGCGAACTCGAACTTGATCAGGCCCAAAACACGCTGCTGCTCCGGCAAGAACAACTGCAGCTGGCCGAACAAAGCCTTGCCTGGGTCGACAAGGCATTTCGCGCTGGCCAGCTTGATTTGCCGGCCCGCCTCAAGGCCGAGGCCGAACTCGCCAATGCCCGTCTTTCACTTGCCCGCGCCCAACTCGAATCGGCGCGCGCCATTTCCCGCTACAACCAGGCGGTGGGAGTTTTGCCATGACCCGTCAACTCATTATTTCCTTGCTGTTCCTGCTGCCAGTCCCCGTCTTTGCCCACGGTGACGAAGATCATGGCGCGAATGCTGCGCCTGCCGCGATGACCAGTACCGCGCCCCGGGCAGAGGCGCAAACCGAGCTGTTCGAACTGCTCGTGACCCCGCAGGAGGGTCAGTTGACGATTTATCTCGATGGCTATGCCGACAACCAGCCGGTCGAAGATGCCAAAGTCGAAATTGAAAGCGGCAACTGGAAAGCCGTCGCCAGTGCCGTTGAACCTGGCACCTACCGCGTGGCCGCGCCCCAGTTCGCCAAGCCCGGAAACTACCCGCTGGTCTTCACGATCACGGCAGGCGACAACGCCGATCTGATCGAAACCACCCTGACAGTCAGCACCGCTGCAGCGCCTGTCGCCACGGGCAGCCGCTTTCCAGCATGGGTGTGGCTCGCCGGTACGCTGTTGGTCGCGATGCTCGCGGCAGTCGTGCTGTTGAAACGTCGCCAATCCAAGCGCCAAGGAAAATAAACCATGAGCAAACACATTCTGATTGGCGGCGTCATGCTGCTGTCTCTCGCCCAAACCTGGGCGCATGGCGATGAAGACCACGGCGCGGCGCAACCGGTCGCGGCCCTTTCCGCAGAAAAACCGCAACGGCTGCCCGATGGCCGCGTCTTTGTCCCCAAGGACACGCAGCGCCGGCTGGAAATCCGCACCCTGATCGCGGAAGAAAAATCCGTTCCGCGCTCGGTGGAACTGAACGGCCATGTGGTGATGGACCCAAGCACCGGCGGTCGCGTGCAATCGATGCAGGCCGGCCGGATCACTGCAGGCCCCAAAGGGTTGCCGGTCGCGGGTACCAAGGTGCGCAAGGGCGAGGTGCTGGCCTATGTCGAGCCGGCGCTGAGCAGCCTGGAGCGCGCCAGTTCGCGCGCCGAGCAAGGCGATATCAAGGCCAAAACGCAGTTGGCAGAAAAACAATTGGCGCGCTTGAAAGAACTTTCCGGCACGGTGCCGAAAAAAGACATCGAAGCGGCCGAAGCGGAACTTGCGGCCCTGCGTGTGCGCAGCCAGGCCCTTGCCGCAGGCGGTGGCGCCGAAGCCTTGCGCGCGCCCGTCAGCGGGGTCATTGCCTCAAGCAGCGTGGTGAACGGCCAGACGGTCGATGCCAGGGATGTCCTGTTCGAAATCATGGATCCCCGCCATCTGATGATCGAAGCCCTGGCTTATGACCCGAAATGGATCAATTCCCTGAGTGGCGCAACGCTCGCGGGCTCGCAAACCCGGCTGGTCTACCTGGGCGGCGCGGCATCACTGCGTGATGGCGCCTTGCCCTTGTTGTTCAGGCTGAGCACAACCGATACGCCATTGGTGCTGGGGCAGCCGGTCAAGGTCATCGCCAGCATGCGCGAGGAGATCAAGGGGGTGCCGCTGCCCGCTTCGGCCGTGGTCAAGAACAACGCCAATGAAAACGTGGTGTGGGTGCACGAGCGCGCCGAAACCTTCCGTGCGGCCGTGGTGCAAGTCACGCCCATCGATGGCACCCGCGTGGTGGCCCAAGGCCTGAAGCCAGGCCAGCGCATCGTGATCAGCAGCGCCACGCTGATCAACCAGATTCGCTGAGGAGACGATCATGTTTAGTTGGATCGTCAATTCCAGCCTGAAAAACCGGCTGTTCGTCCTGGTTTTCGCCCTGATCCTGATGGTTTACGGGGCGATCACGGCATCGAACATGCCGGTGGATGTGTTTCCCGACCTGAACAAGCCGACCGTGACCGTGATGACTGAAGCCGGCGGCATGGCGCCGGAAGAGGTCGAGCAGCTGGTTTCCTTCCCGCTGGAGACCGCGCTCAACGGCATGCCGGGCGTCACGCGGGTGCGTTCGGTATCGGGGATCGGTTTATCGATTATCTATGCCGAATTCGAATGGGGATCGGATATCTACCGCAACCGGCAACTGGTGGCCGAACGGCTGGCGGAGGTCAAGGAGCAGCTACCGGCCGGCGTCAACCCGAACATGGGGCCGATTTCATCGGTCATGGGCGAGATCATGCTGATCGCCTTGCCGGCCGATCCGGCTCGGGTCAGCCCGATGGCGGTGCGCGAGTATGCCGATTTCGTTTTGCGACCGCGCCTGCTGTCAATTCCCGGTGTGGCGCAGGTGATTCCGATCGGCGGCGAAGTCCGGCAATTCCGCATCGAGCCCGACACGGCCTTGATGGCCCGGCTTGGCGTGAGTTTCGACGAGATCGATGCGGCCTTGCGCGCGTTTTCCAGCAACACCAGCGGCGGTTTTCTGGAGCAAAACGCCCGGGAATACCTGATCCGCAACCTGGGCCGGACTACCCGGCTGGAAGACCTGCAGAATCTCGCCGTGCGCGATGCCAAGGGCCAGCCGATCCTGCTCAAGCAGTTGGCCGAGGTCAAGTTCGCGGCCTCCTTCAAGCGCGGCGATGCCGGTTTTGCGAGCAAACCCGCCGTGATCGTCAGCGTGCAGAAACAGCCCGGCGCGGATTCGGTCAAGCTGACCGGCCGGATCGAGGAAGCCTTGGCCAGCCTGTCCAAATCGCTGCCGCCGGGCGTTTCCAAGCCGGAGGTCTCGTTCCGGCAGGCCGATTTCATCGAAGCCTCGATCGGCAACGTTCAGGAAGCGTTGCGTGACGGCGCGATCATGGTCGCCATTATCCTGTTCCTGTTCCTGATGAATGTGCGCACCACGCTGATTTCGCTGACCGCCATCCCGCTCTCCTTGGCCATCACCGCGCTGGTGTTCCATGGCATGGGCCTGTCGATCAACGTGATGACCCTGGGCGGCCTGGCGATTGCCATCGGCGAACTGGTCGACGATGCCCTGGTCGATGTCGAGAATGTGCTCAGACGCTTGAAGCAGTACAAACCCAAGGGCATCACCGGCACGATCAAGGTGATTGCCTCGGCCTGCAACGAGGTGCGTTCCGGCGTCGTCGTTGCCACGCTGGTCGTCGTATTGGTGTTCGTGCCGCTGTTTGCACTGCCGGGAATCGAAGGCCGCCTGTTCGCGCCGCTCGGCGTGGCCTACATCACCTCGATCCTGTCGAGCCTCTTGGTGGCGCTGACGGTCACCCCGGTGCTGTGCTACTTCCTCCTGCCCCGGATGAAGCAGATCGACCACGGTGATTCCAGGCTGGTGCGTTGGCTCAAGCATTGGGATAAGCGCCTGCTGGAAGCTTCATTCGGCCGTGCCAGGCTGGCCTTGGGCGGAGCCGTACTGCTGCTGGCGGCAACACTCGCCACGGTGCCGTATTTCCCCAAGGCATTTCTGCCCGCCTTCAACGAGGGCACGCTGACGATCAGCATGATGCTCAATCCCGGCACTTCGCTGGTCGAATCCAACCGGGTGGGGGCACTGGCTGAATCCCTGATCAAACAGGTGCCCGAAGTTAAAAGCGTGGGACGCCGCACCGGTCGCGCCGAGCTGGACGAGCATGCCGAAGGCGTGCACTCGAGTGAAATCGACGTCGACCTGAAGCCCTCAAAACGCAGCCGCGAGGTCGTGATGGCGGATATCCGCGCCAAACTCGCGCCACTGCCTGCCACCACCACCGTGGGGCAGCCGATCTCACATCGTCTTGATCACCTGTTGTCGGGCGTGCGCGCCCAGATCGCGCTGAAGATTTACGGCGACGATCTGGATACGCTGCGCGGCCAGGCTGCCGGCCTGCGGGAGCAACTCAGCAAGACCCCGGGGCTGACCGATCTGCAGATCGAAAAGCAGGTATTGATCCCGCAGATCAAGGTGCGGCTCGATTACGGCAAGGCGGCGCAATATGGCGTATCGCCCGGCACGCTACTCAAGACGCTGGAAACACTGACCGAGGGCGATACGGTGGCGCAGATCATCGATGGCAACAAGCGCTTCAACCTGGTGGTGCGCCTGCCCGACAGCGCCCGCGACACGCAAGGGCTGGCCAATATCCTGATCACCACGCCGCACGGCCGAATTCCGCTGTCGCAGGTTGCCAGCATTGAGGAATCGGACGGACCGAACCAGATCGGGCGAGAAAACGGACGCCGTCGTATTGTGATTTCCGCAAATACCGATGGCTCGGATATGGCCAAAATCGTGGAGCAGATCCGGGCAAACGTCGCAGCCATGCATCTGCCCGATGGCTACTTCATCAGCATCGAAGGGCAATTCGAAGCCCAGGAACGGGCCACGCGCCTGATCGGCGGTCTTTCGCTGATCTCGCTCGCGCTGATTTTCATGGTGCTGTACAGCCGCTACAAATCGGTAAAGCTGGCCGCGATGATCATGGGCAACATCCCGATGGCATTGATCGGCAGCGTGATCGCCATGTGGCTGGCCGGCATCTCGCTGTCGGTCGCCTCGCTGGTCGGCTTCATCACGCTCACCGGCATCGCCACCCGCAACGGCATCCTGAAGGTCAGCCACTACATCAACCTGTGCAAGTTCGAGGGGGAAACCTTCAGCCAGCGCATGATCGTTCGCGGCTCGCTGGAACGCCTGACGCCGGTGCTCATGACCGCACTGACCGCCGCCCTGGCGCTGGTCCCCTTGCTGTTTGCCGCCGATGCGCCGGGCAAGGAAATCCTGCATCCGGTGGCCGTGGTGATCTTCGGCGGCCTGGTCAGCTCGACCCTGCTCGATACCCTGCTGACCCCGCTGATGTTCTGGTTGTTTGGCGAGAAACCGCTGCAAGCCTTGTTGCAGGACCGCAATACCGAAGCCTTCTGATTTGCACCTGCCCCAAGCAGGTGCTTGGGGCATTTAAACTGAAAGAGGAAACATCATGAAAAAGTTGTTGATTGCCGCATCGATTGCCCTGTGTTCCGGCCTGGCATTGGCCGATGGCGTTCTCAAGCCCCAACAGGGCGGCGTGATGGCTGAAGCCAAATCGGGCAATCGGGTTGAACTGGTCGTATCCGCCGATATGCTCATGGTTTACCTGAGCGACCACTCGAACAAACCGGTCGAGAGCAAAGGCGCCAGCGGGGAAGTGACGTTATTGTCCGGCTCGGAAAAAACCACAACCAAGCTGACCGCAGGCAATGCCAACACCCTGATGGCTCACGGCAAGTTCAACGCCGCCGCGGGAAGCAAGGCGATCGTCAAATTCACCCTGCCAGGCAAAACCGAGGAACAGGTTCGCCTGACGGTCAAGTAGACTGCTTTGCAAATCTGGATGAGGCCTCCGCGCGGAGGCTTCGTCCTGTCACTCCCTGCGCAGCATGGGCAAGGCCGACCTCAGTCGAACAATACCAGCGCCACCGCGCGGCGGCCCTCGCCGGCCAGCGCATTGAAGATGCGGCACAGCGCGCCGACATCCATCACCTCGACGCCCACGCCGGCCTCAAGCAGATCGCGCGTCAGCGAGGGATGCGGAAAACGGATGCGGCGGCCGGTGCCCAGCAGCACCAGCTCCGGTTGTTCCTGCAGTACGGCGGCAAAATCCTCGCGCTGCAGATCGTCAAAACCGGCCGGGCGCCATGGCTTGATCGCAGTCGCGGAAATCAGCAGGCTGCCCTGCTGGCGCTCGCCGTTCACGCTGACCCAATCCGCGCCATAGCCGCTGAACTGATTCATATGCGGGTATTTATCCTGAACAAGCTTCATCGTGCCCTCGGTTATCGGTTTGTTGGCGCATTCTACTGCAGCCGTTTCAACTGTAATCTTGCCAAATCGGGCCAATTGGTGGTTTTCTCAACGCCATCTTTGGATAGAATACGGGGTTCCCCTAACAAAAGGCGCTTAAGCGCGCAGGGCGCATCATGGAACACATGATTCACAAGTCACACAAGCTGCATAACGTCTGTTACGACATTCGCGGGCCGGTGCTGGAACGCGCAAAACAGATGGAAGAAGAAGGCCACCGCATCATCAAGCTGAATACCGGCAATCCGCAGGTGTTCGGTTTCGCCGCGCCGGAAGAAATCACCCAGGACATGATCCGCAACATGGCCGATGCCGCCGCGTATGTGGATTCCAAGGGCATTTTCCCGGCGCGCAAGGCGATCATGCATTACTCGCAGGAAAAGAAGATTGCCGATGTCACCGTCGACGACATCTACATCGGCAACGGCGCTTCCGAGCTGATCGTGATGGCGATGCAGGCGCTGCTTAACAACGGCGACGAAGTGCTGGTTCCGGCGCCGGATTACCCGCTGTGGACCGCGGCCGTGAATTTGTCCGGCGGCAAGGCGCGGCATTACCTGTGCGACGAGGCCAACGGCTGGCTGCCGGCGCTCGACGATATCCGCGCCAAGATCAACGACAAGACCAAAGCCATCGTGGTGATCAACCCGAACAACCCGACCGGCGCGCTCTATCCGGACGACATACTGCGGGGAATCATCGATATCGCGCGCGAGCACAACCTGATCGTCTGCGCCGATGAAATCTACGACAAGGTGCTGTACGACGGCGTAACGCATACTTCGATGGCCTCGCTCGCCGACGATGTGCTGTTCCTGACCTTCAATGGGCTTTCCAAGAACTACCGCGCCTGCGGCTACCGCGCCGGCTGGATGATCGTTTCCGGCAACAAGCGCATTGCCCCGGATTACATCGAAGGCCTGAATATCCTGTCGTCGATGCGCCTGTGCTCGAACGTGCCAGCGCAGTACGGCATCCAGACCGCGCTGGGCGGCTACCAGTCGATCAACGATCTGGTGAAACCGGGCGGGCGGCTCTCGCGCCAGCGCGATATCGCCTACGAGGCGCTGATCTCCATGCCGGGCGTCACCTGCGTCAAGCCGAAGGGCGCGCTGTATATGTTCCCGCGCTTTGATCCGAAGATGTACCCGATCAAGGACGATCAGCAGTTCGTGCTGGAACTGCTGGAAGAAGAACGCGTGCTGCTGGTGCAAGGCACCGGCTTCAACTGGATGAATCCGGACCATGTGCGCGTTGTGTTCCTGCCCAACTCCGACGATCTGATCGATGTGATGAACCGCATCGGCCGCTTCCTTGACCGTTATCGAAAACGTTACGCGTAAGCGTAACCAGAACAGGACTATTTGAAATGATGAAACCGATCAATGTAGGTTTGTGTGGCACGGGAGTGGTCGGCGGCGGTACTGCCGTCGTCTTGAAACGCAACGCTGAAGAAATCGCCCGCCGCGCCGGTCGCCCGATTGTGATCACCATGGCCGCCACCCGCGAACCCGAACGCGCCCGTGAAGTGTGCGGCCCGGATGTTGTCATCACCGAGAACGTGTTCGACGTGGTGAACAACCCGGATATCGACATCGTGGTCGAATTGATCGGAGGCACCACCATCGCCAAGGAAATCGTGCTCAAGGCCATCGAAAACGGCAAGCACGTGGTCACCGCCAACAAGAAACTGCTGGCCGAATACGGCAACGAGATTTTCGCCAAGGCGCAGGAAAAAGGCGTGATGGTCGCGTTCGAAGCCGCCGTGGCCGGCGGCATCCCGATCATCAAGGCGCTGCGCGAAGGCCTGACCGCCAACAAGATCGAATGGGTGGCCGGCATCATCAACGGCACCAGCAACTTCATCCTGACCGAAATGCGCGACAAGGGCGCCGCCTTCGCCGACGTGCTGAAAGAAGCGCAGGCGCTGGGTTACGCCGAAGCCGACCCGACCTTCGATATCGAAGGCCACGACGCCGCGCACAAGCTCACCATCATGAGCGCGATCGCATTCGGCATTCCGGTGCAGTTCGACAAGGCCTACCTCGAAGGCATCTCCAAGCTCGAAGCACAGGACATCGGCTACGCGCAGGAACTCGGTTACCGCATCAAGCTCTTGGGCATCACCCGCCGTAAGCCCAACGGCATCGAGCTGCGCGTGCACCCGACGCTGATCCCGCACAAGCGCCTGATCGCCAACGTCGACGGCGTGATGAACGCCGTCCTGGTCAAGGGCGATGCCGTCGGCGCCACGCTCTACTACGGCGCAGGCGCCGGCGCAGAACCGACCGCGTCTTCCGTGATCGCCGATCTGGTCGATATCACCCGTCTCGCCACCGCCGACCCGGAAAACCGCGTGCCGCATCTCGCGTTCCAGCCGACCAAGATGGCCAACCTGCCGATCCTTTCGATCGACGAGGTGGAAACCTGCTACTACCTGCGCATCAACGCGCAGGACAAGCCGGGCGTACTGGCAGACATCACCCGTATCTTTGCCGATGCCAGCATCTCGATCGATTCGATGCTGCAAAAGCCCGCGCCGGAAGATCGCGCCGACATCATCATCCTCACGCATCTGGCCGTGGAAAAGAATGTGAACGGCGCGCTCGCCAAGATCGAAGCGCTGGATGCGATCAATGGCAAGGTGGTGAAGCTGCGGCTGGAGCATCTGGCGTAACAATAGCGCAGCAAGCGTAGAGGGCGGCGCGCGAAGCGCCCCTCTACGACTGGCTTCCCCGATCACAGTCAGCCTATCCAACCATATTTCTGAACGGCCAACATGAAATACATCTCCACCCGCGGCGGGATGCCGCCCAAGTCCTTCTGTGAAATCCTGCTCGGCGGACTCGCGCCCGATGGCGGACTGACGATTGCCGAGTCCTACCCGCAGTTGAGCACCGCCGATCTCGCCGAGATGGCCCAGCTCAACTACCGCGATCTGGCGTTCAAGGTGATTGCGCCGTTCGTGGATGACATTCCGGCAGCCGACCTGAAGGCGCTGATCGACAAGACCTATACCGCCGCCGTTTACTGCAACGGCCGCACCGATTCGGACATGGAAGCGATCACGCCGGTGCGCGAACTGGAAGCCGGCCTCTACATCCAGGAACTCTCGAACGGCCCGACGCTGGCGTTCAAGGACATGGCGATGCAGCTTCTGGGCAACCTGTTCGAGTACGTGCTGGCGCGCGAGGGCAAGGAGATCAACATCGTCGGCGCGACCTCCGGCGATACGGGTAGCGCGGCGGAATACGCGATGCGCGGCAAGCAGGGCGTGAACGTGTTCATGCTCTCGCCGCACGGCAAGATGAGTCCGTTCCAGCGCGCGCAGATGATGAGCCTGCAGGACGCGAACATCTTCAACCTGGCGATCACCTCGATGTTCGACGACTGCCAGGATATCGTGAAAGCGATCAACAACGACGCGGAGTTCAAGGCCAAGTACAAGGTCGGCGCGGTCAACTCGATCAACTGGGGCCGCGTGATCGCGCAGGTGGTCTACTACTTCAAGGGCTACTTTGCCGTAGCGAAGCAGGTCGGCGATCCGGTCGATTTCGTCGTGCCGTCCGGCAACTTCGGCAACGTCTGCGCCGGTCATATCGCGCGCCAGATGGGCCTGCCGATCCGCAAGCTGGTCGTCGCGACCAACGAGAACGATGTGCTCGACGAATTCTTTCGCACCGGCAGCTACCGTCCGCGTGGTCTGGACCAGACTTTCGAAACCTCCAGCCCGAGCATGGACATCACCAAGGCCTCGAACCTGGAGCGCTTCGTGTTCGATCTGGTCGGGCGCGATGGCGCCAAGCTCGCCGCACTGTGGCAGCAAGTCGACAAGGGGCCGGGCTTCCAGCTGTCAGCGGAAGAAACACAGCGCATGAGCGAGCAGTTCGGTTTTGTCTCGACCAGGAGCACGCACGCCGACCGGCTGGCAAGCATCCGCGAGGTGTTCGAGAAATACGGCGTGATGATCGACACCCACACCGCCGATGGCTACACCGGCGCCAAGCAGGTGCGCGAAGCCGGGGTGCCGCTGGTGATCCTGGAAACCGCGCTGCCGATCAAGTTCGAAGCCACGGTGCGTGAAGCGCTGGGTCGCGATCCGGATCGCCCCGCCAGCTTTGTGGGGTTGGAAGATCTGCCGCAGCGCTGCGAAGTGCTGCCGGCCGATGCAGAGGCGGTGAAGGCGTTTATCCGCAAGCTGATCGACGGCTGATCATTGCGGTTAACAACAAAACGGGCGGCCCATGGGTCGCCCGTTTTGTTTGCAGAGGCCAACGATATTACCCGTGGCAGCCGCAGCCACCCTGTTTCTGACCATGCCCCTTCCCACCGCAGCACTCGTGGTCGTCATCGGCGTGGCCATGACCACCGCAGCATTCATGGTCGTCACCGTGGCCGTGCCCTTCCCCGCCACAACCGCAACCTTCGCCCTCGCCGTGACCATGGCCGCCGCAGCATTCGTGATCATCGCCGTGCGCGTGGTGACCACCGCCGCAACAGCCGCCGCCGGCAGCGATAAGCTCTTCGGCTTCGCCCTGTTGCAGGGCTTGCAGTGCCAGTTCGACCGTCTCGGCTCCGGTGGCGAATACCTGAATGCCTTGCGCCGCGAATGCGCGCAGCACCTGGGGATGCATGTCGGCGCAAAGCACGGCATCGACGGTGATCGGCTCTTCGGCCGTGCCTTCCGCCGTTTCACCATCGCGCGAAAAGGTGCGATGCTCGCCGGTCTGCAGGTTGTAGACCAGGATATGTTCGGCAGCGGTGAAATCTGGCTGCAGCGCGGCTTGCAGGCCTTCCGGGCCTGTTACGGGAATACAGATTTTCATGATTTGTCCTTGGTAATTATCGTAATTGGCGTGCCGGTTTCGATTCTTTCCCCGCCGTCATCCGGCCCGATCCGCAGCGCCTTGCCGTTGAGCAGTGCATCAGCCAGCTTGCGATGGGCACTGTTCAGAATGTTGCCGATGGTCTGGCGCGAAATATCCATTTTTTCTGCCGCATCCACCTGGTAAAGCCCTTCCAGATCGGCCAGGCGCATGGCTTCGAGCTCGTCCAATCCCAGCACGATTTCATCCAGCTCGCGCAAGGGAATGCCGACAGGCTTGAAATAGCGTGCCGCCGGCGTACAGCTGATGCGACGGCATTTGATCGGTCGCGCCATGGGAACTCCTTGCAAGAAAACGTTTTGTCGCGCAAAAGCGGCATTATAGGGCAGCAAAAGCCATGCCAGCCATCAGGGTTATTCAACAACTCGGTCCACCGCCCGATTCAATCCGGTGCGGACATCCCCTACAATGGCAATGTGTCTTGCTTCTCCCTCAACCCAAGGAGTTTTTCGTGTACGCACTCGCCATCATCCGTTTCCGCAAACCCATCGAGCAGGTTCTTCCCGTCGTGGATGGCCACCGCGCCTATCTCGCCTCGCTCAAGGAACAGGGCCTGCTGCTGGCTTCCGGTCCGCTCGATCCGCGCAATGGCGGCGCCCTGCTGCTGCGCGTGCCCGACGATGCGGTGGATGCCACGCTCGATGCCGTGCGCGACAATGATCCGTACATCAAGGCCAATGTGGCGCAGTACGAACTGCTGCCGTGGAATCCGGTATTGGGCAAGGAAGGACTGGACCAGCTCTGATCCGCCCGGCTCCATGACGGAAACCCGACAAAACCGGCCGCTTCGATTCGAGGTGGCCGTTTTTGCATCCCGCTGTCCGCCGTTCAGCAAGCTTCGCTACTGTCCGGGCATTCGCATTCGTCCTTGCAGGTATTCGGGCCGCTGATCACGAAGCCTTCCTCGTTTTCCCGCCGGACGTAATCGATCTCCAGCCCTTCGATATAAACCAGGTGACGGGTTTCAACCAGCACGCGCACGCCGTCCAGATCGAACGTCATCTCGCTTTCGTTCAGTTCGTCGGCGAATTCCAGCCAGTAAGACATGCCTGAACAGCCTGTCATGCTGAGGCACAGGCGCACGCCGATGCCCTTTCCGCGCTGGTGCAGCGCTGCCCGAACCGCGCCGGCGGCTGGCGGTGTAAGACTGATTCCCATGATCTCCCTTTCTTATTCTGCTGGAAAAATCCATTGATTTCTAGCATATGCCATCATAATATCAAGCATACGCCAATTATTCACACAAGATTAAACCATGCGCATCTGCTTTTCCATCATCGACACGCAAAGCGAAAATCTGCTCATGCCCAACCACTTTGGCGAGTCAGCGCACTTTTTGCTGATCGACAGCGAAACCGGCGATGCCACTCACCACCCGGCCAGTCACCTGCCCTGCCGCGGACCTTGTCGTTGCCACGTCCCGGCCCGCGAGGAGTATGAGTTTGACGCCGTAATCTGCCGCGCCATCGGCCACCGCGTACTGCTGGATCTGAAGAAAAAGGGCATCCCGGTTTTCCTGACCGATGCAACATCGCCACACAGCGCCTTGCGGCAGTGGTACGAGAACAAGCTGGATCTCGCGACACGCAGTATCTGCTTCAAAGGCCGACGCAAGCCAGCCAGCACTTCCGGCAAAATCCAACCCCATACCGTGCCTGGTTAAGCGCTGCTGCCAGATCGCACTGGTTCCGGCCATGCCGGCACATTCCGCAGAATACACAAAACATTACATTATTATATATAATGATTGTATGATTAACCGGGTCTCTATCACTCAGGGGAACAGCATGACCACCAGTTACAAGGAACTCGCCGGCCAGCTCGGCGCCAAACTCAAGGAATTCAAACAGGAAATACCGGAAACCATGCAGGGCTTCAATCAGATGGGCAAGGCCACGCATGATGATGGCGCGCTGAGCGCCAAAACCAAAGAGTTGATTGCCATGGCCATCGGCATTTCGGCGCGCTGCCAGGGCTGTCTGGCGTTTCATGCGCAAGCCTGCGTGAAAATGGGTGTGACGCGGGCCGAGTTCGAAGAGATGCTGCAGGTCGCCGTTTACATGGGTGGCGGTCCTTCGCTGATGACGGCAGCCGAAGCACTGGCCGCGTACGAGGAATTCGGCGGGGAAAAAGCTGCGTGAGCATGGGCACAGCAAATCAGCAGGGGGCAACGCCCCCTGTTTTTTATTGGCGCCTGTCAACCCAATCTGTAAATGCCGCGTTACATGTTCAAGTTTTGTTAGTTGGTGCATTTTTCGAACTGGTTTAACCAGTTGTTTTTTGGCTTTATATTATATATTTATATGTAATGTTATTTTATTAATTGAAGATGACAGCAATTCTCAACAAGGGGATGAACATGAACAAGCTACTTGCCATCGCGGTGATGGCCTTCGCACTCTCCAGTGCTTTTGCCGCCGACCCGTTTACCGATGCCGTACAGAAAGCTTATGCGCCCTACCGTACCGCGTTGTTCAAGACCAACAGCAACTCGCAGCCGGAAGCACAACAAGCCATGCAGCAGGCGCAGCAAACCTGGGCGCAGATCGTGGCCCAGTTTGCCACCAGGGCTCCAGCGCCTTACGACCGCGATGTCCGTTTTGCTGTCACGCTGGCCGAGGTCGCCAGTGTTTATGCGCAGGCCGCAACCGAAGTCAGCCAGAACCAATTGCCGCAAGCGCATGAAACGCTGGAAAAGGTGCGCGACCTGCTGGCCGACCTGCGCCACCGCAACCAGGTGATTGTCTACAGCGATCATATGAACGCCTATCACTCGGCGATGGAACAGGTGATCAACGAAGGCGAAAAGCTGCTGGCCCAGCCGGATGGTATGCAAAGACTGACCGCCCAGGCCGGTGTACTGGCTTATCTAGGCGAGAAGCTGACCGCAGAAGCTCCGGCCGAGTATCTGAAAAATGAAGAATTCATCACGCTCGCCAAGGCGCAGAAAAAGTCGGTCGACGATCTGCAAGCCGCGCTGTTCGCACTGGATGCCAAGGCGGTGAAAGCAGCCATCGGCAAGCTGAAGGGGCCGTATTCCCGGATGTTCCTCAAGTTCGGCTAGAGGCGAACACCTGCCATGCACATGGCCCGGCACCTGGCAAACAAACCCCGAAATGCTGCAGTGCAACCTATAACAAATTAATACCAAGAGGAGCGTTTCATCATGTCCCTGATCGAGGCGAAAGCCGTTACCAAGAATTACCGCATGGGGGATGTGGATATCCCCGCGCTGAAAAGCGTTGATTTCAGCATCAGCGAAGGCGCATTTGCCGCTTTCGTCGGACCTTCGGGCAGCGGCAAATCCACCTTGTTGAACCTGATCGGTTGCCTGGATCACCCCACCAGCGGCGAGCTGCGCGTCCATGACACCGACGTGAGCAAACTCAGCCGTGCCGAATCGGCGGCTTTCCGCGGCGAGCACCTGGGCTTCATCTTCCAGGATTTCAACCTGGTGCCGGTGCTCACCGCGTATGAAAACGTTGAATACCCGTTGCTGATGGTGCAAGGCTGGCCGGCGGAAAAACGCCGCGAACGGGTCACCGCGATGCTGGAAGCCGTGGGCATGAAAGAACAGATGCACAAGCGTCCGGACCAGATGTCCGGCGGGCAGAAGCAGCGCGTGGCCGTGGCGCGCGCGCTGGTTGGTTCGCCCAAGCTGGTGCTGGCCGATGAGCCCACCGCCAACCTCGATCACGACACCGCCTACCTCATCCTGAACCTGATGAAGAAGATGCGCGACGAGCTGGGCACCACCTTCGTTTTCTCCACGCATGACCCGAAAATCATGCAGGAAGCCGAAATCACCTTCACGCTGGAAGACGGCAAGCTGGCAGCACAAGGAGCGCAATCATGATCTCGATCCTCAAGCTTTCCGCGCGCAACCTGATGCGCTACCGCCGCCGCACCCTGCTGACGGCCATGCTGATTTCCTTTGGCGTGATCGCCCTGCTGATCTTTGTCGCCGGCGCCGGTTCATTCAAGAACGTGATGATCGGCGGCATTACCGATAGCATGCTCGGCCACCTGCAGATTCACAAAAAGGGCTATACCTCCGCGATTGAAAACCTGCCGCTGAACCAGAACCTGCAGGCCGGAGCGACTGCCAAGATCGAAACCGTGCTCAAGGAAGAACCGGCCATCGCGGCCTATTCCAAGCGCATCAAGCTCGGCGCGATGTTCAGCAATTTCACCGAGAACACCAGCATCCGCCTGAACGGCATCGATCCGGTCACCGAAGATGCCACCGTTCCCGCCCTGCGCGGACGGATCAGCGAGGGCAAAAAAGACGGCCTGCTGGTCGAACCCGGCCATATCCTGATTCCCACCCTGCTGGCCCGGGGCATGAAGGTCAAGGTGGGCGATGGCATCGTGTTGGTCGCCACCAATGCCACCGGTTCGGTCAACGGCAAAAATTTCGTGGTCAGCGGCATTCTGGACCCGGTGACCGGCCCCGGCGGGCGCGATGGCTACATCCACGAAGCCGATGCGCGCGATCTGCTGCGCATGGAAAAACCGGAACTCATGGAAATAGCGATCCGCCTGAAAAACATCGACCAGCTCGCCGAGGTGAACGAGCGGCTGAGTGCCAAGCTGGAGCAGATCAAAAACAAGGAAGACAAACCGGTTACCGAACTGCATACCTGGAAGGATCTTTCCCCGTTTGCCAACATCGTGAAGATGATCGACATGATGACGCTGTTCATCCGCATCATGCTGGTTTCGATCGTCCTGGTCAGCGTGCTGAACGTGATGCTGATGGCCGTGTACGAGCGTATCCGCGAGATCGGCACGCTCGCCGCCATCGGCACTCCACCCGGCAAGATCATGGGCATGTTCATGGGTGAAGGCTTGTTGCTGGGGCTGGTGGGCGCAGCGGCAGGTATCGTAGTGAGCCTGGGTCTGGTGGCCCTGCTGAATGCCAGCCCGATTTCGTTTGCCTTCGGACGTGAAGTGATCACGCTTCGGCCGGTGCTGACAGGGGTGGAAATCGGTTGGGTATTGCTGGCTTCTGTGGTGGTTTCGGCGCTGGCGAGCCTGCAACCGGCGTGGCGGGCGGCAAGGATGGATCCGATTGTGGCGTTGCGCCACGTCTAAGCGCTGTGCCGGGAAAAACAATAGCCACACAAGGAGAATAACCATGCGCTATCTCATCAAACTGCTCGCCGGCTTGGCCCTGCTGGCCCCGCTCGCGGCCCACGCGCTGGATGGCAAAGCGATTCTGGAAAAGGTCGACCGCAACCTGGAACCGGAGTCATACGAATCCTATCGCAAGCTGATCAATATCGAGCCCAGTGGCGCGAAGAAGGAATTCATCGTCTATACGGTCAAAAAGGGGCGTGACAAGGTCGTCACGCTGTTTCTCTCGCCCGCCAGCGACAAGGGGCGCAGCACGCTGCGCCAGGGCGACAACATGTGGCTTTACATCCCGAACGTGGGCAAGCCGGTACGCATCACCAGCCTGCAATCGGTCACCGGTGGCGTGTTCAACAATGCCGACATCATGCGCGTGGATTACAGCGAGGAATACAACGTCGAAACCATCGAGGAGCAGGGCGATCTCTATCTGCTGTCGCTCAAGGCCAAGACCGGTAACGTGGCTTATGACAAGCTCAAGATGAAAGTCGACAAGAAGCTCACCCTGCCGCTGGAAATCGAGGCCTATGCCAGCAGCGGCATGCTGATCAAGACGCTGCACTTCAAGGATGTAAAAGACTTTGGCGGCGGCATCAAGCGCCCGGCCACAATCGAGACCGATAGCCCGCTTTACAAGGGCTACCAGTCGATCATGCTCTATTCCGGCCTGAAAAAACGCGTTGTCCCGGATGAAGTGTTCACTCAAGGCTTCATGCCGCGCATCGAGGAACTGCGCAAATGAAACACGCGGCCGCCATCCTCACCCTGCTGCTGGCGGTCGCCGTCCCCGCGCCGGCCGAAGACTTCTCCTTCGACGCCAAGGAGTTCGAAAAGAAAACATTCGAATTCGGCGGCTACCTCGAAGCCAAGCAGGAAGCGCTGAACCAGCGCCCGGACCGGTCATCCTACGCGCTTACCTACCCGAACGAAGCCAGCCGCAATTGGCTCTACCGCAGTACCGGCACGCTGGAACTGACCGGCAAACTGAATCTGGATCAAGTCGTGGCCGATCTGCGTCTGCGCGGGCTGTATGCCGAAGACACCTTCGTGCGCACCATTGAAACCGACAAGGTCATGGAAGGCGGCGTGCGCTGGAGCCCGCAACAGGGCCTTTCGTTCGATGCCGGCAAACGGGTGATGCGCTGGGGAAAGGGCTATTCCTGGAGCCCGGTCGGTTTCGTCGAACGCGCCAAGGACCCATCTGATCCGCAAGCCTCGCGCGAGGGCTTCGTGATGGCCAGCATGGACTGGACGCGCACATTCGATGGCCCGATCAGCACCGTCGGCTTCACGCCGCTGATCGTACCGGTCAAAGACAAGATCAATGGCGATTTCGGCAAGCCCGACCATATCAACCCGGCGGCCAAGCTTTATCTCCTGGCCTGGGATACCGATGTCGATCTGATGTGGCAGGGCAAGGGTTCCAAACCGCAGAGCTTCGGCGTGGATTTCTCGCGCAATCTGGGCACCAATCTGGAAATCCACGGCGAATGGGCGCGCATGGCCGATGTGCAGCGCAGCTATGTCGATGGTGCAGGCAACACGTTCAGCCGCACGGAGAACATCAACAGCTTCCTTGCGGGCCTGCGCTACCTGACCGAAAACGAAGTGACCTGGATCGCCGAGTATTACCGCAACGGCAGCGGCTACAGTTCAATCCAGCTTGAGGACTACTACCGCTTTGCCGACCAGGCCACCGCGCCAGGCGCATCAGCCAGCCTGTTCAACAAGGCCAAGAACCTGGCGCAATCGGGTTATGCCAGATCCAACCCGGGGCGCGATTATCTCTACCTGCGCGCCAGCGTGAGCGAGCCGTTCAACTGGCTCTACACCACCACCGCGCTGACCACGATGGTGAACCTGAACGACGGCAGCTTCCAGATCACGCCGGAGATCAGCTACACCGGTTTCACCAACATGGAAATCCGCGCCCGCGCGATTTTCCTCTCCAACCAGCGACACACGGATTTTGGCGAGAAGACATCCAGCCAACGCTATGAGGTGTACGCGCGCTATTTCTTCTGATTTATTTGCTGCACCAACTTCCACGCCATCACGCCCATCGCCAGCACCCCGGCCAGCAGCACGCCCCACAACGCGGCTTTTTTCCAGTCGATCCCGGTCGAAGCGCGTTGCAACGCGCCGGGCTGGCTGGCACTGGCTGCCGGCAGGGATGCCGGCAAGACTTTCGCCTCGGCAATCTGCGGCACATTGCTGCCGCCCAACCCCGGCACCAGCGTGGTCAGCGGCAGGGCGACATTCACCGCCTTGGCGTTGCCCACGGCCAGCTGATACGGCGGCTTGCCTTCGGCGAGGAATACCAGCTGCTCGGGCTCGATCCCGACCTGCAATTGCGGAGCTGCGGTCTGGTTGCTGCGCGAATCGATGCGCAGGATGAATTCGGAGAGCGGCCAGCCCGGCAGGGCGATTTCATCGCGCAGCCACTCGCGCCCCTCGTCGCCGATACGGTAAACCACGGTGCGGGTGATGCGGCGCCAATGACGGCATTCGCGCTCGGGCTGCAGGATCTCCAGCGGCAGCAACGCATTGCCCGGCGGCAGCAGCAGGCGGATGCGGCTGACCGGCAACGCCAGCGGCAAGCGATAGTGAAACTCGCCTGTCTGCAACTTCAATGCCGATTGCACCGGGGCCTGCGGCTCGAACCATTCGGTCGGCGGACTGCGCCAGAATGCCGTGGTTTCTTCAACGTCAGCGGAAGTCAATTCGGGTGCCTGCGCCGGATCGCGCCACAGCAGCCGCAGGTAGCGTCCCGGCAGACCGTTGAGTTCGATGCGACGGCGCTCGATCCGCTCGCCGTTGTAATCCAGCCGTGCCAGTTGTGCGCCGCTGCGCACGCTGTACCAGTCCTGCAGGTTATCGCTGGCAGAGATATCGAGCAGCTGGAAACCCGCCGTTCCCCGCCAATCGAGCGTCAGCGCCTGTACGTTGGCGCGTTTTTCCAGATGACTGGCATCGAGCACATACCCGCGCCTGACCTCTTCGGTGGCAGCAGCCGGCTTTGCGCCCGATTGCACCTCGACCAGCGTGCCGTCGCTTCCCGCCCGCACGCTTACGGTCAAACCTGCATCGCCGGCATCGCTCGCAACGCGCCGCGTGCCGGTCAGCGGAAACCAGCGCAAGGCGCTGCTGTGCGTGGTTTTCTCGCTCGATCCCGCCTGCCGCGTGCGGGCAATCGGCACCGGCACGCCCTCGGCATTGAATACGCGCAAATCGCGCAGATCGGAGTGCGCCGCATGCAGATAGGCATCCTGCGGCAAGATAAAACGCTGATAAGGCGCGCTGGCATCCATGGCCAGCGGCGTGCGCCAGGCAAAAGCCTGCGGCGCTTCGGTCGCCCCTGCCACGCCGGAGAGCAGACCCAACAGCAGCAGCCATTTCATGATGCTTCCTCCTCGTGCCGCGACGGCGGCAGCGGAGCGAAGTAGCCGACCACCAGCAGCAATACGCCCACGCCGATGAACGAAACGATGCGCTCCAGCCCACCCCGGTCGGAAAGCTCGATCAGGAACAGCTTGCTCACCACCACGGCCACCAGCACCGCGCCGGCGATCCAGACCGCGCGCCTGCCCAGGCGATAGCCGGCGATCATCAGCCCCAGCGCCAGCAGGCTCCAGGCAAGCGAAAGGCTGGCCTGCGCCGTCATCGAGCGCCAGAGCACGGCGCTCTGCCAGCCCACGCCGCCCAAATGATGCACCGCGCGTAACACCGCCATCGTGTAGACCACGAAGGCAGCGCCATAAAGAAACAGCATGAACGGCAGGGCAAAACCGGAGAGCGTGGGCGCCTCGTCCTTTGCGATTTGCAGCTGCTTCAGCCAGCACCAGCCCGCATACAGCACCAGAATCTGGGCAAGCTCCAGCGGATTGATCAACGGCATGAACGGCAAGGGCGCGGCATTGCCCATCGATTTCAGTGCGGAAAGCACTGTCCACACCAGCAGAAGGCCAAAGACCGGCAAGGTGGCGGAAAAATGGTACAGCGCCGGATTCTCGCTCACCGGCCAGCGCTGCCGCCCCACCCGCTTGGCACTCCACAGCAGCCAGGCCGCCAGCGGCAACACCCAGCCCAGCCAGCGCCAGGCACTGCCCGGCTCGGACAGGAATACGAAGAGATGGCGCAGCTCCAGTGACAAGACCAGCAAACCCGTCCAGCACCCCACAAGATGCAACACCTTTGCCGCCGCCGGGCGCAACAAGCCGGCATTGGTCAGCAAGGCCAGATGCGCGATCATCGCCAGGCCAAACCCGACCCCGCCCCAGTCGCCAAACGGATGCCAGTCGTGCCGGTAATCCGCCAGCGCCACCAGTTCCGCCAGCGGCAGCAGCGCACTGCCCGCCCCCACCGGCGCAGCCCAGTTTTCGCGCGCAGCAATACGGCTCCACAACATCGCGGTCAGCGCCATCACGCCAATGAAAACATGGCCCGGCTGGGCATCAGGCAGCAGCCGGGAAAGCTCCATCCACCAGGCAAATGTCCACCACAGCGCGGACCAGATCAAGGCAGGCAAGGCCAGCAGCCTGCCATCGAACGCCGCTTTTTCGTCGCGCCCGGCAAACGCCAGCCGCCACGCCATGCAGAATGCCGCCAGCGCAATTACCGCGGGCGTCCAGAATCCGCTGTGGGCAAACGCCGGCAAATGCGTATCGGCCAGCGGCACGAACAACAGGCGCGGAAAACTCGTCAGCACATAAGCCGCACCCGCCACGAATTCCAGCACCAGCGCAAACCAGAAAGCAGGCAGCAGCGCCAGCCATAGCGCCAGCCACAACAGCACGAAGCCGCATCCCGCCCACACGGCAGTGGCCATGGCCCACGGCAACACGAACAGCGCCGAGAGCGCGATGAAGCCCAGGCCAAACAGCATCAGCCAGCCCATGCGCCCCTCAAGCACCGGATCGCCACTCTGGCGCGCCACCCGTACCGCGAGAAACACGCTGAACAGCGCCGCGGCACCGATCAAGGAAGCCACCACCAGCCCGCGCCAGCCCGAGCCGCCCAGAGCCAGTACGCCCGTTGCATCCGTCGCGCCGCCGTGCTGCATGTCGAGCAGAAACACCACGCCGGCCAGCAATTGCACGATCAGCGAATTCACCAGCCAACCCCTGGCTTGCAGGCGCAGGCCGATAAAGACCGTCGCCATGCCCGCCAGCGCCCACGCCACCGCAGTGCCCTGGGCCTTGAAAACCATCGGCGCGATCAGGTAGAGAAACCACAACCCCAGCGTATTGAAAACCGGGCGCAGAGCCGCATCCCAGCAGCCGGCATTCTTCTCATCCTGCAAGGCCATGCGCAGCGACAGCGCGTTGCACAGCAGCGCCAGCCCCAGCAGCAAGGTACCCAGCGCCGGGCCGGACAGCAGCGTTTCCGTGCCCTGCTGCAAGTGCGAAAGCCAGGACAGCATCGCGCCGGTTTGCAGCAGCAAGGCAAACACCCGCCCGAACGCACGCCCCTGACGGTGGCCAATCCAGTAGATGCCGGCACCTTCCACCGCCCAGGCCGCAGAAGTCCACTGCGCATCCAACCCGAGCGGGATCGCCAGCGAAGCGAACACCACGCCGAGCGAAAGGAACACCTCGACCAGCAGGCGCAGCGCCGCCTGCGTGCGGCTGTAAACGCCCCACGCCAGCAGCATATAGAACGCGCCGAGCACCAGCGCGCTGAACGCGGCGCCGTATTCGGTATGTTTCAACAGCGCGTATTGCAGACCGAAATCCACCAGCGGCGGCCCGAACAGCAAAGTACCATCGACATAGCGCGAGGCCTTGCCGCCCTGCTCGCGCACCCAGCCCCACCATGCACCGGCGGCAATGTCCTTGGGCGCGGCCGGATCATCCAGCAGCACGCGGCGCGCAAACAGCAGGCCGATGCCGACGAACATCAGGAAGAACAGGATCAGGAAGAATTGGCAGCTCTCGTAGAACTCCGGCCGGTACGAGCGCTCCCCCCACGCCCATCCGATCAGGAAGGTGCCGAAAAAGCCGACCAGATTGAGCGGCCGCCAGGCCTTGAACCAGGCAATGCCCAGGATGCCAGCGTTGAGCATGGCAAAGTAGGAGAACAGCGCCACATGGCTACCACCGCCGGTCGAGGCCAGAATCGGCGCGGCAAAACCGCCGAGCGAACCGGCCACCGCCAGCGCCAGCGCATCCTGGGTAACCGCCAGAATCGCGGCAAGCATGGCCACCGCCACCAGCAGCACGAAACCGCCCTGTAGCGGCAGCAGCGGATGCAGGCGCATCGCGGCAAAGATGGTCAGGTACATCACCGCCACCGCCGCGCCCTGCATCAGCAGGCCATAGGCCCGGCGCGATTCGCGCAAGCGCCAGCCCAGCCCCAGCGCTGCCAGCGCGGTGGCCGCCACGCCCAGGTAACGCAGCTCGACCGGGATCACGATCCGGTCCGAGGCATAGCGCAGCAGGAACGCGAGCCCCAGGAACACCAGCACCACACCCATGCGCACCAGCGTGTTGCCGCCGAAGAGCCAATCCTTTGCTGCGGCAAACGCGCGCTCGATGAAACCGGGCTCTTGCGGCACCGGCGCGCGCGGTGCGGCCTTCATGCGCACCGGCTCTTCGGGTTGCCATTCGTGGATCACGCGCGGCACAGGCTGGGCGGCGGCTTGCGCCGGAGCGGGAACCGGAACGGGTTCCTCCACCTCAAACACGGGCTCGAACGGCATTTCCGCTTCCGGTGCGATTTCGCCCGGGGTCGCGGCTTCAGCCGCAGCCGCGGTTTCCTCCTCGGCCGCTGCGCGGTGGGTGCCGGATTCAAGTGCCGCCACACGCTCACGCAACAGGGCCAGTTCGCGCTCGAACCGCCTTTGCTGGTTTTCCAGCATCGTGCGCAACAGGGCCATTTCGTCCACTACCTGATTCGGGCCAAGACGTTGGTCAAGACCACGCATCAGCAGCCAGCCGATCAGCCCGCCCAGCACCACACCGAGGAACGGCGCGTGGTTGAACATCCCCAGCACGGCGCCAAGCAAAACGCCCAGTATCAGACCCAGCACTGCCATCGCGCCTCCCGGAGGGAAATCAGAACAGAGAACAGTTAAAAACAACATGCTGCCCAAGCAGCGCAACCCCGGTCCCGAAGGGAATAGCTAAATGGAATACTCCGGCGGTGGCTGATCGTTCCTGCTGGTCTGGCGTGTCGGAAGAAATATCCGGAACACCGAACCCTTGCCGACCTCGCTTTGAACCTCGATACGGCCGTGGTGATTCTTGATCGAAGCATAGGATAGCGACAAGCCCAGCCCCATTCCCATGCCCACGGAGCGGGTAGTGAAAAAGGGATCGAAGATCCTGTCCAGGTTCTGCGGTTCTATTCCCACGCCGGTATCGGCGATTTCAATCCAGATCTCATCGCCCTCGACACCAGTACGGATGCGTATTTCCCCATCGCCAACAATGGCCTGAATGGCGTTCCTCAGCAGATTCAGAAAAACCTGATTCAACTCACTGGGCGAGCATTCTATCCCGGGCAAGGTTCCGTAATCCTTGATGACGGCAATGCCCTGTTCGAGATCGCCGGCCACGAGCCCCAATGCACTCTCCAGCTCCAGGTTGATATTGGCGAACTGCCAAGCTGATTCGCCCACATGCGAAAAATGCCTGAGGTTCTGCACGATGCCCGTCACCCGCGCAACGCCGGCCAGCGATTCATCGATCAGGCCGGAAATATCCCGCTTGAGCACTTCCAGATCGGCACGGGCCTTGAGGTCCGCAATCTGCTTGTCCGGCAGGCCAGCGCAGAGCGATTCATAGCTGGCAACCAGATCCAGAAGATCGGCGGTATAACTTTTCAGGCATCCCAGATTGCTGTTGATAAAACCCAGCGGGTTGTTGATTTCATGCGCAACACCTGCGGCCAACACGCCGACCGAGGCCATCTTTTCGGATTGCAGCAACTGGCTTTGGGTTTCAGCCAGCATCCGGTCGAGCGTTTTAAGCTGGCCAAAAACCTGCCGGAGCTCGTTTTCCGATTGCAGCCGCTCCGCCATTTCCCGCCGCAACTGGAAATTTTGTTCCTCCAGCTGCGCCTGCATCGCACGCAAGGCCAGATGGTTGTTGATGCGTGCCAGCACCTCGGCCATATCAAACGGCTTGGTCACGTAATCGCTGGCGCCGGATTCAAAACCGATCAGCTTGTGGCCGACATCCGACAGCGCAGTCATGCAAATAACCGGAATTTCCCTGGTGTCGGCATTTTTTTTCAACTGCCGGCAAACCTCGAAGCCGTCGATACCCGGCATCATCACATCCAGCAAAATCAGATCGGGATGCGCGAAACCGGCCCGTGCCAGCCCTTCTTCACCGTCTTGCGCCACCAGCACGCGAAACCCGTGGCCTTCCAGATAGTCGACCAGAATGCCGACGTTGGCCGGGGTATCATCGACCACCAGGATCGTCGCAGCGGTGTCAGTGCGGACGGACTCGCCCATTGATTTACTCCACTTCCCGGCCAGCGCCAGGCGGCGGCTCACTCGCCTCCCCGAGGCTGCCCGCACGATAGCGCGGCTCGTTCCCCATCCACTTGCTGTTATCAATGCGCAGCACGCCATTCTGGCTCTCTTCGCGCACAGTCAGATAAAGCGCCATGGCCATCAGCAAGAACAAGGGCAGGATCATTCGTTTCATTGCCCGTGCCTCTCCGCCCCCGGGGTTTCGTACCAGAAAAAAGCTTCCAGTTCGCGAGTCCTGGGCTGTTGCGTTTTCTTGGCGCGATACATGGCCGCATCGGCAAAGTGGAGGAGTTCTTCCACGTTTTGCCCGTCTTCCGGAAACGAGCAACAGCCCACGCTGCAGGAAATTTTGATCTCGTTTCCGGCAAACCATATCGGCTCGGCAATGACACCGGCGATACGTGACAAAACCAGCGTGGATTCATCCTCCATTCCCGATTCCTGAAGGATCAGCACGAACTCATCGCCGCCGATCCGCGCCAGGGTATCCGTTTTCCGCAACATCGTACTGATCTTGCGGGAGACCGAGCGCAACACTTCATCGCCCGCATCGTGCCCGTAGGTATCGTTGATCCATTTGAAACGATCGACATCGACAAAACAGACTTTGAAACGCTCTTGCTGGCGCTTGCCCAGGTTGATCATCTGCTGCATGCGGTCCAGCAAAAGCGTGCGATTGGGCAGGCCGGTCAAAGGATCGTGCGTAGCCTGGTACTGCAATTGCTGGATCAATTGCACCCGTTTGGAAATATCATGCAGCACGACCTGGATCATGGTTTTACCCAGGTGAGAAAAAGCAACCCGGGTGACGGTGACATCGGTGATCACGCCATCCAGGCCCAGCACCTGTTCGTCGTGCATATGGCAGCTGCCGTCCGGCATCAATGCCTGCAAGATCGCTTCCACCGCCAGACGATCCGGTAACGCCACCAGGGAAAGATAAGGCCGCCCCATCACCTCGTCGATGCGGCTCACCCCGAACAATGACAGCGCGGCATGGTTGGCAAAGGTTACGGCGCCATCCTGCACCGTCAGGATGGCATCGGAAGAAAGTTCGACGAGGGAGCGGAAGCGTTCTTCATTCTCTTTGAGGCGTGCAAACAACTGGCACAACTCGGTTTCGATCCGCTGGCGCTCGGCGATTTCCAGCTCAAGCAACCGGTTTTTCTCTTTCAAGTCAGCACGGGCTTTTGCCAGGCTCAGATGCGTATTGATACGTATCGCCACTTCATCCATATCAAGCGGCTTGGTCAGGTAATCGACGCCTCCGGCCTCGAAACAGGCGATTTTGCTGCCCACATCGGTCAGTGCCGTCATGAAGATAACGGGGATATCGCGGGCTGCGGCGTTGGCCCGCAACAATTTACAGGCTTCAATGCCGCTCATGCCCGGCATCATCACATCCAGCAGAATAAGATCGGGATGCATCAACTCTGCACGGGTCACCCCCTCCCGCCCATCCTGGGCCACCAGCACGCGATAGCCATGCTCTTCCAGCCCTTCCACCGCAAAGGCAAGATTGGCCGGCGTATCGTCGATGATCAGGATAGTCGATCCTGCAAGCGATGCGTTCCCTCTCATGGCAAGGAATCCTCGGGCAGGTATTGTTCCACCAGTTCCACAATCGCCCTGGACTGGTAATTTCGCGCCAGTCCCCGAAGCTGCTCGGCAAACGGGGCATAGCGGTCATCCCGGGCGGCAATGGCATCGCTCCACTCGCGGATGGCGCGCATGTTGCCTGCCTTGGCCTGTTCATGCAGCACCCGCATTTCATCCATGGGCGGCACCGCTTCAATCGGTTTACGCTGGTTATAGGAAGATTCGGATTCCCGCTCAGCGGTTATCCAGCTCAGCTTGAGATATTCGCCAATTTTTTCCAGCAGTTTGCGCCGATCGATCGGCTTGACGATGAAGGCGCTGGCACCGGCGTCCAGGCTGTTTTCCAGCTCGGCATGGTTGGCACTGGATGAAACGGCGATGATGGGCACTTGCGCCATGCCCGGAATCTGCCGGATCCGGTAAATGGCTTCCATTCCGTTCATTTCCGGCAACACCATATCCATCACCACCAGATCGGGTAGCCAGATTCGAGCCTGCTCGACGGCTTGCTCCCCGTCTGCGGCCTCATACAGGTCAAAGCCCATTGCCGCGAGCAACTCGGCCAGCATGGCCCGGTTGCCGGCCGAATCTTCCACAATCAATATTTTCCGGCGAGGCCCCTGGTAGCCGGTGGCTTCCCAGCCGGCCATCGTTGCGGTGATATCGATATCCAGCTCGGGCACGGGGATGTCAAACCAGAAGCGGCTTCCCGCGTCCGGCTGGCTTTCCACGCCGATATCCCCACCCATCAGCTGCACCAGTTGGCGGCTGATGGATAAGCCAAGCCCCGTTCCGCTCGACCGCCGCCGCAGGTCGCCCACCTGCTCGAAAGGCTGGAAAATGCTCTTTAACTGTTCGGCCGTCATGCCGACGCCGGTATCCGCCACTTCAAAACGCAGCAACGCGATTCCACCCTTGCGCTGCAGGCATTGCACCCGCAGGGTCACGCCGCCCCGGTCGGTGAATTTCACGGCATTGCTCAGCAGGTTGAGCAGAACCTGGCGCAAGCGTTTTTCATCGACGGTCACCCCCTTGGGCAAATCCGATGCTGTATCCAGCATGAAAAGCAGGCTTTTTTCCTCCACGCGCACGCGGATGATATCGGCCACCATCTGCAGGCAAGCAGCCAGATCCACCGACGCGGGAACAAGATCGAGCTTGCGCGCCTCAATCTTGGCCAGGTCCAGCAGGTCGTTGATCAAGGTCAGCAGATGCCGGCCGCTCTGCTCGATGACCTCCAGGCTGGAAACATGCTGCTCGGAGAGCCCCGTGTTGCGCTTGAGCAATTGCGCATAGCCAAGAATGGCGTTGAGGGGGGTGCGCAATTCGTGACTCATCGCGGAAAGGAATTCGCTTTTTGCCTTATTGGCAGCCTCCGCTGCCCCGCGGGCCTGGCGATCCGCCTCGGCACGCTTGAGCTCGGTAATGTCGGTGGATATTCCACAAACGGCATAAGGCTCACCGGCGGCATCGTACAGCGGGTACTTGATGCCCAGGTAAGTATGCTGCCCGTCGTCCTGGGTCACCACGTCTTCCCCCTTCACTTCGCAGCGCTCATTGATCGCCTTCATTTCGGCGGCCAGGATCGGCTCGGCCTGCTCGCGGGGGAAGATATCAAAAATGGTTTTTCCGACCAGATCTTCGATGCTGACATGGAACATTTCCGTGTAACGCCGGTTGACCAGCAGGTAATGCCCTTCAACATCCTTGACGAAAATCACCGCGGGCGAGTTATCCAGAATGGATTGCAGCAATGCGCGGTTTTCCCGCAGCGCGTATTCCGCTTTCTGATGGGCCTGCGTGCGGGTTTCCAGGCCCATCGCCATGGCGTTGATGCCTTCTTGCAGAACACCCACCTCATCCCGGAGTGCATTCGGGGCAATGCGGGCGGACAAATCACCATTTTCAATCTGATGCACGCAATCGAGCGCCGTCTTGATGCGCGCCAGCAGGCGCCGGCCGAAATGGTTGATCAGTAGCGCATTAAGGAAAAGCACCGCGAAGGTAATGCCGCCCGTAATCCAGAGAAATTCTATCTGCTTGGCCAGCATTTCTGCTTTGGTAATGGATAGACCGATCAGCCAATTGAGAGGGGAAACCGTCGTGAATACGGCAAGACGGGGAACGTCATACAGGTACTCGATGGTCCCGGCCTGTCTTTCGAGCATCTCAACGGTAAAGTCTGCCTTGATCTCTTGCCCGGCAGGAATGGTCGGATGGAAGACAATTCGGCGACCAACGTGATCAATCACGTACAGCCTGGACGTTTCCAAGCCCTCTTTTTGCTGCAGCGCATTTTGCACCTCCGACGCTTTCAGCGTTGCAGCCCGCATGCCGGAACGATGAAGCGTCTGGATGATCTGCTGCCTGGCATTGTCGAGCTCCAGGCGCAACACCCGTTCCTGGAACCGGTACAGCACGCCGGTGATGATGATTACGCCGGCACCCAGCACGCACACGGTCATGACCAGAATGATCCCCACCGACAGCAGGTTCAGTCTGGTCATGATTTTCAGCTGCAAACCAGGCAGTTTCTTCATGGGCAAGCTTCCTGCCAGCGTATTCCCGGTATCAGAAGTGATAGTTATCCACGTTGTCTTTGGTAAAAGCCAAAACCGGCAGCGCTACCTGCATGTTCTGCGCGTCTTTCTTCGGGGTGAAGCTTCCAAGGCGGCCGGCCTTGAAGGGTTGCCCGATTTTCAGTTCGCCGGTCAGCATCCGGTAGGCGCTGTAAACAGTCAGGTAGCCATGGTCGGGCGCATTCCAGAGCAGCACTTTTTTTGCAGTACCGTCCTTGAGATAAGCCCGCATCAGGTTCGGGGTCGAGTTGCCCACCACCGCAACCTTGCCGGAAAGCCCTGCTTCCTTGACCGCCTTGGCCACGCCGGGCAGATTCGGCACGCCCAGCGCAACGATGGCCTTGAGCTTGGGAAAGGTTTTCAGGTAATCCTGTGCAATGCGGTAGGCTTCTTCCGTGCTTTCCCCCGCCGCACGTATATCCACAATTTTCAGACCCGGATACCTGGCATAGAGATGCTTCTTGATCGCCGCCACCCAGCTGGACTGGTTCGGCGAGGTAAAGGAAGTGGTGACAATGGCGATCTCGCCCTGTGCGCCCGCTTCATCTTTGACGGCCTCAACGACCTGTTTGCCGAAATCGTCAAAATCGACCAGGTTTACAAAGAACTCGCGCTGGTTGGCATCGCCATCCCAGCTCATGACATGGATGCCGGCCGCCTGGGCTTTTTTCAGCACCGGGCTGATGGCTGCCGCATCATTGGCGGCCACGGCAATCACATTGGGCCTGGTCGGAATCAGCTTCTCGATCATTTCGATCTGCTTTTCAACCAGATCCTGAGAGGGGCCCATCCAGATCACTTTCATGTCGGGCAGTTCGCGCGCGGCCTGGTCCAGCCCCTGCTTCACCATATCGTAGTACTGGATTCCCACCAGCTTGGGCATGACCACGATGCTGTATTTTTCCGCAGCCCATCCCGGCCCCGGAAAAAATGCCCCGGCAAACAGCAGGCCGGCAAACACCATCGAATTCGCTTTTTTGCTCATTTGCGCACCTCTTTTCCCTTTTTTGGAAACCACCTTTCCCGCGCCCAAACACCATGCCAATGCCTGCATTGCACACACCAAGCTCTGCTGCGCAGCAACATCACTCTGAAGTATATGAAAATTCCACCGTCTTACTCGAAAATTTAGCAACCCAAGCGCAGTAACCATAAACCCCCTACAATTCATGAATGGAAACCGTTCACAACCACCCTTACGCCGCGCTCACGCCCGACTGCGTTCTCAATGCACTGGAAAGCCTCGGCTTGCAGTGCGATGGTCGCTTGCTGGCCCTCAACAGCTATGAAAACCGTGTCTATCAGGTCGGACAGGAAAACGGCCCGCCGCTGGTGGCCAAGTTCTACCGCCCGGCACGCTGGAGCGATACCGCCATCCTGGAAGAACATGCGTTTGTCGAAGAATTGGCCGAGCGCGAAATTCCCGCCGTGCCGGCACTGCGCATCAATGGCGCCACGCTGCATGCGTTCGAGAGTTTCCGTTTTGCGGTTTTTCCGCGCCGCGGCGGCCGCCCGCCGGAACTGGAAGACCCGGATACGCTGGAATGGCTCGGCCGCTTCATGGGCCGCATCCATGCCGTCGGCGCAATCCGGCCTTTTTGCGAGCGGCCCACGCTCGATATCGAGAGCTTCGGCATCGAGCCACGCGATTTTCTGTTGGCTAACGGATTCATCCCGCCTGAACTGTTGGAGGCTTGGGAAAGCGTGGTAAATCAGGCGCTGGATGGCGTGCGCCGCTGTTTCGATCGTGCAGGCGAGGTTGCCACGCTCCGGCTGCATGGCGACTGCCACGCCGGCAACGTACTGTGGACACCGGACGGCCCGCACTTCGTTGATTTCGACGATGCCCGCAACGGCCCGGCCGTGCAGGACTTGTGGATGCTGCTCTCGGGTGAGCGCGGCGATATGGTGCGCCAGCTGGCGGATATCCTGGCCGGCTACGAGGACTTCTGTGAATTCAACCCGCGCGAGCTCTACCTTGTGGAAGCGCTGCGCACGCTGCGGCTGATCCATTATTCGGCCTGGCTCGCCCGCCGCTGGGACGACCCGGCCTTCCCCGCCGCCTTTCCCTGGTTCAATACCCAGCGCTACTGGCAGGACCGGATTCTGGAATTGCGCGAACAGGTCGCGCTGATGGATGAGCCGCCGCTCTGGAAAGGATAAACCCGAAGGGGTGAATTAGAGGAAGGATCAGCGAATGCCGTTGATAAGCTCGGCGACTTTCAGCAAGGTAACCTCTTCGCAGGCCGCGCCGAGTTTCATGGCTTCGCGCGGCATGCCGTAAACCGTGCAGCTTTTTTCATCCTGCGCGTAAGTCTTCGCCCCGCAGTCGCGCATTTCGCGCAATCCTTGCGCGCCATCGCCGCCGATGCCGGTCATGATGATCCCCACTGCGTTATGGCCGGCAACGCTGGCCACCGAGCGAAACAACACATCAACGGAAGGCGCGTGGCGGGAAACCGGTGGGCCATCCACGATCTGGACCACGTATTCAATCCCCACGCGCTTGAGCAGCATATGCTTGCCGCCCGGCGCGATCAGCACCCGTCCCGGCTTGACCCGGTCCCCGCTGATGGCTTCATTGACATCCACCGCGCACAAGCCGTTGAGGCGGCGGGAAAACGTCCCGGTGTAATTGCCCGGCATATGCTGGACGATCACCACGCCCGGGCAGCTGCGGCTCAATTGCGTCAACACCTTTTCCAGCGCTTCCGGCCCGCCGGTCGAGATCCCGATGGCCACGATCGGCTGCGTGCGCGTGAACAGCAGCGCCCCTTTGCGCGGCGGCGGCAGAATCACATCGGCAGACAGCTTTTCGGTGACAGGAAGCAAGGGCACTCCTTTTCCAGGTGGCAGGCAGTTACTTCCGTTGTAGGTGCCAAATCATGCGATGCCCACACGATTCCGGCGCCAGGCGAACCAGACAAAACCCAAACCCACCGGCAACAGCAGCCAGGCCCAGGCCTCGCCCAGAAAGAGCTTGAACATCCAGTAGCGTACCGGATTGCCGCCGTCGGTAAAGGCCGTCACTTCGGAGCCGCCCTGCGCCAGCGCCGCCACGCCGCTCTGGGCGCCGAGCCGTGTCAGCAGCGGGGCCAGATCGGAGGCCACCAGCATGAAGGCGATCACGATCGGCAGCGCGCTGAGCACGGCGCGGAACACATTGCCGCGAAACACCAGCACGCTCAGCGACATGATGGAAATCAGGTTCGGCAAATCGCCGGCCGGGATCATGCGGTTGCCGGGAATCAAAAAGGCCAGGATCAGGCTCAGCGGCATCAGCACCAGCCCGGTCGTCATGACCGAGGGATGCGCGAACAGAAACGGCGAATCCATGGCGATGACCAGCGAGCGCCCAGCCAGCTTCGCATCCAGCCGCAGACGCAGCGCATCGGAAACCTGGTTCATCGCCTCGCCGATCAAGGCGCCGCACTTGGGCAGCAGATACATGACTGTCGCGATCTGGATCGCCAGCTCCGCCAGCTTGCGGATGTCATAGTGGCCCAGCACGCCGAGAAACACGCCGAGCAGCGCGCCGATCACGATCGGCTGGCCCAGCACGGCCAGCTTGCCGCCTGAACGGCTCGGATCCCAGACGATGCGGCGCACGCCGGGTATCGCATCGAACACGCGATCCAGCGCCACAGCCCAGGGCAAGAAGGCGGTGACGGAAAACGGGCTGACGCCAATGCCCTCCATCCCGGTGGCGCGCTGCACATACGGTGCAGACCATTCCGTAGCCTTGAAGCTGTAGACCGCAATCAGCGCAACCGCCGCAAAGGCCAGCGCCGGATTGGCGGTCAGGCTCAGCACCAGCGCACCGAGGAAGGCAAAGTGCCAGTAATTCCAGATATCGATGTAGAGCGTATCGGTGAGGCGGGCAAATACCATGACGAGGTTGAGGCCGATCACCAGCGCAATCGAAACCGGTGCGATCCAGCTCGCCCAGGTGATTGCCGCCAAGGGCGGCCAGCCGGCGTCGATCACCGGATAGTTGAGCCCGCGCGTGGCCACGATGGCCTCTACGGCGGGCTTGAGCATGGAGAGGAACGCATCGTAGACCAGAAAAATGCCGGCAAAGCCCACACCCAGCTTGAGCGCCAGCATCAGGGCCGGTCCCGGCTTCACCCGGGCGAGCAATGCAATCGCTCCGATCACCACCGGCAACATCACATACGCCTTGAAGCTGAAAAACCACGTCAGCGCCGACTGCAAAGCTTCCATCTTTTACACCTGTCCGGACAATCCACAATCCGGCCATTATGCCGGGCCGCAGCCATAGAATGGCGATTTCAGGCATAAATGTGCGCGAAGCTGCTCAACCGCGGCAGAGTGCCCAATCGGCATCAAGTTAACAGAACAAAAAACCGGATTGATTGTTTGTGTTCTGCCTGCATAAAAAAACAGGAGCAAGCCCAACGGAGCCCGCTCTTGTCTGCCAGCGAAGTGGCAAGCTTCCAAGGCTTGGGCACGCTCGATTGTTGTCAGTCGAGCCTACAACCGGTAAGCCGCCACGATACGGTGCATTTCACCCGCCAAGCTGTCCAGATCCCGGGCTGCGCTGGCGCTCTCTGCCGCCGCTGCGCTGCTTTGTTCCGACATCTGGGCAATTTTTTCCACCTGCGATCCAATATTGTTGGTGGCCACGCCCTGTTCGCGAATGGCACTGGTAATTTCTTCTACCATGCCCACCGCCCTGCGGCTGCCGCTGCCAATTTGCTGGATCGATTCATTGGCTTCATTGGCCCGTGCCACGCCCAGAGATACCTTTTCCACCGCGCCTTGCATGCTTTCCACCGCAGTACCGGCGCTTGTACGCATCGCATCGATGGTGCGGGTGATTTCCTGCGTGGACGCAGCAGTGCGCTCGGCCAGCTTGCGCACTTCATCGGCCACCACGGCAAAACCACGCCCCTGCTCACCGGCGCGCGCGGCCTCGATGGCGGCGTTGAGGGCCAGCAGATTGGTCTGGTCGGCCACTTCCTTGATCACCCCGATCACATCGGCGATTTGAGCGCTGTGCTTTTCCAGTTCATGAATGCGTTCTGCCGCAGCATGCACGGTCGCGGCAATGTCGTTGATCTCCTGAGCGGTCTGGCCAATGATCTTTTCACCGGATACGGCGAGCCTGCCTGATTCGCTGGAAAGCTGGTTGGCCTCTTGAGCCCGGTCGGCCACGTGGTTGATGCTGACCGCCATCTCTTCCACCGTGGCCGCCATGCCGGAAGCCGCCTCGCTTTGCTGTTGCGATGCGGTCGAGACTTGCTCCGACGAGGTCGCCATCTGGTTGGAAGCCGCAGCCAGGCGCTGGGCACTGCCGGCAATCGTCTTCAAATTGCCTTGCATCTTGTCGAGCAACCGGTTGATGGCTTGCGCGGTCATCCCGAGTTCGTCGCTACCCTGCACGTTCACGCGGCGGGTGAAATCAAGCTGTCCTTCGATATGTCCGACGGCATCGCGGGTTTCATTCAATGCCCTGCCAATGCTGCGCAGCAGGAAGAAACCCATGCTGCCAATGCCCAGGATGCTGAGCGCAACCAAGACCACGGCAATGACCTGCCCGCGCTGGTCGGCCGCCTTGGAAGCCTGGATGAAATCAGCGGCAAGCTTGTCGTTGTAATCCTGATGGGCTTGCAAGGCTTCGGTCAACCTGGCCAGATTGCCCGAGTCATTGGCCATGATCGCCTCTGCGCCGTCGATATCATCGGCATGGGATTTCTCAAGAATAAGAGCTGCAGTGGAAAAGTAGCCTTCAAAGGATTTTTTGGCAGCCTCCAGCATTTCCTTGTCTTTGGCATCGCTGATCAATTCCTTCTCGTAGCGTGCCAGCAACTGCTGGATTTTCCCCTGTCGCTCCTTGATCTGGGCCTCGATGGCCGTCTTTTTGGCCGAATCCTTGCTGATCAAGTGATACAGCACCGTGACGCGCATGCGCAAAAAGTTTTCGTTGATTTCGCCAATCGTTTCAATACTGGGAATCGTATTGACGTCCAGATATTCCAGGCCACCGCGCAAATTGACTGAAACCCGGTAACCGGAAATTGCAAGAATGATAAGGCCGACGATGGCAGCGGCGATCATGATTTGCAACCGTTTGGCGATAGTGAGATTCATACCGTTTTCCTCGGATGTTTTAAATTAATTGTGCAATCGGCGTTAATTAGTATTCCAATTTTGCTCATGCTAAATCGTGTTCACTCATTGCGCAAGTTTAATTCCAAATCAATAACCATCCACTGGAATACCGCCCAAAATGTCTACCATCCCCACATTACACTGCTGTATTCATGACCATATTCAGAAAGAAACAATCCGGACAACGCAGCAAACCGAGCTGAATGTTTTTGCTGTGCGTATTTCTGCAGGAAAGGTCAACGCCGGACAACCCCGGCGCGTTGAGAGTGGCACCTTCAGCCGCCCGGAACACACCCATGCTTTTCACCACTGCGCGTTTTGCCCTCGCTTCGCTATTACTGGCTGTTTTTTCGGCGGCCGAAGCCGGGCCGCTCCTCGATGCCATCAAGGCGCGCCGCGCCGAACATGAATCCTCTCGGCAGGAGAGCGAATTCCAGGAAAACGAATCCGGATCGCCATCACGCGGTATCACTTTGCCGGCAGGCACAAAATTGCTGCGCGACATTGCCTATGGCAACGACCCAAAACAGCGCATGGATGTTTACCTGCCCGCGCAAACAGCCGGCGCGCCGGTCATCTTCATGGTGCATGGCGGTGCGTGGCGCACGGGCGACAAGGCCATGTCGAGGGTCGTGCAGAACAAGCTCCTGCGCTGGGTTGCGCGCGGTTTTGTGTTTGTTTCCGTCAATTACCGCCTGCTGCCCAAGGCCGACCCGCTCACTCAGGCCAACGATGTGGCGCGGGCCTTGGCCACTGCGCAGGCCAAGGCGGCCAGTTGGGGCGCAGATCCGACCCGCTTCATCCTGATGGGGCATTCGGCCGGCGCGCATCTCATCGACCTGCTCGCCGCCGATCCGGACAAGGCATTGAAACTGGGCGCGCAACGCTGGCTCGGTGCGGTCTCGCTCGATACCGCCGCCATGGATATCGTGCGCACCATGCAGGCGAAACACTACGCTTTCTACGACAAAGCCTTCGGCCAGGATCCGGCCTACTGGCAAGCCGCCTCGCCGATGCATCAGCTCAAGTCCGGCGCGGCACCGTTTCTGTTGGTCTGCTCCAGCACCCGCCCCGATGCGCCGTGCACCCAGGCCAGCGCGTTTGCCGACAAGGCCAGTGCTCAGGGCGTTCGGGCCGAAGTCTTGCCGCAAGCGCTGCAACACAGCCAGATCAACGAACTGCTGGGTACGCCGGGTGCCTATACCGGCGCAGTGGAAGCCTTCATGGCCTCGCTGGACCCGGAAGTCATGCAAAGATTGGCGAATTCCGGCACGATAAAGTATTGAGAACATCGATCCACCCAGAACAATATGACCGCCCTTCCTGACATGCCTTTCCGCTATGCCCGCGTTTTGTCCATTGCCGGTTCGGATAGCGGCGGTGGCGCCGGCATCCAGGCTGATCTGAAAACCATGGCCGCGCTCGGCTGCTACGGCATGACCGCCATTACCGCGATCACGGCACAGAACACGCAGGGCGTGACCGCGATTCACGGCGTACCGCCGGATATTCTCGCCGCACAGATCGATGCCGTAGTCGGCGATATCGGCTGCGATGCCGTCAAGATCGGCATGCTGCACGCGCCGGAAATCGTCGAGGTGGTCTCCAGTGCCATCACGCACCACCGGCTGGCCAACGTGATCCTCGATCCGGTCATGGTATCCACCAGCGGCGCCAAGCTGATTGCCGATGCCACGATTGCCGGGCTGGTTGGCCAACTGTTCCCGCTGGCCCGGCTCGTCACACCCAACCTGGATGAGGCAGAAGTGCTGCTAGGCCGGCCGATCCGCGAGATCGACGATCTGGATGCGGCCGCCCTCGACCTGCTCGCCATGAACTGCCATGCCGTCCTGCTGAAAGGCGGCCACTTGAACGGGCCGGATGTCGTCGATGTGCTGGCCCTGCGTAACTCGGATGACACCGCCACGCTGCAGCATTACCGCAGCCCGCGTATCGCCAGCCGCAACCTGCATGGCACCGGCTGTACCCTGTCATCCGCCATTGCCTGCCGATTGGCACTGGGCGACGACCTGCCCGCCGCCATCGAAACCGCACGGAACTACATCATGCAGGCCATCCGCGCCGGTGCGCGCCAGCAGACGGGTCATGGTCACGGCCCGCTCAATCACGGCTACGCCCCGCACGCCATGCATATTCTGGACAGGTACTGAAGCCCGCAGACCTGTCTGGCGGCCAGATCACGCCCACCGGCAAAACTTACGTTATTTGCCGTAAAATCAGAAATTGATACCGGTAACTATTTTATATTTCATCCATACACGGATACAGGACAAACCGGCATAATGGCCAAATTCCGCCATCAAGACGCCTGAAATCCGTGCCATGAACACACCGCCAGATATCGATCGGCTGCGCATCCTCTTGCCCCTGCCGGGCCAGCAGACAAGCATGCTGTGGGCCGGTTTCGACGACCGGTACAACCAGATCGCCCGATGTTCCTGCGATATCCATGCCCTGCCCGCGCACAAACGGCTGGAGGTGATCGTACCCGCCAGCCTGACTGCGGCCCACGTCGTGCCGATTCCGGCCAATGCCGGCCGGCATGCTCCCGCCATTGCGGCACAGGCCCTGGAAGACACCCTGCTCGGCCCCAGGGAAGACACGCATATCACGCTCGGAGAACACGCGGATACCGGACGTATCGCCTGGGTCTGCAGCAAAAGCTTGCTGCAGCAAGGCCTCGACATCCTCGTCGCAGCGGGGCTCGAACCCGACAGTGCTTATTCCGAATACGCCCTGCTTACCGACGAGGGCGATACCGTGGCGGGCCGCAGTGCCAACGGCAGCATTCTTTTCCGTACTGTGAATGGCCAATACGGTAGCGTCGATGATCCGGCCACCCTGCAGACCCTGGTCGGCGACATGGCGATTCAGGACCACGATCGCTTGTTCATGAATCCGCGCCGGCCGGAGTCGGTCAGCCTGCTGAGCGGATCGTTCGCGCCGCGCAAGCGCACCGCCTTCGATCCCCGGCAACTGCGCCGCAGCGGATGGTTGCTGCTCGCCTTGGGCACCCTGCTATTAGTGGGCGCGCTGCTGCGCTGGCAACAGCTCGCCTGGCAGGAAAAAACACTCAAGGACGAAATCCGCCAGACGTTCGCGGCCCTCTACCCCGGCACGCCCATCGTCGACCCCGCCCTGCAATGGGAAAGCAAACGCCGCGAGCTCAACCGTACCGATGCCCGGCGCGATGCGCTCGACCAGTTGAGCCAGTTTGCCCAGACCCTCGGTGCCGGATTGCGGCCGCGCAATGCGGAAGTGCGCAATGGCGTGGTCCGCCTGGTGCTCAACGAAAGCGATGTGGCCAAGCTGCGCCCCCGCTTGCAATCCGACGGACGCGATTTCAACATCACGCCGGCAGAATCCGGCTTTTCCAGGCTGGAAATCCGGATGGAGAAACAATGAAGCAGCGGATCGTACTTTTCTGGCAGGGCCGCAACGCGCGCGAGCAAAAAATCCTGCTGGCCTGGGCCATGATCATGGCACTCATCCTGCTCTACAGTGCAGTCATTTCCCCGCTGCAGACCCGGATCACCCGGCTGCAGCACAGTATTCCGGCACTGGAATCGCAACTGTTTGCCATGCGCGCCCAGCCGCCGCAGGCCATGCGACCGGCATCGGCCAACGCACACTCCGGCAGTGACTTGCGCACGAGCCTGTTCCAGTTGATCGGTGCGCAAAAACGCAGCATCGATCTGCGCTCGATCTCGGCGGAGCGCGTCGAATTGCGCCTGCCGGCCCTGCCCGTGGACGAGGCCTTGTTGCTGGCCGACAATCTGCGCCGCGATGCGCAAGCGCGAATTGCCATGCTCGCCATCCAGAATGACGGCAAGGACAACACGGTACGCCTGGTGCTGGAAATGGAGCGCAACCCATGATGCGCAAAAAATATCTGCTCGTTGCCGCGCTGACCGGCGTCTTTGTCCTGTTTGCCGTGATCCGCACGCCGGCGTCTTTGGCATTGGGTTTGCTGCCCAAAGAAGTCCGCCTGGATGGCTGCGAGGGTACGCTCTGGCAAGGCCGCGCCTCCGCGTTGGGTATCGGCGGACAGGTCGTGCAGGAAAACGTGCGCTGGCAATTCCTGCCCGGCCAGTTGCGGCAAGGCAGGCTGGCCTGGCAAATCGGGGGCCAGTTCAACCATGAAGAGGGCAAGCTGACCGTAGCACTGAGCCCGGCACGGATCACCCTGCACGATGCCAAGCTCGTCCTGCCCGCCGGACCGCTGTTCGGCCTGCATGACAAGCTCAAGATGCTGCGACTGGGCGGGTACTTGCGTCTAGAAACTGCATCGTTTGCTTTGGACCAGCCCTCGTCGCTGCAAGCCAGGCTGGAAAACCTGTTCTCCCCACTCTCGCCGACGACCGGGCCGCTGGGCAGCTACCGGATCGATTTGACCATGCAGCCCGGCCAACCGGCACATTGGCAAGTCAGCCCGCAGGAAGGCATCCTCGCCATTTCGGGCAACGGCTCGATGAACCATCAGCAAGGCACACTGACCGGCCAACTGGTTTTCAAACCGGAAAACAAGATGGCAGCCAGCCTGAAACCGGTATTGGCCTCGCTGCCCAATAATGCCGACGTTTACACGCTCAGCTTTGCCAACCGGTAGACCGGCCAATCCTGATCGCGGGCTGTTGGGCGACGTCCATCATCGCGGATGAATCGATTCCATTTAATCCGGCGGAGTCTTGAGTTCGACCTTTTGCCAGCCACGGTTTTGAGCAAGCAGGAAATCGCTGATTGAATCGACTGTGACGGTGCGAATGCGGTTGGTAAAACGCAGATTGTTTGGGTGATCTTCAAAGGTGGTGTTGGCCTTGAAGATATCTGCCCCCAGTCGCACAAGGGGGCCGATCGATAGTTCGGTGGGCGTATAGTTATTTTCCTGCAACCAGGCCTGGATTTGGGCTCGCGAGTGCAAACCCTGCGCGGCAGACACCACATTTTCAATCACCCAGGTATTGGAATTCTGGTATTGCAATGAAAAAGGATAGGGCACCATATTGTAGGCAGGGTTATGCAGCTGCCGCATCAGAGTAGGGTTCTGCACCTGCTGCCTGAGCGACTTGGCCTGATCTGCCGGGGGAACAAGTACCAGCGCATCGTAGGCAAACATATCATCGAGAAAAAAATCACCCAGCCCGTCATACCATAGCTCCGACTGCTTGCTTCCACAGGTATTGAGCAACTGCGCCACACGCCAGCGTCCGTTCTGGGTATCCCGAAAAGCGATGCCGGCATGAGAGTAGCGCAAGCCATAAGCGGACAAATCCTGTCCTACCCGGCCAATGATGGCCACATCCAGCTTCATGGCATCCAGCGTATCGCGTAACTGCACGGCCGCTCGTGATGCTGCAATCAAATTGGTGGTACTCAACCCTTGCTTGGCACAACTGCGCCCAGCCACGGCGGACGGGATGCTTAACAGCAGGAGCAGGGTACACAACAGGCATTTAACCCGGGACACGGCCATGCTCCAGCAGGGCTTTACCCGCGTCATTAGGAATCAGCCCCAGCACCTTGTTCTGTTCCGGGTCGCTAAGGACTGTACCAATCGGCGCAGCATCCGCTTTGACCTTCTTGCCTTTGGCTTCCGGGTTCGCCAACGGGGAATCAACAGCAACCTTGATCGAAAGCTCTTCCCCCCCGTTGATCGGTTCCAAAAGAACCTCAACGAGACGCTCGGATCCTCCAGCAATACCCTTGACGATATAAATGCTCCCCCCCACTGGCATGATAAAAGACAATTCCAGGTCTCCATTGACACTGCCCGCAACACTGGCAATCGGTGAGATCAAAACCGAACCAACACCCGCGACTAGCTGATCATCCCATTTCGTTGGACCCGATGGCCCTGTTTCGAATAGAGACCCCGCCCAGCCAATCTGGCTACTCAGCAACATAGCCAATACACCACAACGCATACATTTCAATTTCTGACTCCCTCAATCTGGTAAATTTTTTCAAAAACCACCAATTCAAGCGTTGCCACATCGGGGTTGACTCCAGAAGAGTGGATTGAGGGTGGATATGCCACTAAGCAACCCAGCTCACTACCATACCCCCGCAGCTCATTCTTACTTCGTAGGCCGAACTTTGATCGCACTGGTCAGGCGATCCCACAGCGCCACGGCTTCCTCGTTCTTCAGGCTGGGTTCGAGTTCGCCCTTGCTGTCTTCATCCACACCTGTGCTCATTTCCAAATCCACTACGGGGCGGAACATATCGTTCGCGGCGCCGATGGACTTGAACCTGAATTCATGCGTGGTGGGTTTGTTCTTTTCTTGCGAAGGAAGCCGGGCAAGTTTTTCGTAGCCATCCCAACCGCCGATCTGGCGCTTGCCCTCGCGCAAGGTCTTGATGCTGCTGAACCATTGACCCATGCCCATGATTGCGCCAATTTCGCGAGCTTCTTTCAACCCTCGTTCCAGGCTTTCGCTCGGATTGGGCCTATCCGTTTTGAACGAGCGCACTGAAAAGCTCACATCCGGATATTCGGGGAAGCGAAAACCAATGGCTACCCGCTCGCCATATGGGCTGTTCGCCAAACGAACAAACCCGTTTTCAAGACAAATACCGGGTTCGGTGGGAGTTTCCGTCTCTTCGCGTACCCGTAGGCGTCGGGCAATGTCTTGGAAAATAGGGATATATTTCTTGTAGCTGGTTTTGTCATCTCCTCCGTTGGGTAAGTCATCCAAAACAAGGGTGTCGGCCTTTTGCACGAAAGCGTGCTTGCCGAGACGGATATATGAGTGCAGCTGAACAAGACCTGATGATTCGAAGTCGGAATAACCCACCACAATCCTGCTGTCCGGATTGGGGCCATCAAACGTGCCAATGAATGTCGAGGGTTCCCTGATATGTTTGATCCCCTTGAGTTCTGTTACCTTGGCTTGGATCTCGGCTGCCATTTTGTGACCCTGGCTTGGGTAGGAAACGATGCCATTTCTAATGGTTGTCGGTCCCCAGACCACTTGAGCAGTTGCAGGCACATCGATCAAGAAACGGCCAAAACAGACCGGTTTGGTTTGCTTGAACAAGGCTTCAATCCGGTCGGCTTTTTTGTCCATCGTCGTGGCTCCATTTGAGGAAGAGGGGGTAGCAGCGCAACCAGCCGTCATGACGGCGGCCAGAAGCAATGCGGTGCAGTTTTTTAGCATGGATTTTTCCATTTCATTTGCTGGGCAATACGTACGATGGAATACAGGGTGGAGGCCACCGCCTTCTTGTTCGAATAGCTGTCCTGATGTTCATAGCCAGTCTGCCGGAAGATTCCCTTGAGCTTGGGATCTTTGCTCTGCATTTGATGGTCCGCCGAGTGCACCGGGACGGTTTCGTCCCCCGGCTCGCTTGGCGACAGTATCTTGGCGGTGTAGTACGGCACGCTTACGTTCGTGCGACCGTCCATGTCGGTCTCGACCGGTAGTTGGGTCGTTCCTGCGGGCAAGGTGTTGTAAACGGCCTGCGTCACCAATTTGATTTCGCCTTCCTCGTCGTCCTCGACGATTTGCAGGTTGTCCAGCTGGTCGATGGGAAAATCATCATCGACTTGCCAAGTCACGGTCTGGAAGGCTTTTCGCTCGGCATCGGCGCCATAGTGCGCAAAACTTACCGGGTGATAGGTTTTACTGATTGCGACGTGAAATTCGTTAGCTGCGTTTAAATATTTCTTTGTTCGGTCCAGGCCAGAATCCTCTTGCCCAGCCGGATTGATCCATTCTTCGCGCAACAGCCCCCACCATTTGTCGGCATGCGTGTAGATCTCGCTGTATGGATCACCTTGCTGCGGTAGTGACGGCCAAATCTCCTTTAGTACCTTGCCTTTCTTTGTCACTATTTTTAGCCATGCACTGCCATAGTCCTTGCTCGGCAGCAGCTGTAACCCGCCTGGAGCATTAGCCAGCACGGCCGTTACGCGTGGGCCTGTATTGCCAAGGACTCTTTTTACTGGACTTAACCAACTGCCTTCAAACCCTGAACGCATACGCTTATAGGCCGCGGCCGCTCCTATGGCCGGCATTACGCCATGCACGATGCCCAGTATCTTGTCTTGCATATCGCCATATGCCGAGTGGCATAAAGCTCGGCCGACCAAGCCACCCATGGAGTGGGTGACGATGATGACCTTCTCACATTGGAAGTGCTTGGATTTGTAGTCGTCCATCAATTTATTAATGCGCGTAGCGAGTTCTTTTGCGGCAACTCCGTTTGATTGCAGCCAGTTATAGCCAAAGGCATGGACCGGATACCAGCAATTGGTCATGACTTGCTTGAGTTCGTCCTCGGTGAGCGGCGTCAGGCCATCCCCAACCGCAAGTTCCCACTTGGCTGGGTCGACACCAACAATATCTTTCCAGTCCGGATTGAGCTTGCCATTAAGATAAGCCAGGTTGAACCGTGCTTCGAGTTTGTTAAGCAGATCGCCGTAACTATCGAAAAAGACCTCACCCCAGCCACGTTCCCGCGCTTTTTGCTTGGCGGTCTTGCACGGACTTGCTGTTATCGGGTCATTGCACAACAAGGGGGTATCTGCAGTCACCTCTATCGGGTTGACTCGGTCATCCACCGATACTTTCACATTATCGTGGCGGTCATCTGCACTTTCTTTCTTGTTACCCGTTGGATTGCTTTTGGGATCGTAGATGTCCACGACGGTGGTTTTGGGGTCCAGCTGCAATTGGCGCTCACTTGGTCCGGTAAACACCATACCCACAGCCCAACCCTTATTGTCCGGCCGCCAGGCAACATTGTTTTTTTTCTTCATCGCGGTCTGTCGCTCGGCATTCATCCGCAAACAGCTGCCCATGATGCCGGGCAAAAAAATGATTGGAATAACCCGCTCAGGGGCAAAGCTGCAGGTTTGTACAGTGTTCATGCTCTTGGGCGTGGTGTAACCCTCGGCATACTGGGTACCGTCTTTCTTGAATTGCGTGGCTATCGGTTGGTCAATGGGCATCGTATCGTTCCGTGGAATTACGCTGCGTCGGGCAGAAGTTCGACCCGATAGCGTGCAAAGCTGATTTCAGAAGCAAATTGGTCGGAATGCCCCTGATCGTCGGTGGTGCCTTCCAGTACGCGGCCATCTTCAAGATGCAACCGATAGTGACGGTTTTTGATCGGTTCACCTGTACCCATCCAGTTGAGTACCACCTTCTGATCGAACTGGGCATTCTTCGGATTAAAGTTGCTCGCCACGCTGCCATTACCCGCACCGCTCCAGTTGTGTGAGGCCGCTTTGAGGGTCATGGCACCGGAACACTGTGTGGTGATGGCCCCGCCGGCCATTTCGATTTGCGCCCCTTGGGAAACCAGGGTGATTTTTGGTGCCTGGTAGCTGATTTCCTCGCCGGAAGTAATGACTATCTTCTTGGCAGCGGCAATGCGGATTTCACCTGCGTGGGCCTGGATGTCGATATGTCCGCCGGCGGCAATCAGCTTGATGCCGAGTTTGTGCACGAAGAGGCTGAAGGAATCGGCTACTCGCACGAGCAACTTGCGCCCGACACTCAGATTGGTGTGCTGAACACTGACCAAGTCCAGGTTATGGCCTGCAGCCACCGTCACGCTTTCCGGGGTACCCAATACGGCGCCCAGTGGACCGGAAATGGCAACGATGGGTTTGCCGCCCACGGAAGGATCGTCGATTTTTTCCCAGTCCTCGACGTGCTTGAGTAACACACCCTGCTGGTCGAGTTCGGACGCTTCCGCATCGTGTTGTGCAGATAGATCAGACAGGGATTTGGCGATACCTTCTGCCGACTGCAGTTGCCCAATCAGCATGTCGCGATCCAGGTGATTGCCGACGGCCTGCTCTCGCCCTTCCGCCGTGATCAATACCCCTTGGGCACCACGGACCGACACTGCCCGATCAGTGCGCAGTTCCGCCCCTTCTCCGCGCGGATCTGCTTTCCCATCGACTCGCGGATGGGCGAGGTAACCCATATTGAGCTGGGTCTTGCCGTGTTCGCTGGAAAGCTTGGTACGAATCTGGTCAGTGCTGTCGTCAAAGAGCAATTCGTTGTAGCGATTGCCTTTGTATTCCTTGCTCTTGATGCCGGAGAGGGTTTTGTTGGCCGGCAATGAACCTGAACCACTGAATTCCGGTGGGGTATGGCTGCCGTTGTAAAGTACGCCGGTGATCAGCGGACGGTCGATGTCGCCTTCGATGAAATCGACCAGCACTTCCTGGCCAATGCGCGGCAGGAACTGATGGCCCCAACCGGCACCGGCACTCGGACAAGCCACGCGTACCCAACAACTGCTGCGGTCATCCAGATTGGCGCCGAACTCGGGATGTTCATTCGGGCGCTGCCAGTGGAACTGGATCTTGATGCGGCCGAGTTCATCGGTGTGGATTTCTTCGCCTGCCGGGCCGACCACGATGGCGGTTTGCACACCATTGGATTTGGGCTTTGCGTGTTCGCTGTGGGCGTAGTCGGGGGTGAGGGCTATGCCCCGACGAGTCAGCGTGAGCTGGCTTTGGAACGGCGGATTGTTGCTGGGGTCGGTACCTGCACTAGATACATTGTCAGTGACGCTGCTACGCATTGCGGACACCGAGGCCAGCAGTCCAGCCAGGCCATTCTGCACCTCCCCTGGCAAGTTGTTCTGTGCCGTGAGGGTTTCGCCGGTCACCACAAACTGGCGTTGTTCCGGGGCGTCGAAATCATGGACGGGATGATTGCTGAGCTCAAACCATTCACCCACATTCAATCCGCGAACAGTGCCGGTCGCGGTAAACGTCTTGGCTGCACGATCCAGTGCTTTCTGGCGCAAGGTGGCGTAACGGTTCAGGTCATCCGGATCGCCATAGTAGAGGGACTGCGGATCGTAATCTTCCAGGGAAGACTGGGCTTGTTCACCCGCCATTCCTTGATCGATCTGACCACTGTCATTGGCCTGGTTGGGGCTAACACTCTTGTAATCGAAACTGGCGAGGCTGACCTGGCTGGAACCGATCTGACGGCTGCTCTCCCAGCGTTGCAGGCCATCTTCGCTCTCGGTGCCATCGGCGCGATGGAAGCGGATACGACCGAGCATGCTTTGTTCCAGGTTGTACGGATCATCGAACAACACCAGCGTATGCACCGGGGTATCGCCTGCCGTAAAGACAAAACGCCAGGCAATGCCTTCTTCTTTCAGCAGACGACTGATGAACGCCAGATCGCTCTCGCGGTACTGCAGACAGTAACTGCGCGCCGGATAGGTTTCTGAAAGTTGGGATTCGAACTGAAACGAAGCCGCAAAGACCGGATTGGTGGCGAGGTGCTCATCAAGAATAGTCTGGACGATTTCTTCAATCGTTTGATCCTGAAAGACCCGACTGGTCCGGCGATGGGTAAGCAATGCGAAGGCGGGTTCAATAACCAAGCGATAGGCAGAGAATCCCCCATCTGCCCCCAGCGTGGCGGCAGAGGTGACCACGCCGGTAATGATCCGCTCATCCCCATCGGGATCAAGGATGCCCACCTGCACCGGCAAACCCAGGAGGTCTTTCAGTTCGATAAAGGCATTGGCGGACAGGCAATCCAGCTCATAGCGGTACAGGCTGGAAATCGAATGGGTGCCGCGCAGCAGGTGGGGTAATAACGCTTCCGGCTTGAATCCCTCTCCACCCAGTTGGAGTGTCAATAGCCGGTTGCTTTGGGTAAAGGCACTGGCAAAGGCATTCAACAAGCCATCGAACATGGTGAGCCCCAAGGATTAAGCGAGGCGCAATTTTACATATAAAGAAAGTATTTAGTCACTTTATATAAAATAAATACCGTTTTACGTGAAATATTACATCAGTAGATGCTGATATTTATTTTGTGTGAAATCTGGGAATGTTGTGTATTTCGATCGCTGAACACCGACTCTTCCAGTGCAACTACTTCGATATGTTGCGCAAGCAGCTCCCGCTATCCTTGATGCGACTTGTGCTGGATCATCTGCCAGGGTGTGCACCCGCCAAGCGTTAAAAAGCCCGGTGCCAAAAACACCGGGCTTGCTTCTTCACATCAGGACAGCTTAGGGCAGCGTAACCTTGCCTGCACCTGCATTGCTCAACACATCGAGCTTCACTGCGGACGCGGACAGCGGCGTGTAGCTGTACGAAGCGGACGGCGTCCAGAAAGTATCGGTCTTGGCTATCGGGGCGCTCGACGAACTGGCTGTCACCAGCAGCTGGATCGCATCGTAGAAGCCATAGTCCGCCACCGCCGAACTGTTGAACAGATTGCCCTTGTCGTAGAAATACGTGGCGCAATCCGCATCGGTCCAGGTCTTGCCGGAGACGCTCTTGCACTTCGTGGCATTGGATGCAGACGTGCTGATGCCGATCACGTTCGACAAGCTTGCGCTCTTGCTCGCATCCGGGCTGGCCGCGATTTCGACGACGTTGTTCTCCACCCACAACTTGGAAGCGGTACCCGCAGTCCAGGCCACCGACCACGGATAATCCAGGCCGGAACCGTCGCTGTTGGCCAGTTGGCCCTCGTAGTAATTGTTGAACAGGTGCACCTGGCCAAAACGGACCCGAGGCTGGCGCTGCTTGTTGTTCTTGTAGTAGTTGCCGTGGAAGGTCACTTTCAGCGCCAGCGGGTTTTCTGCAGTCAGGCTGGCCGTATCCGTTCCGCCGATCAGGCCGGTCTTGTCGTGGTCGAGGAAGTGGTTGTACGACACGGTCACGTAGTTGCTGGCCTTGGTGATGTCGATCAGACCATCGTGGTGCTGCACCTTCTGTTCCGCGATCTGCGCATTGCCGCCGAAATCCCAGGTGGAGACCGGCCCATAGAGCTTGTCGTGGTTGGCGCCATCGCTCATGGTGTTGTGATCCAGCCAGACATGCGTCGCGCCCAGCACGGAGACCAGGTCATAAGCCGAGTTCCAGCGCCCGCCGATGCACTTGGTCGGCGCCGAGGTGGAACAGCCGATCCCCGTGGTCGTGCTGGTCGAAGCGGTGGCGGTGACCGTCGGGAAGCTGTCGGTCGGATCCCACTGCGGGAAGAAGTCGAAGGAATCCTCGAACTTCATGTTGCGGACGATGATGTTGTCCGAACCCGCCGGCAGGATCAGGTTGCCGTGGATGATCTTGCCCGAACCATCTTTGCTCTGGATCGTGGTATTGGAACCCACGTTCAGCACGACCACATTCTTCTGGATTGCGGCACCGCAGACCCGCGCGGATTCCTCGGCACCGGAAACAGCGTTGGGCTTGCCGTTGCTGGCCAGCGTGGTATTCCACACGTTCGGGGCATAGGCCGCGTAGTAAGCGGTATACAGCTTGTCCAGCGCGGTGTAGCTGCAGGCGCCCGCCTTCAGATAGTCATCGCCGGTCAGCTCGGTCAGCGCCTTGTTCATGTTCAGGCTGATCGTGCCGACCACGTTGATGATTTTCTTGGCGTTGTCCTGCGTGCCGCTGAACGAGCCATCGTCGTTAATCACCGCGCCGGTGTAGAGCGCATTGATCAGTTCGTTGCGGTTGGTCACCGTATAGACATGGGCCGAATCCGCGCCCGTCCCCCCCGTGGTGCCAGTACCGGCACTCGCCCAGCCAACCGGCGCGGCAGCAGCCGTCGCAGGTGCGCTCAGACTGGTGTTGTTGTAGAGGCCCAGCCAGACTTCGTTGGTTTCCTTGTTGTAGGCCTGCACTGGACGATAGGCCGTGCTGGACGAAGCATTCCAGTCCGCGAACGGCGTGCTCTTGTCGATATGCGAACCCAGGCGCGAATCGCGCACGATCAGCTTGCCCACGCGATCGAGCACCGCCTTGGTATAGGTGCCGGTCTTGGCCGTGGAATCGGCGGCATCGGTACTGCCCAGCGTACAGGTATAACCATGCGCCAGTGCCTTGCCGCTGGTGTCGATCGAGCCATCGGCCAGATAGGGGCTGCACTTGATGCCTTCAAACCACTGGCGCACCAGCGGCACCTTGCCGTTCTTGACCAGATCGCCCTGGCCATCGTGGGTGAAATCGCTGTCGATGAAGACCAGGCCGTATGGCACGTTCTTGTCGGTGCTCGGCGCCGTGATGTAGCCGCTCGATTTGTTGCGTGCGCCCAGGTACTTGATTTCGGATTTCTTGAACAGGATCGTGCCGCGGCCGAAGATGAAATCGATATCGCCTTCCACGTAGCTCTTGTTCACGAAGACCCGGCTGATGTTCGCATACACGCCATTTGCCGGATCGCCAGCCTTGCTGGTCTTCACGTAGAACGTGTCCTGGTTGCCCAGCATGCGCACGTTTTCCAGGTGCACCTTGTCGGCGGAATCCACTTCCAGCGCAACGGCCTGGGTATCGTCGGACGAACCGCTGATCGCGCCCAGCGCGGCCGTCGTCTTCGATTCGTCGTTGCTGTTCTCGACCGTGATGCCCTTCATCTGGAAGCCGGTATTCTTGATCCACATGACGGTCGAGCACGTCGTGCTGATCGAGGAGGTTCCCTTGGCGGCACAGGCGTTGTAGAAGCTGTAGATATCGGCATCGGTCACCGCCGGATCGGACGAATACAGCGTGCTGATCGCCTTGCCGCCCACGTTCAGGTTCGGGTAGGCATTGCCCTTGATGCTGGCGTTGATCGCATAGCTGATCTTGGTCAGGCTGGCATCGCTTGCGGTGCTGTAGAGCGTGATCGGGGTATTGACCGTGCGACCGTAACTATCCTTGAGCGCGACGCCGCTGGCATCCTTCAACGTGACGGAAGGCACATAGACCAGCTCGTTGTAGGTGCCCGGGGCCACGCGGATATAGATGCGCGAGGTGCGCCCCGCCTTGACGGCATCGAGCGCGGCCTTGTTGATGGCGGCCTGGATGCTGGTGAATTTGGTCGCGCCGTCGGCGGTCTGCGCGGCATCCACGGTGTAATCCGGGGTCACACTGGTCGAGGAAGTCGCAGTCGCGGCCATGAAGGCATCCGCTTCCGGGCTCCAGCCATCGGTCACCGCACCGGCCACCGAGGTGTCGGTCTTGGCCGTGCCGAGCACGTTGGCAGCCGTGTAGTAGGCCGCCACGCTTTCGGTCAGGGCGCCATTGGTGATCGGCGTCGAGGGCAGCGTCGGGGTCGCGGCCGCCGGAAAGGTGCTGGCCGAAGAATCACTGCCCGGGCTACTGCCCGTGGCTGCGGAACTGCTGCTATCGGAAGCGCTGTCTCCGCCGCATGCGGTCAGCGCCGAAATCGCGATGCTCACCGCCAACATTGTCACAAGATTTCTTTTTACCACCTCAACTACTCCTCTGTTTTCGTGTTTACCTTCTTGCTTGCAACGGGACCAAACCAAAAACCCTGCAAAGTTACCGGTAACAAATTCAGGCGCGCCGATACCGGCGGTCCGTGCGTGATTTGATCCTGCCGGTCAAGACGCCAGCGGGCACTGCCGAAACAGCCCCGCCGGGGTCACATCGAGACAAGAAAATCATTCATTACGGTTGCGGATTCCAGCTGAGCGCCGAGAACACCTGGTCGCGCGACAAGTACGGAATGGCCTCGGTCGCACTCATCGTCTTGGCATTGGCCACGCGGCCACTGGTATCGAGCGCGGCGCCATCGAGCTTGGTGCTGCCGTATTCGCGCCAGCCGGATGTCGATGTTGCCGCCACCGGGTTGGGCAAGGGGCTCGTGTACCAGCCGGTGGCTGCAATATGGGTATCCATCTTGCAGTTCACATAAGCCACGTTGTCGTACTGGCTGGTGCTGCCGGCACTGCGTCCGAGCGCGGTCGCGCCATCGGGCACGCCCGATTCGCGCGTCAGGCTGCTGTTCAGGAACACGTAGCCCTTGTCGCTGGCCGCGGCAACCCGAGCCTGGATAACGTAGCCTCCCTTGGTCGCATCGGTCGAATCGACCACGGTGCGGATCTCGCTGTTTTCGAACAGCGCGGCCTTGGCCGAGCCCCAGATGAAGTCCACGTCACCCGCGATCAGGCTGTTGTAGAACCAGCTGTAGCCGTTGACCTGGATCGTGTCCTGCCTGCTGATGAAGTTCATGTTCTTGGCAATCAGGCGCTGCGTGGTGCCGTTGAAATAGATCACTTCCGCCTGGTTGGAAAGCCCGTTCACCTTCAGATGGGTGTTCTTCATCGTCAGGTTGTCCAGCGTCAGCAGATCCGCCGTTTCAACCAGGAACATCGCCCGTCCGCCGCCGGAACTGGCCGTCGACGAAGTCGAGCTGGCACCGCTGCCGGTATTGAGCGTGTCGTAGTTGTCGAACTGGATCACCGCCCCTTCGCGGCTTTCGCCCTGGATCGTGACGTTGTTCTTGCCCTTGAGGAAGAGCAGCTCTTGGTAGGTGCCGTTCTTGACATTGACAGTCATCGCCCCGGTTGCATTCTTCATCACATAGTTCAGGGCGCCCTGCACCGTGCGGAAGTCGGCAGTAGTACCGTCATCGTCCACGGTCAGCGTCGTCAGCGTGGTGGCCGGCGCGGACCTGGTGGTGAACGACCAGTTGGCAGTCTTGCCCAAGCCGGTGAACGTGTTGCCGTTGAGCTTGGCTCCGCTCACCACGCCATCGGCAATCGCCACGTAGTACTCGGTGCCGTAGTCCAGCTTGTTGCTGTGCGGGCGGATCACCAGGTTGTTGCCGTTTACCCACGCGAGCGGCATGTTCACGCCACGGAATGCCGTACCGCCCAAGGGGCCGATGGCATCGGTTTCGCCGGTCAGCTTGATCTTGTCGACCAGGGTATCGTCGCTCTTCTTGAAGATGCGGATCGAGCCGGTGCTGGCCAGCGTGGGTGCCGAATCAAAGGTCAGTGTCAGGGGTTGATCCACATAGGCCGAGGTGCTGCCTGCCGCCGGCAAGGTCTTGCTGCTGATCGTGCCGTAGCTGGCGCTGGGCATGACAAAGGCCGGGCTGATGTTGGCGGCAACCGACTTGGTCAGCGCCGGGTTGGAACCGCTGGTGAAGGTGATCGTGGCCGAACCGGCGCTCACCGCCTTCAGCGTGGCCGTGGCACCGCTGGTGGTCACCGAAACCACGGCAGGATTGCTGGAAGTGGCGGTATAGCTATCTGCCGTGGAATCGCTCTTGGTGGCAGAAACCGTGACCGTGCGGTCGGCATCGCCCACTTCGGCGTTCCAGGTTGCCGTCGGGCTGAGCGAGAGCAGTACCGGCTTGATGTTGGCATCGCCGACCATGATGTTGTCGACTGCGAACGAGCGGTTGTCGAGCCAGAAACCGATCTTTCCCGCCGCCGTCTGGCTGCTGTCTGTCGTGGAGGCCACCAGTTCATCATCGATGTAGAAGGTCAGCGTGGTGCCCTTCATTTCCATGCGCAGTTTGTACCAGACGCCATTGACGATGGAGCGTGCAGTGAACTGCTTGGTGCGGTTCCAGCCGCCAGCCGTCGTGGCCTTGTGGAACTCGACCTTGGAGCTGGCGCTGTTCTGCACGTTCAGGCAGCCGCCGTACCAGTTGTTCACATCCACATAGCGGCCCAGCATGCACACATACTTGTTGGTGGTGCTGTTGTTGATCGGCATGATGCGCGCTTCAACAAAATAATCCGCCGTGCCCTTGTTCGTGACCGCAGCAAAGGCCGAATCGGTCACCGCAGCCATCACCCCCTTGCTGGTTCCGGCATCGTATTGCAGGAAAGTATTGCCGCCGACAGTCTGGTAAGACGACGTGCCGTTGGCCGTGCCGATGGTGGTTGCCCCGCCGGTGGGCAACTTGGTCCAGCGGCTGTCGCTCACGCTGCTGCCGCTGTCGAAATCTTCGCAGAACCAGGCGCCGCTGGCAGCGGAAGAGGCGCAGTAACCATTGGTGGGTGAACCGGCAGCCATTGCCTTGCCGATATCCACGGCAGTAGTGGGATCCGTGGCACTGGAACCGCGTGCGGCCAAGGTATTGCTGGCGATATTGACCGCCTGGACAAACGTGTTACTGCTGTTGGTCTGCGCGGCACCGATCAGTTGTGCCGTGGTCTGCGCTACCTTGCCCAGCGAGACCGCCGTAGTGTCGCTGGCATAATCCCCCATCAGACTGGCTGCGACCACCTCACTGGCAATACCATTTTTTGCGGTGATCGAATCACCGACCTTTTTCTGGGCAGCCTCCAGCGACAGGCTGGAACTGGTCATTTCGGCCGCCACCAGCGTGGTCAACGGCGTAATCGCGGCACTGCTGGCCGTATATGCACCTTTGGGCGTCACCAGGGTAAAGCCGTACTTGCCAGCCTCCGCCAGCGTCTGGCCGGAATCGGCAGAATCTTTGGCGCTGCGGCTCACTTCTGCCACCAGCGGGTATTGATTCTCGGCGCCACTTGGCACGTTGCTCAGGGTAAAACTGCCCCCTTCGGCACTGGTCGCACTGAGTTCATCGCTATCGCACCGGTTGTTGCTGTTGGTATCCAGGCAGACCTTGGCGCCTTGGATATAACCATCGATCACCTTCCCCGCGATGGTCGTGCCTGCATTCCCACTTCCTGCACTCCCGCCTCCTGCTGTCGAGCTGCCGGAATCACTGTCGTCGCCACCACAGCCCACCAGTAGGATGCCGGCCATCATCAAGGCCAGGCATGTCCTTTTCTGCACTCTCATCTCTGCTCCTTCCCGGATCTGTCGTTGAGACAGGCCAAACAACCGCTGCCTGGCTCTTTTATGTTTTCGGCCTGCCCATCAGCCTGATCCCCCGAAATTGGCCGGCCTCCTCTCGCCCCGCTTCGCATGTAACAGGTAAGAATCCGCTACATTTCCGTAGCATATCGCATTCCGGTCGCATTTGTTACCGGTAACAAATAAAATTTAAAATCAGGTTTCAAATTTGATCCGCACGGCGGTTTCCACGGTAAGGGCAAGCCCGGGGAACTCAAGCAAGCAAGGGAAGCAGGCGTATGAACCTGCGGGCAGCCGTCAAAAAACGGGCGTCCCTTGCGGATACGCCCGTTTGCTTTGTGTGGCTGATCGACCTGTTAATCTTCGCGCGTGACGCGCAATATCTCCTCGACCGAAGTCTCGCCCGCCAGCACCCGCGCGAAGCCGTCGGCGCGCAGGCTGACCATGCCCTGCTGCATCGCGTGCGTGCGCATCGCCTGCTCGTCGCCGCCGGCATGGATCAGGGCGCGTAGTGGCTCGTCCACGCTCAAGAGCTCGTAAATCCCGGTGCGGCCACGGTAGCCGCTCTGGTTGCAGGCCGGGCAGCCGATGGCGCGGTAGAGCGTGACCGGGCGATCGAGCCCGAGCAATTGCTGTTCGCCCGCATCGGCGGGATACGCCGAACGGCAGTCGGGGCACAGCCTTCTGGCCAGGCGTTGCGCCAGCACGCCGATGGTCGACGAGGCCAGGAGGAACGGTTCGATCCCCATGTCCACCAGCCGGGTCACCGCGCTCGGCGCGTCGTTGGTGTGCAGGGTCGCCAGCACCAGGTGGCCGGTGAGCGAGGCCTGTACGGCAATTTGTGCAGTTTCCAGGTCGCGGATTTCGCCGATCATGATTACGTCCGGGTCCTGGCGCAGGATGGCACGCAAGGCGCGGGCGAAGGTCATGTCGATGCGCGGGTTGACGTGGGTCTGCCCTACCCCGTCCAGGTCGTATTCGATCGGGTCTTCCACGGTCATGATGTTGCTGGTCGTGGCGTCCATCTGCGACAGCGCGGCATATAGCGTGGTGGTCTTGCCCGAGCCGGTCGGCCCGGTCACCAGGAGGATGCCGTGCGGCTGGGCCAGCAGGTGCTGCAGCCGCTGCAAGGTCGCCGGCGGCATACCGAGTTTGGCGAGGTCCAGGCGGCCAGCGGATTTGTCCAACAGGCGCAGCACCACGCGCTCGCCGTGCCCGGTCGGCAGGGTTGAGGCGCGCACGTCGACCGGGCGGCCGGCGATACGCAGGGTGATGCGCCCGTCCTGCGGCAGGCGCTTCTCGGCGATATCCAATCCAGCCATGACCTTGACGCGCGAGACGATCGCGGCATGCAGGCCGCGCTTGGGTTCGACGATGTCGCGCAGCTGGCCGTCGATGCGGAAACGCACCGTGGCGCGGCTTTCGAACAGTTCGAAGTGGATGTCGGAGGCGCCTTCGCGCAAGGCTTCGGCCAACAGCGTGTTGATCAGGCGGATGACCGGCGCGTCTTCCTCGGCGTCGAGCAGGTCTTCGACATCGGGCATTTCTTCCAGCAGGCGCGCCAGATCGGCCGATTCCTCGATGTCGCCGACCATGCTCGCCGCGCGCCGACCCGGATGGTTGAAGGCGTCGGTCAGGCGTTGCTGGAACGCGTCGGCTTCGAGCACTTCGATCTGCAGCGGCTGTTGCGCGCTGCGGCGCAGTTCGGCCAGCGCGCCGAGGTTGCCGCCGCGGCGGAAGCACACCTGCAGCGCTTCGCCGTGCGGACCGAGGTCGAACAGGCCGTTGTCGCGCGCCCAGGCGTAGGACACCAGGCGCTCGCTCACGGTTGCGCTCCGGTCGTGGCCGGGGTGGCTGGCGCAGTTGAGATTGCCGGTGCACTTTGGGTTGCGGCGGGCGTCGGTGCCGGCATCGCCGGCAACACCACCTTGGGCAGGTCGGGCAACATGAAGTTCTTGCCCGGATCGAACGCACTCTGCTCGGCGCGCAGGTACTGGTAGCGCTCGTTGCTCAGCGCGGCCGTGGCCTGGCTGTCGCGCAGGATCACCGGGCGCAGGAACACCATCAGGTTGACCTTCTCGCGACTGCGCGATTCATAGCGGAACAGCTGGCCAAGCCAGGGAATGTCGCCCAGCAGCGGGGTCTTGCTCTGGGTGATGGTGACGTTGTCCTGGATCATGCCGCCCAGCACGATGGTCTGGCCGCTGTCGATCAGCACCTTGGTATCGACCGTACGCACCTTGGTCGCAATCCCGGCGCCATCGGT
>Ga0316604_10000159_pt1 | contig 104155 bp, 89 predicted proteins | sample OWC_soil_day20_C_FD_207650 | JGI IMG/M metagenome (GOLD analysis project Ga0316604, IMG submission 207650) | Wetland soil microbial communities from Old Woman Creek delta, Ohio, United States - OWC_soil_day20_CT | ecosystem: Environmental > Terrestrial > Soil > Wetlands | place: USA: Ohio... | reverse complement strand
CAGTGGAAACCGTCGTGACGGTTGATGGCTGTCCAGTAGGCTGCGCCAAGAAAACGATAGAAAATATCGGAATTACTCCACAAACCATATATTTGACTGAATTAGGCGTTGTAAAAGGGAAGACTGCCATAACACCTGAATTAATCAACCAAATGACACAATCAGTCGCCGAAAAACTATAATAGAACAATACATTTTTTCAGATAACTTCTTATCATTAATAAACAATTTTAGTTTATTGCAAACCTTATATAAATAAGCCCAATACGAAAAACGTCTACAAAAATTCCATCAGATTTCGTAGACGTTTTTCGGCTCTTCATGCCATCTATTCAGAACGCGTGTTTTAAAAGATAGCCTTTTATTATTTTTTACAATTTTACATTTTCGTTACAATTAAGACATACTTTGAAGACCTTTTCTGTTTATAATGAAGAGGTGTAGACACTCTCCGGTTTGAAATATACATTTAATACTATCTCAAAACGTCTTCATGCGTTTATCCTTCACACGAATAAATTTAATTGAGGTGATGGCATTTGATGGTCTGGCTGACAAACCGAAAACAATCAATCATAATCATTTGCATCTTGGCAGTAGTTGGCGTCGCTGCTTGGTTCCTATTTACCAAAGGGCCGCTCGGACCGACAAAAGTGACGGCGGCTAAAGTCTATAGAGAGAACCTAAAACCCAGTGTTTTCGGAATTGGTACCGTAGAAGCGCGCCTGTCTTATGCTATCGGCCCTACACAGGCCGGCCGGGTATTATCCGTTTATGCCGATCAGGGTGATTCGGTACAAGCTGGTCAAATACTAGGTGAAATTGATCCAGTAGATATTGACCAGCGTCTGAGAAGCGCTTCCGCCGCAATCGCGAAAGCCCAAAGCGCTGTCGCAGTCAGCGAAGCGCAAGTGCGGGATGCAACCAGCCGCAACCAACTGGCCCAGACCAACGCTAAGCGCTACACCGATTTGTTGGTCGCGCAGGCCATCAGCCAAGAGCTGGCCGATGCCAAACAAAATGAAGCCAGCGCCGCCCAAGCAGCACTGGATGTTGCACAAGCATCACTGGCTACAGCCCAGGAAGAAATTTCGCGATCAAGATCAGACCGCGATGCAATTATGAGTCTGCGAACCAATCTGCAACTCATCAGTCCATCACAGGGGATTGTTGTCTCCCGCGATGCTGAACCAGGAACTACAGTAGTTGCCGGCCAATCTGTCTTTCACATAATTGACCCGCAAACGCTCTGGGTACGAACCAGGATCGACCAATCCCGTTTTTACGGCATTGCCGTTGGCCAGCCTGCCAACATCGTTTTGCGCTCCCGTCCGGATGCGCCAATTTCCGGACAGGTTACTCGTCTGGAAGTCCAGGGTGACAACGTGACCGAAGAACGCTTCGTTAATGTGGTCTTTAATGAACTGCCACGTATTATTCCGCTCGGCGAACTGGCAGAGGTTACCATTGATCTGCCGCCCGTTCGCGATGCTTTAGTGGTACCCACTGCCTCTATCAAGCGGCTAAATAAGCAAGATGGCGTCTGGATGATGGATAATGGGCAAATTCGCTTCCAACCAGTAACCATCGGCGCGCAGACCTTGGACGGCAAAACGCAGATTATCGCCGGCTTGAACGCTGATGACCCCATAGTCTTATATAGTCCCCAACAGCTTACTGAGGGGATGAAAATTCGAGTGGAGAAACAGCCATGATTAATCTTGCTGTCAAAGAAATTGCTCATAGCTGGTTTCGCTATGTACTGACCGCGTTCGGATTAGGATTATTAATCGGCGTTACACTGACCATGACCGGCCTGGTGCGCGGCATGATGGATGATGCGATTTCCCTCATCCAAGGTACCCATGCTGATTTGTGGGTGGTTCAGGATGATACGCTGGGTCCATATGCCGAATCTTCCACCCTATATGATGATGTATATCGCAGTATTGCTGGCCTACCCGGTGTAGCCGAAGTCAGTAACGCAGCCTATCTTACCGTACAGGCGCGCTATGGTAATACTGACGTGCGAGTCTTAGTCGCCGGCTTCAATCATGGTCGACCTGGCGAACCGCCTTATCTGGTAGCCGGCCGCCCCATCACCAAATCTCATTATGAAGCCATTGCCGATACCAAAACCGGTTTTAAAGTCGGCGACAAAATCGGTATCCGGCGGGATGAATACACTGTCGTCGGCCTGACTAATCGCATGGTATCGTCCGGTGGCGATCCGGTCGTATTCATTACTATGCAAGATGCCCAGATCGTGCAATTCCAAAAAGATAATACATCCATCTACAACGACCGCAACCGTCTGGCTGCCAATCCCCAGCTCAACCGGCCGGGCGTCCCGGGCCTCTTGCAGGCAGTGACCGCCTCGCAACAAGCCAACAATAAAATTAATGCAGTACTGGTCCGCGTTGCTCCCGGCTATGATCCGGTTGGCGTAGCCGATACCATTCGACGTTGGAAGCACTTTGAAGTTTATACCTATGAACAGATGACGAAAATCCTGCAAGAAAAAGTCATTGTTAATGCGCTTCGGCAGTTAGGGATGTTTATGGTTATCCTTGCCATCGTCAGTACGGCCATTATTGCCTTGATTATCTATACCATGACCATCGGCAAAATCAAAGAAATTGCGGTATTAAAACTGATTGGCGCAAAAAACAGCACGATTGCCGGGATGATCCTGCAAGAAGCATGGGGTCTCGGGGTGCTCGGATTTATTGTGGGCAAAATTGCTTCCACGCTCTGGGCGCCACTCTTTCCCAAACATATTGAATTTATTTTCACCGACACCGTCGTCACCTTTGTGCTTACCTTGCTTATTTGCACGCTGGCCAGTATTATTGGCATCCGAGCCGCATTGAAAGTCCAGCCGTCTTCGGCCTTGGGAGGTTGATCGCACACATGCAAATACTTCAATCATCATTGGATACCCCGTTCGCCATTCAGATGGAGAATTTGGTTAAAACCTACGGTTCCGGTCCCACCGCCGTTCATGCCGTCAGAGGCGTCAACCTTTCTGTCCGTCCCGGCGAAGTAATCGGTTTGCTTGGACCCAGCGGTTCGGGTAAAACCACTCTGTTGCAGTGCCTGGGCGCAATCATCGACCCTACAAGCGGACGCATCCTTCTTGACGGCGAACTGATTTATAACAATGGCTGGCTCATAAAAGACCTACGCACACTCCGGCGGGATAAAATCGGCTTTGTTTTTCAGGCGCCCTACCTCATCCCCTTTATCTCGGTACTGGATAATGTCGCTCTTTTACCAATGCTGGCCGGTCAATCAAACAGCAATGCCCGCCAACGCGCATTGGAATTACTAACGGTTCTGGAAGTAGATCACCGGGCCCATGCCAAACCATACGAGTTATCCGGTGGTGAGCAGCAGCGCGTTGCCATCGCCCGCGCCTTGGCGAACAAACCGCCCTTCATTTTGGCCGATGAACCGACCGCACCGCTTGATAGTGCTCGCTCACTCATTGTCATTAAGCTGTTAACTCGCCTAGCCGCACAGTATAACACGGCCATCATTGTAATCACCCATGATGATGTCATCATCCCTCGTTTTAGACGACTATATCGACTGAGAGATGGAATTGCTACGGAAGAACAGGGACAAGGGCTGCCCTTCCCAGATTAGCGTCTGCAAATAGGGAGGAAAAAATGAATATTTTAGACGTGCGAAACCTGACAAAAAAGTACGGAGATTTTACAGCGGTCAAAGATGTTACTTTCAGCATTGAACAAGGAGAAATTTTCGGTTTTCTAGGGCCCAACGGGGCAGGAAAAACCACCACCATTAACATGATGACCGGTCTTGCAAGGTCGACTTCCGGCTCAATCATGCTAGCAGGGGTGGATTGCGTTAAAAATATTAAAGCCGCACAACAACTGATCGGCATTGTGCCGGATGAGAGCAATCTATACGACGAAATGGACGGGTTCGACAACCTCACATTTTGCGCGGCTCTTTATGGTATGGAAAAGTCCAAAAGAGAAAACGGGCAAAAGAACTTCTAGAGCAATTCAACCTTGCCAATACTGGAAAGAAACCTTTTAAGGCGTATTCCAAGGGCATGAAGCGAAAACTAACTATCGCCGCTGGGATCATTCATGATCCCACAATGCTCTTTCTGGATGAACCAAGCACAGGAATCGACGTTGAAAGTGCCCGACAGATACGCAAACTCATCTTGGACTTAAATGCCAAGGGAACTACAATTTTTCTAACCACCCATCAAATTTTTGAAGCCGAAATGCTTTGCCACCGGGTTGGATTTATTGCAGACGGTAAGTTAGTCAAGATAGGAATTGTTGAAAAACTGATCCGAGAGAGCCAACTGGAAAACATCATTCAGTTCAAAGTAGATAATACCAGATCTTCTTTGAAAGACGAGCTGACAAAGCAGTTTGGAGTAGGTGTTGATGTCATTGACAGCACTACGGTGAGAATTCAGTCCGCCGAAACCGTTCAACTCATGCCGTTTATTAAATTTTTTACGGACAACAATGTGGCTGTGTTTGAGGCGAAAATTATCCGTCCATCCTTAGAAGATGTTTTTGTAAAGGCTACGGGCATCGGAATTGAGAAAATGCAAAAAGAAAAAGAAGGTGGCAAGAAATGAAATCCTGGATTGCATTTTGGAATATCCTTCTTAAAGATATGAAAAACTATTATTTGCAGCCACCTAATATAAGCTGGGGTATCATTTTTCCTGTGGCCTGGACACTGATGTTTTTTCTGAAATCACAAACTCAAATGAATATACGGGATATACTGCCTGGTGTTATGTCGTTATCGGTGCTTTTTGGCGCCACATCCATGTTGGCCGTGACGATTACCTTCGAGAGAAGAAGCCGTTCGTTTGAACGTTTGCTTTTAGCGCCGATCAGTTTAAACCTATTAATGCTGGCAAAAACGACAGGTGCAATCCTGTTTGGCTTAATCAACGCATTTATTCCCGTACTGTTTGCCGCCTTCATGACAGACCTCTCTGGGATAAACTGGCTTGCAACTCTGGGAAGCGTGCTTCTGATAGCGATTACCTCCACCTTCCTGGGGCTTTACATAGCAGTTTCGGCGCGTGAAGTATTCGAAGCGCAAACCTTTTCTAATTTTTTCCGTTTCCCGATGATGTTCTTGTGCGGCCTCTTTATTCCAATACAAGACTTACCCTCCATAATACAACCATTATCTTATATACTGCCGCTCACTTATGGTGCAGATATTTTAAGGACAGCCATTAATGGGAATGGAGTTATGAACCCTTGGATGAGTTTTATCATCCTGATCGGATTTGCCACAGGATTGTTTTTATTCAGCACAAGAAATATTGAAAAGAAGTGGATTTATTAAGTGGACAGTCATTCGTGATTAGAAAACAAAAATATGCTTACAAAATGCATGCAGCAAAAAAGCCCGCAAAAGTGTCTCTTTGCAAGTAGATTGACTATTTTTTATCACGGTCGTAAGTAGTGAATCCAAAAGGCAGATATGCGGGGCACCAACGCAACGCGGCAGTGGCGAGTGGAAGTATTCCGATCAGCCCCCACCAACTCTTGTAATATAGACCTGCCAAAATGATCACGACACCGATTACAAACCGGAAAACACGATCCACTCCTCCAACATTTCTTTTCATTCTGTCCAACCCCTTTCATCAACCAATTTTAGTTATTTCACATCAACTCGAATTATCAATATCAAGCAAACAAATTTACTTTTAAATTAGGCATTTCAGTTACGACAGGATTAACGGTCCTTGACTGAGCATCTCGGAGAAGCACAACAATCAGTTTGCTGCTTATCAAAGTATTGCCAAATATCACATGAAGTTCGGCCACACTATTGACCTCAGTACCGTTAATCTTAAGGATGATATCGCCTTCTTGAATATCAACTAGGTTTGCAGGCCCATTCTTCTCCACTCCAACCACTCCGTAAACTTCTTGGTGCACAGGTCGTTTTCTGTTGAGAAATTATAATTTAACACGAAATGTTATAGCCCACAAACCTTACGGAAATCCCTGATTTCACACACAAATTGGTCCTTGACCTTTCTAACATCGACATTATAGTTTATTTACTCAAATCCCCTTTCATTCGTTCAAAGTCATCTTTTGTTATTTCTCCGAGTGCATATCTTCTCTTCAAAATATCTAACGGTGTTTCTATTGATGCGTTTAATGGTTTTCTTACTAACCTTCTTATTATAAGTATTAAGATAACTATAAAAATAATCATAATAAGAAGCCCAATAATCATCCCGCCCCAACCGAGGTATCCTATTACCCCATGATAGCCGGAATAACCCATCATACCATCCCAACCATTAGATCTATTCGCATTCCATGGCTTGTTAGAACTCATCATTCCTGAACTCATTAAAGTCATCATCCCATCAGGGTAGCCAACTAAATAGTTATATCCGATTCTGATATGTAGTGCAGTTAAAGAGGCTGAACCCTCTCCACCGTGCCGCAAATCCATTTGTTCATGAACTTCGGAATTTCCAATCATAGCTTCCATAACCGAATCACCCAGTTCTTCGAGTTTAGTCTGGCTAACCCGATTTGGGTTAATCTGCTTATTATCTTTAACCCCCTGCTCTATCCTGATTTCAGACATCATTGTATCAATACTTTTAATCTCAGCAGCATAAACACTAACAAAGCAGGTTAACGACAATATTAACGTAATCATGACTGCAATTATTTTTTGCATAAAACTTAACTCCTTTAAACTTTTTTATGTTCCAAACTGGGTTTCCACACAACCATAAAGCCCACGTCTACGAAGAAAGGTTCTATTTCAATATATATCAACATCAACACTCACTTTTCTGGTAACTTTTTTAATTCCAACGTCATATGACACTTGGGACAGTTGCCAGGATGGTCTTGTTGTACCTCCGGCTCATAGGACAAATGTACATGACTTTCATGGCGATCCTTCTATGAAATATCTGCCTTCATTTTTTCAAATTCTTCGCGGCTAATTTCACCACGTGCATAACGCTGTTTTAGAATTTCAAGAGCAGAATTCTCTGGTGGCCGCGAAGTTGTTTTAGACTGGTTTATCAGCAACCGGGCCAGATAAAAAACACCGACGATGATGGCTATCCAAAAGAGTAACATAAAAATCCCTCCGCCGAACCAACCTCCATCCATCATTCTATATCCCATTCAGCGCGCCTCCTTTTTAAGAATATTCTCACTTTTATCGTACGCTATTCTGAAAAACTCCGCAATGACAATTTTAAAGTTATGTGATAAAAGCCTAAAGACTTTTCTGAACCATATCGGGTTAGGCAACAGTTTAAGTGACTGATATCTTCTGATTTCATACATTAACGGCGAAATACCACCTAATGCACTATGGCGTCTTTTGATATTGTAATAATCAAACCATTTTTGCAGACTCGATGCAGCCTGTTCAATTGTTGCAAAAAATCTCTTATAGGCGTGTTCAACTTAAGCAATTGACACTTACATAACTGTACTACATATGAGTCTAAGCTTTAGGAGCCGATCAATTAATATCCAAAAAAAAGTTTGCTTAAATTGGTCAAAACATCTCATTAATTTTCCTCATTATGCACTCCACGTAAAAAGAGAGGGTAGTTCCCCCCTCTCTTAAACGGTGCCATATTGTTTTATCCGTCTTTATTTCCAGCCCCATTTTTGAAAAACGGCATGCCCCGTTTCTGACTTCAAAAATTGTATGAACTGCAACGCCAACTCTCGATTAGTCGAACGATATGTCACTGAAATAGGCGTTCCACGGTAAAGTTTTTCGGTTTCTGGAAGTTTGACTAGATCGGTGACATCTTGGAGTCTATAGTACCAAGATTCATAAGTGATCCATGCGTCAAATATAGGTTGATTTTTCCAAAGTTCTATGGCTTCAGCACTTGTCGAAACGGAAATAGCGATGTTGTTCTGTATCGCCGGAAGCAGATCTCTTACACCGGCCAAATCTTCCCAAAGGCCTACTTGACCTGCACCGTTAACATCGATAATGGTTATATCTTTTCTCGCCAAATCTTGCAGAGTGTGTATGTTCTTTGGATTGCCTTTTCGCACAAGGATTCCTGAAGCTCTGTCATATAAGCTGGTTCGAGTGAAATTATCAACAAATCCAGGATGTCTAAGCGTAAAATCGGTAAGCATGTATTCTGCACCACCAAAGATAAGATCTGCATCCTGATTTGCTTTTTCAATCCACTTTGACTCTGGGCCAGCAGTCACATTCACTGTGATCCCCTTCATCTGCGCAAAAAGTTGTGCACATTCCTGCATAGGCCCGAGCGGGCCCCCAGGTCCATATACATTCAATGTTGCGGCTTCCGCAGAGGTCAATCCTATGGAACAGATGAAGCTACCAGTAAACAGAGTATAAAGCCCATCCTCAATAATCCTTTTCTCACAATCGTCCCCCTCCAATTCGCATATATTCATTTTTATTTTTAAAATATTCTGTTTATATTGTGCATTAATCCCTCAGAAAGTACAACAAAATGCTGGTTGACTGCCAAGACTACGTTTGTCAGCCAGTTAGTATGACAATCTCATTATTTATTGAAACATTTAATTTCATCTTCATTCACACTTGGTCGCCGGCGCACCCCAAATAGCGCGTCAGCGGTAGTCTGATTACAGCCCCCTTTTCTCTAACCATCGAAACAGCAATCCCGTCAAGATGATAAACGGAACAATCACAATCCAATGATTAACGCCTAGCACTTGGGGGATTGTGATTTTACCATAATTTCCCCAGGTTAAAACTGTTTTTTGCAGATAGGGATATGCTTCTGCATACAAACCAGCACCAAGCAACATTCCCAGTATACCCCAGATAGAATCCTAGCGACCTTCCCCTAATGCGCCCAGTGAAGTTCCAGGACAATAGCCAAGGAGTCCCCACCCTAGTCCGAACAGCAGCCCGCCGATAACAACGCCGCCCAAAATAGTCGGTTTCAACTGCAATGTAACCAGACCCATATCAAACAGAAAATAGCGCCAACCATCGCGACTGCAATATGTGAGAGCATGAATTTCACAATCGTCATGTCTTGCAGCCGCAGTGCGCCGATTTGTTTATCATAACGAATGACCCTGCCTTTTGGGAGCAAAAAGCCAAACAAAATGCCTGTTATAAGCCCGTACAAGAGTTGCATCATTTATCACCGCCCTTGTAAAGCCAATTGGCCGTAATCAGGCCGCCGATAAAGAAACAGGCTAAAGCGATAAAACCACTAACCGCCAACTGTAAAGAACCGCTTAATCCATGACCGCTTGGACAACCATCGGCTAATCGCGCTCCAAACATGGCAATAATTCCGCCGACAAAAGCTATCTTAGCCCTGTAGCCAACAGATGGACCAAATGTATCCCGCCACATATCAGGAACTCCTTGCCAGCGAAAGGTGCCTGAAGATAGGCCGTAACAAAAGCCCCGACTGCAATCCCGATAACAAACATCCATTGCCAATCAATGATAGGTGTCTCTTTCATGAAATACGGCATCTTAGCCACCCGTTCCGGCGCGAAGATTTTTTCCATCATGCCAGTAGTTTTTAGAAAAGTTGTAGATGCGCCTAGATATTTACCCACAAACCAGACTGATCCGATAGATACCAGCCCGCTAAGAGCCTCAGCCAGATAAGGGCTCTACCCGCGATCATCTTTCATCTTTGATTCCTCCATTCACTTTTATAAAGTAAACTTACGAGAAAACCAGCATATTACTGAGTCTGATAATGGTCTATTAACATGAACATTTGCAATTCTACTTAGCGAATTTTGCGTTACAGTATAACCGTCGTACTTATCGAAGCGGCAGTTTATTTTTGAAAGTTCTTTGGTTCCATTACCAATTCCAACGTAATTGCGGTTATAACTGGGGTTACGATTAAATACAATATGATGTGGAGCTAACCCGACAACCCCACTAATGTAATTTATCTGGCCTGGATCATTGTCATCAATCCAGCATCCTCGTGATCCAAAATATGGCAATGAAGCATCCAATCGCCTGGATTCGTCATGACAAATGCCACATCCACGTATTCGCCGGCGGGTACATTAACCGTATCTTTCCACAGGTCCGGCTTCTGTCCATTGATTGACACTACCTGGAAATATGTCCCATGTATGTGCATGGGATGGTCCATTTTGTGCGCCATCTCAGTATCCTTATTCCAGAAGCGAATCTTCACGACCTGGGCTACAGCAACCGGCAAAGGATCGGTATCCGGATAAGATTTGCCGTTGATGGTCCATCGCATCATGCTCGCCATTGCCGCCATATTCATATTGCTATGTTGCATGGTTGACATATTATCACCTGATGTGCCCGTCATAGTCGAGTTTAATTCCAAGACAAAGTCAGGTGTTTTCGCCTCAATGCCAGCAAAAGCCCGGGACTGAGATGGGACAAATGGTGATAAGACAGGCGTTACTTTGCCGGAACTATAGACAAGAGGGATAATAATCCCCAGGTCACTTCGATCACTCGAAATGCGGTAGTTCCCACCCTCGCTACCAGCAGCCACAACTTCGACATCCAGTCTTTCCGCCGGCGAGAGTGTAATTGTACTCGTTTCATAAGGTTCGACAAGCGGATGGCCGTCCGTATGGGTTACGCGGAACATGTGTCCTGTGATATGTAACGTGTGAACCGCTGCGCTTGAAGCATTGATGAACCGGAGCTTATGCAATTCGCCTTTTCGAAATACAAGTGGCTGGATTGCCGCTCCAGTCTTCCCGTTGACAGTTTCAACATTACCATACCTCTCCATATCGCCGCGAGCTGTGCCCTCAAGCCGTTTACCGTTGGCATCCAAATACCAGTCATCCAGCACCAATATATGGTCTCCGCTATAGCGGCCATCAGTGGTTTCCTTTACAATAAATGGACCGTACAGTCCCATATCCACCTGGGTCAATACAGGCGGATAATGCGAATGATACCAATAGGTTCCGGCTTCATGGGCAATAAATTCATAATGAAACGTCTCGCCAGAACGGATGACTATTGCCGGTCCGTCCTGATCATTAGGCACTATCAGACCATGCCAATGGATGTTGGTATTCACCGGCAAATGGTTAACAGCATCGATTGAGACTTTCTCGCCTGCGCGAATGATAATTGGGGTGCCGGGCACCGACCCATTGTAACTCCAAACTTTGGTCACTAAGCCAGGCTTCAATTCCCATGTCGTTTCCATCATTTCAATTTGGACAGTGGCCGCTCTTACCGGTGATAGCATGAGGAAAATCACCAACGCTTCCATTAAGATCATCTTTGTCAGGAAAGTCTTACCATTCTTAAGCATGTTACAACCCTCCAAACATTTTTGACTCTATCCCATATTCCCCGTGAAAAGCAATTTAGTGGCAATGAAAAAAGATAACTACCTTATATTATGATTATCTCATGGCATAATAATTGTCGCAATATTTAAAAAACTATTATTATGTTTAGAATAATTTCTTTGAACATTGCATCAATATGAGATTAGAACAGTTTGCTATAGCCCACCTTTTAAAATTTTATTGGTATTGAGTTGATAATTTTATCACCACTTAATTCCTTTTCACTATACCCATCACGGATTTTTACCAAAGCCTGACAAAAGCGGCTTACAATCGTAAGCCGCTTCCACTGTTTTAAGCCCAATCCACTAACTTTCTGTAATCAATGCCCACCGCACTCATGTCCTTCATGACCATATCACCCCGTATATATTTGTCCGGCATAAAGAATGTAAAAACGGAGCAACAGCACACCCAATAACAATATTACTGAATTAAAAAGAACAGTGGTTTTCTTATAGGAATGCCCATGCAATGCGGTTACAGCAACAATTAACGGCATTACCAATCCTATTCCAACCACTCCAAACCAAAAAACGCCCGCCCAAAAACCTTCCGTAAGCGCCTGTATACCTACTAGCGCATGAGCTCCCCCCAGAAAATGCATCCCGGCAAACATTAAAAACAACATACCCAATTCAAACGGAATAACCCGAAGATCCAGCATCAACAGATATTTGAGATTTTTTGGCTCTACTACCGCTTTAAACACGGTCAGCCCAATAATAATATTTGCGGCAATCCCCGCAGAAAAACCAGATGCCAAAAACAACAGCGGAAGTATAGGTTGATTAAGCAGCGGTAAACCAATAGCCGCGGATAGCAAAAAGCCTGTATAAATAGCTACGCCGCTTGCAATAGTCAATAAAAATACTTCTATTTTGACAGAATTATTTTCATAGAACGTTACAACAGGCTGTAAAAAACGAATGTACCCGGCGAGCGTTCCAGAAAAGAAATGGTCTTTGAAGATCGCCATCGTAAACAACAGACAAAACGGTGTGTAAACAGCCAATAACCAAACGCCGATTGACATCACAGAAGACGGTTTAAAATACAGCATTAAATACCAAAAAGTAAGCGGTTTACCTAAATCAACAATCAACAACACCAATCCAAGTATTATAGTTATTGGAGCAATTGCTGCGCCAGCTCTTATGAGTCCATCCCAGGGCGGAAGATTGTTCTTGTCCAGCCATTTTAACAAAACAGCTACCATAAGCGAACCGGCGCTTAATCCGGCAAGAAACAAATAAATCGCAATCGGCCAAGGCCAATAAACTGCATGGTATTGCAACTGGCTTCCCCATGTAATGTCCATTATGCTTTTACACCTCCTCGCTGACTCGGAATTATATATAGTTTCGGTTTCGTGTTTAAATGTTCTTTTGACAAGATATGATGGTGATTGCGCAAATATACATTCACTTCACTGTTCGGATCATTTAAATCGCCGAATAGCAACGCCCCGGTAATACATTGTTCAACGCAAGCCGGTTTTTGCCCCTTCGATACCCTGGTCCCCCAACAGAAAGTGCATTTATCAGCAGCGCTGGTAACAGAGTTGACAAACCTTGCCTTGTAAGGGCAGGCAACTATACAATATTTGCAACCTATACATTTATTATTATCAACCAAAGTAACACCTTCATTGTTAATATGTGAAGCGCCGGTTGGGCAAACAGGGACGCAAGGAGGATTGTTACACATGACACACGATTGTCTATGAAAATTCATGCCTAGTTTAGGATATACCCCATTGGGCCCTTCCATCTGAACTTGCAGCCGATATAAATTTTCCGGAACATTATTTTCGACACGACACGCAACGCTGCAAGCCTGACAAGCAATACATTTATTTGCGTCATAAACCATAGCCCATTTTTTGTCTGCCATTTCGTTCTCCCCCCTTTATACTTTTTCTAGTTTAACGCTGACGGTTGACAATGTGCTTCCGGAAATGGCCGCAACAGAAACCGGGATCATAAGGTTGCAATTTATCCCTTTTTTGTAAGTTCGTTTAAGGTCAGGCGAGAACCGTCCAAGGCCATAATAGCTATATACGGTATCCGGTCGTATTCCCTGCGTAACCAATACTTTGCATTGTTGTGAACCGTTCTTTGATTTCATCATCACAGTATCGCCATCTTTGACGTTTAATTTAGCTGCTGTATCAGGATGTATCCATAAACGATTATCCGACATCAATTGATTAAGAACCGGTATATTATGAGTATGGTTATTGGTATGCACTCCCACTTTTCCTTGTATAAAGGCTAACTCTCCTGGCTGGATCATGTCCGCTCGGCGATATTGAGGAATACCCTTTTCAAAATCGACCTCCCTTGCATGTTGCGAAACGAGTTCAATTTTTTTGCTGGGAGTTTTTAAATTAAGCAGCGGCAAATCAATCACACCTTCGTCTGTTACCAAGGTTGCCGCCCCCGGCATTTTCGCCACAAACTCGGCCACTGACTTCTTATCCAGCAAATATATTGGTTTAAAGCCAAAGGTATGTAGTCCTGATTTTTTTACACTTTCCACAATTTCATTTTTACCGCCTACCTGCGCCAAACGGAATTCGTCCATATCTTTCCAAGGAAAATACGCGTTTAACCCAAGCCGTTCGCCAATCGATTTATATATTTCCCAATAAGGTTTTGTGTCAAAAACAGGCTTCACTACCTGCTGGCGGATCAGATACTGAGGAACCAGTGTTGAATAATCAAATAACCCTTCATCACGTTCCAAATAAGTGCTGTCAGGCAATACCACATCCGCATAATGAGCAGTTTCACTCATATAAATCTCACATACAGCTATAAAATCAAGCTTTTTGAATGCTTCAACTACACGATCGCGGTCAGGTAAACACATCGCCGGGTTAAAGCGATTGATCAACCAACCTTTTATCGGGTAAGGTTTTTCGGTCAAAATGGCTTCAGGAAAAAGTTGCGCAACACCTTCGGAAGGCGGCACGAGAAAGTTAGAATGACCTTTAACACCCGCGCCATCGATGCGTGGTCGAGATGGTTTAGGGAAGGCAGGAACCTTGGGCATTGCCAAACCTGTAATCAAGGGTCCCGCACCCATCGAATTTAAAAAAGCGGCATTTTTAATAAAAAATGTTCCACCAGGTATCTCTAAGTTTCCTAGCAACATATTGGTAATAATAATTGCGCGCCGCAAATCATATTCATACGGTGTGGATGTAGACCGCCAACCCCAGTCTACCACCGCTTTTGGTTTGTTAGCAGCCAGTTCACGAGCGATACGCTCAATATCAACCGCCGATATACCGGTCTCACTTTCGGCCCACGCCGGCGTATATTCGGTCAAACTTGCACTTATCTCATTGAATCCGGTGGTATATTTTTCAATAAAAGCAGCATCATACAACTTATCTCGAACCAAAACATGATTTAGCGCCAAAACAAAAGCCAGATCTGTTCCTGGTTTTACAGCATGCCATTCGTCCGCCTTCGCAGCAGTAATAGAATAGCGTGGATCAAGCACTACCAGTTTGGCCCCGCGGCTAACCGCACTCATAACAGCACGAGCTTGCGAAACATGAATCGCTTCAAAATAATTACGTCCTAGACTTATTAGATACTTGGTATTTGCATAATCAACTGCCAGATTGGGTGTACCGAAGGTTGTTTCTAAAGCTACCGTCCTCGTAAGAGGGCAAACCGCTTCATGATTACAAAAATTTGGCGATCCGTATGATTGAGCTAAGTTATAGAAAATTGGCGTATGCAACCCTTTATTTGTACTAAAAGCCATTGCTTCAGCACCATATTGCGTTTTAATCATCGACATTTTTTGTGCAATATAATCGAATGCTTCGTCATAGGTAACTTCTCGCCATTTGCCTTCTCCACGGGCGCCTGTGCGAATTAACGGCTTTTTCAACCGGCTTGTGTCATACAATTGCGATATTCCTGCTGTCCCACGGGCGCAAATGGTACCGCCAGTAGCCGGAAACTGTGGATTACCACGAAGATACACGGATCTTCCATCAACTACTTTTCCTTGGATAGGACAGCGGGAGGTGCAAATTTCACAGAAACTGCCAATAAAAGAAGTCGATCCTTCTAAAGGCTGATCACCTGCCCAAGTAGACATCCTTGGTATAATTGGAACCGTGATCATAACAGCCGCCGCCCCTGATAATTTCAAAAAGTTTCTTCGCGATATACGTTTGGCCATTAAATTCCCCTCCTGTTTTCCCCTCCCTCATGGGGTGGGGTCGAATGCGAGACTGCCACCTTTGCTGCGCACCATTTCAAGGCATGTAATCTGTTATTGTCTGTTTACTATCAATGTAAATGTTTTTGAATAATCTGTCAATATTGGTTAGATTCTAATCAATTATTATTATAAAGGAAGCAAATGCGCGAGGCGGCTATTTATTTGCAGGGATTACTATTTTCAAGGCTCCAGCAGCATTTGCTACGGCTTTTGTAACGCCATATGAGGAATTTGTCGCACTCGATACAGCGTCAATTCCGTTACCAAGAGCGAATTCGGCACTAATATCTTTACTGTTAAATTGCGAAAAAAACTCGCTTTTAAAAAGTTTATCGAACACTTTTGGAGTGTCGTTTTGCGCAATTACAATAACATTTTTTATTTACGTTCAGTGTCGATAATAACCAGTACCGCTATTTCCGATTGATGCCCAAACGCTCTTCCTATCGCTGCATATTCCACGTAGCCGTCTATATTTGATATTTTAATAACCAAGGGTTCTTGGTTCAATTGCTCTAGTTTCGACATTGCCAGAAATAGTAACACCCTTATCATTCATTTTTAGACACTATGTATTCTTCCACTTAATTGCCTTTTTTCAACCGTTTATACCAAATACTATGACGGTGTTTCACATACTCTTCGTCCACCTTGCCGTGAAATATCGACGGCAGCAGTTTTCTGTTAGCCGATGGGATAAATGCCGCCAAATGGGCTATAACACCGATCAATAACAGCACAGATCCCAAATTATGCAGTTGAGTAGACCAAAATAATAAACTGTCATTTAAATTGATGCCTAAATTCTTGATAACTTTTATAACTCCCGTAACGATAAGCAGTCCAACCATGAAAGCAATGTAAGCATAAGCCAGCCTCTGCTCGGCCAAATACTTGTCGGAAGCCGGCTCTTTCCCTCCCGTCATCATAGCTTTAATGATCAGATAGGATTCGTGGATATCGCCTGACCGTGGCAGAAGGCCTCTTTCTTTGCGAATGCTGTGAAAAACAATATGCCAGCCGACAGCAGTCATTAGAACAATGGCTCCCCAATAATGAAGGTGCAGCGTCAACCAATAATCCCCTGTCCAAGGCGCAATATCGGTAAGCATATACCGCTTATACAGCGGCATTTGGCCGAATCCGCTAAAGAATAGTGAAAAAATTGACAAAGCTATACTCCAGTGAACGATTCTGACCGTCTTAGTATGGCGAAGTATCATAAAAATCCCCCCTATTCTTTTTCTTCTCGCCGGATTGATCGGTATGCAGACCACCCTGCAGCAAAGATTCCAGCAACAGGCGCTATTAACATCGCTGTTGACAAATTCTTCAGTTCATCCATTTTATTAGCTATCGAAGGCACCCCGGAACGTCCAGGTTTCCCGTCAAGTTCTCCCGTTGCCTGGATAGCCGCATCAAGTTCAGCAAAAGACACGGATGAAATATAGTACGTAGCGGTACCGCCATTTTCTCTCAAGCCATACAAATAGCCGTTCACTGCCTGTTTACGTTCATTCGCCAACTTTTTCATGGCTGACCTGGGACCAAAAGTCATTGCTTGCCGCGGACAAGCCTTTACGCAAGCGGGTTGCTGCCCTTTTTCCACCAAATCATGGCACATATCACACTTGTACATGACCCCGCCGCCACCGTACGTCGGAGCCAATTTCATATACAGTCCCAATCCAGCTTGTCTGGACGGCACGCCCCAGGGGCACACGTCGCGGCACTTTGCGCCGCCAAAACAGACTTCCGGGTCGATCGTAACCGAACTATCCTGATGAATGGAAATCGCACTAAAAGGACAAAGCTTGGCGCATGGAGGATTTTCACAGTGCATACAACGTCGTGGGATATAGACTGTGTTGCCGTTTACGGCTGCTTTCTGAACATAAATCCAGTTATACGGAGTCAGCCTATTAATCACTTGCTGTTTATCCGACCAATCTTCATATCCTTTACGCGGCCAATAATCCAAAATCGGTTTTTGGGGTTTCGGATACCGGCTTTGATTTTTCTCCTTGCAGGCCGATACACAACGAGGGATCGCCTCTCCTTTACAACCATCACATTGGGTTAAATCAATAACCGTTGCCATCGGCTCCGATGCCGCCTGCCCCTTTTTATTGACTCCGGTCAAAGCTGCCACACCAACCATCGAAGCTATGGCAGTTCGCTTGAAAAATTGCCTGCGCGAAATCGGTTTCACAAAAAATCCTCCTTATTCCATTCTAAAAAAATGGCATAAATAGAAGTTGCGGCGCACCAAACTGGTGCGCCTTTGCGTTTACAATCCTTTTCTCTCAAACCATCGGAATAATAACAACGTCAAGATAACAAACGGAACAATCACAAACCAATGGTTGATTCCCAACACCTGCGGGATAGTAATCTTGCCATAGTTTCCCCACGTTAAAACTGTTTTTTGCAGATATGGAAACGCTTCCGCGTACAAACCGGCGCCAACCAGCATTCCCATTATGCCCCAAATGGAGTCCCACCGGCCTTCGCCTAACGCACCCAGTGAAGTAGCAGGACAATAACCAAGAAGTCCCCACCCCAGCCCAAACAACAGACCGCCGATAACAACACCACCAAGAATGGTCGCTTTTAGTGACAGCTTAACCAGTCCCATATCATACAAAAAATAGACGCCAATCATCGCGACCGCAATATGAGACAGCATGAACTTCACAATGGTCATGTCCTGAAGTCGCAATGCAGCGATTTGTTTATCATAACGGATTACCCTGCCTTTTTGCAGCAGGAAGCCAAACAAGATTCCCGTAATGAAACCATATATCAATTCCATCACTTGTCACCGCCTTTATACAGCCAGTTGGCTGTAATCAAGCCACCAATAAAGAAGCAGGCTAAAGCGATAAACCCACTGACCGCCAATTGAAGCGAACCGCTTAGTCCATGACCGCTCGGACAGCCGTCCGCCAATCTAGCGCCAAACATAGCAATGATCCCGCCAATAAAGGCAATCCAGGCCCGATAGCCGACTGATGGACCAAACGCATTTCGCCACATATCCGGTACTCCCTGCCAACGAAAACTACCGGAAGTGACTGCAGCGATAAACGCTCCAATTGCAACCCCGAGAACAAACATGGACTGCCAGTCAATGATCGGCGCTTCCTTCAAAAAATACGGCATCTTGGCAACCCGCTCCGGCGAAAATATCTTCTCCATCATGCCTGTTGTTCTTACAAACGTTGTCGATGCACCAAGATATTTGCCCACAAACCAAACTGAACTGATCGATACCAATCCACTGAGAGCACCAGCCAAGTAAGGACTCCAACCACGATCCTTGTCCATCTTCATCCCTCCATTCACTTTTAATAAAGTAAACTCAAGAGAAATCCATCTTATAATCTATTTTATCATGCCGATTAACATTATTCACATAAAATTCACTCTTTTTTTCTTGCAAGTGTTCAGAAACCAACTGCTTTTTTCGGACATTTTTCTACGCATCGATTGCATTTCAGGCAATCACTATGCACAAAACCCTCTGCACTCCCTTTTTCTGTATAAGGGGACAATTGCAGTGGACAAGCCGCGGTACAAATTTTACAGTTTACACAAGAGTTTTCCACCATTAATGGCATAGGTTTTTTCCTAGCGCTGACCCAACTTGCCAAAGTCCCCATCGGGCAAAAAGAACACCACGTCCGTTGGTGAAATATTCCTCCCAATAAAATGCCAACAACTGTCGTCACTAAAATAATCCGGATAAAAACAGCTCCCATGCCTGACAAATCGCCCCACGCATAATACGTCTGGATACCAAAAACACTCATAATGAACAAAATCATAAATATACGGAAGAAGGAATTGCGAAATACTGCCGGGATTGGCTTTCTAGGCGATATTTTAGCAATTACGTTGTCGAAAAAACTGCCCCGCGGACAGAAATTGCCGCACCAATAACGACCTTTGTAAACCGCTACGATCATCGGAGCAAGCATGCAGATCATTGCCAACAGATCAATGGCCGGATAAAAAAGCCCCACAGTCAAAAAAGCCAATAAAACCAAGAACAAATACGGTTGAATAGTCTTTCTCATTTCAATACCCTTCTCACTTTCTGCGCATTTAGACACAGATAACACTTTCTTTCCCTTCCCCCAAGGGGGGGGTGTAATTTAAATATATACTTTTTTATGCTTAAAATCAATCCCCCCGGTGAAAATTTTTTCAAAGGAAATATTCTGCACCTGTCAAAGACAACAAACTGCCTCGGGATGGAAGTCCTCAAGGCAGTTCGAAACACAATGTTGCTCAAATTAACTATTCTCTTATAATTTCATCTTTCATTCACAAGCTTTATTAAATACATTGCGAATTAAATCTTTGCTCGGTACTCCTTCATGGACCTTACTATTTTCAACGAAATAGGTTGGCACATAATAATAGTCATAATTACTGGAAATATCAGGGTGCATCGTTTCGTCAATGATCGTAATTTGTAAATCTCTATACTCGGGTTTTTCCTGTTTTAGTTCCTCCATCCATAAAAGAGCTCTTTTACAATGCGGACAAGACTCCATTGTAAACATAAGTATGGGTTTCACATTGTTTGCCCCCTCTAAAAAATAAATTAAATTAGGTACCATCATCACATTCTTGGGATTTCAGGGTAAAATAAGCTGGTCAGGTTTTTTCTGACGTTTTATCGAACATATATAAGGCTCAAGGTCTTCATAATTCGCTGCGATGCTGAGTCCCTAAATAGCATTGCGCTTCACCCGTGCCGCTGGATGATTTTTCATCGATAACCCGATTAAACCAGCCAGAATAGGAAGAAAAAATGTAACGAAGACCGCCGACGAAAGACCCCATATATCACCGATATGACCGATTAGGATAACCGCAAGACCGCCGATGCCCCCGGCGAGGCCCATAGTCAAACCTGCTGCCAACGCTTTGTTGTCTGGGATTGCCTCCTGAGCTGCTATGACGGTGACGGAAAAACTAGACAATAAAGCGGCACCGGCTAAAGCCAAGAAAATGGTACTCAAAGTTCCTTGGGTGTAGAAAAAAGCCAAAAACAGCGGAGTGGAAAGCATAAGCGAACCTACAATCAAACGTTTTCGCCCATAAATATCAGAAATGAAACCGCCCGTGATCCCGCCGATTGCTCCAGCAAAAAGCATAATCGTTAGCAGATGACTCGCCGCAATGTTTGATAAGTTTTGCGACTTAAAATACAAAGGAAGCATGGTTAGCATCCCTGTATAAGCCAGAGAACGAATGGCGATCACGCTGATAATAGTTACAAGTTCCCGTCTGGCAGATTTTAGCGAACGCAAAACTACCGCAAACGTCGGGGTTGCCCCGGTCAAAACATGATTGCGCGGCGCAAAAAAGAGCAACAAAATGGCTACAATAATGCCTGGCACGACGGTAACGAGAGTAGCCTGCAAACCGTATGCCTGAAATAAAGGAACGAGCAAAAGAGGCCCTAAGGCAAAACCAACATTACCAAAGGCAACAAAAGTGGATAACAAAACGGCTTTCCGTTCGCCGCTCAAAATGTTGACCATTGTTGATGCTTGGGGATGAAAAGCAGCCGTGCCGAGGCCAGCCGATGCCGCGAGAATAACAAGAAGCCAATAATTTTGAACAATTCCGGTCATACTTAGCATGACCGCCATCCATAACGTCCCCACATAAATAAGCCAGCGTTTACTCTGCCGGTCCAAAAAATAGCCAAAAAGCGGTTGGACCAACGATGAGGTGATCGTAAAAGCAGAAACTAAGATGGCGGCGCGGGTAGCTGTGAAACCAGGATGTAGTACAACCAAAAACAAGAGCATCTGAGGAAGATAATTGCTGTACAGATCATTTAACATGTGAGCTACAGAGAGCACACCAATTTTGGAATATTGGATCGGAGATTTGTTGTTCATAAAAAACTCCTTTCAACCGGCAGGGAAACTTTACAGGCCAAAAACTAATTTTTATGGTCAGGAACACTAGCCTTATATTGTGACAGAAAAAAATCGAAGTTTGCACGTCGACGACGAATGTCTTGTTCATATTCTTCCAGTGCCGCTATTCCCTTAGCGGTAATTGTGTACCATTTTCTTGGTTGACCGGTTTCCGGCGTTTCCCAACTAGTTTCAACCAGCTCTTTCTTCTCCATGTCCTGCAAGCTGCGGTAAACAACCGCGCTATCAGAAAAACAATGGGGAAGTTCGGTTTGCATTCTGGTCAGAAGCATGGCTCCATAAGCAGGACCGTCGATTAGAAAAAGCAATAAAAAAGCCGGCGTGTGCCGTCCATGCTTTTTACGCATTCCCTTTCACCTCTTTCTTTAGATAAGCCTAGCTCGTACTGCTATAAACACAGTAGTGTTAAAAACAGTACTGTGTTTATAGGATACGTTAACTTATTTTGAATGTCAATCAATCTCATTTACTTTTATTGTCATGGCGATCGATCCACCCTGGCAAGTCAAAATACAGCAATGGCACAGCGACAAGGGTGAGCATTGTGGCGGCTACAGCAGCGAACATCATAGACAGAGCCAAGCCGTGGAAAAAGGGGAAGCCATGACACCGCAATAACAGCAAAAAAACTAACAAAAGCCAATCGTGCAACCGACTTTTGTAAAACACTCATAAGGCTGATTTGATCGAAAACTTCACTTTTCCATTGCCCAAACTGGGTTGCTGCTATTTTATATAAGATTAAACCACATAATCTCCTTTTTCACGGATTGCCATCTCGATTCCTACCATCAATAACGTTGTTTTCTTATCTTGATTTCTACTAATAGGAACCATTTGAATAAAATCAACCCGCCACCAAATTTCCACGTTGTTTCCTCCTGCTTACTATCTAAATTCATTGGTTGTTTTGGTAACAAATAGAACCGTTTAATATGATTATATGCACGTTTACTCATTTATATCAATTGAGTTCACGACCGATATCGTAAGACCTCATTTCAAAACGGACATATTGATGAAGCAACGAGTCAAGAGAACCGCCAAAGGATCAGTACGCCGACTTCTGCACGAAGATCTTTGATTTCCGGTTCATATTGCAGATCAATATCCTTTGGTCTAGCTCGAAGTTGATTTTCGATTAATTTTTTTTGCAACAGGTTATAAAAAAGTTACGCTGCATCAAACAGACTCATCTGTTGCGGTTGATACGTTTGATAGCCCTCCACCGATCCATACAAATATTGAAGCATCAGCAAGTGATACATGAAATAACGTGATGGATTGCGGAAGATGCGACGTATCCAGTTCGAAAATCCTTCCTGTGGATATGCCCCCATCTGTTTAAGATAATCTTCTCCGTAATATTGTATGAATTCATCAGTCAGTCGCTGCCTTTGAACAACTTCGGTGCCAATATAACCTAATTCTTGCAAACGAACAAACATCCGTTGATTAATTTCATCGAGATCAAATAACAAACGATGCTGGTAAATGTAATTTACGTTAAGAGCATAATTAATTTCATGTTGATCTCTGCTAGGGGTCATATTGCCTTTCACCCATTGATCGCAATCACAATGAATAGAGTATACACGAGACCGAAATCCTTCCATAGGAATAGAATATTTTCCACCGCAGTATTGGCATGAAATAGAGTGTTTTGCATCATACGCTTTCACTTCCACATGGGCTAAAGAGTTTCCACATGTACAATGAGAAGTTAGTCGGCGATATCCATACTGCGGAATGGAATGTTTTTCCCCACAACTCGGGCATTCGTCGAACAATTCTACCCGATGAGTTGGACAAACATTGACACCTGGGACCTGATGTATAGTTCTCCAATATCCTTCGCCATATTTTTGAAGATCTTCGGCAAGACACGTCGGACAATATTTTAGTGTGCCTTTCATCGTCGTCAGTTGGTTCATGCCCGACAGCATCGTAATACATGACCCACGGTCTGACTTCCTCATTTTCGAATAAACTTGGCGTTGCTTGGCTGCATCTAAAAACGACGTAATCGGATAAAACGCAGTATTATTGTATATAATATCATCAGCACTGTAACATCGAATTAACTGCGTATTTTCTAAAAACGCATCGATTTTGTTTGCCGTCAGCACGTTACAGCGAGTCGACAGTTTTCCAAACACCATTATCGAAAGATCACTATGATTCTTAATTCCGGTACGTTGTGAATAACGTGCCATAACACTATATAAAGCTTCGCCTTCATATGGCAAAGGGAAATATCCAGTCATTGATCATTCTCCTTCCAAAACGATATTCGTTCAATTGAATTGACGAGATATTGACGGTCCATATATTTTATTCGCGATCATTTTGCGGAATTTAACATCCACTTTTGTAACCGATTTGCACAGTTCAGAAGATCATCGCCTCCTTTATTGCGTAGCAGCAATTTTGGCGTTGCAAAAGTGCAACAGTCTCTATTAGAGACAAAAAAAAGGCCGACCGTTGATATTTATTTGATCAGAAAGGATACACCGATCCAACCAAACACTTACCAACATCGCACCTTGAATTTTCTAAATTTATATTGATGCGTCATTTATTTGCATATTTTGTTCTATAATTATATTTTAACATTACAGTAACAAATATGTAAATATACATCAAATAACTTTATTTCCTTATTTTGTATTGCAAATATTTTATCATCTTTATCTTAATTTGTCAAACATTACCCAGTTCTATTCGTCATAATTCCTCTTGACATTTTTTATTTGATCTGGATCAACATTATTGTGATCACACTCAAGGCATGCTTTAAAGTAGTCCATCATTTCACTTATTATATGGCCTTGCTCATCCGCTTCCGGTACCTTGCACCACATTATAACTTCACCGTCTGTTTTGGTTTTTTCGATCCAGAAAGAAAGATAGGGTTTTGTTGCATTTCTAGCCTTTTCAGGCTGTTCTAAATACTCAAAGTCTATCACTGCAGAATCAATTTCATATAAATAATAATACTCGTCATCCAGAAGTTTCATACTGCTCACTCCTGTTCTTTTTCATTGATTTGCAATTGCGTTCAAGCATTTTGAGCTATGCAAAGTTTTTTACAAAAAACTAACTTTAGCTTTTGCATCCATCGCTTCAACCCACCTCCTCTTTGTTAGCAAAAAATCCTTGATCATTTCACGAAACCACCTAAAAAAACAAACAATGTTTTGCTACCGTATATCATAGGACCATGTTTTTTCGACAGACAAATTCACAGCCGTGCCGTACTCTATCGTTTTTTTATTTTATCCGTTTTAAATTATCAATTCGTGGCAATGGTTTCGGCAAATTCGCATCCAACCAACTCTTGTCCCATTCCAACATCCAAGCATATTCCTGTTTGCATTGTTTTTCAATGCCTGCACGCGTAGCACTGTTTCCCAACGCTTGGACAACTGCAAGTATACAATTGCGACATCGTTCCCGAATAACTTCAAATTGTTCTTTTTCCCACGCTAAAACAGGATGAGTAAAGTTCCCGGCTTTGATTGCCTTTGCCTGTGCCGAAATCGTGGGTTGTGATACTCCCAGTTGATGGGCAATCTGATTATACGACATGCCGTTATGCAAAAGGTTAGTAACCGTTTGCTGCCAAACCGGTCCGTATCGAAGGATGCGAGTGAAGCGGTACAAATCCGACTCCCTTTGATCCGGTCCTATCCGTAAATAAACGAATTGGCAATCAGGACAGGAAAACACGCCCATTGGCTTTTGCGTTCGTTTTTGCGTTTTTACGCAAACCAACCGGGAAGTTCTCGCCCCGTAATGAGGCGAAGCCTTATTCAAGCAAGGAAAATCATCACTACCGAAAGGCAGAAATTCAGTATGGCTATCCATAAATGCTGCTATCGAACCGAACAAAAATTGTATCAGCAAGAGATTATGCACCGGCTTTGGCGACCAGTTATTCTTCTCATGCAAGATTGGCAAAAACCAGTACTGTTTCGTCGGGCAATCAAGACTGGAATTTAAACATTGAAGAAATTCCGTTCCAAAATACTCACGGATCGCTTCAGCCAATTTTATAGTCCGTACATTGCCATGCCCAGTTTCCAAACCCATCTTCTGCAAACGGCTGTGGTATCGTTCTTTGATTTCATCCGGTTCGAATGGTATACGCACAGCAAGAAGTTCTTCCACCAGTTCGGCATATTCCAGCAGTCTTTTACCTTTCAAACTGTTTTGTTCCACAGTCCGATAGGTATTCCATAATGAATTTCCGCAATCGCAAGTTTCTTTGATCGGAATATACCGGTGAGGTTCCAGTTTGAAAGAATACCCACAATTCGAACATGCTGTTTCAAGATATACGCAATGGTCGGGGCACACCAGAACACCCGGAGCTCGATGCAGGCGATGCCAATAGGGTTCAGCAAACAAATCAACGTCTGATTTTACACATAACGGGCAGTACATCATGTTTTCGTAGCGAAGATTCATTCGGATGGTTCCCTGGATGAGCCCTGTCAAATGTCTGCCATTTCCACACAACATCTCGCGCATCGCCTGTTTTCGCACTTTATCGCTTTGAAACACTGTAAAAAAAGGATACAAAGTATGTTCATTGATGATTTTTTCGGGAGAACGGATACGGATCAGGTCTGTCTTTGCGAGAACCTTCTCAATATTGACCGGTAAATCGGCGATGGATATTACCGATGTGCTACTAAAAAGCGCGTTCATCGTCACCCTGTTAGATGAATGTCCGGCACGCCGTTGATATCTAGACAATGTTCCGTAAAATAGTTCCTCTAGGTAAGGCGCTGGGAAGTAGCCAATTAAATAATCAGCTTTATCTTACACCTCCCCGTGCTAAGACGTAGACTTGTCCTTGATTTTCTGAGCAGCGTCTAAAGCAAATTGGGCCATCTTGGAAAATTCTTCACCTTTATGTTCTTGGACTATCGACCGAGCAACTGAATAGGCAATATCGGTGTCAGTTTCACTGATAAGCAAAACTTCTGCAAGTTTATGAACCTGCTTTTCTTGTGAAACCGGCACTTGGCGAGTGCTCGTGTCTTCCTCAGCGATCGGTTCCTCGGCAGTGGTTAATCCTTCCTTTTCAAAAATCATCCGATAGGCATCAATGATGTCTCCATGTTTTGACAGTTCTACTAAATCATTCTTTTTCATCGCTTTCCGGATCTTTTCAAATTCTTTGTAACAGTCGTCTGCTACTTCGTTAATTACGGCGCTTGAGAGTAGACATTCTTTATTTTTATTATTTCTTTTATTCACTCTCCACTGCGCTAACTGATACATTTTTACTGCAACGTCAAGAATACCCATAGATCTATCATGAAGGGTTTGAGAAATTTCCTCGCTATACGGCACAATTTCTTCAGTCCATTGATATTTCATTAATGCCTCGACAAACTTATCCCATTCCTCCCCTTTCGCAAGCGGATTCCAAGTAAAATTCCCTTGTCCCAGCATCCGGCGCTGCTGTCGAAATTTTTGTTGGAGAATTTTTGCGGCTTCCGGAGTACCAATTAGCAAAACGGGCAGGCCAATTGATTCGATCAGTTGCGTAAAATAATTCAACATTTTAATCGCACCGCCTGATTTTGCAACATTCAAATTTTGAATTTCATCTACAACTAAGATTCCAAGCGAATGTAAAGCTGCCACCCTCGCCATTGATTCAATCAGTGAATCAATTCCAGCTTTGGATTTACAGTAAGCTTTATAATAGTCCGTTTTTAAAATAGCATCTACAGCATTAAAAAACGATAAACACAAACCTTTGAGGTTGCCATCATGGGGACAATTTAATTTTAACCAGACCAGTTGGTTATATGGCAATGGTTCCCCTTCATAATATGAATGTTTAATCACTTGCGGATATGTTAATAGAATTCGTTCTATGGCTGTAGATTTGCCGACCCCGCTGGTTCCTATGAGAGAAAAACTCCGTCCGGTTTGCCTGTATTGATAATCCGTGCAATCAGGATCAACATCTTCCAAAATTCTTTTTTTGTTTAACATCTGAACAAATTCAGGTTTAAGGATATTGCGCGACTTATAGCTATCACGTATTACGCGAGAAATTGCACCTTCTAAATAAAAGTGGCGACTCAGTGGTTTTACAAAATGGCTCAGTCCCTGAATTGCATGGGCTTTATATTGATGTTCTAAAAATCGATCTTTTTCGGAATAACGAATTTTATTTTCAAGAAGTTCCTTCACTTCTTCAGGGCTCCTGACCGGTGGCAAGGCTTCGATCAAAGGGTTATTTGCGTAATCTGCCATCTTTTGTTCATGACAAACGGCTTCCTGAACTTCGCCGCGCAACGTAATCTTTAAGTCGCATTGAATAATCATGGGTAATCCCCTTTCTTTTTGCAAAATCATGTCCACTGTAAATTGCTAAACGCCACAAGAACATTGATACCTTTATCAATCGATTTAAATCAAGTCCAAATATTCATTATCAGAAATTTCTTCTTTTTTCATAGGAGCCGCTTGCGGTTTTTTCCCCTTGCTGCCTGGAAGTACTATCTGTTCCTGTTCACGACCGTTCTGCTTTTCCTCGGCATGTGCCTCGCGCATTCCTTTAACCATTTTCTTTGGATGTAAATCATTTTCTTGACGGACTTTTTTGTTTTTTTCCTTTGCACCTTTTTGAATACCTTGAATCGCCTCTTGGAAAGATGCTCCACTACTCATTTTTTTAGCGCGACCCGTTGTCTTGGAAACAATTTCATTATTGTATAGCCGAAGTTCAATTTCTTCCATTGACATGCCATCAAATTGGTATAAGGATGTACCCAGCATGGTGCACACTTCATAACCCATTCCTCCGTTTAACCGCCAGTAAATTTGTTGAAGATTGCGCGGATCATATGAAATGGGTATTTTTTTAATACGCCCCTGTTCTCTCGCCTGCATAAACCGACTTTCTTCAATTGCCTTTTCAGATCCATACATTACATTTTTGAACAAAATACCAGTCTCGGTGATCGTCGCTTCACTCGACGGCAGAAGGTTCATTTTCATGATATCATCGGTATACTGGCGAAGTTTTGCAAACCGCGACAATCCCCATTGCCATAATTGGAGGGGTACCGGCTCAATTTCTTCCTCAAGCATTGATCTGTCCTTTGGATATGAGTCAAGGTAATATTCCGTATTACGATAAAGCACTGCATACATAAATATTTTTGTAATTTCTTCAATAGTAAATTGTGTGTCCAGCCTGTAATCTTTTACGTCGCGGTTCCAATATTCCTTATACACTCGACCTGCATCCCATTCAAGGGCATCTCCTTGGAGGGTTCTAAAATAACGTTCCACAATTCCTTTGAGATCTGGACGCCAAGACCCTGTATTTTGAATATCAATATTAAACGCCGACATCAAATTATCCGGCCCTTGTCCTACCATTTCTCCACGATCTGCTATGATGAACCATGGCAACCCTGCCACCGGAAACTCATCTTTTGTAATTTCAATTCCATATTGCTGGTACCATTCTACTTTATCGCGCGCCGCATTATAAATGGCCTGCATCGCACCCAGCCAACTTGGACCTTCCAAGCCAACATAAAAACCGACAATCATCCGTGTATAAACGTCGACAACAATATAAAACGTTGGCCGCCCAATGATTTTTTTGCGATCTCTCGATAATACATAACAATCAAGCTTAGTCGCATCAATCTGATAATGCGACCCCGGTCCGAATGTTTCCATCGTCGAATTTCCGAGCAATTCCCTTAACTGCAAGTTATACGTACGTTCGCCAGCCTCACTTTTGCGCACTTTTCGGTAATCTTTTTGACGAGATTGCTTGTACCAATAACGAAATTGTGCCAAAGTGGGCAACTTAGATAATGGCAGCAAAACAGGTTTCTGTATGCCATGTTTTTCAATATATCCTTCAGTGAAAAACTTACCTAATATGTATTCAAACACCTTCGACAATCGTTTTTTCCCTGTCCCACCCTGCCAATACAAAGAAACCCCCTTTGCAAAATTCCGCTTAATTTCATCGGTAATTACTATATTCGCATCTGGCACGCCTACCTTATTTGCATTACTGGGACGCCCTTGCTTTTTTTGCAAATTCCGCTGAATTGGATCTCCATTTTCATCTTTCCTAGAAGGAGTTCCGCAATTTTCCAATGCCGGAGACAGTGCATTTGGGACCATTCCTCCCCAAAGAAACTTCCGTACCCATTTGTAAATAGAGGCATCACAGCATCCATGGACTTTGCTCGCTTTTTTGGCTAGCTGGCGAAAATAATGAATATCCAAAAACGCTCTGGGAGTAGTATCTGGGTTGATGATGTCTTTAATGACGGCGTAAGCCCGATCCCGGGTGCGTTTTGCCGCCTCACTCATCAATTTATCAGGGATTAAAAATTTTTCATTGGTAAAATCAACCAAGCGGGCCTCGCCTGAAGAAATCGCTAAATCAATGACACTACGATCCACGCGTCGCGGCCATGCTTTATCTTCATGCAATCTAATGACAACGACAGAAAAATCGTCAAACCAAATGATTCTATCAAAACATTCGCTTGGACGAACCTCCGTTTCCAGCCATTGGATTGTTTGATTAATTACAATCAGTTGCATATTAATCCAGTACCTCCAGCGGTTGCTCAACATTAAATACTTTTGCCATATCAATTTTCAATTTACCTGTTGCCATAAAATGGCGAAGAAGCAGCATCCCAGTTCCCACTTCGAATTCCATTGTTCGATCGATCTCATTACCTAACTCAAGCGGAGTCCAATTTTCCCGGAGTAGCATTTTATATTTATCTACTAAAAAATTTCTTGTTGCTTCCGACGGAACAGAAATCATCCCAGTCAAATCTTTCAATTTGTGAATTTGTCGTACGTTATTAACCAAAGTATTTGGAATATCGTCTTCCGTAATGATAATAAATTCAACGCCTTTTTCTTCCCAATACTTCTTTTCAATCTCCATTTTCTGCTGAGTACGTTTCTTTTCAAGGTCCTTTTTATATTTGCACGAATACGCAACCTCTCTCGTCCCGTAGTTCACGACAAAATCCGTTGTCATGATATGCAGCGTTCCCTTTCTTGTGTTCCGTGGATGAACAATATTCAGTTCCCGAGCAATTCTTACCGTCACCTGATAATCGAGTGGAAATTGTTCTCGGATATCCGTTACGTCTTTACACCAGTCAAGCCAATAAAAAAAATTCGTCTCCAGATCCGAAACCATGTGATGAATTCGATTGCAGGTCCAGCTTTTAACACGGCTCGACCGACCCTTAGAGGGAATTTCATGAACACGGAAATACGGAATATACTCTGAACCGAAGCCTTGCCCACGTTTTTCTTTCTTCTTACGCCAATAATTAGATGGCAATCGAAAACAATTCTTTATCCGTCTTACCTTTTCCATGCTTCTCACCTTTCCTCATCCTTGATGAAAATAATTACGCTTCCACCCTGTAACAGTAGATTGTATTAGAAACATTCTTTAACACATTCACCATCTGGTTATTTCAAAAAGATCGTTCAATTTTTGCAACAATTTTTACATTTTTATGGGTTGTTTTAAACTTTTAAAATTGATTGTATGGTTCCAATAAAAGCTCCTCTCCACGGAGGAGCTTCTTGCTTACATCATAAATTATTTTCAGAATTTTGTCAATATTCTGATGTTAATAACTTAGGAAGATAATATAGCTGCTGCCTGGCTCCATCCTCCATGATTTCTCTTCGCAAAACCAGTTTTAGATCATACAATTTTTTTAAGCGGGTGCTTGCATTATTTACATTAATCTTTTCCAACTCGGCTAATCGGCGTGCAGTCACATCTTCTTGTTTGATCATGTTAAAAAGTTCGGCAATTTTGTTTTCCAAATGTCCGATAACTTGTAAATCATCATTGGTTCGCCACAAGAGTGGATGGCTCTCGTTTTTTTTAGTTAAATACCAACTAATACAATTTTCAACGGCATATTGAACATACGAATTTAAATTACTTAAGTAAAAAATATTATTCTTCTTTGCTATTGTGTCCATTTTAAACATCACGATCGCAGAATCAATAAAACTGGGTTCCGTATTATCCACGTTTGCAAAGTCTAGCTCCATCATATCCAGCATATGAAGCTGTTCTTTAGCAATTTTATCAAGCAATTCTTTCACTTTTGCACCAACAGGACGATACGACACAACGCTGCCAACATTACCGGCTTCTTCAGCCAGTTGCCGAATAGAAACTTTTAATATTCTCCCCATTGTATCACCGCCTTATTTTACTGACCATTCTGTTAATATTATAATATCACAAATAATACCATTTCATCAATTATTAATGTTTTTAATGATATAGTTAAATTTTTAATATTTATTGTATGGAAACTAAATAGCATTTTTACAATTGTTAATGAAAAAGAAACCGTTGTTTCCATATGTACTGGAAACAACGGTTTCTCTTATAAACGAACATGATACTCTTAAACGCCTCTTGTCATTTCCTCATCACCCGAGTATAATTGCTAATACAAACATATGTTCTAATGTGTGGTGATGAATTTGGCACGAACCATATTACATGTTGATCTCAACAATTTTTATGCTAGCGTAGAATGTTTGTATCGCCCCGAACTGCGCAACTTTCCTGTAGCTGTTACCGGCGATGCAGAAGCACGTCATGGCATTATTTTGGCCAAAAACCAATTAGCTAAACTGGCTGGCGTGACAACCGGTGAGGCCATTTGGCAGGCAAGGCAAAAATGTCCCCGGTTAATCTGTCTTCCTCCGGATTTTCGCAAGTATTTGCGTTTTTCCCGTTTAGCACGGACAATTTATGCCGACTATACGGATCAAATCGAGCCATTCGGGATTGATGAAGCTTGGTTGGATGTGACTGGCTCGATCCAATTGTTTGGTACCGGTCCAGAAATTGCCGATACGATCCGGCAGCGCCTCCGGAGCGAACTAGGGATTACGGCATCGATTGGCGCTTCTTATAACAAAATTTTTGCCAAACTAGGAAGCGACATGAAAAAACCGGATGCCACCACTGTCATCACAGCGGAAAACTTCCGGAATATTGTCTGGCCTCTTCCAGCGGGTGAATTGCTATATGTTGGTCGCTCGACGCAACGCAAACTGAAAAGCCGGTTCATCAATACGATTGGCGATTTGGCCAAGGCTGATCCTCGCAACCTTCGTTTGCTACTCGGGGTATGGGGTGAAACACTCCGCCAATTTGCCAATGGGTTAGACACATCTCCAGTTCGATTGTCCGGCGAAGAAAGTATTATTAAGTCCATCGGAAACAGCACCACTACACCACGGGATTTGGTCAATGAGTATTCCGGTGAAATTTAACACCCGTTCCGATTGAAACTTAACACTTGTTCCGGAATCAAACTTAACACTTACCGGAGCGAAGCGACGATTACATATTGACTATTAAGTTTGGGATAGAAAAGACGAATCCTGCTGATCCGACATTTGTTTGGCTTGTTTTTTTCGCATTGAGTCACCTTCTAATACAATTTGATGCGAATTATGAACAATACGATCCAAAATGGCATCCGCTAATGTTGGATCAGCTAATATGTCATACCATTTGTCTACCGGAAATTGACTGGCAATGACCGTTGATCCAATTTGGTTGCGATCTTCAATCACTTCAAGAATTTCGCGGGCTTCATCCGCAGTAAAGGGTTGAATGCCGAAATCGTCCAGGATCAACACATTCACTTTTCGCAAGGAATTCAGCAATTTACCATAACTGCCATCCGCTTTCGAAGCGTTTATTTCCTGGATCAATCGGGTAATGCGCCAATAGTTTACCGGATATCCTTGGCGGCACGCTGCATTGCCAATGGCACAAACCATGAAGGTTTTTCCGGTCCCACTGGCACCGGAAACAAGGATATTTTGCTTTTGCTGCAACCAGGTGCAAGTGGCCAAACGCTGGATGAGTAGCCGATCGATGTTTCGCTTAGGATCATAATCAATATCTTCAAAGCAAGCATTGATCCGCAATTTCGCTTTTCGCAGCAGTTTTTCCATCGCCCGGTTTTGGCGAACCATACATTCATGATCCACCAGCAAGCTGAACCGGTCTTCAAAACTCATTACATCCATTTCTGGTTGTTCGATTTGGCGACGGTATGCTTGCACCATGCCAGACAATTTGAGTTGTGTCAATTGCTCCAAGGTATGTTTCATCAGCATGGCGACACCTCCGTAGTGGAAGAATAGTAGGCCGCGCCACGGATGTTTTCATGTTGAATGACAGGCGAATTCTTTGTTTTTGTCGTTTTGAGCTGGTCGAAGCCTTTTTCCAGGATGGTTTTAAAACTTTTGTAACTGATGGCTTGAAACGATAGAGCTCGCTGTGCGGTTTTTTCCATTCGTTCTGCTGGATAGTTTTTGCCGAGCCGCAAAATTCCAAGGCAAGCACGAAATGCTTGTTCCGGATGGCTTCGTGCATCGAGCATGGCTTGAATAAAGAGTGCGGTATGAGGACCAGTTTCCCGAGCCCACTTGACCATTCGCTCCGGCGTCCATTCTGCATAAAACCGATGATTGGCTGGGCGATGTTCGGCAATGGTAATCTGCTGTCGTTTGCTGTAACTACGCGGATGAATGACCACCCGCTTATTATTGTGAAGAACTTCAATCGTTGTGGTGCTGATCCGCAGATCCACATATTCGCCGACCAACTGATGAGGAATGCTGTAGTAATTTTCTTCGAAGGTCACATGGTAATCGATATGAACTTTCGCTTTTTTCCACACGGCGAATACGTATGGTTCCAGCGGCAGTGGCTTTAATGCCGGTTTATCCACGGTTTCGAAGAGACTACGCCGGGAACCGGACAGCTTTTGAAACGATTTGTTGTTTAACTCTTCCAGTTTATCTTGGATTACAGCGTTTAACTCCGAGATGCTAAAGAAAACCTGGTTGCGCAGTGCTGCCACAATCCAGCGTTCTGCGAGCAGTACGCTGCCTTCGGCTTTAGGTTTGTCTTTCGGTTTGCGCAGCCTGGCCGGGATCACCGCCACGTGGTAGTGGTTGGCCATTTCCTGATAGGTTGCGTTAATTTCCGGCTCATAGCGACAGCTTTTGTTCACGCCGGTTCGTAAGTTATCCGGCACAATGACTTGCGGCACTCCGCCGAAGTAGCGAAAGGCACGAGTATGAGCGCCAATCCAGTTTGGCATATCCATGGTCAGGCACGCTTCGATGTATGTGTAACCGCTGGCTCCGAGAACTCCGGCAAACAAATACGCTTCCTGTATTTCTCCGGTTTGTCGATCTACTACTCGCATGGTGGCACCAGCCCAGTCGACGAACATCTTTTCACCGGCCTTATGAATTTGGCGCATGGAAAGATCGCAGGTTTTGGCCCATTGCCGGTAATGCTCGCAAAAATGGCTGTACATCAGCCCATCGGGATGATCCAGTTTGTATTCTTGCCACAAAAGCTGCAGTGTCACGCCCGGACGGGATAATTCTGTGTGAAGGTACTCCATTTTAGGTAGAGGCCGTTGGCTTTTTATTTGGCTAGCTGTTCCGGGATAAATCCTTTCTTCCAGTTCCTGGTCGTCCAGTTCATTCGGCAGCGGCCATGACAACCTAGCAGCCGAAGCCTTTTCCAGGATCGTGAGCACTGTTACATAAGAACAATTGCAGGTTAAAGCAATTTTACGGCTGCTTAACCCATTTTCATGATGGAGTCGCAATATTTCTCGTATATTCCGCATGGAAACCCTCCTGTTCATGGTAGGAGCACCTCTCTTTCGTCCGATACTAGACGATTAGAGAATGGCTCTGTCATTCCTTCTTTGACATCGCCTCGCTCCCAATCCATAACGGACTGTTAAGTTTCCACCGGAATGGTTGTTAAGTTTGAACCGGAATCCCTGTTAAGTTTACTCCGGATTCGCTGTTAAGTTTGCGCCGGAATACTCAGGTCAACGAAAACGATGTGAAGTTAGTTTTCTATACACTATCAGAAAGTATAGCTGCCCGGTTGCGGCACCACGGACTTAAATGCCGGAAAATTGCAATCAGCTTGCGCAACACAGAGCTGTTCAGTTTTGAGCGTCAAGGTCAATTAACTGCACCGACGTTCGTTTCTTCCGACATCGTTCGAAAGGCCATGGATTTATTTCGAGCTAATTATCATTGGGATAAACCTCTTCGCAGCATCGGTGTCCGAGGCTGCGATCTCGTAACGGCGGATCATCATATTCAATTAGGACTCTTTGACCGTGATCCTGTAACGAAAGAAACATTGGAATGGACTATCGACCATATTCGACAGCGGTTTGGGCATAGCAGTATTCTGCGTTGCACACTCTTGGAAGATCGCCAATTGACAGGGATCAATCCCAAAGACGATCATGTCATTCATCCAGTATCTTTCTTTAAGTAGAGGTGATTTATGTGAGCAAAGTATTCATATCAGTAACAGCCGAACACGACGCTAACGGTCACATTCGTCCCATACTGTTAACTTGGATAGACGGAAAGAAATATGAGATTGACCGGATAGTAGACGTACGCCAGGCTGCCTCGCTGAAAAACGGCGGACAAGGATTACGCTATACTTGTCGGATTTGTGGCAAAGAAATCTATTTGTTTTGCGATGAAGGAAAATGGTTCGTTGAGCAATAAACTTTTGTTTTTTATACGGTTTATCCTTTGCCCCAATATTCTTAGATAGTTTCTTTACTTCATCTGTCAATTTTAACTTTTTAAAAGAGACGCGATCGACACTAACTGCTTTTCAATTTCTGTCCAATCAGCCCCCAAGTCCAACGTTTTTACACTAACACGATTTCCGCCCATTAAGTAGTCATTATCCGGCGTGATGTCTTCATCAGTTTTAGCGTACAAAAGAATACCACTTACGTTACCGGTTCCTGCCCGATCTTTATTCTTTACATAGGTATATATCTGATATAAATTGCTGGATATAATAGAACATTTATTAAACAGTGGATTTACCTGCATGGAATGTCCATAATACTTTGTGTCAATAATCAAAATTTGGGAACCGTTAGTTAATGTTATATCGGATTTCATTGTTGGCAGAAAGTCAGTAATGCTATCGTCAATGTTCCAGTCAATATATGCAGCATTAGCTGAATACTGCGGATATTCTTTTTTGAAATATTCAAGAACAAATTTCTCATATAGCCGATGCATTTGCTGATCATCAAGAAATTGTGCCAACTTACATTCGCCATTTTCAGTTGTCATCAGAAGCCCTTTAAGTACAAGCCAGCAAATATTAATTATGAATTTGTAGGAAGCATTATTACGATAGTACTTGATTGCACCCCAGTTTATTTGAAACACTTCTGGCAAACTTACACCTTCAAAATACAATAGTAACTTGCGCAAAGCTTTGCGATTTTCTGGTTTTACATCTCCTCGACGAACTAAAATCTTCATGGTGATTTTTAAAATTTGGTTTAACAACGTATCTTCTGAAAATAGGTCATAATGACAAACCATTCGTTTTCGTAAAACGCTTTGTCGTTTCACTGATTCTGTGATGTTAATTTTACCACGCAAGGTTCCTAGCGGTTCAGTTTGCCCAATATAATCTCGATGCAAGCCTCGTTTAATTTGATTAGTAACGCCACGGATGATGATAGCCGCCATCAAGTCATGGACATTCTTAAAGTCTTCGGATTGAATGGATTTAAATCCATCTTCATTGAGCATCTGATACGCATAAGCTAACATATAATACACATTTTTTACTTTAATCACGAACAGCACCGTGCAATTTTTTCGTCCATTGCTCCACTTTAGATGGTTCATCAAACCAATATTCTTTAATTAATGGTACTAGTTCATACTCTACTAAGTTGCAAAGCCTAGCGTCATTCATCGAGGCATCCATGCAGAAATAACTATGTCCGATGCAAAAACCACTGCCCAAAGAAGCATCTTCAGCTATTTCGCGGTTCAACAAACTAACCGTATCGATTAAAGCATTAAATTTTTTATTATTTATTAACGATTTGTAAGTTTTGAAACCTTCACTATCGAAAGCTGGTTTGATGTCAAAAAAAGAAAACCTGCGTCGAAGCGCATAGTCGATCATAGCAAGACTACGATCTGCCGTATTCATCATGCCTATAATATGCACGTTTTCCGGCACAAAAAATTGTTCGTCGGAATACAAAAGACGCAATTGCTTACCACGCTTATCATTTTCAATTAACATCAATAGTTCCCCAAAGATTTTACTGAGATTTCCCCTGTTAATTTCGTCAATAATGAAAAAATATTCACGATCATCCGGTTCAGCATCTTTACAGAATTGATAGAACGGTCCTTTAGCTAAAGAAAATCCTTTTTCGGCTGGCCGATATCCCATAATAAAATCTTCATAACTATAGCTTTGGTGAAATTGTACCATCATCACCCTACTTGTGTCTTTTTCACCCATGATAGAATATGCCAAACGCTCTGCGGCGAACGTTTTACCGACACCAGGTGCGCCCTGCATAATGAGATTTTTCTTTTGGAGCAGAAGATTTTTCACTGTATCATACTGATCTTCACTCATAAACACTTCCGATAAAAAATCCTTTTTTGTATAATTATCATATTGTGCAGGTGGGTCCACAGGACCTTCATCAAACATATTCTCAAGCAATTTATGATAATCCGTGTAAGGGGTTAAATTCGTGAGCGTTTTCATCACGATTTGGCCTTCGTGATCCCATTCTCCTTTGTGTGTCCAATCCACTGTACGCGTATGACAATATTCCTCTCTTGATTCGTCAAACACATACTTGGAAGTGACGATACCTCGCCCAATAATTTTCTTTAACCCTTTTTTCGCAAAAATCACATCACCAATATTTATTTCATTGGCAAATTGCCACGTTGCATGTCCAGCGTTTTTATAGGAATACCCTTCACCATAGATGCTTTTCATTTTTGTCTTCATAGCGTCTTTAGACGGATACTGTTCTAAATCACCAAGTTCACCCCATCCAATTGCCATAATCCCTTTAGCATAAAACTCATCCCACATGCAAGAACCTTCCCCAGGAGCATACATCCAATACTGTTTCTTCTCATTAGAAACTACAGGAACATCAATGACCGCTGGAATTGCTTTGTACGTCCCTTCAATAATGCTTTCAATAACAGCTACCGCTTCTTTTGTAACAGGAAAATTTGTTGCACTGTGAAATTTCATAATGCTCATACCCTTGGTCCGCCCGTCAGAAAGCAAAACTGTCCGTTTGATAATGGTATCAACCAATTTACGCTCAATTTTAATATCAACACCAAGATAAGGTTTCTGATCAATCAAATCTCCCACTCTATAGGGGTCTTCGGTTTCTGGGACCTTATTTTCCGGGCTACAAAGTATCGTCCCCGCAGCAATTATTCCACCGTCTGAGCCAGAAAGCCAAATATATGCTTTGTCACCAATTTTAATTTGCTTTGTATACTGATTTACCGCCCATGTAATTGTATCAAGGTTGCTTATAGCACCTACAACATTGTAATATTTGGGGTTTCCTTGGAAAATCCAATGAGCGGGAACTGAAATATCAGAAATATACTTTATAACGCCACCTTGTTCGTCAAAAAATGCTTTCAGATGATTCATTGCATATAAATAACCATTTGATCGCTCAATAGCTGTATCTGGTGTTTTCCCTTGCTGTAAAAAAGTCTGTATTTTGCTTTGGGCAGTCTTCATTGCTTCATCATCAATAAAGCAATCTAAAAATTCGATTCCAACATCATTGTTTGCAGTAAAAAATGAATCGGACACAACTGTTAACACTGTGCTGTTTTTCCAGTCTAAATGTTTTTTACTTAAATGTTTTTGAAAATCTTCTCGTATCTTTTCCATTTGATCTTTGCTTATAGTTATTCCCATTTAATCAACCCCTTTTGCCATCGACAATACATCCTGGTGCACACTTTAGTTTTTCTATCGGAGACTTATTCGCCAATATAGTTTTAGACCCGGCATTATAAAAAGTAACCTCTAACATTACATTTCCACTATTATCAACATTCACTTTTTCAACTACACCACGACCAAAAAGCTTATGCTCAATCATTTCTCCTCTACACCATCCGACTTTTCTGTCTTCAGTTTTAATAGCGATTTGTTTTTCATCCATCCTTTCCGTTGCCAGACCCAGGGCTTTTATTAAACGTTCCTGCGTGTGATCCGTTAATCTGATCAAATCAAATTTGCACAAAGTTTCACGAAAAAACTCCTTGCAAAAAGCGACCTTGCTTTTATCTTGTTTGATATCGTCCAATAAGTTTTTGAACATTTTCTTCTCTACGGCTAATTGCCGCATAGCTAGGGCAATCTCGCGGAGCGGTATATCATTAATATCTCTATTTCCACGGGTTCGTAACATAACTTTCGGTGTTTCTGGCATTCGAACTACCACGTGCAATTGCCCCGGTTCATCAAGCTCATTATCGCTTAGTAATTTTTTACTAGTGATAGCAGAATATACAGCTTTGTTGAATTTGGTACGTAAATTATGCCCAACTTTATTTATGCCAGCAGCATTAGCATATAGACTGTATAGCCTTGAACAGATTATCGGGCCTTCCACTTTTACAATTTCTAATAAACCACTTATCAGATCCGCTTGTTTACAGTAGTCAGGATGAAGCATTGTTTGAGACGCTTGCCATTGTTGATAAGTCACCTGGCGCAAATCATCACCATTGTCAATTGGTTGGAATGCTTTAACAATCTTTGGTGTCTCGTAAACCGGTTCTTTTGGTTTAACTATTTCACCTTGTAATAGAAAACGATTATTTTGCTTTTCAGGTTTCGGTAAAACTAGTGACTCGACTGGCAGTTTATTTGGTTCTTCTGGTTTAATGGGATTTAAATTTTCCAAATTATCGGACGGTTTTATATGTGTTTCCTCTAAATCAGCTTCTATACGCAATGATTCACTTGTTATGGTAATAATTCCTACGTTCTGCTCATCAGCAGCTACACCAGCTTTTATTTCATTTATTTCCAATATTCCCCATAATTCTTTCATTGCTTTTCCGGGATTTACATAGTACACACTACTACGTATACGCCAAAAAATATAGCCACTTCTTTCTAATTGCCTTTGCCTCCCCATGTCCTGTTCATATCGCTCAGGCCCATGCCAGTGATCACCATCGCATTCTACCGCAAGTCTCCCTTTTAATCCTTCAACAATCATATCAATTTGGTATTGACCAACGATATGTTGAGGAATGACACGAAACCCTTTCTCAACAATACATAAAAAAACATCAATTTCAAACCAACTTTGGAATGGAGTTGGAATAACTTGGTTTCCACGATATGGTCGAGATGCAGCAATTCTAAGCTCATCAATCTTCAAATTTCCAACAGTTTGTTGCTGTACTGTTGGATTTTGCATATAACTCAACAACCTATGACGCAAACAATTTGAATTCAAATCATTAAGAGTGGCCGAGTGTATCAACCATAATTGTTCTTTTGCACGACTTGTCGCAACATTAAATCTTTGTTCATCAGAATAGCTGGTTAAAGCACGGTATTTGGCATCTCCGGCTGGTGATGTAACCATTGACAAGAATATCACATCACGTTCGTCTCCTTGAAACGCATATGCGTCTCCGCAAATAATTTTACGACGATCAATTTCTTCTGGTCCGATTTCTTTTTGTAACAAACGCATGATAATATTGGCTTGTGCATCACCCAACAAGCTAATTACCCCAAAAGTTTTATTTTGATATCTAGGATCATTACAACATTCTCTTATTTTTGCAGCAACTACTTTTGCTTCGGGTTCATTTATTATACGCGGAGAACTGCCTTTCTGATATCCATCTTCTACCCGAACCGTCATAAGCGTCGGCGATAAGCGTCCCTGGCCATATTGTTTGAGCGGAATCAAGGGATTTGCCAAGTAGAATTGTGAATTGGAGAATTGAATAATTTCCGGCATACAACGAAAATGCTCTCGCAAACAAATACGATGTCCAAATTTAATATCAGCCAAATCAAAAAAGCTATTTTCCGTTCCAATGCGTCCACAATGTTCAATGTCCTTCAAATATCGGTTACGCAAAATATTGACTTCTTCTTTATCGATACCTACAAACTGCGGACTAATTTGTTTATCATCCCCGACAACAACAATTTTATTTGCTATATATTGCAAAAGAAGAGCTTCTGGTCCCGATTGACTGGCCTCGTCAATAATTACGACATCAAATAATTTGGGACTGCATTCAATGGTATCGGCAACACGATAGAGAGGCATAATCCAAGCAGGAATTGCACTGCGACATAGTTCCATATAGCCACGTGCCTCTCGTCTGTACCTCTCAGCATTTTTTCCTGTGCCTTTTCCTATACTTTTTACGGTTTTTTGCCATGCAATTAATGCTGCAGACTGTTTGTTATTTTGCCGGATACGCTGAATGCAATACTCCCACGCTTTTTGTCCAGCCAGTTCACCGAGTGTATCATCAATATTCTTTTTCAACACATGTAGGTTTTCAGTAAATCGTTCTACAGCATTTGGGTCTACCATTTTGTCAACCCAATTCTTCATTCTTTTCCATTTCCAAGCTGCTTCAAATTCACCCAACTTTGTATCCCATTCCGTATTATGCACTGTTGACGCAATCGCATATCTTAACGAACTACAATTTTCATCCAATGAATCAATTAGTTGCATCATACGGTTCATTCTGTGTCGATGTCCCCAATTTTCGATATAACTTTTATAAGCTTTCTCATATCCGGTCGCGTTCATTTTTATTGCAGCATCCACAATAGGCCAAACATATTCTTCAACGGTTGTTTCAACACGCATTTCCCGAAGGTTATCTATAAAGTCATTAAGTTTATTTTGAGTTGCTTCTAAATCTTCTTCAACTGGAATTGCTTCCAGTATTTCAATAAAGCCATCGGCTACATTCATATCCTCATGCCAAAGGACTTGTTCATTTCGCCCCCAATTTTGCAAACAGCTTTCAAGCTCAGCAATTGTTTTTTCATGTTTTAACAGTTCCCCCAAAATACGACAGCATTCTTCAACTTCGGCTATCTTCAAAGCAAATGAAATTTGTTGCTGTTGATAAGCTCCATCAAAGTCAACACCTAAAGCCAGGCAATTATTCCTTATTTTTTCAAAAGTTTGTTGTACTTCAATCCATTCAATGAGTGTATTGATCTGTTCAACTTGATTACAAGGTACATCATTTACGCGAATAGTTTGCAAAATATATTCATTCTCTTTTATAACGTCGGGTTTAAAAATGCCAAATCGCCGTAGTCCTTTCCCTGAAGAAAAATGATCCCGAAGCTTAATTGCGCCAAGTTTTACGGCATTAATGTCATACCCAACCACACCAGTACACGTATCATTATCTAGATTTTCGGTTAGTGTTTTAACCTCATCCAATTGCTGAAGTGTCTGCAACAATAGTTGTTGTGCTAAATGTTTATTTCCATTTCTGATTGTATGTGCCAAAGACAATACCCAAGTTTTGGGGTGACTAAATATTTTACGTTCTATTGTTTTAAAATTATTCAGACTATCATAAAACGCAGATCTTTCTTCTCTTGATATGTTTTTAAACAATCCATAGTCTGACGTAGACGTTAATTTTTCGACTATTTGAAAAGAATTGCGGCTTTCGAAATATCTAGTAATTAATACCTTTACTTCATCCGGAGTTTTGAACGTCTCCGGATGAATTTCCAGTTTCGATAACTTTTCAACCATAGTAGAATCAAATTCACGCATTAACCCTAAGAGTTCACGCATTTCTTGGTTCGTTAACGGATGTTGTTTTTCTTCTGTAATCTCATATGGGTCCATCCAGTCAAATAACTCTTTTTCCGCCTGTAACTGCAGTATAATCTGCTCTAATGTACCAGAATATTTATTGCAAAGGGATGTATGCACAAAAACATCTTGTTCCCGAATTGCTCGCAAATCGTTCATACATTTGGCTTGCTGACGACGATAGTTATCTAAAGCAGTGCTCAAATGACTTATCTTTTCTTGATCAGCTTTTCCCCATCGACTTTGTTGCTCTAATATTTTTTGCACAGATTCTTCTAATCGGATAGAAGAACGTGGGTTATCGTCTATAGCATCAACGCATAACGGAGCAATTGCTTCGGGCAGTTTATCTTTCAAGACCTCTAAAGCTCTACTAGTATGGCTGGTAACCAAGACCCGTTTGCCTGTAGCAAGCAAATGACACATCAGATTTGCGATAGTCTGCGACTTACCCGTTCCTGGGGGCCCTTGAACAAGAACTCCTTGACTTCGCACAAGGACCTGCAAAATCTGTTTTTGCTCATCATTGGCTGGCAGGGGAAAATATATTTCCCCAACCTGTTCCATGAAATTATAGGTGGAACTGCTTAAACCATCAGCTTTTGTAACGCTGCTTTTTTCATGACCCAAAAAATTCGCTATTCCTTCAGGAACATTTCCCGTCTCATTTATTTGTGCACATATGCTATCAAAGACACGGACAAATCCTTTGGCAGATCTACGGCGCATAATCAGTGCAGGGGAAAATGATAAATTAGGCTGACTTGATACAATGGGACGTTCAAGAAAAGTTGCGTTATAACCATTGGGTCCCTGCAAGGAGTTCATCCAGCGTTTAAGCCAATCATGTAAACTGCCACTCGTCCATATTTCCTCGTCAAGTTCTTCTAATGCTTCTTGAACTATTTTTGATTCATCGACAGGCGGGCGATCCCCCGGATCAAGCATATCTTCTTCTAACAATAGTTTCAATCCATCCTCATGTGGCATTAGCATAATTGCTGCTTTATCCATATCAAAAAACAAAGACACTTGCGCTGTAATAAGATGTCTTTTAACTTCTCCATATGAAGGACTTTTCCACGTAAAACATCCAAATGCGATCACAAGTTCATATAACTCACCAAGATATTTTTGTTGTTGATACAAATTAAATAAAGCATTAAATATTCTTTGAACAGTCCTAATTTCCAAATCTCTATCATGCCATTTAGTCCATAACCGATAGTAATCTCTGTATTCTTTTTGAACTTCAGAAAACTCTTCAACTTTATATATAACATTCTCACCGTCTGCAATTTCAACAAGTTCGGTTAACAGTTTAGGTTCGAGTTCATTTCCTTCTCTAATAACCCATTTTTCTATAGCAATTGGCACTTTCGGTTCCGGTACTATCTGAGGTTTTTGAACATAAATCCATGCTCCTGAATGATGTTCCTTTATCTCATCCCATATTTTACTAAACACTTCGCAAACATCGGTTTGCATAATATCTGCAATCCAAAAAACGTTTTCATAAGTACTGAGATTTCGGATCGGTTTTGAACGTAGAGTTGAAAACTCTTTAAGGAAAGAGAATAAATCCAAACTTTTCTTTACTAACATCAGTCCCGCCCCCCCCGACTTTGCTCAATTACACTTCTCAACAATGGATTATGGCATATGAAACTGAATTGCCAAGATCAAAAAACATCACCAGAACCTTTAGTAGCGATAAGAGCAAGTTTTTAAAAATTATTAACAATATGTTAATTACAAGGATTATCATCTACATTTAAGTTAATGTGTCTCAAGAAAATCAACTCAACCACAGTTAAGGCGAACCATTGTATAGTCAAAAAATCGAATTTATAGTCCAATCACTTTTTTCATCTCATTAAAATGTTCCGCATCATATTGTTGAATTACTGCTAAAACGTCTTTCATGATTGCAGGTGTTTCTGACAAGATGGAGATATCATGCTCCAACTCGCCAATATACCGCTTATGAGAATACGCGTTCAAAAACCTAGATAATCGAGTTTGATGGGCAACACTTATGTTTAACCCACGAATAACACTTTCAAAATTACTTTCTTTTTCCGCTAAAAGCTGAGAAGGCATCTTAAAGGTCAGGAACATCTCCAATAATCTGCGAGCAATATTGGCAGCAGGATAATATTCTTCCAAAGTTGCTTCTCCATTTGGCGAATTGGCTAACTTATGCGTTTGTGAAAATAGATATGCGTATTCAGAGTTATAGTCTTTTAATACTTTGTGCAAGTTAATGATACTCGATATGCGACATTCACCATCATAATGACATTCTATCTGGAATAAAGCGTTCTTTCTTGGCTCAACTGTATTTCCTTTAAAATATTTAAACCATTCTTTAACTTCACGAAAAAACACAAAATTATGCGTTAAAACGAAAAGTTGCGCTGCCTCACGAGTTCTCTCTTTCAAATAACCATATGCAGTGTATAGCGAATTAGCATCCAAACTTGAAATTGGATCATCGACCACAACAATGCCTTGGGATAAGTTAAAACGCTTGTCTTCCAATGATTTCAAAAAATACAAAAAGGCAATCGCCGTTTTTTCACCCTCGCTAAGACCATTAGCTCTTTCCTCTCGACGCAAAATAACATAACCAGGTTTCTTGTTCAATGGTTCAAGTGTAATTTCTGAATGACCTAAATAGTGACATAAATCGCGCGAAATTTCGGTTGCAGGTTTTTGCTGCTCTAAAATTTGGTCTTCTGTATCAGTAATTTGTAATTTTAAAGTTTTAATTTCAACATCCAATTCATTACATATTTTTTTCGTTATATCAATAGCCGATGCCTTTAATTGGAAATCTTCCAGTACTTCTGAAATCAAATGTTCCTCTATTCTTACGCGAGCTTCATTTACTTCAGTATCGAAATTTTCGGTCCTCTTATTATGTTCACTGATAATTTGATTAATAACAGGGATGGCTGAAAAATTAGCCTGGTATTCGAACTTTGCATTCATAGATTGAAATGGTTTATCCTTTTTTTCTATTAATAATTCGGCCACTGCTTGCAAAACAGTTTTAAAATTTTCAATTTGGTTTATAGCTTGTTGCTTAATCTCTGTATAACGAGCTTGCAAATCGTCATAAAAACTGCCGCTGTCAGGAAAAGCTATATCCATATTAGTTTCCAATGTGCGAATTGCCATTAACGCTTCACTGATGTCTTTCATCAAGTTTTCATATTGATCATTAAAATGTGATTCTAAAGCAATTATACGATCATTTAATAACGGTTGCCCACAAAATAGACAAGTTTGCTCTTCTACCTTCGAATGTAGTGATAATCCTGAGTACACCCATCTTTCAACTTCCGGATTGACCCTTAATTTTTCCATAACACAAGATACAACTGTTGCAAAAATAATCTTCTTCACTTTTTCAATTAAACCCGCATAGTTTATTGCAGGAAGTGTAATCTCATTGATTTTTTCTTTTGTTTTCGAAAAGCTAATCTGTTGAAGTTTATGATACTCGGCAGAGAACAGTATTTTTTTTGACACATCATCAGGGGTTGCTAACAACATTATTGCTTTCTCGCGAAATTTCGTTTGATTATAATTGTTATACCTTGTAGCTCCTGCGACCTGTAGCGCATTTTTTATCGACCTTCCTTGGTCAATACAAAACTTTTCTTCTTCGGTCTGCGCTCTTTCAGCATCAATTTTTTTTTGAACCAATTCTTTACAATAATCTTCAACTTCTTTTTTCCATCTCTTTACTTGCTTCTGTTTTTCAATACTATTTTCCCCAAAAAAGAAAATGGGCTCGATCCCCTCGCCAGCATCAGAAAAAACATTGTCGTTAACAAAATCCCTATTAAAAACACGTACTTGTGGTAACGAGGTTTGCTCAGAAATCTGGCTGCCATCAATTATTCTACCGTCTTGCAAAGAAAATTCTATTACGCCTTCTTGAATATTTTTTCGATTTTCAATAGCACGAAACAGATTGGATATAGTAGTTTTCCCTGAACCATTCCATCCATATATAAGATTAAAATTTTCAAAATTATTAAGGCTTGACGGCCAATTAAAGTCTCGAAAAATCTTATGGCCCTTGATTTTGTCGATACGTATAATCTTCACTAAGATCGCCTCTTATATTTTTAATTTGTAAGTGTCAACTCTATTTACAAATGTCCGTGTTCGTTTTTTCAAAGTTTCATGATCACTTGCAAATTGCCGAAAGCTTTCCCGCTTGGAAGTTCCCATCGTCTTACAATTCAAGCGTATTGAAAAACTATCCAACATTCTGCACCGCATTATCCTTAACCGCCGTCACCAAGGCTATGATCTGTTGCTGCTTGTTTTGTCAAACATCTTCATGAAGCTGACCGGTTTGTCAAACGGCGGTTTCATCAATTCGGCCATATTCTCCACGTAGCCATTTTTCACGATATAATCGACGATCTTTCTAACAAAGACAATTTGGGCTTGATTTAATGATTGGTCGTTAATAAACTCCGAGAATACAGCCTTGTCCGCTTCATATTCCAGCTTGGCAACCTTGCGAACCCGTAGTCCAAACGGCGTTGTGCCGAATTTTACCAACTTTGTTGCGCACTTCTCCTGTTAATATTGCGTCAATTCCTTTCAATAATTGGTGTTTAATATAAAATTTAACATTTATTATAATATTGCTTAATTTTATAACATTTGACTCTAACTGCCCAAATCCTTCCTTTTAATGAACAATTCATGCTTTTGTATTTTGAGATTCGATATTACGTTATTTATTGATACAAATAAATTCCTGTAGGGACATTAAATGTAAATGCATAAATATTTATAATCATATTATATTTATCCATATTTTTTACGACTTAATTTCGACAAAAATAAAAAAAGCCGCGATTTTTTTTACGACTTTTGCACACATTTTACAACTTAATTTCCAGTTTTACGACTTAATTTCGATTCTACAACACTTACAACGTTATCTTATCTTTGATCTGGTTATATTTCGCCTCGCCAATTCCCGGCACTTTCTTTAATTCGGTAAGCTCGCCGAAATTTCCATTTTCCTGGCGGTATTCAATAATCCGTTCCGCCAAAGACGGTCCAATCCCCGGAAGCTTGTCCAACTCATCCTTACTGGCAAAATTGATATTCACTATATCATTGCTATTTACGGAATTTCTTACATTGGTATTGGTATTGGTCTGGTTTGACCGGGTTGATGTATGGGAAGAGGCCCCTGTATTTTTCATTGCCGGTACCGCCGCCATAGGAACATTCACATGCATCCCATCCTTAACAGCTTTCGCAAGATTTACCTTGTCTGCATCTGCTCCCGGTGCAAAACCGCCGGCACTATTCACAACATCCACTACCCGACTACCGGCAGAAACACGCAGAATACCCGGCTTGTTTACCGCTCCGCTGATATAAACTACAATCTCATCCCGTTCCTTCTTTGCTTTGGCAGCACCATCTAACTCGGCCGATACGTTCGCCATCGTTTGCTCACTGCTGTTTTTTTGCCCATAAAAATAAAAACTACCGCCAGCGATCAATATCGCCAATACCAAAATAAAGGCAAAACGCTTTTTCACCTCTTCGGTCACTTTGGTCCCCTCCGTCCCTGGATCGTAACATAGCATCCTAAAAAATCACTTTTTTAAAAAACTTCTGCGCTGAATATCAAATACCTGCAACTTTTTAACAAATTTAACTGCAATAGTAAACATCTTTACGATCCCGAAAAAATAAAATCCGCATTGAAAAAAATTTTCAATGCGGATTTTTTATACACCCTCGCAAACCTATCTTGATTTTTTTATGGCAGCATCCACCCGAGAACATACGCCTGCAAATACGTCAATACCCCCATAAAAATGACCATCGCAATACTGTGAGGTAATGCAAAGCGGAAAATCGTCGATTCTTGGCCAACTAAACCGGTAGCAGCACATGCAACGGAGATACTTTGCGGTGAAATCATTTTACCGCAAACGCCGCCTGAGGAGTTCGCCGCAACGGTAAGGTTCGGATCAATTGACAACTGCTCGGCAGCTGTTTTTTGCATTGAACCAAACAGCGCGTTGGATGACGTATCGGACCCTGTCAGGAACACGCCCATCCATCCTAAAAGCGGCGAGAAGAATGGGAACAATGCACCCGTGGCGGTAAAGGCAAGACCCAGAGTAGAACTCATCCCGGAATAGTTCATAATATAAGCCAATCCAAGGATCATAGCGATTGTGGCAATTGGGAAAACCAATTGTTTTATGGTTCGGAAAAAGCAGGTGAACGCTTTGCCAAAACTGTAATTCGGCATAATGAAAATGGAGAGAAGTCCCGAGAAGAAGATTGCTGTTCCGGCGGCAGATAAAAAATTAATCCCATAAGTAGCCGCATACGGTGTATTTTTAGCAACGACCGGAGCTGCTTTTAAGATTAAGTTATGCAGTCCGGGCCAGAGAACAGGAGTTAACCCGAGCGTTTTTTCCCAGCCTACCAGAACCTTTTTAAAGCCGATAAACCTATCATCAGCCCACAAGAATACAAGTACTGCCAAAATTAAATACGGAGCCCAAGCGCGCAGGATTTCGCCGGTGGAATATTCACTTTTGGTAACACCCAGGGAAGGTTTTTCATCCGGGAAATGCCAGATCTGACTGGGTTTCCAGAATTTGAGGAAAACTAACAAACCAATAATTGTGATAAACGCCGACGTAATATCCGGTAAATATACACTCACATAGTTGGAGGTATAAAACTGGGTAACAGCAAAACACAAACCGGCTACAATCACCGCCGGCAATACTTCTGTAGACCGTTTCCAGCCGCACATTAAAACAACCAGCCATAACGGAACAATCACCGAAAGGAATGGCAGTTGTCGGCCAACCACTTTACTGATTGCCATTGGATCAATACCGGTAACCTGTCCGGCTACAACAATCGGAATTCCGATGGCGCCGAACGCAACCGGAGCCGTATTCGCAATCAGGCAGATACCTGCCGCGTACACAGGATTGAAGCCAAGGCCCACTAACATGGCGGCAGTAATCGCCACAGGTGTCCCAAAACCTGCAGTCCCTTCAATAAAAGAACCGAAGGCAAACGCGATAAACAACGCTTGCAACCGTCTGTCATCCGTAATTGACGCCAGGGAATTCTTAATAATTTCAAATTCCCCCGATTCAACGGTCATATTATATACCCAGATTGCCGTTACGACGATCCAAACAATGGGAAATATCCCCACCAAGGCGCCGTTCAAGGTAGCGCTAACCGCCAATCCAGCAGGCATTTTAAATACAAAAATAGCAATTAAAACAGCTGATAAAACACCAAAAAATGCCGCATTATGACCTTTTGAGCGTTTAATCCCCAGCATATACAATAAGATAAATAACGGGATTGCTGCAACTAAAGCCGACAAACCGATAGTTCCCAACGGATTATAGTTCTGTAGCCACATGATTGAATACACCTCACTTATTAATAAATTGACAGCGTATACCAACCCCTCACCCTAACCGCAATCCCCCTTTCATTTTTAGAATAGAAATTTCTATTTTCCGCAAACACGAACAACAAAGGCTCCCCTTACCCGGTCCAGGATAGATCCGGCGCAGCCTTTGTTTTCCTACTACTATACTAGATATTTCAACACCTTCCTTTACTTTCCTGCAGAAAATTGCGTAAAATAAAAATTTTCTCAATGTTCAAACTAAATCCAGTCTTGTATACAATCATTCTAACAATGGCACATAGCCGGCTGTTTCTCCCTGCCCATAAAGCAGGAATAAAATTCATACTACCTGCTAGACAGAAAAACTCCCAAACAACGTATCGCTGTTCGGGAGCGCGCTCAATAATTTACATTATAATCTATCCGTTATTTCACAACAATATTCACTAATTTCCCCGGAATACAGATGACTTTTACGACGGTTTTGCCTTCCATCAATTGCTGGATCCGTTCCAATTCCATCGCTTTATTTTCCATTTCCTTTGCATCCGCGTCAACGGAAACAACCAGTTTATCCCGAACTTTACCATTTACCTGAACGACCACTTCAACTTCCGAAACTTTCGTAGCTTCGGCCTGGTAAACCGGCCAAGGCTGCTTATGTACACTATCGCCGCCAATAGTCGCCGCCCATAACTCATCTGTAATGTGCGGTACAAACGGAGCAAGCATCCGCAGTAAGTTGGAAACCACTTCATAAATCAACCCCGGCCGCGGCTCCACCACTTGGTCTTTGAACGCATATAAGGCATTGACCAATTCCATCACGGCGCTGATCGCCGTATTGAAATTGAACCGGTTGCCGATATCATCCGTAACTTTTTTAATCGTCAGGTGTAAAATCCGGCGCAAATCTTTTTCTTCCTGTGTCAACGTCTCAGGATCATAGGCCGCGCTTGCTTCCGGATTTTGCATAACAGATTCATAATGGGCAATAATCCGCCATAAGCGGCCCAAGAAACGGTAAGCGCCTTCGACGCCTTGATCGCTCCACTCCAAATCCCGTTCCGGCGGCGCCGCAAAGAGAATAAACAACCGGGCAGTATCTGCGCCGTATTTGCCAACAATCTCTTCCGGTGACACAACATTACCTTTGGATTTGGACATTTTGGCGCCATCTTTGATGACCATACCCTGCGTCAGCAAGTTTTTAAACGGTTCATTGACATTAACGAGCCCGGCATCCTGCAATACTTTGGTGAAGAAACGCGAGTACAACAAATGCAGGATCGCATGCTCAATGCCGCCGATATATTGATCGACCGGCATCCAATAGTTCGCTTTATCCGCATCAAACGGCAATGTCGTATTCTTAGGATCGGTATACCGCATATAATACCAGGAAGAACAAATAAATGTATCCATTGTATCCGTTTCACGGCGCGCTTCCCCGCCGCAAACAGGACAGTGGCAATTAATAAAATCTTCAGCGTTCGCCAATGGCGAAACCGAACCGCTGTCGAAGCGGACATTCTCCGGCAATTTTACCGGCAGCTCCTGTTCAGGAACAGGAACAATGCCGCACTTCGAACAATAAATGATCGGTATCGGAGCGCCCCAATACCGCTGCCGTGAAATCAGCCAATCCCGTAACCGATAATTGATGCGGCGTTTGCCGATTCCCCGTTCCTCCAGCCATTTCGCCATGGCAACCTTTCCGGCTTCATTATCCAGGCCGGAAAACTCACCCGAGTTTACCATGGTACCCGGATCGTGATAAGCTCCGTCCATGGTTTCGATAGACAGGTTCCCTTCCGGACTTTGAATAACCAACCGTTTCGGCAAATTGTACTTGTCCGCAAATTGCCAGTCACGCTCATCATGCGCCGGCACACCCATTACCGCGCCAGTACCATAATCCGCCAAAACATAATTGGCAACCCAGATCGGCACCTTTTCCCCGTTGAACGGGTTCACAGCATAAGCGCCGGTAAACAAACCTTCTTTTTCCACGTCAGTCGCGGTCCGGCTAATCTCACTCAAATTCCGCATCCGCTCGACAAAAGCCCGGACAGCCGCTTCCTGATCCCGACCGGCAATCAGTTTTTCAACCAATGCGTGCTCCGGCGCCAAAACAACATAGGAAACACCAAATGCCGTATCATGACGCGTTGTATAAACCGGTATCTTGGCGTCCAGTTCCGGCACGGAGAAGCTAAATTCCGCGCCCTCGCTGCGCCCAATCCAGTTTTCCTGCATCGTTTTAACACGATCCGGCCAGCCCGGCAATTCTTTTAAGTCCGCCAGCAAACGGTCGGCATAATCGGTAATTTTCAGGAACCACTGTTCCAACTCTTTTTTCACTACCATCGAATCGCAGCGCCAGCAGCAGCCATCAATAACCTGCTCATTGGCCAAAACCGTATTACATTCGTTACACCAGTTTACCGTCGCTTTTTTCTTATACGCCAAGCCGCGTTTGAAAAACAGCAAAAACAGCCACTGCGTCCAGCGGTAATAATCCGGCAGGCAAGTAGCAACTTCCCGCTCCCAATCATAACTGAACCCCAGTTCTTTCTGCTGGCGGCGCATATTCTCGATATTCTCCGCCGTCCATTTTGCCGGATGGATTGCATTTTTTATCGCGGCATTTTCCGCCGGCATTCCAAATGCATCCCAGCCCATCGGGTGAAGTACGTTGAAGCCCTGCATCGACTTGAAGCGGGCCAGCACATCACCGATCGAATAATTCCGTACATGTCCCATATGCAAGTTACCGGACGGATAAGGAAACATCTCCAATACATAATATTCCGGCAGTTTGCGGTTCACCGTCGTTTCAAACATCTTCGCATCCTGCCATGTTTTCTGCCATTTCGCTTCGATATCATGCGGCAGATATCTTTCTTCCATAATTATACCTGACCCCCTATTTATTTGAATTTAATGAATATAAGTGAGCCTTAGGTTCAGAGGGGGTTATTGCCCCCTCCGAACCCTTAGAGCGAACTTAGTTCGAGTGTTATAGCCTGTTGATCCCCGACCTAAGAGGGCGGGGTCCCTGTGCCCTGTGGGTATTACAGGCTGTTAACGAGATAAAAAAAGCCCTCGGCAAATAATGCCAGGGGCGAGTTCTTCCCGCGGTACCACCCTGATTAACAGCAAAACTGTTATCTTATCAGTCGCTAACGCAAACTACGCGTCAACCGCTATCGATTTGACGGTTGATCCTCCACAGTGAGTTCAGCGGTATTGTGGATTGGTTCGCATCAGCCACCAACTTTCTGAGCCACAGGTAACACTTACTACCCTGTTTCAATGGATATCGCTTTAAATTATATAAAACCCTTGAAGAAAAGTCAATCATTATACATTCTGACAGCCTTGCCAACAACGCATATCATCTTACGATTCGCCCATTTGCAAAGCAACAATCAATGCCATATAATGTAGTTATACCCCGCCCCGGTGGGGGCGTTAGAAAGGAGTTTTTCAACATGGCAGATCCAACAGTAAGAGCAGAAGTACTTTCCCGGTTAAAAAATGTCAAAGGCCATATTGCCGGCATTGAGCGCATGGTGGAAGAAGAACAGGCCTGCGGCAATATTTTGATCCAACTCTCGGCCATCCGGTCGTCCATTGAAAAAATTGGCATTTATATTTTGGAAAACAACGCCGTGTCCTGCTTGGGCGATGGCTTGGTAAACAATCCCGCCGACAAGCAAAAAGTGGAACAGATCGTGAAACAAATGATCACTTTCTTAAAATGATAACATAAGTGAGCCTTAGGTTCGGAGGGGGTTATTGCCCCCGCCGAACCCTTAGAGCGAACTTAGTTCGAGTGTTATAGCCTGTTGATCCCCGACCTAAGAGGGCGGGGTCCCTGTGCCCTGTGGGTATTACAGGCTGTTAACGAGATAAAAAGCCCAATATCCGCTGCATCAAATCAAAGTAAAGAATAACTCCGGTCAACAGCAATATGAATCCCGCCGCGCTTTGCAGCAGGGGCAGCCACCGATAGATGTGACGCAACCAAGGCAAAACACGGTGCAAAAACAAAGCCGCCAGCCAAAACGGCAGCGAAAAACCCACCGTAAAAATGAACAACAGCCAAATTCCTTGACTCACTGTAGCGGTAGTCCCGGCATACATGAGTATGGCTGCCAAAATCGGCCCTGTACAAGGCGTCCAACCGGCTGTAAAGGCAACCCCAAGAACAAAAGCGCCCAAAGGGCCTTGAAAGGTTCGATGGAGAAACGGCCTGTACTCTCGATACAGCCCAGCCACCTGTAAAAATCCCAGCAAGTGAAGGCCCATCAGGGCAATGAAAACAGCGCCGACCTTACGGACAATCTCTTGATATTCCATAAAAAACTGTCCAAGGTAGGAAGCCGTTGCTCCCATAGCAATAAAAACAAGCGCGAAGCCGCTCAAAAAAAAGAAAAGATTACTAAAAAACCGCCAGCGTCCTCCTTCGCCTTTTTCTACAGAGCCATCTGCGCTGCCGCCCAATAAAGCGACAAAGACAGGCAGCATCGGCAGAACACAAGGTGAAAAAAAGGACAGCAGCCCGGCAGCAAAAACCGTCAGGAAGGAAACATCAATACTTTCCACAGCAACCTCCTATAACCCGTTGATAATGCCTTCCAACTCGGATATCGTCATGCCCCCGGCCTTGCGGAAACGGATCACGCCATTTTTGTCCACTACGATGGTTGTCGGTATCGCACTGACTTGAAACCGCTTTGCTACTGCGCCGTCTTTATCCAGCAGCACTTCCATCCGGGTATAATTGTTCTGTGTCACAAAATCGGATACTTTGCCGGCCGATTCTTGAATATTAATCGCATAAAAAGCTACATCATTTTGATGTTTCGCGGCAAACCGGTTTAGATCCGGCATCTCTTGCCGACAGGGAGGACACCACGTAGCCCAAAAATTCACAACCGTAATTTTATCGTTTCCATTAACCTGTACGCTCTTGCCGGCCAGATCGCTCAATGTGATCGACGGTAACGCTTTCCCGACAACGGCTCCTGTCTCCACGTTCGGAATAACAGGATTGCTTTTATTCGCTGCCGGCTGCGGCGACGGACTCATGAGATACCAGGTTCCAAAACCGGTGAGAAAGACAACCAATATAAGCAATACGATACTCGCGCGTTTGGACATTTTGCTTCCTCCTATCGGATCTAGTCATCCATTTGATTTGCTTCTATCATTTTATCATCCTGCTGCCGTCTTTTCTACGGCTAGCCTTATTCTTCCAGAAAAATGTTCATCAGTTCAATCATCGGGAGGCTTAACCATGCATCAATATCTGTTTTTCATCGGTGACTTTCCCATCCGCGCCTATGGCCTGGTACTCTGCATGAGCATAATTTTAGCTACAGGAACGGCTTATTTTTTGGCCAAACAAGATGGCCGCTGGCATCATCATGTACCGGATATGGGCTTATACTGCGGCTTAGCCGGCATTGTTGGCGCCCGCCTCTGGGACGTTTTCTTTTTTGATTGGGGCTACTATCAACATCATTTGCTGGAAATCCCCTTTGTTTGGCAAGGCGGGATGGCTATTCAAGGCGGTGTACTCTTCGGCGCCCTTGCAGGTTACATTTATACAAAACGCCATAATATCGACACCTGGTCCTTCGCTGACATCGTCGCTCCAGCCATCATTATGGGACAAGCCATTGGCCGCATGGCCAACCTGCTCAACGGCGACGCGTTCGGGCATCCAACAGGCGGCGCTTACGGGATTATTTACCCCATCACTACACTTGCCTATCAAACGTACGGCAACCAACCGCTGTGGCCGGCGGAAGTCTGGGAAGGCCAAATTGATACGGTTATTTTTGTTTTGCTGCTGATTTTCCGCACAACCAACCATGCCAAAGGACAAGTCTTCATTCTTTATGCCGTCCTCTACTCCATAGCCCGGTTCTTTCTCGAATATCTGCGCGGCGATTACGGAACGCTGCTATTCGGTTTAAAATCGGCCCAATTGACCAGCCTTACCGTCATTGTGATCGGGCTTGCCCTGTTTATCTGGTGCGGCATGCGCCAAAACCAGCCGCGACCGGACAACGAGCCAGAGCTGTCAATGGAAAGCAAAGCGAAAAAAAGGGGGCGAAAATAGCCGCTTCTTTACTCTGTCCCGGAAATATGTTACAGTTTTCATGAACACATCTGTTCGTTTTACCATCATTTTATGAAAAGGAGCTTGTGATCATGCGACAAGACCTCATTGATGCTTTTTCCAAAATTGTCGGAGCGGAACATGTGCTGACTAGTGAAGAAAAATTGCTGGAATATGCGGATGCTGCGACTCCCGGTTCTATCCGGCAGCCGGATGCAATCATAGAACCTGCCGACACTTCAGAAGTATCCCGGGTTCTGGCATTGGCCAATGTGGAAAAAATCCCGGTATATCCACGCGGCTGCGGCTCTAACTTATATCATACCGTGACCCCTCTTGCAGGCGGAATCATCATTCTCCTTAAGCGAATGAACACGATCCTGGAAATCGATACGGCAAACCTGGCAGCCACAGTAGAACCAGGCGTATTCGTGGCAGACTTAAACAACGAAGTACAAAAATCCGGATTAATCTTCCCGCCCGATCCCGGAACGCTGCCTACCGCAACAATCGGCGGGATGGTCGCACAAAATACGACAAGCATGCGCAGCCTCAAATACGGCGTTACCAAACACTATATCATGGGCTTGGAAATTGTTTTAGCCGATGGCAGAATTTTAAAGACCGGCGGAAAAAACGTAAAAGACGTAGCCGGCTACGACCTTACCAAACTCATGGTTGGCTCAGAAGGATCGCTTGGTATTTTTACTAAAATTATTGTAAAACTGATGCCGGCGCCGGAAACAAAAAAATGCCTGCTGGCAACGTTCAAAAACCTTGGCGAAGCCGGCAAAGCAGTCGAAAATATTATTGGCAACAAACTCGTCCCTTCGGTGCTCGAATTACTCGATGCGACAACAATCCAAGCGCTGGGGAATAACGCTCTGCCCGGCCTGCCCACAGATACGGCAGCGGTTTTGCTGATTGAAATTGACGGTATTCAAACGGTCGTGGAGAATGATACGGCCAAAATCATAGAAATCTTGCAGACTCATAATGCAGGACATATTGCTGCGGCGCAAACGGAAGAAGAGTGCAACGCTCTTTGGGCTGCCCGCCGGGCCATTCTTCCCTCTTTAGCCAAACAAAACTCGATGATGTGGCTGACAGATGTACTCATTCCCCGCAGCAAAATCGCCGATATGGCCAGCGCAATCACTTCGATCGCGGCTAAAAACAACCTTACCATTGCAACTTTCGGCCACGTAGGCGACGGTGCCCTACATCCTACCATAGTATGCAACGCTGCCGACAGAAACGAAACCTCCCGGGTTGCCAATGCAATCAATGCGATATCCGCCCTCACCCTGACCTTAGGCGGGAAATTCAGCAGCAAATTCCAAAAAGACCAGTCCGGACAGGCGGAAACCTATGCCCGGCAAGCAATTAAACAGGCTTTCGACCCCAACAATATTTTAAATCCCATCCACCGCATCAAGGAGGGTTGATGATGTTACAAGATAAGGAACTCTTAAAAGATATCAACGACGCAATTTCCAACTGTATGAAATGCGGCAACTGCATGGAGGTCTGCCCCATTTACAAGGAGCTTCGCACTGAATCAGCGGTAGCTCGCGGCAAATTATCCTTAATCGAAGCGGTACTCAACGGCAACAGCGAAATCACGGCCGGTTTTGACAAGCGGATGTCCATGTGCGTATCCTGCAAAGCTTGCGCCGCCAAATGTCCCTGCGGCGTAAAAGCCGACGAATTGATTATCCGCGCCCGTCAAGCTGCAGTCAGCGCTCGTGGCCTGCACCCGATCAAAAATGCTGTGTTTAAGATACTGAAAAACAGGCGGTTATTTGACTTCGGCCTGAGAATGGCCGGTTTATTCGGACCCATCAGCTTTAAAAAACTACCTCGCCCGATGGCGACGCTGCTCCGGTTTCCAATGCCCGGTCTGGACCGCAGGCGTGTATTGGCGCCGTTTGCCGCTACGCCGCTTCGCAGCCAGTATCCGGAAGTCATCAAAGTCGATCAGCCGAAAATGCGGGTTGGCTTCTTTACCGGCTGCACCATCAATTACATTTATACCGATGTCGGCAAAGCGGTCATCAATGTCCTAAAAGAGAATAATGTGGAAGTCGTCATGCCGCCCATGCAGCACTGTTGCGGGATCCCGGTGTTTACATCCGGGGATCTCGAATTGGCCAAAGCGTTCGCCCGGCACAACATTGAAACCTTTGAGCGCTACAACTTCGATTACATTGTCGCCAGCTGCGGCTCCTGTTCCATGGCGTTCAAAAAAGAATACCCGGAAATGTTCCATGATGATCCGGAAATGAAAGAACGGGCCGAAGCGATTGGCAAGAAAACCTACGAAATCAGTGAATTTCTAGTCGACGTTGTGAAATTTGACAAATCCAAACTGGGCGAAGTCAATGTGACGGTAACCATGCATGATCCGTGTCACATGGTCAGAGGGATTAAGGTCACTTCGCAACCCCGCGAAATATTGCAATCGATCCCCGGACTCAAATTTGTCGAAATGAAGGATGCCGACCGCTGCTGCGGCGCAGGCGGTTCCTTCAGTGTCGCCCATTATGACGTCGCCCAGAAGATCAATAACCGCAAAATCGAGAACATTGCCGACACGAAGGCAGACATTGTTGCCACCAGTTGCGGCATGTGCCGGATGCACATCATCGATGGCCTGGAACGATACAATTTACCGCAAGACGTTGTCCACGTCGTTCAGTTGCTGAATAAATCCTATCAAGCCGGTGCGGCCAAACGGAGTAAAGCCTCTTAAAAACTGCAGCAAAAAATAGATTCCCTTGCATTTCGCAAGGGAATCTATTTTTTTTGCTCAAATGATTAGGCACACATGGCATTGGCTGCCGCCCGGAGTTCCTCTCCCCCGCTGCCCGGATCTTCGCCCTGCCGCAAAAACCAAAGGTCCCAGCGCTCGCAGGTTGTTTGCGGTCCGTAACCGTCTTCATCCGCTTGTTCCGCATGCGTCCGGACATGGTCATAATCGAGCGGGATGCCGGCTTCCTGACAAATCACGGCAATTACCTTGGCCAATGCCGTAAGCTGTACTTCAGTCGGCGGTTCTTTCCCCAAATCCTCTGTTGTCGCCTTGGCACAGCACAAAATGGCAACACCAACCGATCCGGTATTGCGCCGCCACGTATGCGGCAATAACTCAGCGAGGCTCTCTACGGCGGTGTAAAGCTTCCCATCCCGGTCAATGTTTACATGGTAATCGGCAAACGGCTGGCCATAATGACCAGCAGACCAGTGTAAATAGACCTTGTCAATTTGGCCTGCGGCTTCTTGCGCCATAGCTTGCAGCTCCGGTAAATAAATTGTTCTCACGCAACTCTCCCCTTTTCTCGGTTTTTCGTTCCATAAGATACATTCCGAAATCTGGTGAGAATCAACACCCCCGCAGAAAACAGCGGGGGTGTAAAGCACAGATTGGCCTTTTTCAGCAACCTGTCCATTTAGCGTTGTGGTACAATCTCCAACCAATACCCATCCGGATCGGCGATAAAATAGATGCCCATGGTCTTATTTTCATAACAAATGCAATTCATCTGCTTATGAAGGGCATAGGCAGCATCCATATCATCGGTCGTAAAAGCAAGGTGGAATTCATTTTCGCCCAAGTTATACGGTTCAGTCCGGTCTTTGAGCCAGGTCAGTTCCAAGCGGTGCGGCGTAATTCCGTCGCCAAGGAAAACCAAAATAAAACTGCCATCCTCTGCCTCAATTCTTCTTGTTTCTTTCAATTGCAACGCATCCCGGTAAAACACCAAGCTTCTTTCCAAATCCAGCACATTAAAGTTATTGTGAGCCATGGTAAATTTCATCCTTGCATCCCCCTCGCATAGTTGAGTTAAAGGCCCGAAACCGCTAAACCAACAAACCTGTTTACCCTACCAGGCGGGCAGTTAGAATGCCCAGCCAAGTAGCAAAAAAACCCAGGACACAGTTGGCGGCAATATTGGATATCGCAGCCGCGCAACCGGAATCCTCCAATAATTTAAACGTTTCGTAACTAAATGAAGAAAACGTCGTCAAGCCCCCGACAAAGCCAACCGTTACCAGCAAGCGCCAATAAGGGCTGATCAAATACCGTTCCGTCGCAAATGTCATAAATGCGCCAATAATAAAACAGCCAACCACATTGACAATCAATGTCCCATACGGAAAAAACGGTCCGAACTTGCCGGCTGCCCAGGTTGAAACAATATATCGTGTAACGGCGCCAATACTGCCACCGACTGCAACTGCTAAAATTTTCATCATGCCTTTGCACCCCTAACCTAACACCATTCTTACCGCGTTGGCGGTTTTTGTCCGTACTTAATCACTTCGATATCTTCGATTGTGACCATGCCTTGTTTCAACATCTCGTCAAGATAAGGCATTAATTTGTCAATATATTCTTCCCCATCGACAATCTCTACCAACAAGGGTAAATCGCTGGACAAGTCCAGCAAATGCGCGCTATGGATGCGGCTATGCGCACCATAGCCCATCACGCCGCGCAATACCGTCACGCCGGCCATATCTAATTCTTTCGCTTTCATGACAATGGCATGGTACAAAGGACGACCTTGCCACTGGTCGTCTTCGCCAATATAGATCCGCAATCGTTTTGCTTGACTGGTTATCTTCGCCACTTGGCATCCCTCCCAGAATTATCCCTACTGACTATTATAGACGATCCAGAGCCAATAGCAAGCCATACAACAGCGCCTGCGGCCGTGGCGGGCAGCCGGGAACATAAATATCAACCGGCACCAACTGGTCCACACGCCCACGGACAGCGTAACTGTCGCTGAAGGTATGCCCGCCGGCGGCACAGGCCCCTACTGCCATAACCAGCTTAGGAGTAGGGGTTGCTTCATACGTCATCATCAACGCTTGCGTAAGGTTGCGCGTAACAACGCCCGTTACCATCAACAGATCGGCATGGCGAGGCGAAGGGACAAAATCGATCCCATATTGCTGCAAATCATAAATCGGATTGTTCAACGCCGCCATTTCAAAATCGCAGGCGTTACAGGACCCCACATCCACATGGCGGATATGCATCGAACGATTCAAAACCCGGCGAATTTTATTGCGCAGTTCATTGCCCGCAGTTTCCGCCAGCGCCCCGGATAACGTCGCCAATTTATATTGCTTCGTATCACGCAGATAGTGCGCTTCGCATTGCTGCACACAGCGGCCGCAAAAAATACAATCCCGATCGTTGACTTGCAAAAGGCCATCTTGCACCGTAATCGCGCCGGTTGGACAAACCGAACAACAAAGATGGCACTTGCCGCACTCTTGCGTTCCTGCTCTCACTGCGCCGCGAAACCGTAACGGAACAGGCACTTCATCCAATTTTTCCGTAACAATCCCCGTACGAATAATTTTACCCCACAAAGACATTGTACCCCGCCTCTCTATCGGTCTATGCAGGCATAGCATAGTTCAAAACTTTTGTTGATCAACGGAAAGTCCGGTATGATGTTGCCCGGATCGGCAACCGTCACTGCCGGCCAGTTGGCATACGATGCAGAGCGGACAAAATAACGATAAATCGTATTGTTTTCGCCAATCATCAACCAGTGGACATTGCTGCCCCGCGCCGACTCGCTCCAGCCAAAACCGCAGCTATACGGTTGGATTGCCGGAATTTCTACTTTTAAAACTCCAACCGGCAGCCGGGACAATGCTTGGCGAAGAATCCGGACCGATTGAACCGTTTCGTCAGCCCGGACCCATAACCGCGCTGCCACGTCGCCGCTGGTATAAACCGGCACTTTGAAATTCATGTCCGAATAGGCCGCATAAGGAGCATCACGACGAATATCTTTGTCTACGCCGGAAGCCCGGGCCGCCACACCGACAACGCTCAAATCCACCACTGCCTGCCGGGGCAAAATCCCCGTCCGGTTTACCCGGTCCAAGAACGCGTCGTTTTCGCGCAATAGCTCCAGAACCTCGCTAAAATCCGTCTCGATTTCCCTAAGCAACGACAAAATCTCTTGCGCTATGTCGGCAGTAATATCGAACGCTGTACCTCCCGGCACAACCATGCCGCGCAAAAACCGGTTACCGGCAACCATTTCATTCAGCCGCATCAGTTCTTCCTTTAACCGGGCGCCATTGCTGACACCAACGGCAAAGCCCAACCCGGCGCAAAGATTGCCGATATCCCCCACATGGTTATAAAGGCGCTCCAATTCCGCAGTAATAACACGAAGATACCGGGCCCGGTCGGAGACCGTAACTCCCGCCATCGCTTCCACCGCCTGTGAATACGATAACGCATGCGATACGGTACAAGCGCCGCAAATCCGTTCCGCCTGGTAAAAAGCCTTATCAATCGTCAACCCTTCAACCGCCTTTTCAATCCCCCTGTGGGTAAAGAACAGTTTGGCATCCAGGTGGATCGTATTTTCACCCGCCTGGCTAAAGCGGAAATGTCCCGGCTCAATAATTCCGGCATGGATCGGTCCGACCGGCACTTCAAAAACGCCTTTGCCATGCACATATTCCATCTTATATTCATCGCTCACAACCGGTACCGGCGTATGGACGTCAAAATCCTTCCGCAGCGGATACTGGTTGTGAGGCCAATTTTCATGCAATACCAGCGGCCGCAAGTCCGGATGGCCGACAGGCGTCAAACCGAACAAATCATGGATCTCCCGTTCATACCAGGCCGCTGCCGAAATGACCGGAACCAACGAAGGGAACTCCGGCGCAGCCGAATCGGGCAACTCTGCCTTTACTACTTTAAAATACGGTTTTTGCGACAGCGAAAAGATACAATAAATTGCAAAATTCCCATTTAACGTCCGTTCATCATTCGCAAACATTGCGAGGAGCGAGTTTTGGCCGTGATCGTATGCCGCTGCTGCCACGGCGCGTAAATCACCAACCCCTATGATTTCTTGTTCCATCCGCTTAACCTCCCACCACAATCGTCGCTGCCTGCGTTAAAATCGTATGGAGCCACGCCGGCAACACCATTCCGCCTGCGATAACCATGGCAATGGACGCCGCCATCGCCGCCATCGCCGCTGTACCGACAGGTTGAAAATTAAGTTTCTTCGGCGCAGAACCGAAACACATCCGCAGGCAATAATACATCATTCCGGCAAATATACCGCTTAACAACAACAGGGTTCCACCGCCCAACAGCGGGCTTCCGCCCAGAAAAGCCGCCCAAATCAGCGTGAATTTGCTGACAAAAATGGCAAACGGCGGGGAACCGGTAATGGCCAAAACAGCAATCATAAACATCGTGCCCAAAAGGGGCGAAACCTTCATCAATCCACGGATCCGGACAATATTTTTCGTCTGGTACTCCTGCGTGATAATCCCGGCCAAATAAAACAGCGCGGATTTTCCTACCGCATGGTTCACAATATGCAGCAACGCGCCGTAAACAGCCAGCGGGCTGCCAAGCCCAAACCCTAACGTGATCAGCCCGATATGCTCCACGCTGGAATACGCCAATAACCGTTTCACATCATGCTGAACCAAAATAAACGGAACCGCAATCAAAATGGACGCCATGCCAAACACAATCAACAACGTATGCACAAACTGGCTGCCTACTGCCCCCTGCACCACAATCATATTGCGCACAATCGCATAAATAGCGCAACTCAACAACGCGCCGGACAACAAACCGCTAACCGGCGACGGGGCCTGGCTGTGGGCATCCGGCAGCCACGTATGCATCGGCGCCAAACCGGCTTTGGTCCCATAACCAATGAAAATGAAAACAAACGCCAATTTCACCATCGATGGATCCAGCGAACTGCTGATTTGCCGCAGCGACAACCAATCCAACGCCTGAGTGCCGCCATCCACGTTCAATTGCGTATAGTACAGAATTATTGTCCCCAGTAACGCCAGACAGATCCCTACCGTACAAACCATAACATACTTCCAGGCTGCCTCCAGAGCGGAACGGTTGAAATAAAAGGCAACCAATAAGGCCGAAGCCAGTGTTGTGGCCTCGATCGCCACCCACATCAAACCCAGGTTTCCGACGACCAATACACAAATCATCGTAAAAATGAACAAGTTCAATAATCCATAATAACGGGCCAGCATCGGTTCCGAAATATGACCGTCCGCCAAATCCCGTTCCATGTACGAAGTAGAAAACAAAACGGCGGTAAAGGACAAAACAGCCACTACCAACAGCAATACGGCGCTAAGAGTATCAACATATAAAATCCCGGCCGAAAACACCTCATGCAACGTCAACTGATGAATAATTGCCACCAGAGTCAAGCTCGTCAAAAAACTGCCTGTCAGGTTAATGATCTTGATCGCTTGTGGTTTGGCAGCCAGCATCGTTACCGTTCCGGTTAATAACGGTAAAAAAAGCGCCAGTATAATCAATTCTCGCATTGTAATCATCCTTTTAATTTTTTTAATACACTGGTATCGGTGGTCATAAACGACAACTTTAACCGGTAAGTCAAAATGACCAGCACCACAACCGCCACAAGAACGTCGAGGAAGATCCCCAATTCAATCACCAGCGGCAAGCCCATCGTTACGGATAAACCCAATAAATACAAGCCGTTCTCCATCGTAATCAAGCCAATAATTTGCATCACGGCCTGCCTTCTGGTCATAATCAAGAGTAGACCGATCAGCACAAGCGAGACCGATGCCGCCAACGCGTCACGGCTGACTACGCCCGGTAATTGACGGTCAATGAGCCAATACGACAGAACAATTAGGATCGCTGACGCCACAAAGGAAATATTCGGTCCTAAAATCGGGTTTGACTCCCGTTCACGCCGCAAAATCTTCACAACCCGGAACAAGGCAAATGGAATCAAGCCCGCTTTAATCAACACAGTTAATACCGCGGCAATATACATATGCGCTTCGCCGGTATTCCATCCGGCCTGCAAACAAGCTGCAGTCACCATAATCGACTGAAACAGCAATATTTTAACCGCTGTCCGCAAATTTGAAACACGCGACAACACCATCGCAGTGAATAACAACAAAACGGTCAACAAATTCACCGGTCAATTTCCCCCTTCCCTATTGCGCCGCCAGCGCCAATAGCGATAATAAGCCCGACAAGGCCATAAAATTCGGCACTTTAAACAGCCGCATCTTGTTGGTAATCGTTTCAGCTACCGCCAGCGACACAGCGACAAGGACGACTTTCGCCACAATCGATAAAACCTGTACCCACGGCGACACCACACCCGCCAAAGGCCAGGGAATAAATAACAATACGAACAATAAGATCAAGATCAGCTGTTTCAACGCAACCGCCCAAAAAATCAACCCCAACGGACGGCCTGAATACTCCAGCACCATCCCTTCGTGGATCATCGTGAGCTCCAAATGCGTATCCGGATTATCGACCGGAATGCGCCCGCTCTCGGCCAGCATTACAATAAAAAACGCACAGGCAGCAAAGAAATACGATAGCGAAAAGGACTCCTGCATTGCCGTACCGGCCATTGCAAACAAATTGGTCGATCCGCTGCGCACGGCAACCGTCAGCATCGCCAACAGCAACACCGGCTCCACCAACACCGAAATATACATCTCACGCGATCCGCCCATGCCGCCGAACGCACTGCCGGCGTCCAAAGAAGCAAGCACCAGGAAAAAACGGCCAATTGCCAAGGTATAAATAAAAACAAGCAAATTATTGGCCAAGCCGCTGCCGCTCAGCCAAATGGGAAGCAGCGCAGCAGCAGCCACCGCAGCAGCAAAGTAAATATACGGCGTTACCCGGAAAATCCAGGATACGGTCGGTGATTCCACGCTATCCTTCGCCAAAAATTTCAAAATATCAAAATACAACTGTTGAATTCCCGGACCCCGGCGATTTTGCAGCCGCGCTTTGGCTTTTTTAATGATCCCGACAACCAGCGGCGCAGCCAATAACAAAATAAGCGCCTGCATCATATCTATAAACATCGTCATGTCACTACCACCCCGCGTTCCATATCAAAACCAAGACCGTAACCGCCATAATGTAACCGATATACAGTTGCAAACTGCCGGCCTGGATTGTTTTCATAAACCGGGCCATTCCCAGAATGGTTCGATTAATCGGCCGGTACACCATATCGGTAAATACATAGGTAATCGCTACCTGATAAGACAACCTGCGGCCAAAATAATGGTTGGTTTCTATTTCATCCACAATCGTTTCCCGCTGCGGACGCAAAACGCTGTGGAAAATCCTTCGGATCGGGCCAGAAAAACCGGTCGCCGTATATTGCATATGGGAAGTCGGCACAATGCCGCAAGTCCATGTTTCCCCGGTGACGGTCCGCGGTTTCCCGTACAAATACGAAAGAGCAACCGCCACTACTACGCTGATCAATAACAAACCAATGACGAAGGGGATGGATAACCCACCGGCATTCGAAGCATTAAACGCAACCGAATACCAATTTGCCGTGAGCATCGCATCCGCATTTAAGCCGGGAAAATCGGCCAGTACCATAGAAATCAAGGTAATCATGCCCTGCGGCCATACGCCAAGCAGAACGCATAACAGAGCCAACCCAGCCATCGGCGCCAGCATCACAGGCGAAACTTCCTGCGCAGTTTCCGCCTTTACACTACGCGGTTTCGCCAAAAAAGCAATCCCGAACGCTTTTACAAAACAAGCAGCCGCCAAGGCGCCGGTCAGCCCTAACAACGCAATTAACACCGCGCCTGCCAATTTGGGCGCCACACCCGTCATTGCCTGCGGCAGCAAAAACAATGCCTGGAAGGTCAGCCACTCGCTGATAAATCCGTTCAACGGGGGCAACGCTGCAATCGTCGCCGCGCCAACCAGAAAAAACAGCGCCGTATAGGGCATCCGTTTGATTAGCCCGCCCAGCCGTTCGATATCTTTCGTATGCGTGGAGTGCAATACCGCACCGGCGCCCATAAACAACAACGATTTAAACACCGCATGGTTGAAGCAGTGGTACAATACGGCAACCCAAGCCAGCCCGGCCATCAGCGGCTCGCCCTTGCTCATAAATACCATCCCGCTGCCGATCCCCAGCAGCATGATCCCAATATTCTCTACACTGGAGTACGCCAACAGCCGCTTCAGATCCGTTTCCATCAGCGCGTATAACACGCCGAGAACACAGGATAATATCGCAATCGCCAGAATCAGTCCACCCCACCAAACAGGTCCTGTCCCCAAAAACTCAAGGAAAAACCGGCACATTCCATAGATAGCCGTTTTTATCATGACCCCGGACATCAGGGCAGAAATATGGCTCGGCGCAACCGGATGGGCTTGCGGCAGCCAGATATGCAACGGAATCATACCGGCTTTCGCGCCAAAACCGACAAACGCACACAAAAACACAATATTCCGGGTCGATGCCGATAAAACACTGCCGTCAAATTGCACAAAATCCATGCTGCCGGCCGCAACAGACAACAGCAAAAACGCCGAAATGATAAAAATCGTCCCTACATGTGTCATCACGATGTACACAAACGCCGCCCGGGTATTGGCCAACTTTTCGTATTCGAAATTGACCAACAGAAAAGAAACAACCGACATCACTTCCCAGGCAATCACAAACGCTGCAACATGGCTTGCCGTAATCACCAAGACCATGCTCAGCAAAAAAACATTGAACAAACCGGTCAATAGTCCATACCGTCCGCCGTAATACTCCTTACTGTAGCCCATCGCATAGACACTGGCCGCAAGGCCGCCCAAGCCGATCAACAATAAAAAGAAAGCAGCCAAATTATCTACCCTGGCCGTCATGGCCCCGAACGGCAGCGACAGCGGCAACGTCAACTCCAGCGTTCCCTGCCAGAAAACAAAAATTGCACACAGTACCGTCGCCAAGCATCCCAGCGCCGCTAATCCGTGTGCAACAAAGTTTATTTTGCCAGGGTGCTTGCCTCCGAAAAATACCGACAGTCCCCCTAGGGTAAATAAAACGAGCATCAAATAGTACCAATCCACAGCCAACATTTGCATCTCCTACCTTGATTTTTTGTCACGTGCTTATTAGTATACCACAAAAATTCGTCAAGATGCGTCCCGAGCACTATTTTTTTGCATTATTATTCATTTATACATTTTATTCATGTCCGCAACAATCCGAATTTGTGCAGCACCGCACCAACTTTTTTGCCAAAAAACGGTATCCTTGCTACGTCGCGCTCTCCAACCCCGCCAATCGCCAGCAAAAGAATCCCATAGACCAAACAACCCACCAAGAAAACAAAAAACGTCAGCAAAACAGGATTGACTAAAAAGGCCGGCGCATGGCCATAAGCCAGGTACATTACAAAACCCATAACCCCGGCGGCAAAACTGCTTTTATAGAAAGTTTCCCGCTCGACCGTAATTTTCGTCTGCCGTTTCAGCCAATAAATGTTCAATGCGGCAGCAAAACCAATATCCACGACCGTTGCCCAAGCAGCGCCTTCAATCCCCAACGCAGGCATCGCGGTCAAAGTCCAGTTCAAAACCACTTTCACAATCGCCGCCAAGCCCATATTCACAACCGGGATAAACGTGAGACCCATGCCTTGCAACGCCCCGGTGGAAATTTGGTGCAGCCCCAGTAAAAACACCGATAATGATAAAACCCGGATCGAAGCGCCGGCCTGCGGCGCATTATAGATAATGCCGGCAATTGGTTCCGCCAGTAAACACAAGATCACAACGCCGGGCAGCGCAACGAGATGGGTCAGCCGGAACGCAGCGGCAATCTTCTGTTTCACGCTCGACATATCCCCTAACGAATAAGACGCGGAAATCGCCGGCACCAGGCTAATCGCCATCGAAGCGGTCATAATCGTAGCCAAATTCACCAAAGGGACCGCCATCCCGGTCAAATAACCGAATAATTCCGTCGCCTGCCCTACCGAATAGCCCGCTTTTTCCAGACGCAACGGCACCACAACCAAATCCAGGTTGGCAACCAGCGGCAGCATGATCCCAGATAAAGACACCGGCCAGGCCAGACTGACCAGGCGGCGAAAGATTTTTTTGCTGCTTTCCCGTTCTACAGTTGGAATATCGCCTTGGCTAACAAAGCTAGCCTGCAGACGGCGGTAAAAGTATAACAATGTACACAAACCGGCAATCGATCCGGCCGCCGCCCCCAAACTGGCGCCTCCGGCCGCATACTCCAGCCCTCTCGGCAAAAGCAAACCGGCAAAAGCCACCATGGCAGCAACGCGGATTATCTGCTCAAAAATCTGCGATACGGCAGTCGGCGTCATAATCTGCCAGCCCTGCAAATACCCCCGGAAGCTGGCCAAAATCGTAACAAAAAAGATCGCCGGCGACAAAGCAATGAGCGAATAATACGCCCGCGGATCGCGAATGACCCGAAACTCGATCAACCAGGACGCGCTGACAAACAACAGCACACTCAAAACCAACCCGGTCACCGTCAGCATCGCCAAAGAAAGGCGGAATACCCGTTTTGCACCTACGATATCCTGCAGCGCAACCCGTTCTGCCGTCATAATCGAAATCGCAACCGGCAAACCGGCGGAAGAAATATTCAAGGCCAGTAAATACAGCGGAAAGGCCATTTGATACAACCCAATGCCTTCACCGCCTAAGATCCGCGAAAGAATAATCCAATTCAGCGACCCGATGACTTTTACCACCAGTCCGCCGATTGTCAAAATCAATGTTCCCTTTAAAAAAAGATTTCCACTACTCACTCAGATTTTCTCCTGCCTAACTTACTTATAGACTTCCTTCTGCGGGCGGACGAAATTGTTCCTCCGGCAGTGTCAACAAATAGTCGATTGCTTGCAGCATCTTGTTTTTCGCCATCGGCAAACGGCCGTTGACATACGCATAATTGGAATTGTGGTCGCTGTACAATTTTCCCGTTACATTCAGTTCTTCAATCAACAGTCTGGTTTCCCGCAATGCTTCGTATGGTGTCAGCAACTGAAAGGCGCCGCTTCGGTAGTCTTCATACAGCAGAGTTCCCGGCATCGGAATCAAAGTCCGCAGCCGGATAAAATCAGGATCGATCTGATTGAGGACACGCGCGCTGTTTTTCGCATGTTCTGTTGACCGTTCCCGGCCGCCAATCCCGATAAGAATATATTCACTCAGTTCAATGCCGGCCGCTTTGACCCGCAATCCCGCTTCCAACGTTTGCTGGGCCGTCGCTCCTTTGCAGATCCTAGCCAACACAACGTCGTCACCGGATTCCATGCCCGAATGAAGCCGGTTTAAACCGGCAGCACGTAACTGTTGCAGTTCTTGCTCTGATTTCAACAAAATAAATTTGGTCGATCCATACATCGTAACCCGTTTCAAGCTCGGAAAAATTTCTCTGGCATACGAGATAATCTCCACAAGTTCATGCGTTTTCATTAAGATCGTATTTCCATCGGGAAAGAATATCGTGTCGAAAGCATCACCATACACAGTTTTGGCCTCATCGATATCTTCCTTGATCTCCGCAACCGGACGGATACGAAACCGTTTGTCCTTATACATTCCACAAAACGTGCACTTATTGTGCGGACAGCCTATGGTAGCCTGGATCAGCAGACTGCCGGCCTCACTCGGAGGACGGTATACGACTCCTTCATAACGCATCACTGCCACCCTCCAACATCGCTGATTGATTTGTTCTTCTATCGTACCACAATTCAAGCAGAATATCGATTATTTCCCATCATAGTCTTATCAATCTGCCAAAAATGCGGTATAGTATTTTAGGAAGGAGACGATAAAATGAGCTCAACAGCAATTTCGGAAAATGTCTGGTGGAGACTGCTGCGCCCCCACACCCTTACAGCCTCGTTCGTACCGGTTTGTATCGGCACAACGCTTGCGCTCCCGCACCCGCATTTCCGTCTTTCATTTTTAATATTCATGCTGGCGGCCAGCATGCTGATCCAATGCGCCTGCAATATGTTCAATGAATACTATGACTATCGCCGCGGGTTAGATACAAGAGACTCCGTAGGGATCGGCGGCGCGATCGTACGTGATGGAATTGCGCCGCAAACGGTCTACCGGCTGGCAATTTCTTGTCTGATCGTAGCCTTTCTACTGGGCTTATACCTTAGCAGCCAAACCAGTTGGTGGCTCATCGCTATCGGTTTTCTCTGCATGCTGGTTGCGTACTTATACTCCGGCGGCCCTTACCCCATTTCATCTACTCCCTTTGGCGAACTCTTCGCCGGACTTTTTCTCGGCGTCATCGTGATCCAGATCGCCTATTTCATCCAGACCGCTTCAATTACAACGCTAAGCATCTTGGCCTCTATCCCTTCCGCAATCTTAATCGGCGCAATCTTGATGGCCAACAACATACGGGATCTAGAGGAAGATACACAGCATGGACGAAGGACTTTGGCCATCCTATTGGGTCGAAGCCACGCTGTCAATTTTCTGGCAGGAATGTTTGTGCTGGCGAACGGTCTGATTATCGCGTTTGTTACTTTGGGTATGCTGTCGTTCTGGCCCTTACTGACCCTGGCCAGCATACCAAAGGCTGCCACCGCCGTCCGAAAATTCCGTAATGCTTCACTGCGACAAGCAGAAATCGAAGCGATGATTGCTACCGCACAGACGAATACTATTTTCGGTCTTGCGCTATCCGTCGGTCTTTTGCTTCAATATTGGTTTTCTCACTGAAAAAAAATCCCTCTGGCCGTAAAATCAGCCAGAGGGATTTTTGCTGCCCTTTTATAATCGTTCAATCACAGTCGCAATCGACGGTCCACCACCGACGCACAGCGAAGCGACACCGTACTGCTCCCTGCGGCGCTGCAATTCATAAATCAACGAAACAATGATTCGTGCCGCCGTACAGCCAACCGGATGCCCCAATCCAATACCCGAGCCATTCGCGTTCATCTTATCCATACTCAGATTCAATTCCCGGTTGACCCCTAAAAACTGCGCCGCAAAGGCCTCGTTGATTTCATAATAACCAATATCTTCCGCCTGCAGGCCGGCATAACGGATCGCCTTCGGAATTGCGTAAACCGGTCCCAGGCCCATTACCTCCGGATGGACACCGGCGTTCGCCGTCGATACCACACGGGCTAACGGCTTGCAGCCCAGCTCCGCCGCTTTCTCCGCCGACATTAAAACCAGTGCCGCTGCCCCGTCATTGACGCCAGACGCGTTCCCGGCCGTCACCGTACCATCTTTTTTAAACGCCGGTTTCATGGCCGATAGTTTTTCCATCGAGATATCCGCCCGTGGGTGCTCATCCGTGTTCACAACCACGGATCCCTTCTTTGTCGCAATCGTTACCGGTGCGATTTCTGCATCGAAGGTACCATTGGCAATTGCATTTATCGCCCGTGAATGACTCAGGAAAGCAAGTTCATCCTGTTCTTGGCGGGTAATCCCATACCGTTTGGCAACATTCTCTGCTGTCAGTCCCATGTGATAACCTTCCAGGGCGCAAACCAATCCATCATACAACATCGAATCGAGCACTTCACCGTTGCCCATTCGATAGCCTTCCCTGGCATTTTTCAACAGATACGGCGCTTGCGACATGCTTTCGACTCCTGCCGCAACCGCAATATCGGTCTTGCCAAGAAGGATAGACTGGAAAGCCATCTCAAACGCCTTCATCCCGGAACCGCACTGCTGGTCAACCGTATACGCATACCCTTCAACCGGCATGCCGCATTTCATTTGGATCTGCCGGGCGGGATTACCTTTCGCGCCAGCTTTGTAAATCATACCGCAAGCAACTTCCGGTACCATTTCCGGCTTTATCCCCGCTTGCGCAAGTGCAGCATTGACGGCCACGACACCCAGGTCAACCGCGCTGACGTCTTTCAGTTTGCCCAAAAAATCTCCAATTGGCGTACGTTTTGCCCCCACGATGACGACATCTCTCATCTTTTCACCTCATCACATAATTTTCTTGCGATCTCACCGAATTAGCACTCACCCCAATCGTTTTTCCATAACCCGGTAAAAAACCGCAAAAGCAGTATCAAGAATAATCAGAGTATTCTTGATACTGCCTTCAATTTCCTGCTTGTATTTTCCAATCCGTTCTTACTTTCGTGGTCCTTTCGCAACCAAAACTTTGATGAAAAAGATTTTTTCAATACCGACCTCAATGGCCGAATACACCTCGGCCAATTCCAACTGAAAATAGACCGTAATTCCGTTCACATTGACTTGTTCATATCCATCAATCACATTCGGCACACCCAATCGCACGGATGGGTAACGGGCTGGCGGCCCGCAAGGACCCGCTCAAGCTACGGTTTTTGTCGCTTCGTGACGGAGAGTGATTGCCTTGTCGCGCGATTTAGCAGCAATGTATGAGTGGGCAGCTTCTTGAATTAGAATTTCCATCCCTTTGTCCCCTCTCTTCTCTCGGAAATTAAGCACTGCCGGTTTTACGGGTACCCCGGGCTACGAGAAATTTTCAAAATACAATCGAAATACTCGTAAAATATTCAGGTAACGTCGACTGAAAATAGAGCGTAATTCCATCAATATTCGTAATTTCATATACTTCATTATCTTCCGGTACACCCAGTCGCACGGACGGGTAGCGGGGCGTCGGCCCGCAGGAACCGCTTCAATTGCCGCCCGGATGCATCCCATCAATTACTGTAATCGTTTTGTCCGGAGAATTGGCTTCAATAAAAGCGTGAGCCGCTTTTTGGATTAATAGTTTCATCTGGCCACCTTCATATATTCATTTCTATTACTACATTATTATTTGTTTATTTTCGAACACAATTACCCATGTCTTGCCTTATACCCTGTCTTGCGGTGCAATTCCGCCATATTCCGGCACTCGTATTGCTTCAAGACCTCGATCATGATCTCAGCACAGACCCGGGCATCCGACATCGCATTATGATGCTGGAGATCCAACGATAAGTGCTGCGCAACTGTAGACAAACGGTAGTTCTCCAAATCCGTCCAAGCCAGCTTGGCAATCTGGCAGGTACAGGCATACGAAAACTTTGGCGGTACCAACCCATATTTTTGCGCCGCTTTCTTCAGCACATTAACATCAAATGTAGCATTATGGGCAATCACCAAATTTCCGGCCAGCCAAGACCAAATCTGCTCGCTAACCATGAGAAAATTCGGCATATGCGCGACATCCCGGGCACTGATCCCGTGGATCCCAATATTAAAGGAACTGAAATAATCTTCCGGATTGATCAGCGAATAATATTCGTCGACAATTTTACCGTTTTCCACCTTCGCCATACCAACGGCACAGGCACTGTCCCATTTCCGGTTGGCCGTTTCAAAATCGATAGACACAAATTTCATTTATGTAACCCCTTTGCCTGCTGCATACATTGCGAACCAGTTATTGTATTCGTTTCATAGTTTTTCATTATTAATAATACCATTACGAAAGAAATCCGTCCAATGATTGTCCGTTAAACACTATTCAGATCGAAAACCCAAACGAGTTGCTCAGTCTACATGAAAAGTCATTTGCTTTTCTTGATATAAGGCGGTTTATAAACGCCAAGATGATGTTTTAATGCCTCCTGTAATAAATGAGAATAGTTAATTTTTCTCGGTTTCAATACCAATCAGAACGCCACGACAAGTTAAAATAAGGGTTTACCTTAAATGCTCCTTGTGAGCCATCGTTTAGACGATATAAAAATAGTCACGTTTATGTGGCTTTTCTTATTTATCTTTATCCATCAAAAATATAAAAAATCTTCTCTTACCCCTTCGCCACAATCGCCTTGTTCTCAATAAACTCTGCAATCTGCTCGTCGCCGTATCCCAACGATTTTAGTATCCCAATACTATCAGCGCCCAATTGGGGCGCTAATTTATATTCAGCCTCTCCCATGCTGGCAAAATGGATCGGATTGGCGGGAAGAGTGACTTCACTCCCGTCTTCCAAGGTTATTTTGCGCAAATATTCGTTTTCCCAAGCCTGCTCATCCGTAAAAATATCGCGTGGATTGGCCAGTTTTTCGTGCACAATACCGGCGGCATTCAATCCACCAACTATTTCTTGGGTCGTAAATTCCGCAAAGGCTGTATCTAAAATATCAACAATTTCTTTAATATATGGCTGAGCGCCTTTAAGAGTCGCAAATTTCGGATCGCCGATATATTGCTCCAGATGCAGTGTCTTCAACAGCCCAGTGTATTTTTGATCCCAATCCGGCATGGCAACGAGCAGCCAATCGCCATCCTTCGTCTGAAACAAAGGGGATGCCGGTATAATCTCGTCATGCCGATCCTTTGGGTAGAGATGACCGTAACGTGGTTGGCTGGCCACAAGGCCACAGCCGTTAAACCAGAGGGCGCCGGCATACAGGGAAGTTTCCACTTTGTCGCCTTGTCCGGTTCTCTCCTTTTTCAATAATGCCGCAAGAATTCCGGCCAGAATATTCGAAGCAACCGTGCCATCGCCAAACCCAGGCTGCGGCTTGAAAGGCACACTTCCTTTGCAAGTCCATTCCAACGGCATCCCGCCTCGGGACCAGAAGGCCGCATTGTCAAAACCGGGGCGGTCCTTGTCCGGTCCTTTCGGGCCAAAACTGGTGAAATGGAAATAGATCAGTTTGGGAAATTTGTCTTTTAACGCTTCATAGTTCAGGCCCAATTTATCAAGAGCCTTGCCTCTCGTATTGGTCATAAAAACATCGGCAGTTTCCAATAATTTCATCATGACCTGATTGCCTTCATCAGATTTCAGGTCTATGGCAATGCTTTTCTTATTTGCGTTCGGCGGTTGAAACATGGGGTTGTGGTCAACATCGCACGGGATGCCGTATGCCTTCCCGATCTGTCGCCATTGTTCCCCTTGCGGCGGTTCAACCTTTATTACTTCCGCACCCCAGTCGGCCATCATTCTGGCTGCTTGCGGCACTGCAACATGGGTACCTAATTCAATAACGCGGATGCCTTGTAACGCTTTATTCATTAAAATCATCTGTTCCTTCCTATGCTCAATTGTTATATTTGCTTTTCTTCGGTTTCGGCAGTTGTAAGCGCCGGCCAAGTATTGCAATTTCCCGCAAAAAAAATAGACTCCGTTGAATTGCGGGAAAATTTTGTATGTATTAAAATTTATACAAAATTCCATGAAATCCTTCTTTTGGGAATCGAATTGATTGCAAAAAAAGAAACCCGTTACAGCGCACAAAGCCAAACGAGTTTCTTTTTCATTGTAAATTTAAAGCTATGTGGTGCAAACAGTAGTGCAAACAGACTCAAATGAATCCATTCTTACTGATGGTCCTTGGCGAGTCGATTGCGGATATAAAATGCAATACATGCTAAAACGATCAATTGCAAAATGAGTACGCCTGTCAAAGCTATCACCTCAATTTTACGTTCTTGCTATTATTTTACACTAAAAAAGCAAAAAGTGTAAACAAAAAAATGTAAATCATTACATTTTTTTCGCATATGGCTGAAATCGTCGCAGCCGCAGTGCATTGGATACTACAGATACCGAACTGAACGCCATAGCAGCGCCGGCCAGAACCGGCGACAAAAAGCCGGCTGCGGCAATCGGAATCCCCAGTGAATTGTAGAAAAGCGCCCAGAACAGGTTTTGCTTGATATTACGCATGGTGGCCTTGCTCAGTTTGATCGCTGCCACAACGCCCATCAGGTCGCCGCGGATCAAAGTGATATCGGCCGCCTCAATGGCCACATCCGTACCGGTACCGATCGCAAAACCGACATCAGCGGTTGCAAGCGCAGGCGCGTCATTGATCCCATCCCCCACCATGCCTACGACCTTATTCTCTTTTTTGAGTGACTGAACTTTCTCCGCTTTATGTTCCGGCAAGACTTCCGCCAAAACATTTTCGATGCCAACGGTTTTGGCAATCGCTTGGGCAGCGCGTTGGTTATCACCGGTAATCATCCAAACTTCAATACCTAGTTGTTTCAATTCCGCCACAGCTTCCGCCGATGTTTCCTTCACCGTATCGGCTACAGCCAATAGTCCGGCTAATTGCGAATTTACCGCCATTAACATAACGGTTTTCCCTTGCTGCTCTAACGCTTCAATCTCAGCCACAACCGGTTGGAATTCAATATGGTTCTCCGTTAGTAACTTACGCGTACCAACAAGAATTTCTTTTCCGTCAAAAGACGTCCTGACCCCTTGGCCGGGTATCGTGATAAACGTATCCGGATTATCCAGCAATACTCCCTGGCACTTCCCATAGGTTACAATCGCCTGGGCTAGCGGATGCTCGGAATTTTTTTCAGCACTGGCGGCCATCCGCAAGATTTCCGCATGGGAAAAATCTGCCAACGGGATAATATCGGTTAACTCTGGCTGTCCTTTAGTGATGGTGCCGGTTTTATCCAAAACAATCGTGGTGAGGCGATGCGCATTCTCTAAATGCTCCGCGCCCTTGATCAAAATTCCGCTTTCCGCGCCCTTCCCTGTCCCCACCATAATCGAAGTGGGCGTAGCCAAGCCCAGAGCACACGGACAGGCAATAACCATCACCGCCGTAAAGTTTACCAACGCCCGGGTAAAATTCCCGGGATCAAATAAAAAATACCAACCAACAAACGTCAATACCGCCAGCAAAACAACCGTCGGCACAAAATAACCGGACACAACATCGGCAAACCGCTGGATCGGCGCCTTGGACCCCTGTGCTTCTTCCACAATCCGGACGATCTGCGCCAACGCCGTGTCTTTGCCAACTTTCGTGGCCCGAAATTGGAATGTGCCGAATTTATTGATCGTTGCGCCAATGACTTCATCACCGGTTTTTTTGTCCACCGGCAAACTTTCCCCGGTCAACATCGATTCATCGACCGCCGAAGTTCCGTCTGTGATTAATCCGTCAACCGGGATTTTCTCGCCCGGCCGGACGATCACAATATCGCCTGCGACCACCTCTTCCACCGCAATATCCATTTCCTGTCCGTCACGCAAAACCCGGGCTGTTTTGGCGCGCAGCCCCATCAAGGCCTTGAGGGCTTCCGATGTGCGGCCTTTCGCCATCGCTTCCAAAAACTTTCCTAAAATAATCAACGTAATAAGAATGGCGGAGGTTTCAAAGTACAGCTCATGGCTCCCTACCAGCACATTGACGACACTATATAGATAGGCGGCGGATGTTCCCAAGACAACCAGCACGTCCATATTGGCGCTGCCGTTTTTCAAAGCCAGGAACGCACCGCGGTAAAACTGCCAGCCGGCGATAAGCTGCACCGGCGTAGCCAAAAACCATTGCAAATAAGGATTCATTAAGAAATGGGCAACCGATCCCATAATTCCTGTCATATGCAGGATCATTCCCAATAATAGCGGTACGGAAAATACGGCAGAAGTGATGAGCCGGAACCGTTGATGAGCAACCTCTGCTTGCCGAACCTCTTTTTCCTTGTCGACTTCGCCAGCATCTGCCAAGCTATGGGCTCCATAACCGAGATCTTCGATCTTTGCCTTGAAATCTTTGATGCCAATATCACTGCTATTGTATTCAATAGTTGCTTTTTCTACTGCAAGGTTAACTACAGCCTGGTATACACCCGGCATTTTATTCAAGGCCTTTTCAATCCGTGCCGAGCAAGCGGCGCAGGTCATGCCGGTGATTTTCAATTCCACCTTGTCTTTGATAACCTGGTAACCTAGATCTTCCACTTTCGCGGCAATCTCCTGCAAGCTGGTTTGGGGTTGCTCGTAAGTAACAGCCGCCTTTTCCGCCGCCAGGTTCACGGCTGCCTTCTCCACACCCGGCATTTTATTCAAGGCTTTTTCAATCCGCGCCGAGCACGCGGCGCAGGTCATGCCGCTGATCTTCAACGTTGTAGATGCTAGTTTTGTTGCTTTACTCTTCTCTGTCATTATTCTTCACCTGCCTCAACAAAATCAAAAAACAAATTTCTATTTCGCAAACTTCGACAAAACCTTCATCAGTTCTTCAATGGACTCTTCTGCCCTATCATCGCGGATTGCATTAACAACACAACTTTTCGTATGGCTTTCCAGGATGATCAGCGCAACTTGACTCAACGCCGACCGCGCAGCAATTACTTGTTGCAATAAATCGACGCAATAACGGCTGTCATTGACCATTTTTTCAATACCATTGATTTGCCCGCCTACTTTCCGCAGCCGGCGGGTAATGTCACTCTTCTCCTGTTCATTCAACAAAGTAAGGTTCACCCCATTCATTACACGAATTATAATATACTATACCCCTGTATAGTATATTATAAAACTAGCTATGAACAAATACAATCAAAATAACTTGCACTACGTTTTTATCGCGATGGTACAAGTTGTTTAAAATGTTCTATACGAAAAAAATTAACCTATGAAATCTGTCAAAAAAACAGATCCCATAGGTTAATTCAATCCAGTTAATCGGGTATGGATAAAATCTTTTACTTCCGCAAATGGAACGGGATCGTTGTAACGACCACATTCTTTTTCAGCAACAGCATGGTCCGCAAAATCCAACCGGTTTGGTTGTGCAAGAACCGGTGCCATAATTTTTTCGTTTCAAATTCCGGGATCAGTACCGTAATGTAATCTTCCGGCTGACGCTGTTTTTCCAGCATGGTAATATAATCGAACAACGGCTGCATCAGCAAACGATACGGCGAATTGACATTGACCAACGGCACGCCCGGGTTCCAGCACTGCCATTTTTCCTCGACCTTTTTCCGACTCTCCTCGTCGGTGGAAATATGCACGGCCGTCACGTCGTCGCTGATATGCTTGGCGTATTTCAAGGTTTCCATGACAACAACTGTTGGACTGGAAATCGGTACAATGACAATATTCCGTCCCATATGGAACGAGTGCTCTTCGTCCGGATTCAGATATTCCAGCGGTAAATGCAACTGTTCCGCCATATCATTGTAATGGCTGCGTATCGCTTTGAATACCCGGATCATAATCGGGATGAACACAATGACAATCCAAGCGCCATAGATAAATTTCGTTACCGCAACGATCAATACGACAATGCCGGTAACAATTGCGCCGATCGCATTAATTACGGCCCGCAAAGTCCAACCGCTTCCTTTTTCACGCCGCCAGTGAACAACCATCCCCGTCTGAGCAATGGTAAAGGATAAGAAAACACCGATCGCATACAGGGAAATCAAATGCTCCGTGTTTCCCTGATAAATAATGATTAAGACCGCAGCCAAAACTGTAAGTAAAATAATTCCGTTGGAAAAACTAAGCCGCTCGCCCCGTTGGCCCAAATAACGCGGCATATAGCCGTCACGCGCCAGGAAAAAGAACAACGGCGGCAAGCCGTTATAGGACGTATTCGCTGCCAAATATAAAACCAGCATGGTAGAAATTTGGAGATAATAGTACATTATATTTCTGCCGAAAGTAAGCTCGGCAATTTGCGACAAAGCAGTTACATCCGGTATGGGAAGGATGTGATAATGCATGACCAGTCCGGAAATCCCTAAAAACATAACTCCAAGAATACAAGACATCCAGTACGTTGTCGTAGCGGCATTGCGAACGGACGGCTCCCGAAACATGGGAACGCCATCGGAGATCGCCTCGACCCCGGTCATCGAACTACAGCCACTGGCAAACGCCCGCAAAATCAAAGCAAAGACTGTCCAGTCCCATTGTCGCTGCATCGACTCCACCGGTATGACCGGCGCGCCTTGCGTTGCCACTTGGTAAATTCCCGTTCCGATCAATACAAAAATACCGAAAATAAACGCATACGTGGGAAAAACAAAGGCCGTGGATGATTCACGAACTCCCCGCAGATTAACCAGCATCAAAATTGCAAACAGCACAAATAAATCGAGACTGACTTCATACGGAATTAAAGCCGGAAACGCGGAGATCAACGCTGCTGTCCCCGCCGACACACTAACTGCTACTGTTAATACATAATCGGCAAAGAGGGATGCGGCTGCCGTAAGGGCTGGCAATTCACCCAAATTATTTTTGGCAACCATATAAGAGCCGCCGCCGCCGCAATTCGCTCTCGCTACCTGAACATAAGAAAGCGTCACAATTCCCAGCAAGAGCAAAATCGCAAAGGAAATATAACCCATATAACCATAAGCGAGTATGCCGGGTATTGCAACAAGCATAATAACAATCTGTTCAGGACCATACGCTACCGAAGACAAGGCATCCGAAGAAAAAATGGCTAACGCTTTCCATTTGGGTAGTTTTTCGTGTTCCATCTCCTGGTTATGGAGCGGCTTTCCAATCAGCACCCGCCGAAGCATCTGAAACATGATATTGTCGGTTCCTCCCATTAGTCCTTTATCCATTACCGCGACAGGCCATTATTTCATCCCTTAAAAAGACAAAACAAAAAAAGACCCAAAAAGGTCTTATGACCTCTCGTTTTAGCCGGCGAAGTTAGCTGTCGGGTAGGATGACGTGAGAATAACATCCCTCCTGCTACGCAGGATTAACCCCAAGAATTGGGTCCTCCGCTTCCCGTAGGAATTAGGCTGATAGATTGTCGGACACATCTGTTTTGATTTATGAAGACTATTATACGCTTTTGGTAAATAAAAGAAAGCGTGAATAACCTTCATTTTAGACCAAATCTACGACAACAAAATGTGGAAGTACAATTTTAGCTTAACATTTCTTTTATTTTCGTCGATTATCAAGATCAATCGACATATTTCGATAATTTTACTCTAGTTATTATTTTCACATCTTCATTTTACTTTCCAAACGGACACATCGGATAACTGCAAGTTTCGCAATTCAAGCAGAGCCCGCTATAGCCCAACGAAGCAAAATCCAATTTGGACAGCCATTCTCCCGCCAAAACCCGGGGGAAAACGAGGTCGAAAATAGTAGTCTTGGCATACATTCCGCAGCCCGGCATCCCCATGATAACCGTATCGCCATGATAGGCAAACATAAACATATCCCCCGGTAAAACCGGCACTCCGTAGGTAACGACCTGGGCCCCAGTCGCCCGGATCGCATCCGGCGTGACATCCTTGGGATCAACGGACATACCCCCTGTTGTAATAATTATATCGATCCCGCTTTTTTTATAAGTCAAGATCGCATCCCGGATACGGTCCCGGTCGTCAGGTTGAAATGAAACGTCTACCAAGGTCGCTCCATATGACGTAATTTTTTTCGTTAAAATCGACGCATAACGATCCTTTAGGTGATCGTAATATACTTCATTGCCGGTTATAATTACTCCCGCCTTCAAATTGCGCAGAGGCTTAACCGAGATAATTCCATTATATTGATCGGCAATATTTTCGACCGACAAAACGGTCGTTTTTTCCACAACTAACGGAACAACCTTAATTCCCGCAAGCAAATCGCCCCGTTTTACCAAAGTATTGTCTTGACGGGTTGATACCACTGTATTTTCAATTGTATTGATCGTTGTAATCGCCTTCCGGTTTACTTTCAACAGTCCGTCAATTTTGGACTTAATGTTAATCCGGCCCTTGGAAGGTTCGGTCAGGATCACATTCTCACCGGCTACCGACAACGCAATACTGGTGATCGCATCATTTTCATGAACTTGTTCAGGCAACATTTCAACCAGATAAATTCGGTCCTTGGCAATCTTTTTCAAATAGGGAATATCTTCTGCGCAAATCACATGCCCTTTTTTAAATAACGGTCCTTTGTATTCCTCCGGCGCGACATCTGCCAAGTCATATCCTAAAATCATCCCTTCGGCGTCTTCTGCTCTCATCTTCCGGACAGCCATTTCAACACTCTCCTCATAATTGTCTTTCCCCTGACTCCCCCCAGCCAAAAACAATGCCCTGCCTTAAAAAACAAGATCTAGGCGAACCGGCTAAAGAATTCCATTATTTAATTGAGCGGGGACAAGACATACTATAAAAAATATCAACAAAACAATAATTAAACTAACATAAACAATATCATTATCATGATACATTATCATCAAAAACACTTCAAGTCTTTTATTTAGTTTACAATAATAATAAAAAACAAAAATGTCTATAAAACACACAAATACAAGGAATACAAAAGGATTTCGAGCAACCTAAAAGGATTTAGCATAATCTCGCTCGAATATTCTGAATTAATACACATTACAAAACATGATCCACACAAGAATTGAAGCGAATTGTTTTTTACAGCCATCCTGACAAGTGCATATTGTGAATAAATTCATTGGCGAAGGGAGCGAAGTTCATGAGTGAAGACAGCAAGTGCCCCATAACGGGTATGACGAAAAAAGCCATCGCCGGAGGCGGCATCTCAAATCGGGACTGGTGGCCGAACCAGTTGAACCTTAAGATTTTGCACCAGCGTTCAAACTTGAGCAATCCAATGGATCCGGAATTCAACTATGCTGAAGAATTCAAGAAGCTCGATCTGGAAGCCCTGAAGAAGGACCTATATGCGTTGATGACGTTATCACAGGATTGGTGGCCGGCAGATTACGGCCACTATGGACCTTTATTCATTCGAATGGCATGGCACAGTGCAGGTACATATCGTACAGGCGACGGGCGCGGCGGTGGCGGGTCCGGCTCCCAGCGCTTTCCTCCTCTCAACAGCTGGCCTGACAACGTGAACCTCGACAAGGCGCGCAGGCTTCTGTGGCCTATCAAGCAAAAGTATGGCAAGAAAATCTCCTGGGCTGACCTGATTATTCTCGCCGGAAACTGTTCCCTGGAATCGATGGGTTTCAAAACGTTTGGGTTTGGCGGCGGACGCGAAGATATTTGGGAACCGGAAGAGGACATTTATTGGGGTTCTGAGTCCGAGTGGCTTGGCGATAAGCGCTACTCCGGCGATCGGGATCTCGAGAATCCGCTTGCCGCCGTGCAAATGGGCCTGATCTACGTGAACCCGGAAGGACCAAACGGCAACCCAGATCCAGTCGCCTCCGGCCGCGATGTTCGCGAGACCTTCGCCCGTATGGCCATGAACGATGAAGAAACCGTCGCACTCGTTGCAGGAGGACATACCTTCGGCAAATGCCATGGCGCAGGCCCTGCAACCCATGTTGGCCCTGCACCAGAGGCCGCCGGCCTCGAGGAACAAGGGCTCGGCTGGAAGAGTAGTTTCGGCAGCGGAAAAGGCGGAGATGCGATTGGCAGCGGACTCGAGGGTGCCTGGAAACCGAACCCAACCAAATGGGACATGGGTTATTTGAGCACGCTATTCAAATATGAATGGGAATTGGTCAAGAGTCCGGCTGGCGCAAACCAGTGGCTGGCGAAGGAAGTGGCTGAAGAGGATATGGTAGTTGATGCCCACGACCCTTCGAAAAAACATCGTCCAATGATGACAACAGCAGACCTCTCCTTACGCTTCGACCCCATCTACGAACCGATCGCCCGGCGCTTCCTGCAAAACCCCGATAAATTCCAGGATGCCTTCGCGCGCGCATGGTTTAAGCTGACCCACCGCGATATGGGTCCTCGCTCGCGTTATCTGGGTCCGGAGGTTCCTGAGGAAGAACTGATCTGGCAGGACCCGGTGCCACCAGTTGATTATATATTGATTGATGAACAGGATGTCGCCGACCTGAAGGCCAAAATCCTCGCTTCGGGCCTGTCTGTCTCCCAACTCGTTTCGACGGCCTGGGCGTCGGCAGCCACGTTCCGCGGTTCTGATAAACGCGGCGGAGCAAACGGGGCGCGCATCCGCCTCTCGCCGCAGAAAGATTGGGAAGTAAACCAGCCGGCCCAATTGAAGGCCGTTCTGCAAACCCTTGAGGGAATCCAAAAACAGTTTAATAGCGCCCAGCCCGGCGGGAAAATGGTATCACTTGCCGATATGATTGTTTTGGGCGGATGCGCAGGCATCGAACAAGCTGCAAGGAACGCCGGCCGCAGCGTGACCGTTCCCTTCATACCGGGACGTACCGACGCATCACAAGAACAGACGGATGTCAATTCTTTTACGGTATTGGAACCTAAGGCAGACGGATTCCGAAACTATCTCAAAACAAAATACGTCGCATCGGCGGAGGAACTCCTGGTTGACCGGGCCCAATTGCTGACACTGACCGCTCCCGAAATGACAGTGCTCATTGGCGGTATGCGCGTCTTGAGTGCCAACTTCGGACAGTCCCAGCACGGCGTCTTCACCAAACGGCCAGAGGCGCTTACGAATGACTTCTTCGTGAATCTGCTCGACATGGGCACGACATGGAAGGCGACATCAGCGGACAATGACGTGTTCGAAGGTCGCGACCGCACAACGGGTGAACTCAAGTGGACCGGTACCCGCGTCGACCTCATCTTCGGCTCGAATTCTCAGCTTCGAGCCATCGCTGAAGTCTATGGTTGCGAGGACTCCCCGGAAAAGTTCCTGACGGACTTTGTCGCGGCGTGGAATAAGGTTATGAACCTTGACCGCTTCGACCTGGCCTAATGCCTGGCCTTGGCAAGAACAGCTTTATTGGGTTTTGAAACCTAAGTGAAAAGGGGTTGCCGCAAAACAAGATTGTAAAAACCTGTTTTGCGGCAACCCCTTGATATTGCGTTAATTTCAAGAGAAATGATACGTTCGCTGGGCCAGTTCCGCGCGCTTGGCATCATTAAAATTCGTTTGTTCACTTAAATAGCCGGTAATCCGCCGGATGCGACGGATCGGTGATTTTTCGAAGGCTTTAATAACCACTTCATCCTTGTCAAGTTCAAGGACTACCTTGCCCAATACCTTCCCCTTGCTTTCCCAGCTTTTAATTTCTTCGTCAACGTAGTATTTTGCTTCATCTTCCTTCATACCTTCCGGCATTTGCACCAGTACATCATTCATCGTCATAGGTCCATCCAACCTCCCTGATTGTTAAATATGTTACTATGAACTATATTCTCCATTAAAAATAATTCTCCTCCTACAAACACAACATATAGTAATATTTTTTCATTTCTGTACTATATATTGAAAACAATGTTGGATTTACGGCATGACAAGAATTGGCTTTATCGTAAGGCCACTCACCGAATCGGCGACTGCCTGATTAATTTCCTCCCACGGATAATAACGAACCAGCTTTTCAAACGGGAATTTTCCTTGCCGATACAGATCAATCAAGTAAGGAACGACGGTCTTTAGAACATTATTGCCTTCCACGATTTCCGCGACTGTCAGATGGTTTTTTCGTATTTCTTCAATATCAGCCACCGATAATTGCGGAAACTCGCCTACATACGCCAATTTTCCATTGACCGCCAGTGAGCGAAAAGCCTGCCGCCCGACAGAAGCAAGTCCGGATGCTTCAATTGCGAAATCGACGCCCTCGAAGGTCCGCATCAATATTTCGACCGGATCCGCCAAATGGGCCCGGATAAAATGCGTAGCACCCAATTTTTTCGCCAGCGCCAGCCGATGGTCGACAGTATCAACAGCCACAATCACCTTACAGTTGCGCAATTTCGCCGCCATAATGGCGCCAAGGCCGACCGCGCCGGTCCCAAACACTGCGACCCGTGAATCCTCCACCGGTTGAAGTTGATGTGAAACCGTCCCAAAACCGGTAGGGATGCCGCAAGCTAACGCCGCAGCCAACCGTAAATCAAACGAGGGATCGATCTTGACCACATTATTCACATTTACTACCGTCATTTCGGCAAAAGAAGATTGTCCAAAAAACATGGCTAAATCACGGCCATGTTGACGGATACGGCTGGTCCCGTCGGCTAACTTCCCTCCAAAATTCAGTTCGTAATACCGCCTGCATTGAAACGGCTTCCCTTCACGGCAGGCTTCACATTCGCCGCAATACGAATAACCAAGCACCACATGGTCGCCCGGTTGCACATCATAAACGTTCTTGCCTACCTTTTCCACAATTCCTGCTCCCTCATGCCCCAAAACAGCCGGAAGCGGAAAAAAATACTCCTGATGCTGCACATGGATATCAGATTGACAAATTCCCGATGCAATAATCCGTACTAATACTTCATCTGCTTTCGGCTCACTAAGCATCACTCGTTCAATTTTAAATTCCTCACCCCGCCGATGCGTGACCGCAGCTAGTATGTTCACACTTACAACCCTCCTATAACCTACAATCTGAAACCACAATTGGAAATAATGGAAATTATCCCGGCGCTAAATGCGCCAATAAATATTCTTCTGTTTTCAATGGACATTTCCTGCTCATGATACAAATTATACATTTCACACACCCAATATCTAGCAGGAATACAACAAAAAACAACGAAGATTTTAATTAGAATATTCAATTTATTTGTATGGGAGCACCCAAATGGAGAACAAATCATTACATCACATTTTGCGGATTTTCATTTCCATGAAAACAGCGTTATTTTTATTGGCCGTCATCATTCTCTGTTCCATCGCCGGAACCATTATTCCACAGGAACGAACTGTTACGACCGCCGGCCCTGTGTTTCGTTTCTTGTATTACACTTTGAATTTCGGCGACATTTACCATAGCAGTTGGTTCAGTTTTTTACTATTTTGCTTGTGCCTCAATCTTGCCGTGTGCTCTTTTTCCCGCCTTCCAACCTTATGGAAAGCTACGTTTTCACAGCCGGTTTGGCCAAATCCAATTGGCTGGCAACAGGAAATACGAATGAATACCTCTTGTGAAACAGCGCTTGCCACGATCCGCCTAAGCCTTGAAAAGGCTGGTTTTCGAACCCAGAACAGCCAGTCAAACCGTATTTACGCCCGCAAAGGCCAGATTGCTCCCTGGGGGACTCTCCTTGTCCACATCTCCGTACTGCTTATTGCCTCCGGCGCGTTCTACGGGAGCGTCAACGGGTTTCGCTATACGATTCAACTGACACCCGGCGAAACAGTCGTGATCGGCAGCAGCGACTATCCCGGCGCCGGTCAGTCTTTTTCATTGGCATTGAAAAACTTCGCCACAGAACGGTATTCCAATGGACAGGTTTCCGATTGGATCAGCAGTCTGGAAATCATCCAGGATGGAAAAACCACGGCAGCCCAGGATGTGAAAGTGAACCATCCATTATCCTACCAGGGAATTTCTTTCTACCAGTCTTCCTACACCAACGTATATCAGGCCAGATTGCGGTTTTCCGGCTTGCCGGACCAAACAATCCAACTGCAGGAAAAGCAACCGTATATTTTGGACGACCAACAAGGAATTGCCGTGATGCCGGTCAGATACCTGCCGGATTTTGATCCGCAAAATCCAATGGTTAGCCGCTCACCGAACCCAGTAAACCCCCATATTATTTACCTCACCTATGCCGGCGGCCGCCCACTGGGTATGAACGCCATCCCCATGGAAAAAACCATCTCGCTCCCCGGCTCACCGCTGGAATTTATTTTTCATTCTGTTCAGGAGGCTTCCGGCTTGGAAGTTAAGTATGATCCCGGTCTGCCAGTCGTGTTCAGCGGCTTTATTTTGATGAGCCTGGCGTTCTTCGCCAGCCTCTACCCCCAGCGGCGTACAGTATATGTCGAGATCCGGCCAAACGGAAACACCGCACTTCTGTCAATCGCGATGTTTGGCAAAACACAACTTCCAGAAGAAGAACTGCAGGTTATTTGCCAATCCATCATGAGTGAGGAAGAAAATCGATCCGCAAGGGGGGCCCGTTATGACAAACTATGAAATGCCGGTTATTGTCGCTGCCTTTTTCCTCTATTTTATCGCCGCAATTCTTTCCATTAGCCACATTGTCCTGTTGCGGCCCTGGCTGGCCAAGGTAAGCCGTTGGACCGCCGCTATAGGATTGGCCGCCAATTTGGCCGCTGCCGTTTTGCGAACCATCGGCTCCAGCCATGCTCCATTTGCCAACATGTACGAGTTTGGCATTGTTCTGGTTGCGGTCATCGTTTTCGGCTACTTATGGATCGACCTGCGCTATGGCCATCATTCATTAGGCGCTTTTATCCTGCCTGTCGCCTTTCTCTTTCTCGGTGTATTCCTTTTATTTTACCAGGAAGCCAAACCACTCATGCCCGCCTTGAAGAGCAACTGGCTGTTGGCTCATGTTATGACGGCAGTCATCGCCTATGGTGCCTTGGCTTTTTCCTTTTCAGTAGCGTTGATGTGTTGTTGGCGCCGCTATCTGGATGCGGGCACGAACCCGGTTCTCCTCTCATTGATCCCATCCCAAAAGGTCCTGGAACACCTGATGAACCGAGCCATTATCCTGGCCATGCCGTTCCTTACTTTATTGATCATCACCGGCGCAGTCTGGGCGGAATATGCCTGGGGATCCTATTGGCGTTGGGACCCCAAAGAAACCTGGTCGCTAATTACATGGTTGGTTTATGCTGCTTATCTTCACGGCCGCGCGGCTTATGCCTGGCGCGGGCAAAAAGCGGTCAATTGGGCTCTCTCCGGTTTTCTGATCGTAATTTTTACCTTTATCGGCGTCAACGTCCTATTACCCGGATTGCACAGTTACCAGTGATATAAGTGAGCCTTAGGTTGGGAGGGGGTTATTGCCCCCGCCGAACCCTTAGAGCGAACTTAGTTCGAGTGTTATAGCCTGTTGATCCCCGACCTAAGAGGGCGGGGTCTTACAGGCTGTTAACGAGATAAAACCCTAATGCAAGGGAGGGAGGACACTTGGATAACGAACCGAAGGAAAGCAAACAGGTCTTGCGCTATGGCGTGGCCGGAGCGGTTCTCATGATGGCCCTCGTTCTGGTGATGAGCGCCAGCCTCGCCTATGTTGACCAGCCCCAGTTCTGCGGCAGCTGCCATTCTATGAAAGAAGTTTACGCCGGGTTTGCATCGTCAAACCACAAACAGTTCACCTGCGGCGACTGCCACCTGCCCCAGCAAAACATTGTCGTCAAACTATCGGCCAAAACCAAAAGCGGCATGAGCCACGTGTACCATGAAACCCTCAAGGATTATCCTGAACCGCTGACAGTCTCTGTCGAAGGGAAAAACATCCTGGCCGATAACTGCCGCCGCTGCCATGCCAGTACGGTTCAAAATACAAAGATGGCAACCAGCGGCCAAAACTGCACTTCCTGCCACCGTAATTTGGTTCATCAGGAAATGAACCTTGGAAAGTTTCTTGGCAAAGGAGGTCTTAGCGTTGACTAAAGGACAAAAAATCCTCGGTGGAGCCATCGTTCTGCTCATCGTATTCCTCGGTGTGGTTATCATCCGCGTCTGGGGCGTCCAGCCTCCTTCCGCAGTAAAAACAGTGGCCATAGCCAAAGGGGAATACGATCCTGCTGTCTGGGGCAAGTCGTACCCTCTGGAGTATAACAGTTATTTGAAAAACAAAGAAATGAAAGCTTCGCCTTCCGGCTACGGTGGCAGCCTATTGGTACAAAAATCGGACATGCAGCCGGAATTGAAAACAAATTTTGCCGGCTATGCGTTCAGCCTGGATTACAAAGAAGACCGGGGACACGTGTATGCTTTGATTGACCAGAAAGAATCCAAACGGGTAACACCGCAAACCGTTGGAACCTGTATTACCTGCAAAACTCCGTACATCGAAAAACTCTTTGCCGAACAAGGTTGGAATTACACAAAAACACCGCTTCTTACCCTGATCGACCAGGCAAAGCATCCGGTAAGCTGCGCGAATTGCCATGATCCGGATACCATGCAACTGCGGGTCCTTAATCCGGCCTTCAAAGAAGCAATGGGACGACTTGGCGTTGACCTAACAAAAGCATCGCGCGAAGAAATGCGTTCCTATGTTTGCGGCCAGTGCCATGCCGAATATTACATGGAACCAGGGACAAACCGGCTAGTCTTTCCTTGGGATAAAGGGTTTACACCGCAAAACATGTATGAATACTATTCTACAAAACCAAATAATTTTGAAAAGGATTGGGTCCATGGCATTTCCGGCGCGCTAATCTTAAAGGGGCAGCATCCTGATTTTGAGGAATGGAAAAACGGCACGCATGGCAAGTCCGGCGTTTCCTGCGCCGACTGCCATATGCCCTATATGCTGCAGGACGGGCAGAAATACACTTCCCATCATGTAACCAGCCCGCTCCATTACATTAAAGGATCTTGCCTGACCTGCCACCGCGGCCAGACAGAGGAATGGGCCTTGGATCAAGTCAAAACCAAACAAGATGCTGTGTTCCAAATGCAGCATGCCGCCGGTCAAAAAATTGCCCAAGCGCACCAAATCATCAAACAAGCCGCCGACTCCCCGGACGTTGACAGTGGACAACTCGCAAAAGCGCGGGAATTGATCCGCCAGGCCCAATGGTACTGGGATTATGTCGCCGCAGCCAATTCGATGGGCTTCCACAATTCCGTTCAGGAACTGCAAACCTTGGGCCAAGCTTCCGATTTGGCCTGGCAAGCGATCCAAGCCGCAAATCAAGCGGCAGGCCGCAACTTATTGCAGTAAAGTAATTTAAAAACAGAAGCCGTCTTGCACTGAATGTAAAAACTCAGTGCAAGACGGCTTCTCGGTTATAAAACAATATTTTTTCCAACAGTCAGCGCTTCTAAAAAAGTTTTGCCGTTTCTTCTTGGCAAATCCAAATCACTAACTACGACTTTCATCGCTTCCGCCCGCCCTAACGTTCCGTCTCCATTAGCCTGTCGGTCATCCCCATAAGATGCCAGGGAGTGGATAATATAATACCGATCCTTGTCTTTACCCAGATACAGCATCACATGTCCATCCATATGCAGCGTCGCGCCCGGCTGCAGCCAAAGGAGTTCTTTTGCCCGCGATGCATAATCCGTCGTTTTAAACCGAAGGATTTTCCCGACCGCAACCTCCTGTTGATCGGCATTTCGCGGCAGCAAAACACCGAACGACCGATACACATCCATTACAAGGCTTGAACAATCAACATCATTATGCAATCCGCCCCAGCCGTAAGGCTGCCCATAAAACTTAAACGCCTGACGGATAACATTTGCTGTCGTATATGGCAGATAACCCATGTGAACATCGGCATGATCCGGTACGGAAAAATTACAGAACGCTGCTTTCCCATCCTGGTTCCGAACCGGCAATAACACGGAATAACCGGTTTTGATCGTTTCACTGCCATTAATCTGCGCCAGAGGCAGCTTTGCCCCCATTTCAAAGGTCAACGGGCGATCACCACTGCTGTTCCCCGGAATTTGCAAACGGCAGCCTGTCACCACTAAATAGCGTGACAGGTTCATGTAATCCAGCCACTGTTTTTGCGTCGCAGCGATGGCAACAGCCTCCGTCGGCAGCCAGCCCCGGTAATTGCCGGTCTGCACAAAAAGCCAATCGTTCCGCAAACTTCGGTGCAAAACAAGCACCGGAGCAGCGGGATCGACGGCTGTTTCCTGAAACAAATCAAATTCCCGGTCACCAGGCGCTGCAAAAACCCCTTCAGCGGTAGGAAACGTGCGCATATCAGCCCGCTTGACCGTATAGCCATATTGGACCGGATTGCTTTCTTTAATTCCCGGCAAGTTGATTTTCATCCGCAAATCATTGTAAAACTCCGCACCGGCAGAATTGTCATTTTGATATACAGTTTCCTTCGGCAATACCGCCGTTGTCACATAACGGGTCAACGTTTTTTTATCCAAGACCCGCGGATATCGCTGCAAATCAACTACAGTTTCCGGTATTGCTTTTTGAATGGCCCGGTTATAGCCTTGGATCTGCTTTTCCGACATGACAATGGCATCCGGAGTTGGCAGCTTCGCGATCCAGTATCCAGGTTTTGTCATTCCGAAGTCCGTTACCGGCGCCGAACAATGAGCGCGGGGAAATGGCGCTAACCAAATAATACACAGTATGATCAACACAAATATTGATTTTTTTTGCCGATAAAACTGCATTATGCCGCCCTCTCTCCTTTCGCTTGCGTTCGTAAAAGCCGCAGACTGTTCAACGTTACGATAATCGTAGCTCCCATATCCGCAAGGATAGCCAGCCATAATGTCAGCCAGCCGGGGAATACGGCCAATATGGCAACTGCTTTTATGAGCAGCGAGAATGTGATATTCTGCCGGATGATCGCAAGAGTCTTGCGGCTCAGCCGGATTGTGAACGGCAATTTACTTAATTCATCTGCCATAAGCGCAATATCGGCTGTTTCCAAAGCGGTATCGGTCCCGGCACCGCCCATAGCAATCCCGACCGTCGATAAAGCCAGCGCCGGCGCATCGTTAATGCCATCGCCAACCATTGCTACTTTCCCATATCGGGCCAATAATTCCTCTATCGCTTTCATTTTATCTTGCGGCAGTAATTCCGCCTTGTACTCATCTACTCCCGCCATCGCCGCTACTGCATGGGCCGTCGCCCTATTATCGCCTGTCAGCATAATAACATGTTTAATGCCCGTTTGCTTCAACTCGCTGACTACTGCTTTACTGGATTTCCGCACTTCATCCGCCACAGCTATAGCACCCAAAAACAGGTTTCCCGTCCCCATAATCATGACCGTCTTGCCTTCTCCCTGCAACCGGTCCACAACCGGCATAACCGGTTCCAACGAAACACCCATTTCACTGAATAAGCGTATATTCCCGAGGTAAACCATCTCTTGATCAATTTTTCCCTGAATGCCTCTACCGGGAAGCGCCGTAAACTCTTCCACCTGGTTCGCCTGATAGCCGTGCTGTCGCGCTGTTTTCAGGATTGCCTTTGCCAACGGATGTTCGGAGCGGGCTTCCAAATTTGCCCCTAGCTCTAATAGCCGGCCCGCGTCCATCGGACCGACCGGCACAATATCTGTAACCACCAATTCCCCCTGGGTTAATGTTCCGGTTTTATCAAATGCGATCGCGTTCAAAGACCCGATTTCTTCCATGAAAATACCGCCTTTGATCAACACGCCGTTTTGAGCGGCATTGCTAATCGCACTGACAATAGCTACCGGAGTTGACACCACCAAAGCACAAGGGCAGGCGACGACCAACAAGGTCAGGCTGCGGTATATCCACGGCGTCCATTCATAGCCAAAAAAAACTGGCGGGATGAATAAAATACCTATCGCCAACGCCATAACGAGCGGCGTATACACGGCAGCAAATTTTTCCACAAACGCTTGGGAAGGAGCGCGTTTCGTCTGCGCTTCTTCTACCATATGAATAATTTTGGCAATCGTCGTATCCTGTACTAATTTCGTTACTTGTATTTCCAGCGTTCCATATGTATTCAACGTCCCGGCAAAAACCTCTTCACCGGGGCCCTTTTCTATAGGAACAGACTCACCGGTAATTGCCGACTGGTTAATAGCGCTAGCCCCTTTTACGATTTCACCGTCTAAGGCAATTTTTTCACCCGGCCGGATCACAAGGATATCATCCACATTCACCTGATCGACCGGAACCTCAATTTCGATTCCTGCTTGCAGCAAACGGGCTGTTTTCGGAGTAATGTCCATCAATTGCCGTATCGAACGCCGGGCTGTTTCCATCGTCCACAATTCCAGAAGTTCGGAAATGGAATATAAAAATGCCACCGTCGCGCCTTCCTCATACTGCCCGATCGCCAATGCGCCAATAACAGCTACGCTCATCAGCACGCTCATCGAGAAGTTCAAACGCGGCAGCGCACGAGCCGCCTTCCGAAAATTACTCCAACCGCCTACCATCATCGCAAGAATGTAAAATGGCAAAAACGGCACCCCAAAAGCACCGCTTTTTTCCAATCCGTACGCCACTACCAGGCTCAGGCCGGATAGAACGGCACGGCGTAATTCCCAACTGTTTCTTTTCATTCCCCGGGGCTGCAATGGCTGGCGCTGTAAAATAAGGTGGATGGTATAGCCCTCTTGCAGTCCTAATGACTGTATGGCAGGCAAATCCGCTATTCCTTCTACGATTAGCTTGCCGGTCATCGTATTTAATGTTGCTTTGTTGACTCCCGGCAAACTCCTGACGGCTTTTTCAAAACCTTGGGCGCAATCCAAACAAGTAATCCCATCGACCTGAAAAACAATTTTCTTTTTATCTTTTACCATTGAGTTCCACCTCCAGGTGAAATTCAAACTATAATCCATCAAGCATCGCAAGGGTTGTTATTGCTAATCCGCAGGGTCAAGAGGATGCAAAATTTCGACTTGATGATTATTGATCATTTCTTGCAACCGTACAATTGGCATTTGTTGATACCGGTTCATCTCATCAAAATATTTAACCACATTGTTGTTAATTGCCGATATGACCCAGGTTTGCTGCCTGCCGCCGGCCAAGATCAGCAATTTATCCCCGCCTTGAATGTCCATAGTGAGCCACCTCACCTTAACGTTTCTTTATAATTTCATTATATCATATAAATGCAGACTTACTTCAGATGGAGTTTTAACTCCACCTGAAGTTTAACCGAATTTATTTCGCAAAAAAAGAAACACAGGGCCGTTAACCTTGTGTTTCTTGTTCAGAATTGATTTTTTGCAGACAAGTCGTTAATTCAGCTCAAATATCACTGGCACCGTTACCCAGGCAACGATGGGAGATCCTTCGTGGCAAGCAGGCTTAAACCGCCAGCGGCAAACACCATCAAGCGCAGCCTGATCCAGAGAACCGTAACCGGAACTGTTCGCCAACCGAATATCTTGCACTGCCCCGCTTTCGTTAATAAGAACCTTGACGCGAACCGTGCCTTCCCAGCCATTTGTCCGTGCATCCTGAGGATATTGCGGCGTAGGCCCGTAAATCACGTACGGACGGTCACTCCCCCCCTTGCTGCCATGACCGCTGACGCCCGCCGGTTTGACACCGGTAAGGCTTCCGGCAGAAACCGTACCTACCGTAGAGGTAGCCGTGGCAGAAGCAGTGCCAGTAACACCCGACTCCGTCACCTGCACTTGCGGCCCATCCTCAGCAGCGCTTGCCAGTATAGGAATGGGTTGTTTGGTTTGCGAAACTGCGGCAACAATTTGCTGTTGAGCAACCGGTTCCGGTTCTTTTGCTTCTGCCTTCATATCCATCGCCTGTCCAGTAGTCGGGGCCTTGCCCAAGTCAACTTCAATATAGCTTTTTTCAACGTTTTTCGTTTCTACCGCCGTCAAACGAAAACCGTAAGCTACTGCAGCCAATACAAAGACATGAAAAATGACAGACAAACAAAACGCCCTCGTCCAAATTTTCTTATTCATACGCTCAAAATCCCTTCCTTTTGCTGACGATCATCGCATTTCCGTAAGGGCACCTTCCTAGCCGCGGCCCTGCATTACGCTTGTTTATGAAGGATAACCCAAAACCCAGCTTGCAACGATATCTTAAAATCCGGAATATTTGCCGCCATTAAGGCATCAACAATTCTTTCGCCTGAATTTTCACCGGTCAGTCTTTTGGGATGGGTCCACGAATCATCTTTTTCTTTTCTTTTTTTCTCGATTTCATCGCGCAATTCTTCCGTGCCAAAACCACCGCCCACATAGGCAAATCCGCCTGGCGCAAGAATCCGGTATATTTCTGAAAAGGCCTTTGGTTTATCATCCCAGAAAATAAAGGAGCCGCGGCTGATGACCAAGTCGACAGACATATCATTTAATGGAATGTTATGGACATCACCCAACAGAGTCTCCATCCTGTCTTCCAAGCCTTCCTGGATAATCTTTTCGCCGGCAAGCTGCAATGCATTTTCGGAAATATCAAACAAGCACACATCAAGATCCGTAATTTTTGCCATCGCAAGGCCCAAATATCCCGGACCCGTTCCGACATCCAAACAACGCCCAGTCGTAATCCCCGTTTTTTGGACAATTTGTTCCGCAATTACAGGATAAATGGGCGCAAATAATTTGCCTGCTGATTGGTCATAATCTTTTGCATTGAAATTTTTCATGAACAGAAACTCCTCCTGTTAAAAATAGCGCCAAACAATATTCCATGGAAATAATACAATCTTATCAATACATTCAATGAATGGCGTTCAAGCAATGGCTGGGACCAAAGCCCCAACCATTGCTTTCTTTTACCATTCATTGCGTAATAACAATACATTTATCCACACTCAATATTAGAACTGCCGACTCCATTCCACCCCGTATACAGCGCCAACGTCATAATAATAACCGCTGTTATATGTGCTTGCATAACGCTGATCGGTGATATTACGCCCGTAAATCGTTACGGTGGTATCCGGATTGACCTTTTTGCTGAAATTCAGGTCGATCCTGGTGTAGTCTCCTAAAGGTACACCGCCGGTAAGAGCGCTTTTATAGCCATCTACCGACCGCAATGTCAAATTGGTATCAAATGCCTTGGCATGATGGTTCAGCCGCAGCGAATAAATGTTATGGGGAATTGTGGCATTATCCGCAGCCCGGTCTGAACCGATATACGAATAACTTAGATAGTAACTTAAGGCATCCGTAAGTTTTCCGTTTAGACTCAATTCCATGCCTTGTTGCGTAACATCGGCATCGGTATAAACGGTAACAACATTTTGACCACTGCCTGTCGTACCGGCAGAAATTTTATAGCCGCTAATATCATTTTGGAACAGCGTCAAACCGGCATGAATTTTTTTGCTGTAATCGGCATTAAGGCCAAATTCATACTTCCAACGCACTTCCGGATTAAGATTTTCATTATTTAATGTAGTCATAAATGCATCCGTAGGCTGCTTGGAGTAAGAAACCCGGGTAGATAATTTATACACCGGATCCATCTGATAAGCCGCACCAACGGCATAACTGGTCGCATTATTCATCCACATATCGCTAATAACCTGTGTGCTCGTATCGGTCGGTTTGTATTTGTCGATGCCTTTTGTAATATGCTTTCTATCAATACGCGCACTGGTATCGAAGGTCAATTTATCAGAAGCTTTTTGTTCATCAGAAATATAGTAGCCGTATAATTCTTCTTCCCGCTCTTTTCCCGTCCAGGACAATTCTCCGGTCGGCGTGTGCCACAAGATGGTTTGGTTGCCAAATTTCAAGATATTCTTGCCGTTGCCGGAAACAATCGTATGCGACAAGTTGAATTCACGCAAATAGTCTTCCTCAAAAAAGATATTATCCGTGGTACTGGTTGTGGTATTGGAGTGGTTGTCATCCCAAGTCTTGCTGAAACCATAGCTGAAGGATGTAGTATGGTTTTTATCCCAAAGCCGGTTAACATCATAAGAAAGCATCAATGATTTCAAAGGATCATAGCCCCACAACATGTTGTTGGCCCAGGCGCCGGTTGGGCTTATGCCGCGCTGAAAATTCCGGGTGCTTGTATCTAAGTATAGGGAAAGGTTCGTCGTCAATTGATTATCTGCGTAACCACCCTTTAAATACAAAGAACTGGAACTGGCATCATTGAACCAATCTTCTTTGCCGGCAGTATGATAGCGATCGCAATCCACTACCATATAAGAATTGCCCATCTTTTCGCCATGGTACATGTTGAAATCATAAGTCTGAAAAGTACCATAACTTGCTTTCACTTCATTTTCCATTTTAGTCGGTTTTCTCGTTTTGATCACGATAAAACCGCCGTTAGGCGAGCCTTGGGTAGTGGTGAAAGCGGAAACCGGCCCCAATGTTAGTATGCTCGAATCCCGGACAATCTCAATTGAATCTACAAGTGCAAGCGGAAAATTAGCCAGAGCCCGGCCGGATTGGGTTTGCGGAATATATACGCCATCAACAATCAGGCCCAAGGTGCCGTTGCCGCGAATTTGGAAAAAATTCAGGTTTCTTCGTCCTTGGAACGTAGTGGTAACGCCAAGACCTGACTCAATGGCATCAATAATGTCCTTAGGATGCATTCTTTCAAGGTCTTTACGGGTAATGACCTGCGTGCCTGCTTCCCCGCTCGCCGGAACTGCCAAACGGCTGTAAGCCGGTTCTTTTGCAGGCTGGTCCTCATCAACATTGGCTTTGTCTTTTTGTGCCGATACTAATACCGGATTCAGTTCCGTAGCATCTTTACTGCTGCTTTCTTCCGCCCAGGCCGGCATAGTGGCGCTCATCAACATGAGCACAGCCAGAGCCGGAAGCAACTTCTTCTTTTTCAACAAATATCATCTCCAATTTATTTATGATAGCCAACCTCTTTTCTTTTTGTATTCGAAAACCACCCCTTTCAAAAAAACCTGCTGAAATTCCGCCGCTGCGTCATCAATTCACACTTTTGCGTACGGAATATTTCAATACATCTTCCACTTCCTGATCCGTCAGTTCATAATGATAATAAAGTTGATAAAACCGCTTCGTTTCACTTTTTATATCGATCGGTACGTAATCAGGATATAAAAGGTTAGCCAGCCATTTAATTCCAATTATCCGGTTAATGGAGGGCGGCCGGTCAAACCAGTTGAACGGCTGTCCTGGCACATCATACACACGGCCTTCCCGCACGGCCTTGATGTTATCCCATTTCGAATCTTTACGGACAAAATCAAAGAAACTTTTCGTTTCTGGAGTTTTCGGATAATAAGCAATGATGATATCCGGATCCCAAAGCATCACCTTTTCAACGGAAACGGCTGACATGCCGGAACCAGGGTTCATTTGGACTTGCGCAACATTCACACCTCTGACAAGGTCAAGTACTTCGGTATGCCGCGATCCGGCCGGATCCGTCGCAAGCCCCGCCGGCCCTTCCGCGTAATAGACCCGCACGCGTTTGTCTTCCGGAATTTTATCCACCATTGCTTTGGTTTCCAAGATCGTATTCCGGCAGTAATCCGCCAATACCTTAGCCCGTTCCTCTTCTTTCAACAGCTTCCCCATAAATTCATACGCTTTATCTACTTGGGTGAGGTTAGTATTGACAACAACCACCGGGATGCCTGACTGAGTTTGCAGTCTGTCCGCAGTAGAAATTTCCGTAGTATTTTCCATATCCGCCATTGTCACCGAGATGATTACATCCGGCGCGGCTTTGAGAATCTTTTCCATATTGGCAGTAGCGCCTTCAGAGCCAAAGGTGCCACCCATTACCGGCAAATTCCGGTACGATTCCGCGATATACTTCGTGTCTCCCGTGACGGCAGTGTTTAAGCCGGCAAGCTTTTCCGGATTAAACGAATAAACCATGACCGTTCCAATCGGAGTTGTCGAATATACTTTGTTGATACTTTTCGGCACAGTCACTTTTCTGCCAAGCATATCGGTTATTTCGATAGTCGAAGCATTGTTTTTTTGTGAATTTCCTTCTTGGCCGCATGCCGTCAACATTAACGCAATAAACACTACGAATAAACTAACTAGTAATTTTCTCTGCACGAATATTCCACCGTCCCTTAGTATTTCAGTCAACCGCAGTTTGCGGCAACCGGAACGCAAACCTTCAAACTATTGTCACGTTTGCCAACATCAACGATTTGAACATCGACGCCATAAACTGCTTTTAAATAGCTTTCCGTAATCACTTCATCCGCCGTTCCAACCGTAAACATCTTGTCTCTCCCCAGCACCGCCACCTTTGAAGCGCAATAAAAAGCATGGTTTGGAAAATGCGTCGTCATGATCACGCCCAGGTTCGCCTGTTGAACCAGCTTGTTGATCTGGTTCAATACCCTGATCTGGTTGCCGAAATCAAGATTGGCCGTAGGTTCATCCATGATCAGAAAAGCCGGCTGCTGCGCCAACGCTCTGGCAATCAGTACGAGCTGCCGCTCGCCACCGCTGATTTGCGTGTAAATCCGATCCTTCAAATGCGTTATGCCGAGAGTACATAGTGCTTCTTCCGCTATCTCTTTATCTTTTTGGGAAGGAGAAGAGAAAAACGACAAATGTGCCGTCCGGCCCATGGTTACTACATCAAGGACTTTAAACGGAAAAGGAGGGTTATGCGCCTGCGGAACATAGCCCACTTTTGCCGCCAATTTGCGGCGTGACCAACGATGGATGTCTTCTCCGTCCAAAAGAATCTGGCCCGACTGAAGTGCAAGAAAACCTAATATGGTCTTAAAAAAAGTAGTCTTGCCAATTCCATTCGGCCCCAAAATACAAAGAGACTCGCCCTGGTTCAGAGCAAGAGATATTCCACTGATCACCGTCTTGGCGGCATAACCGCAGGATACATTTTTCGCCTCTAGTCTCATCTTCATTCCAATCCTTTCGGCAAATAAATTCCAAAAACAATGGACGCCTAGGCCCAGCCTTTCTTTTTGGTATTCACCAATAAATACAGAAAAAACGGCGCGCCAATCAATGACGTAAGGATCCCCAACGGAATTTCCACTGCATACAATGTCCTGGCCAGATTATCTACGAACAACAAGAAGAGCCCCCCCATCATCATTGCCGCAGGCATTAACACCTTATAATCCGGCCCAACAAGCAATCTTGCCAGATGCGGAACAATTAAGCCCACCAAACCAATCATTCCGCTGATTGCAACAGCAGATGCAGTAATCATGGTCGCAGCAGCGATTACCAATAATCTGACCCGACCGGTATTGACACCTAACGCCTTCGCTTCTTCATCGCCAAACGACATGACATTTAAATTCCAGCGGACCAGCATCAACAATACTAATCCAATGACAATTGGTATACTGGCAATGAGCACATCATTGCTATTTACCGAAGCCAGACTGCCCATCAGCCAGTACGTGATCGTCGGCAATTTCGTATAAGGATCTGCTGCGTATTTAATTAACGAAAGGAATGAGGAAAACAGCATACCTACGATAATCCCCGTAAGGATCATCACCAGCATCGTATCACCGTTCCGGCCAAGCCATACACTGACTAAATAGGTAATTGTCACCGCCAGCATTCCACCGATAAAAGCGCCAATTTGAATCCCCACAATATTATAGGAAAACAAGATGGCCAACGCCGCGCCCAAGCTGGCGCCGGCCGAAACCCCTAAGAGACCGGGCGAAACCATCGGATTTTTAAACATCCCCTGATAGGCCGCACCGGAAGTGGACAAAGCCGCTCCCACCAAAATGGCAGCCGTAATTCGCGGTAGACGGATTTTCATCACAACAATTTCCATGTCCTTTGTCCAGGATTGCGGCAAATTCATGATCTTGCCGACAATAATGGCCAAAACCGTTTCAATGGAAATAGGGTAGCTACCAATAACAAATGAGACAAAAAAACCGGCGGCCAACAGCAAAGGCAGCAACAACAACTTCAGTCCAGACGCATCCGGAAGTGAAACGGCTTTTAACAAACTGTCACCCCCGGTTCTGCCGGTATTACATCAATACACCCGCCGTTACGCAAAATTTCCCGGATTGCCAGCAACTGGCGATCCAACTTCTCCAATAAAACCATGTTTTTCCGTTCTTGATCCGAGGTCACAACCACTTTTTGGATCCCGCCGTTTTTAATGACCAGGCGTTTGTCGCCCATTAACGCTAAAATAGGATCGTGCGTAGCCATAAGCACGATTTTTTGCCGATCAACCAAAAGCCGTATTGCTTTTTGGCGGTCAATTCCTGCATTTTCAATTTCATCGACCAGAATGATCGGTGACTTGCTCAAATAGGCGGCGTCAGCAATCATCAACGAACGGGACTGTCCGCCACTCAAAGAAGTAACCGGCGTATCCGGCAAAAATTTTTCGCCGGCCAATTCATTGGCTTTTTCAATAATGGTGGAACATATTGATGAAGCGTTCTCAACCATCCGGCTTTCCGCATGCATCTGGACAAATTCTTCTACCGTCAGGTCCATAATGAAATTCATATTCTGTGACAATTGCGCAACCAGCTTATGTTCCACCGAAAACCGGCGCTTGCTGTCCGGAACCTGGTTGTTGACCAATATTTTCCGTTTAGTCGGCGTATCCCGCTGCGCAATCCATTCAATATCCGCTAATAACCGGCTTTTCCCCGAACCGGTAGGCCCTACGATACAAACAATTTCACCGGCATGAATTGTCAGCAAAATATTTTCATTTTGCCCGTCTTTGTCATGTCCGCCAATGATGGTCACAGACTTAACCGGTTCTTCTTCCGCCTGCAATTGCTGCATTTGAGTCATAAAGGTAATAAACTGCTCCTGCAATGCTTGCCGGTCCATGCCGATATCCTGAGAAAGTTCTTCATCGATACCTTGGAAATACTCCCGAACGCGGCTGAAATATTTTATTGGCATCGGTAATGCCTGAAAAAAATCAGTTGTATATGGATATGCGGTAAACAGTTCTTGCATCGTCATAGAAGAAAGCTTTTCCCACACTGAAAACCCAGTCCCTTCTCAATTCAATTCCATTTTTTTCACATTGCCCATTTGAAAATCTTCACCAATACGAACTTGTCCCAGGCAGTAAGAACAGGTTGCTGCCGGCATGGAAAAACGCAATTGGCAGCCAATGAGACTCTCAAACTTCGCCGCTTTCAAAAA
>Ga0316604_10000157_pt1 | contig 105524 bp, 92 predicted proteins | sample OWC_soil_day20_C_FD_207650 | JGI IMG/M metagenome (GOLD analysis project Ga0316604, IMG submission 207650) | Wetland soil microbial communities from Old Woman Creek delta, Ohio, United States - OWC_soil_day20_CT | ecosystem: Environmental > Terrestrial > Soil > Wetlands | place: USA: Ohio... | reverse complement strand
TCGTTCCGGACAGCAGCCGATAAATCGAACCGATCAGCAGGATGCCCATCCCGACGCTGCAGAAAAGGCAGGCCAGATAGACGACACCCAGCGGAATTTCCGAGATCGGCGCGATATTGACCATGTTCATCTTGACGATCTGCCAGCCGCCGATCGAGAGCAGCACGCAGCACGCCAGCGTCGTCACGTCGCTCAAGAGCTTGCAGATTTTCTTGCCGGCCAGCGGCAGCATCTTGGTCAGCGTATGCACGCCGAGGTGGCCGTTGTCGCGCAACATCAGCACCGAGCCGAGGAAGACCATCCAGACGAACAGAAAGCGCGAAACTTCTTCGGAAAAAGTGATCCCCGAATTGAATCCGTAGCGCAAAACCACGTTGCCAAAAACCAAAATCACCATGAAGCCGAGGATGGCTATCAATACCCACTCCAGGCTGCGCACAAGTAATCGTGTAAACATGCTACCCCTCCATTTGAAAAAAATCGTTGGGCCCGGCTTGCTCTACGGAAAGCACGGGCTCGTCTTTATTAGCGCCCCATCCATCCGCCATCGACGACGATGGTACTGCCATTGACGTAGTCTGACGCGTCGGACGCAAGATAGATCGCGGCGCCGACCATGTCCTCGGGCTTGCCCCAGCGCCCGGCCGGTATGCGGTCCATGATCTGCCGGCTGCGCGTTGCATCGGCGATCAGCGCGGTGTTCATCTCGGTGTCCATATAGCCCGGCGCAATGCAGTTGACGTTGATCCCCTGACTCGCCCACTCGTTCGACAGCGATTTGGAGAACTGCGCCACCGCCCCCTTGCTCGCGGCGTACGCCGGAACCGTCAGTCCGCCCTGGAACGACAGCAGCGAGGCGATGTTGATGATCTTACCCTTGCCCTGCGCCAGCATCAGCCGGCCGACTTCCTGGCACATGAAGAACACCGCGTTCAGATTGACGTTGAGAACGAAGTCCCAGTCGCGCTTGGGGAAATCGACCGCCTTGTGCCGACTTTGCACGCCGGCGTTATTGACCAGGATGTCGATGTGACCGAAATCCTTGGCAACCTCGCCGACCAGCGCGGCGATCCCGTCAACGTTGGCCAGGTCGAATTCGTAGAACTTTCCGCGAACACCCTGCGCGCTGATCTGATCGATCACGTCCTGATCGGCCTTGCGGCCAACCACCGCGACGTCGGCACCGGCTTTGGCCAGACCGATCGCCATCGCCTTGCCCAGTCCGCGACTGCCGCCGGTAAATAGCGCGACCTTCCCTTTCAAGCTAAATAGTTCGAGCATCATTCAATCCCTTGTTATGGCTGCATTTTGAACAGCATCTTGATCGTGTTGCCGCCCTTGAGCAGCCCCTGAAACACTTCCGGCGCCTGCTCGGGCAACGATTCGCTGAGCATCAGCTCGAAATCGATGGCGCCGCTTTGCAGCATCTCGGTGGCGATTTCAAAGTCGCGCCGCTCATAGACCCGAATGCCGATCATCGAGAGCTCCTTGAACTCGACCTTGAGCAGGTCGACTTCCGGCGGCTTCTTGTACGAGCCGACGATCACCGCCGTGCCCTGTACCTTGAGCACGTCCATCAGGTGCGTCTGCACGCTCGGATGCGCCGCGCAGTCGAAGGCGAAATCGGCGTTGATGCCATTGGTGTATTCTTTGACCTTGTCGCTGATCGATTCATTGGCCGCGTCGATCGTCGTGCAGCCGAGCTTCTTGGCCACCCCCAGACGGTACGGGTTGGCTTCGACGACGATCACCTGCGCACCGAAGTACTTCAGGCACGAGGCGACGCACAGGCCGATCGGCCCGGCGCCGAAAACCACCGCGCGATCGCCCGGCCGATAGCCCGAGCGCCGCACCGCATGAACGCCGACCGCCAGCGGTTCGAGAAAGGCGCCGAGCTTGAGCGAGAGCGTCTTGGGCAGCGCCATCACCTTGTCGGCCGGCACCTTGACGTATTCGGCCATGGCCCCGTCGCAGTCGATGCCGATCAGCTTGAGCGTGTTGCAGACGTGCGCGTAGCCATTCAAACAAGGTTCGCAGTGACCGCACGAGAGCAGCGGATAAACGGTGACCGGCGTTCCCTTCGGCAAGGTCGGGTGGCCGGCGACGATCGTCCCCGAAAACTCGTGGCCCATCACCAGCGGCGCCTTGGCGCGCGGATGAACACCCTGGTAAATGTTCATGTCGGAACCGCAAACGCCGACATACGCGACCTTGATCAAGACTTCACCGGGCGCGATTTCCGGCAGCGATTTCTCTTCGACGCGAATGTCCTGCGCGCCACTGTAAATAATGCTTTTCATGAGACCTATCCTAGGCTGATACGAATTTGTTGACCTGATAAAGCGGGGCTTCGCCGCGCAGCACCCGCTTGACTTCCTCGGCGGCCTTGCGCTTGAGTTCCTTGTTGGACTCCTCCGAATGCCACGCCATGTGCGGGGTACACAGGAAGTTGTCGTACTTGAACAGCGGATGATCAGGCGTTCCCGGCTCACGGCTCAAGACATCCATCGCCGCGCCGGCCAGCCGCTTCTCGGCCAACATCTTTTCGAGCGCCACTTCGTCGACGATCGAGCCGCGCGCGGTGTTGATCAGGTACGCCGACGGCTTCATCAAGCCCAGCATTTTCGCGTCGAGCAGATTGCGCGTCGAATCGGAAAGCGGACAATGCACCGACACCACGTCGGACTCTCGCAGCAGTTCCTCGAGGCTGACCAGCGTGACGTAATCGGGAACCCGGTTCGGCTTCACCAGGGGATCGTGGGCGATGACCTTCATTCCGATGGCGTGGGTCTTGTGCGCCATGGCGCTGCCGATGCGACCGAGTCCGATGATGCCGATGGTTTGCACCTGATGGCGATGAATCGGGTGCATTAGACGAAAATCCCATTGACCGGCCTTGACCAGCGAATTGGCCATCGCCACCTTGCGCGTCAGGCACAACATCATCGCCAGCGCGTGGTCGGAGACTTCGTGAGTGCCATAGTCGGGCACATTGCTGACGATGATGCCAAGCTCAGCGGCTGCCTTCAGATCGATGCTATCTACGCCAACGCCGTAACGCGCGATGATCTTGCAGTTCTTGAGCGTCTGCATCACGCGCCGCGTCATCGGCGCGTACATAATGATGATTCCTTCGCCGTCAGCGCACTGGGCGATCAGTTCGTCTTCGCTCCGACACTTGAGCCAAGGCAGTTCCGAGCAGACATCCGCCAGCACGGCCTTCTCAATGTCGATCGACTGATGGTCACAATCCGCGACGATCACTACGTGTTTACTAGCCAAGTCAGCCTCCGTAATAATGGAACAACGTTCCGACATGCTACCACTTTTAAAAATATTCGGCACATCGTTCTTGTTGTCGAGAATTATCCACCAGTCAATGGCCAATCAGTCAAAGCTCAGAATCACCTTCATCTGCGACGAACGATCGCGGACGACAGAGAAGGCTTCGGCAATTCGTTCCATCGGGATCGTCGACGAAATCACCGGACGCACGTCGATTCGCTGCTCGCGGATCAGGCGCGCCGCCACGGCGTACTCCTGGTGGAAGCGGTGCGTGCCGACCAGCTTGATTTCCTTGCCGACCAGCGCGTTGATCGGGATTTCGGTCGGACCGGAGACGCCGACCTGGACGATGGTGCCGCGCGGAGCGATAACCGGGAAGGCTTGCCTGAGCACAGCACCGACGCCGGTACATTCGAAGACGACATCGAAATAGCCCTTGTCGGCCGAATAGTCGGCGAGCAGACGATCGGGCTCCTGGCGGGCATTGATCACGCAGGTCGCGCCCATCGCAGTAGCGGCCTTGAGCGGCGCTTCGGAAAGATCGACAGCGACGATTTCCTGCGCACCGGCCAAACGCACGGCACCGATCAGCAAGGCTCCGATCGGACCGGCTCCGGTCACCAGCACGCGCTTGCCGAGCAGACTGCCGGCCTGATTGACGGCGTGCAAGCCGACCGAGAACGGCTCAGCGCACGCCGCTTCGCCGATCGACACCTGGTCGCCGACCAGTTCGCACTGAAAATCCTCGGCGACCAGCAGATCGCGGAAGCCGCCGTGGGTATGTGGTTTGCGCATGGCGCTGCCAAAATACTGCATCTCAAGGCAATGCTGCTGCAGGCCCTGTTGGCAGAACTTGCACTTGCCGCACGGTCGGCTGGGATTGACGCCAACACGGTCGCCCGGACGAACACGGGTCACCTTGCTGCCGACGGCCTCGACCGTCCCGGCGACTTCGTGGCCCATGACGATCGGCTCGCTGACGCGGATGGTGCCGATGCCGCCTTCCCAGTAATAATGGATGTCCGATCCGCAGATACCACCGGCACCGATGCGCACCAGCACCTGCTGCGGGCCGACATCACCGACCTCAAGGGTTTCGATCCGCACATCTTCCTGTGCGTGCAAGACACATGCCCGAGTTTTCATGATTGATCCTTTAACAGTTCAGTTCGATTCACAGCGACTTGATCTTGGCCCACACTTCATCGCTGACCGGGATGCCCTTGGCCAGATTCTCCTGGCGGTGTCCCAGCGACCGCTCGCCGGGATAGAGCACCGGCTGGTTGGCATCGACACGGTCGGAGCCGTGCAGATTGTCGACCACTTCAGCAATCGCCGAGGCCAGGTAATCTTCGCCGGCAATCCGGGTGGCGTCCATGGCGATGAAGATCTGCGACAGGCCGTATTCGTCGCTACCGAGCTTGCCGACACCGACCGTCGAACGACCGCCGGAAAGCACCGCAGCGATCATATCCATGACGATCGACATCGACGAACCCTTCCAGTAACCGATCGGCAACACGCGCCAGGTCTTGGCGATTTCCTTCGGGTCGCACGACAACTGCCCCTGCTCGTCGTAACCGCCAGGAACCGGCAACATATCGCCGCGCATCGCGGTGTTTTCCATCTGGCCGTAGGAGAACTGCGCCATCGCGATATCGACGACGACATGTCCCTCTTTGCGAGGAACGGCCATCACGAAGGGGTTGTTGCCGATCCGGCGATCGCGCGCGCCCCAGGCCGGCATGTTGGGCTGGGTATTGGTCCAGCAGATGCCGACGCAACCCGCCTCGGCGGCTTGCCAGCCGTAGCTGCCGCCACGCAGCCAGTGGTTGGTGTTGGCCAGCGCGACGCAGCCGATGCCGAATTCCTTGGCGAGCTCGACGGCGCGATCCATCGACAGCTTGGCATTGACGTTGCCCAGACCCAGATTGCCGTCCCAGCGCTCGAAAGCGCCCATGCCTTCAGTCTTGGTCGGCTTGGCCTTGAGGTCGATATAACCCTTGTCGATGTATTCGACGACGCGCGGGAAGCGATTTACGCCGTGCGAATAGACGCCGTCGCAGCTCGTTTCGGTCATCAGTTGCGCCGAGAGGTCGGCGGCAGCTTCGTCACAGCCCTTCTTGATCAGGACGCGCTTGAACTGCGCCTTCAGTTCTTCAAACGGGATACGTGGCATGTCTTGTTCCTTGAATGATAAGTTGGGCGCAGCGCCGGCCAGCATGGGATTTTCCAGCGGCGTCTGCGAATTTGATCGGGACTCAGTAGCCCTTCTGCTGACGGTAATTTTTCAACACCTCGTCGGCGACCCAGGTCGAACGCACGGCGCTCTCGACATTGCCCGGACAAGGTGCAATCCCGTTGAGGTCGTCGACGATGCTCTGAATGAAAGGCTGCTGTACGTGCGGCGGATTGGCAATATCGGCTTCCTCGACGCCGGCCGCGTTGATCAGGCGCAGCGGCGCGTCGGTAAAGAACTCGAATTCGATACGCCCTTGCGAACCGATGATTTCAACATAGTCCTCGCCTTCGCCGCAGACATAACACCACGAACCCGAACCCTGGACGCCGCTGGCGTGCCGCCAGGTCGCCGTGACCGTGTCCTCGACGTCGTAGAGTCCGGCGCGGTTGCTGGCGATGCCATGCACTTCCTCGATCGCGCCGAACCAGAAATCGAGCATGTCGAGCGTGTGAATTCCCATGTCGAGGAACTTGCCGCCACCCGACACTTCAGGCTTGAGGCGCCACGGCAGCGTCTCGCGCGACAGGTCCTCGGTCGCCGGCATCTGGTGCTGAACCGCGCGCACGCAGCGCACCTCGCCGATCGCGCCGCTCTCGAGCCATTCCTTGACCTTGAGGAAGCGCGGCATGGCGCGGCGGTAGAAGGCGACGAACAGGCGAACGCCCTGCTGCTCGCAGGCATCGACGATTTCGCGGCATTCCTCGAAGCGCATCGCCATCGGCTTTTCGACATAGACGTGCTTGCCGGCGTTGGCGACCAGCAAGGAGAGCGGCTTGTGCGACGACGGCGGCGTCGCGATATAGACGGCGTCTACGTCCTGATCGGCGAGCAGTTGCTCGCTCGTATCGTAAGGCTTGGCGACACCGTGGCGCTGCGCGAAAGAGCGAGTCATTTCGCGATCGGCGCTGGTCACGGCGACGAGCGACGAGTCGTTCGCCTTGTAGAACCCGGGACCGCTCTTGACTTCGGCGACGGCGCCGCAGCCGATCATTCCCCAGCGAATGGTCTTGTTCATCGTTACTGGCCAGCAGAGAGCAGCGAAGCGCGCACCTTGATCACCACCTTGCGTACCGACGCTGGCTGGTCAAGAAGGCATCCCGGACGATGAACGTCGCTCGGGAAGAACACCGCGAAGCTGCCCGGCGTCATGGTCAGCGTCGATTCGTTTTCCATCCCGGTATAAAAAAGCAGGTCGCGCGCTTCGACGAGATCTTCGAGCACCGTATTGTTGCCGGTTTCCGAGGCAAAGCCCATGCGCTCCTTGCCGTTGCACGAATACTGCACGTCGATGTAGGTGCGATGCACCTCGGCGCGAGTTTCGGCGATCGGCTTGGTCGTCGCGTCGAACACCTGAACGTAGATGTCCTTGCCCTGCAGATCGTAGTTGCCGACCGGCAGCGCCGCAAAATCGGTGTCCTTGAGGTGCTGAACGGCGGTTTTGAGCGGCTTGGGCAACCAGGCGAAGGTCGACTCGAGATCTTTCACGTTACCGAATATCATTCTGTTCTCCTGAAATTGGACGATGGCTAGGCTTTGGCTGCCGGCGCGAACTTGTCGATCGCTTCCCACAGGCCGTTGATATAGACGGCGCCGAGCGCGCGGTCGTAGAGGCCATAGCCCGGCTTGCCGGTCTCGCCCCAGATCATGCGGCCGTGGTCGGGACGGATATAGCCGTCAAAACCGACGTCGTGGTAAGCCTTCATGATCGCCGCGAGATCGAGCGAGCCTTCGCACGAGCGGTGTCCCGACTCGTAGAAGGTGCCGTCGGGTTCGACCTTGACGTTGCGCACGTGACCGAAGTGGATGCGGCCGCGGCCGCCGAACTCGCGGACCAGCGCTTCGATGTTGTTGCACAGGTCGGCGCCCAGCGACCCCGAGCACAGCGTCAGCCCGTTGGCCGGCGAGTCAACTATGGCCAGCAGGCGCGCCAGATCGTCGCGGTTCTTGACGATGCGCGGCAGGCCGAAGATCGGGCGCGGCGGATCGTCCGGGTGCATCGCCATCTTGACCTTGGCTTCGATCGCCACCGGGATGATCGCCTTGAGGAAATACTCGAGGTGGCTCCACAGCGTCTCTTCGCTGACGTCCTTGTATTCGGCAAGCAGGCTCTTGAGCTGGCTTGGCGAGTAGCTCGCGTCCCAACCCGGCAGAGAAATCCCCTGCTCAAGGTCGATCTTGGCCACGGCTTCGGCGTCGAACGACAGCGTCGTCGATCCGTCGGCCAGCTCCATCGCCGTATCGGTACGCGTCCAGTCGAAGACCGGCATGAAGTTGTAGCAGATCACCTTGACGCCGACCGCGGCGCAGTTGCGGATATTCTGCTGGTAGTTGGCGATCAGCCGGTCGCGACTCGGCTTGCCGAGCTTGATGTCTTCGTGCACCGGGACGCTTTCGACGACTTCGAATTCGAGTCCGGCGGCGTTGATCGTGTCGCGCAGCGCCTGCAGCTTCTCGATCGGCCACACTTCGCCGACCGGGACGTCGTAGATCGCCGAGACGATTCCCGACATTCCCGGAATCTGGCGGATGTATTTGAGGCTCACCGGATCGGATTCGCCGTACCAGCGGAAGGTCATTTTCATTGCTTGTGTTTCCTGTGGGGTTGTATCGAAGTCAAAACAGCGTCAGAAGCGGATCTGCGTCGCCGTCGCGACTTCGGGGTTCTTGGCGAGCTCGACGAATTTCTCGGTGAGCAGCGCGCGGAAAGCAGCATTGGCCGGCAGGTCGGCGCCGAAGATCTTGTCGAGCGCCAGCAGGTGGCCGACGATGCTCGACGCCACCAGACTCTGCCGCGCCGCGGCCAGGATCTCGGCGGCCAGCGGGTCGTTGAGCACACCGTCAGGCGTGTTGGCGATCTTGACCGCGTAGTGCATCCAGGCGGCGATCGCGGTGGCGATCATCGGCGAAACGAGGCCCTTGGCCAGGCGATCGCGCAGCGGCGCGAGCAAGCGTTGCGGCAGCTTCTGCGAACCGTCTGAGGCGATCTGCGCGGTGCGGTGCTTGAGCGCCGGGTTGCGGTAGCGCTGCTTGAGGCTTTCGACGTAGTCGGCGGTATCGACGCCCTTGGGCGCGTGCAACACTTCGCGGATCTCGATCCACAGCGGGTCGAGGATGTCGGTGATCAGCGGCAGCCCCATGGCGTCAGCGACCGTTTCGCGGCCGGTCAGCTGGCCCAGGTAGGCGAGCGTCGAGTGCGAGCCGTTGAGGCAGCGCAGTTTCATGTTCTCCCAGCACTCGATTTCGTCCGAGAAGACCGCGCCACCGATCGTCCAGTCGGGACGACCCATGGTGAATTGGTCTTCGATCACCCACTGCACGAACTGCTCGGTGACCACCGGCCAGGCGTCGTCCATGCCGATCACTGCGGTGACGTGCGCACGATCGGCGTCGGTCGTCGCCGGCGTGATGCGGTCGACCATCGTGCATGGGAAGGTGACGTTGGCTTCGATCCAGCTCGCCAGCGCACCGTCGACTTCGCGCGCAAAAGCCAGTACCGCGGCCTTGGCGAGCTTGCCGTTGTTCGGCAGGTTGTCGCACGAGAGCACCGTAAACGGTGGGATTCCGGCCGCCTTGCGGTTCTTGAGCGCCTGGACGATGAGGCCAAGGATGGTCTTGGGCGTCGCCGGCGCAGCGAGGTCGGCGGCGATCGCCGGCGCCTGCAGTTGCAGCTTGCCCGTGGCCGGGTCGAGGTAGTAGCCCTTCTCGGTGACGGTGATGCTGACGATGCGCGTGCTGACGTCGCTCATCTTGGCGAGCAGCTTGTCAGCGTCCTCGGCGCCGCCGAAGACGTCGACGATCGATCCGATGACCTTGACCTGCTCGGAGTCGGCGCCCATTTCGGCGAGCGCATAAAGGAAATCCTGCGGCGAGAGCGCGTTCTTCATGTCGGCCGAGATCACCCCGGCACCGACGATTCCCCACGAAAGATCGCCTGAAGCCAGCACGGCGTCGGTGAACATCGCCTGGTGCGCACGGTGAAACGCGCCGATTCCCAGATGAACGATCGACCCGACCACCTTGCTGCGGTCGTAGGCCGGCTTGGCAACCGACGCAGGCAACTGGGAAAGACTCTTTTCGCAAAGACGCATGTTCAGTATCTCCTTGTATTTTTATCGAAAATTCAGACAGAAAAATACGCACTAGCGACCTGCTACCAGCGTATTTCCTAGTCACGGCCAAACTTGAATACTTGTATACTAGCATCCAAAAAAAACAATTCAACAACTTTCTTTAGGTTAGAATAATTCGATGGAAATAGAAAACTCTGACGACTTCGCAACAGCGACTTTTCGCCCCAAGGAATCAGTTTCAATGGGCGCGCAGTTGCACCGCATCCTGCGCACGGCGATCATCCGCGGTGAACTCGTTCCGGGTCAGGCGATTTCCGAAATCGAAATGAGCAAGCGCTTTTCGATCAGCCGGCAACCGGTGCGCGAAGCGTTCATCAAGCTCGGCGAAGAGCGGCTGATTGAAGTCATGCCGCAGCGCGGCACTTACGTGCGCAAGATTTCGGTCAAGGAAGTGCTCGACGCGCGCCATTTGCGCGAGATCATCGAGCTTTCGATCGTGCGCGAGGTCACCGAGAAGCACGATGCGTCGTTGATCAAGACGCTACGCCAGCTCATCGCGCAGCAACAGAAGGTCAAACCCGGCGACAGCCGCAGCTTCCTGGCGCTTGACGAGGAATTGCATCGTACGCTGGCGCTGCACGCCGGCCGCGAGCTGGCTTGGCGGGTCACCGAGAGCATCAAGGCGCAGATGGACCGCGTGCGTTTTCTGACCTTCGATTTCGCGACGCCCATGCCGCAACTCGTTGGCGAACACGCAAAGATCGTCGACGCCATCGAGTCAGGCGACGCCGAACTCGCTGCGCAGAGGATGCAAAGCCATCTGCGCGCGATACTCACTTCACTGCCGCTGATCGCCGAGCGCTACCCCGAGCATTTCGTCGACGAGTGAGGCACCGCCGGCGGGCCGGTCCCGGCCCGCTTGGCGTCAAATCAGCTTCAGTGATTGAGATCTTCGCGGCCTTGATCGACGACCAGCGCTGGATTGACGATACTCGCCAGCTCAAGGTACATGTTCTTGAGCGTATAGAGCACCATGATTCCACCGGTAATCGGCATGCAGGCATAGAGCCATTTCTTCGACATGGCGAAGGCGGTCGTCTGCTCTTCGGTCTGCAACATCAGTTGAAGCGCATACCAGAAGAAAATCGCGATGAAGACCAGCGACATCACTTCGACCAGCAAACGATAGGCAAAGCGCGCGCGAACGCTCTTGAGGTACTTGGAAATCCAGTCGCCGACCGAAAAATGGCTGTGCGTCACCCACACTGCAGCGGCGCCGTAGAAGACCAGCGCGCCGTAGAGCAGCTCAAGGATTTCGTCGAACCAGTGCATCGACATGAACGGAAAGAAACGCACGACGATGTTGAGCGTCAGGATGAAGGTAATCGCCGCAAACAGCACGATACAGATCCATTCGAGGACCAGCGTCAGTCCTTTGTCGATGCGATTAAAGGTCTGCTTCATGATTTGACTCCTTGGATAGACAGTGGCAGTGAGTTCAATTCGCCACCCCCATCACGTAGTTGGGCAGCCACAGCGCGATTTCCGGGACGAAGGCACAAAGGATGGTGACGGCAAGGATCGCGACCAGATAGGGAACACACTCGTAAGCGAGGTTCCACAGCCCGACCTTGGCAAAGCTCTCGACCGCAAAGAGACACATGCCGACCGGCGGCGTCAGGTTGCCGATCATGATCAACAGCGTCATCACGACGCCGAAATTGACCATATCGACGCCGAACAGCGGGCAAATTTTCATGAAAATCGGCAGCGTGATCAGGAAGATCGCGTTGCCGTCGAGGAAGCAGCCGAGCACCAGAATGATCGCCATGACGATCCACATGAAGGCCGTCGCCGAAGCGCCCATCGCGGTGAGCTGCATGATCAACGCGTCGGGAATGCGCTCGAAGATGGTGAACCAGCCGAAGAAGTTGGCGGTCGCGATGATGAACATCAGGCCGCAGGTCTGCTTGAGCGAAGCGAACAGGATCGGCGGCAGATCCTTGAATTTGAGATCCCGGTAACAGAAACCGAGCGCCGCGGCATAGAGCGTCGCGATCACCGACGCTTCGGTGGCGGTAAAGAAGCCAGTGGTGATACCGCCGATGATGATTACCGGCGCCATCAAGGGAAAAAAGGCCGCCTGGGTACTGTCGATGATTTCGCGCAGATTGGCGCGCGGATCTTTGGGCAGACCGCGCCGGCCCGCCATCAACCAGATCGCGATCATCATCGCCAAGCCCATCACGATGCCGGGAACAGCGCCGGCGAGAAACAGCCGGCTGACCGACACGGAAGTAATTGCGCCGTAAAGCACGAAGGGAATCGACGGCGGAATCACTGGACCGATGGTCGATGCAGCGGCGACGATGGACGCCGAAATCGTCGGCTTGTAACCGGCATCGACCATCGCGCGGTGCTGAACCTGGCCGAGGCCGGCGGCGTCGGCAACCGCCGATCCCGACATGCCGGAGAAAATCATTGAAGACACGACGCTGACCTGGCCGAGGCCGCCCGGCACGTGACCGACCAGCGCGCGCGCGAAACGGAACAGGCGCCCCGTGGTGCCACCGGTATTCATTAGATTGCCGGCGAGGATGAAGAAGGGAATGGCCAGCAGCGTAAACCCGGTCGTTCCCGAATACATGCGCTGCGGCAGCATGGCCAGGAAAGCGCTCTGCCCCTGAAAAACAAAGAAAGCGACGGCGGTCAGGCCGATGGCGACGGCGATCGGCACGTCGATCAGCAGCAACAACAGCAGCGTGGCGAAAATAGCAAGCGTCAGCATGAATAACCCTTTGCGGCGGTGGAGTCGGTACGAAAAATCGAAGTTCGGCAGATATTAAAAAGGCGGGGCATCGCCTGGACGCCCCGCCGACTTTCCGCAGAAAAATTACTTGCTGTTTTTCTCGACCATGTCCATGAAACGCTTGAAGTTATCGGCGCCGACGCGGGCTTTGACCTTGTCCCAGGCGGGGCCCATCGCTGCTTTCCACGGCGCCAGGTCAGGACGAGCAATCTTGATTCCCTTGGTCGTTTCAAGATCCTTGAGCTGAGTCGCCTCGGCGTCGCGCAAGGCCTTGCGCGCAGACTTCGCGGCGATCGCCGATTCCTCGGCGACGATCTTCTGCTGCGCCGGATTGAGCTTGTCCCAGCTCTTCTTGTTGACCACATGCACCATCGAACTGTAGGTGTAATTGAGGATGGTCATGTACGGCTGCGTTTCGTAGAGCTTGAGGTCGTAGATCGTCCCGACCGGGTTTTCCTGACCGTCGACGACGCCCTGCTTCATCGCCATCACCAGTTCGGAGAAGGCGATGGTCACCGCGTTGCCGCCCGCCGCTTCGACGAAGGCCTGGTAGGCGAAGGCCGGCGGCGTGCGAATCTTCATCCCCTTGAGGTCGGCCGGCGTCATCACCGGTTTCTTGGAGTTGGTCAGCTGACGGAAACCCCACTCCCAGTCGGACAGATGGACCAGGTTCTTCTTCATCAGCTCGGGCTCGGCCCAGGCCTTGAAATCGCCGTCGATGATCTTGTCGGCGGTGGCGTAATCCTTGAAGGCGAAGGGCGTGCTGATGACGTCGTAGAAGGGCAGGTGCTTGGCCAATTGATCCTGCCCCGAAAGGCTCATATCGACTGCGCCGAGCATCACCTGTTCGAGGACTTCGGGGGGCGAACCCAGCGCGTTGTTGCCAAACAGGCCGATCTTGACCTCGCCGTTGGTGCGCTTTTCAACGTTGGCCTTGAACTGCATGGCGGCGATGCCGCACGGGTGCGTATCCGAGGCGAAGTGGCCGAGTTTGAGTTCAACAGCGGCCTGAGCGCCGGTGGCGCCCAAAGCGATAAGAATCGCCAGTGCAAGTTTCTTCATCATCTTTCCCCTTTTTTATTGAATTGATCAGTACCCGGGCAAGAGCATAAGACTTACGCTGAGCGTGTCAAGGCTTTTGGACCATTATTCCATTTTCGCACAACCGAGAGCAAAGAGCGCGCCACAAATGTGCCGCGCCGGCGATAGCGCACCAGCCCAAGGCGCGCTACGCCATGGGCGCCAGAGCGGTTCGCGGATCAGGCCTAAACGCCGCTCAGTCGCGTTCGAACAGGGCGATCGATTCGACGTGCGAGGTCTGCGGGAACATATTGACGACGCCGGCGCCGCGTAGCCGATAACCCTTCTGGGAGACCAGAATCGCCGCGTCGCGCGCGAGCGTCGCCGGATTGCACGACACATAGACAATACGCCGCAGACCGTCAGCTCCGATCGAATTGACCAGCGCGACGGCGCCTTCGCGCGGCGGGTCGATCAGCATGCTGTCGAAATGGCCCAGTGCGGCGAGCGATGCCGGCGTGGTATCAAAGAGATTGGCGACGTGGTAGTCAACGCGCTCGCGCAAGCCGTTGGCTGCGGCATTCTGCGCCGCGCGGCGCAGCAGTTCGGCGCTGCCCTCGACGCCGACGACGAGCGCCCCACGGCGCGCGATCGGCAAGGTAAAGTTGCCCAGCCCGCAGAACATGTCGGCGATGCGCTGCCCCGCTTGCGGGTCGAGCAGCGTCAGCGCGCGACGCACCAGCACGCGGTTGATCGCGAAATTGACCTGGGTAAACTCGGTCGGCGAAAAGAAGTGTTCGACGTCAAAATCGGGCAGGCGGTAGGAAAGCTGCGGCGCGTCCTGCGGATAAAAACGGTAGGCGCTGGCCGGACCTTGCGGCTGCAAATAGAAAACGACGCCATGCTGGTCGGCGAAGGCGCGCAGCAAGGATTCGTCGGCCGCCGTCAGCGGCTTGAGGATGCGCAGGACCAGCGCGGTGATCGATTTGCCTATCGACTCGCCGACCGCGACTTCGATCTGCGGCAGTGCGTTGTTCACCGACAGGGATTGCACCAGTTGGCGCAACGGCATCAGCAGCGCCGAGACATGCGGCGGCAGGATCGCGCACTGACGCATTTCGGCGACGAAGCTGCTCTTGCGTTCGTGAAAGCCGATCAGCACGCCACCTTTTCTTGGCACCAGATGGACCGACCAGCGCGCGCGCTGGCGATACGCCCAGGGCGCGCCGTAAATCGGCGAATAAAGCTCGCCGGGCTGGATCCGCGCCAGATGCCAGAGGTTGGCTTCGAGCACGCGCTGCTTGGCGGCAACCTGTGCGTCGGCATCGAGGTGCTGCATGCTGCAACCGCCGCAGACGCCAAAATGCGGGCAGCTTGGCGTCACCCGCTGCGGCGAAGCTTTGACGATGCGCTCGCTGCGCGCCACTTCGTAGCTCGGCTTCTGGCGGTACGAAACGTAGTCGACGAGTTCGCCAGGCAGCGCGCCTTCGACGAAAATCGTCTTGCCGTCAAGCCGCGTGATGCCGCGCGCGTCGTGATCGAGCGATTCAATGATTCCGGTCGGCATGCCGCGCCCCCTAGCGAAAACGCGCCATTTTAGCGCTGTTCGGCCAAATCGGCCGCACCGAAGCGGCCGACCAGCATTTGCCGCTTGCCAGCGAAACCGGGACGCTTGGCGACCGCGAAGCCGGCAGCGGCGAGCGCCCGGCGAACGCTGCCGGCGACCGACCAGGTGGCCAGCGTCGCGCCGGGCTGCGCCAGACGCGCCAGCGACTGGCACAGTGCCGGCGACCACAGTTCGGGATTCTTGGCCGGCGAAAAGCCGTCGAGATAGAAGGCGTCGGCGCGCGAATCAAGCGTCGGCAGCGTCGTGACCGCGTCGCCCAAATGCAGCGTCAGGCGCACCCGGCCAGCGTCGAACTCGAGCTCATGCGCGCCTTCTTCGAGCGCCGGCCAGTGCCGGCAAAGCTCGTCGGCCAGCAGCGCCAGCTCGGGCCAGGCGGCATGGGTGCGCGCCAGGTCGGCGGCGGCCAGCGGGTGTTTTTCGAGCGAAACGAAATGCAGCACCTGGCAGCGCAGCGGATCGTCGCGCCAGGCCAGCCAGGTCGCCAGAAAGTTGAGCCCAAGGCCGAAACCGGTCTCGACGATGACAAACTGAGCGCGATGCGCCCAACGATCCGGCAGGCAATTGCCCGCCAGAAAGACGTGATTCGCCTGGGCGTGCGCCCCGGCCGCCGAATGATAGACGTCGCCATAGCCTGGCGAGAACGGCGTACCGTCGGCAGCAAGCGTCAGGCGAGCGGGTTCGAGTGGCATCGGTTAGCAGTTCGCGCGGCTAGGCGTTCGGCGGCAGGTTGGTCTGCTCGGCGCGCTGCAGCCAGTCGGCGATGTGCTGGTGCGTCGCCGTGTAGATTCCGCTGGCGACCAGGATGACGATCCCGACCAACGACCAGTGGTCGGGAAAATCGCCGAAGACGACAAAGCCGATGATCAGCACCCAGATCAGCTGCGAGTAGCCAAAAGGCGCCAGACGCGACGCCGGGGCATGATCGTAAGCCTTGATCAGGATCAGATGGCCGATTCCGGCGAGCATGCCGAGGACGACGAAAGCGGCAGCGTCGAGCGCGTTCTGCGGCAAGGCCCACGAGTAGGGCAGCGCCGCCGACAAGATCAACGTGCCGATCAGACCGGAATAGAAGATCGAAACATAGGGACTCTCCAGCCCGGCCAGCCTTCGCGTCAGGATCTGGTAGGCGGCGAAGGCAATGGCGTTGCCCAGCGGCAACAGCACAGCCCAGGAAAACACGTTGCCGCCCGGACGGATGATGAACAACACGCCGACGAAGCCGCAACAGACGGCGACCCAGCGCGCCAACTCGACCTTCTCCTTGAGCAACAGCACCGACATCAGCGTCACCAGCAGCGGCGCGATAAAGGCAATCGCCGTCGATTCGGCGAGCGGCATGTATTTCAAGGCGCTGATGAAAAGGATGGAGGCCAGCGTCAGCGTCAGACCGCGCAGGATCTGGGCGCCGGGCCGCGCCGTTCGCACCAGCGCCAGACCGTAGCGCGGACCGAGAACGACAACCACCAGCAGCAGATGAAACGCATAGCGCGCCCAAACGACCAGCGCCACCGGATAATTACGCGTCAGGTATTTGGAGAGCACATCGACGACCGAAAAAATGGCCACCGCGCTCATTACCATCAGCATGCCGCGCAAGATCTGCGGCTTGGTCGTTGCGACGCTATTCATCGCGCCGCGTGTCCTCGGTTCGGAGCCCTGCGGCAATCGCTTGCTTGTTGGTCTTCGTAATTCGCCTGCCGCGCCGGCAAGTCCGTTCAGTACTGCACTGAGTCATCATTTTCTCCGCGGCCGGCAGTTTAGCGCAAAAGCGGCGCAAGGTCTGACGGCAACGGACTTCAGGGCCAACCGAGGGCCGCTGCAAGACCGTTCAACACCCGATCCGAGCGGCCTTCCTGGAAGTTTCAGCCAGCGCCCAGCGCCAGCGCCACCCGATAGGTGATGAACGATGCGCCGTAGGCCAAGGCAAAGAGATAGCCGGCCATGATCGCCGGCATCGTCCAGCCGCCGGTCTCGCGCTTGACCGTCGCCAGCGTAGACAAGCACTGCGGCGCGAAGACGTACCAGGCGAGCAAGGATAGCGCGGTGGCCAAGCTCCAACTCTGCGCGATCAGCGGCGCCAGCGCCTGCGCCGTATCACCGCCGCTCGCCGCCAGCGCGTAGACGGTGCCCAGCGCGCTGACCGCGACTTCGCGCGCCGCCATTCCAGGAACCAGCGCGATGCTGATCTGCCAGTTGAAGCCGATCGGCGCGAAGACCACCGCCAGCCACTGACCGATCATGCCGGCCAGACTGTACTCGATGGCCGCGCCCGTAGCGCCGTCGGGCGGCGAAGGAAAGCTCGCCAGGAACCACAGCAGGATGGTCAGGATCATGATGATTCCGCCGACCCGGCGCATGAAGATCATCACTTTCTGCCACAGGCCGATCGCGATATTGCGCACCGTCGGCAAGTGATAGCTGGGCAACTCCATCATCAGCGGACGCACCTGGCGCCCGGCCGCGGTGAATTGCTTGAGCCCCCAGGCCACCGCCAGCGCACCGACGATTCCCGCGAGGTAAAGCGCGAGCAGCACCAGCCCCTGCAATTCGAGCGCGCCCCACAACTCGCGCTGCGGGATGAAAGCGCCGATCAGCAGCGCGTAGACCGGCAGCCTGGCCGAACAGGTCATCATCGGCGCCAGCATGATCGTCACCAGCCGGTCGCGCGGGTCGGCGATGGTGCGCGCCGCCATGATTCCGGGAATGGCGCAGGCGAAACTCGAGAGCAACGGAATGAACGAACGGCCTGAGAGGCCGACGCCGCCCATCAGCCGGTCGAGCAGGAAAGCGGCGCGCGGCAGGTAGCCCGACTCCTCGAGCACCAGGATGAAGAAGTAGAGGATCACGATCTGCGGCAGAAAAACCACCACGCCGCCGGCGCCGGCGATGATGCCGTCGACCAGCAGGCTCTTGATCCAGCCATCCGCAAGCAGCGCGCCGACCGCCTCGGAGAGACCGGTCGTCGCGTTCTTGATCAGCTCCATCGGCAGCGCGGCCCACGAAAATACCGCCTGAAACACCAGGAACAGCACCATCGCCAAGAGCAGCGGACCAACCACCGGGTGCAGCACGACGCCGTCGATGCGGTCGCTGGCCGTATGCGGAACCACCGCGTCGAGGCCCAGGCGCTGCAGGATCTGACGCACGACCAGGTGGTCGGATTCATTGCCCGGATCGGCCGCCGCCGCGCCCGGCGCGGTCAACGAACGCCAGATCGCCGGGTCGTCGAAGCGCGCGAGCAAGGACTCGACGCCGGAACTCTGAATGCCGACGGTGCTGACCACCGGCATGCCGAGTTCGGCGGCGAGCGACTGCGCGGCCACCTTGATGCCGCGCTTTTCGGCCAGATCGGCCATGTTGAGCGCGACCACGCAAGGCAGGCCAAGGCGTTTGACGGCCAGCGCCAGACGCAGGTTGCGCCGCAGGTTGGTGGCATCGACGACACAGACGACGAGGTCCGGCCGCTTTTCGCCGACGGCGCGACCGAACAGCACGTCGCAGGTCACGCGCTCGTCGGGCGAGCGCGGATAGAGGCTGTAGGCGCCCGGCAGGTCGAGCACGCGCAGCGTCTTGCCGGCCGGCGTGGTGAGCCGGCCTTCCTTGCGCTCGACGGTGACGCCGGCGTAGTTGGCGACCTTTTGCCGGCTGCCGGTGAGCAGGTTGAAGAGCGCGGTCTTGCCGCAGTTCGGGTTGCCGACCAGCGCCAGCAGCGGCCCGCTCGGGTGCACGTGGATGACGGCCTGATTCATGCCCGGCTCCCTTCAAGAACGACCGCGGCGAGCTCGACCTGCGCCGCCGGCAGCACGCGCACGCAGGCCGCTTCGGCGCGGCGCAGGGCGAAGGTCGATTGGCCGATGCGCACCACCAGCGGATCGCCGCCGGGCAGCGCGCGCGCCATCAGCATCACCTGCTCGCCGACGATAAAGCCGATTTCCTCGAGCCAGCGCGCCCACTCGGGCGCCGCTTGCGGTGCCAGCACCTGGTGCACGGTCAGCGCTTGACCGATCGATGCATGATCGAGCGTCGCATCCAAATTTCGATTTTCTTTCACCATAATCTCCAAAAATGGGTTCACGCTTTACTGGAAGCGCCAGGTCAGGCCGACGGTCGCGGTATCGGTCGTCGTTCGCGGGCTGTCGTTGTTGACCGAGCGAATCAGGCCGAGCGCAAAATCGAGATCCTTGCCTGGCGAATAGATCGCGCCCAACTCGACATAATTCGAGCGCAGCGTGCTGCCTGCCGCGCGCGCCGATTCAGCGCCCAAATCAAGCGCGAGTTTCCATTGCTCGGCGACGTCCCATACCGGGGCGATCGAAAATCGCGTCGTCGTCGTATCGGGATTGATTTCGCTGTCGCGGTAACGGTCACGACCGACGCCGGCGTTGAGGTGCACCGCGCCGAACGGAACGTCCTGGCTGTAGATCAGCGTCAGCTTGCCCGAGGTCTTGCCGGTCCCCAGCCCATCGACTTCGCGCCCCGAACTGACCGGGAAAAGAATTTCCGGCTTGAGCGCCAGGCTGCTGCCGCTTTCTTCGTTTTCGTAGAAGCGCCACTTGGCGCCGAGCGACGGATTGGTTCCGCCATTCGCGTCGCCACCGGGGGAATCCGGTCGAATCCACGAATAATTCAAACCGACATAGACGTCGAGCGACTCGCTCAGACCTCGCGTGTAGACCACCGGCAGGCTGCGCGTCCGGTCGGTACTGCCATCGCTCTTGGCGCGCGCCTCGCCAAAGGAAAACTCAAGCTGGTTGCCGCCGCTGCCCTGCGTCCCGGTATCGTCGGTGATCAGCGGTTGCAAGGCCAGGACCGGCGACGACAGGCAGGCGAGCAGCAGCAGTGGGGAAAAAACTCGCAAGGGCGATCGAACAAAAACAGGGCGCATCAGGAAACTCCTTCATTACAGGTCGATTTATTGGGAACGGTTCTCATCTTACTTGAGAACCGTTCTCACTTGCAAGCGCTTTATCCGAAGTCGAAAAGCGCTCTGGCGTGGCCCGCAGACGCCCTGCCCGGCAATTCGTTAGCGAGTTTGAACCGGATTTAATCAGTGCGCACTTTTTCGTGCGCGCGACGGCGAATGCAAGCGCCACAGCAGTCCCGCCGCGAAGACGGTATACTTCGCCGCTCTGGCGTCTTCGGCCGCCCAATCGACAAAAACGCAACAATGACAAACAGCAGCCCGCCCTCCCCCGTCGTGTCCCTCCCGCTGCCCGACCAGACCTCGCCAGCGCTACCCGCGCAATGGCTCGCCGCAGTCAACACCGAGCTTGCCGCTGGAGAAAAAGTTCTCGCCTGGCTGGAGATCGACCTTGACGCTCAGCTGCGTTTTTCGCCGGGACTGGTTCTGCTGACCAACCAGCGGCTGCTGGCCGGTTCGGCCGACGAGGCGAGTTGGCAGACGCACGGTTTCCGCGACGGCATGACGCTGACGCGGCGCGACCATTGCGGCGTCGGCAGTCTCGAGCTCTTTGCCGACGATGCGCGGCTGGCGATCTGGCGCTACACGCTGTCGGCCGACATCGCCGCCGGACGGCTGATCGAACACTTCACGCAGCAGCTCGCCTTCTACCTGACCGGAGAGCTTCCGCCACCGCCCAAGCATGCGCTGTGTCCGAAATGCGAAACGCCGCTGCTCGCCGGCCAGGAAGAATGCCCGCAGTGCAGCAAGGAAATCCATACGCCGCCGTCGACGTGGACGCTGTTCCGCCTGTGGCGCTTCGCCTATCCCTACCGCTGGCGGCTCTTGGCCGGCTTCGTTTTGTCGCTGGGATCAACCGCCGCGACGCTGGTGCCGCCCTACCTCACCATGCCGCTGATGGACAAGGTGCTGATTCCCTACCAGAACGGCAAGCCGATCGACACCGCGCTGGTCACGCTCTATCTTTCCGGACTGTTCGGCGCCGCGCTGCTCGCCTGGGTACTCGGCTGGGCGCGCACCTACATCCTGGCGCTGGTCTCCGAGCGCATCGGCGCCGACCTGCGAACGACGACCTACGAACACCTGCTCAGACTGTCGCAGGAGTATTTCGGCGGCAAGCGCACCGGCGACCTGATGGCGCGCATCGGCTCCGAGACCGACCGCATCAACATCTTCATCTCGCTGCATTTCCTCGACTTCGTCACCGACGTGCTGATGATCGCCATGACCACCAGCATCCTGGTTTCGATCAATCCGCGCCTGGCGCTGGTGACGCTGTTGCCGCTGCCGATCATCGCCTGGCTGATCCATACCGTTCGCGAGAAACTGCGCACCGGTTTCGAACGCGTCGACCGCATCTGGGCCGAGGTTACCAACGTGCTCGCCGACACCATCCCCGGCATCCGGGTGGTCAAGGCCTTCGCCCAGGAAAGCCGCGAGGCGGCGCGTTTCCGCGCGGCCAACGCGCACAACCTCGAGGTCAACGACAAGGTCAACAGGATCTGGTCACTATTCACGCCGACGGTGACGCTGCTCACCGAAGTCGGCCTGCTGATCGTCTGGGCCTTCGGCATCTGGCAGATTTCGCGCAACGACATCACGGTCGGCGTGCTCACCGCCTTCCTGGCCTATATTGGCAGGTTCTATCTGCGCCTCGACTCGATGAGCCGCATCGTTTCCGTCACGCAAAAGGCGGCAGCCGGCGCCAAGCGCATCTTCGACATCCTCGACCACGTCTCGAGCGTTCCCGAACCGGCCAACCCGGTCCATCTGCCCAAGGTCAGCGGGCGCATCGAGCTGCGCGACGTCGGTTTCCGCTACGGCACGCGCAGCGTCACGCGCGACATCAGCCTGACCATAGCCCCTGGCGAGATGATCGGTCTCGTGGGACACAGCGGTTCGGGCAAGAGCACCATGGTCAACCTGATCTGCCGCTTCTACGACGTCACCGAAGGCGCGATCCTGCTCGACGGCGTCGATATCCGTTCGCTGCCGGTCGCCGAATACCGCAAGAACATCGGCCTGGTGCTGCAGGAGCCTTTCCTGTTCTTCGGAACGATCGCCGAGAACATCGCCTACGGCAAGCCCGACGCGACGCGCGAAGAAATCGTCGCCGCCGCGCGCGCCGCGCACGCGCACGAATTCATCCTGCGCCTGGCGCACGGTTACGATTCGCTGGTCGGCGAACGCGGCCAGGCGCTCTCGGGCGGCGAGCGCCAGCGTATCTCGATTGCTCGCGCGCTGCTCATCGACCCCAAGATCCTGATCCTCGACGAGGCGACCTCGTCGGTCGACACGACGACCGAGAAGGAAATCCAGAAGGCGCTCGACAACCTGGTGCGCGGTCGCACGACGATCGCCATTGCGCACCGTCTGTCGACGCTGCGCGACGCCAACCGCCTGGTCGTCCTCGACCGCGGCAGCGTCGTCGAAGTCGGCAACCACGACGAACTGATGGCGCGCGAAGGCCACTACTACAAGCTCTACGAAGCGCAGGCACGCAACGTCGACATCGAGGACGAACTGCGCCGAGCCAATGGCGAGGGCAAGATCAGCGGAGAGCGCGAGTGAACATCACCTATCAACTGCAGCATGACGCGCGCGGCCGCCTGAGCTTCACCGGCGAAGACGGCCAGACGCACGAAAACGTCGTCCCGGTTCGCGCCTTTCCGATCGCCGCGCCCGACGAAGGCATTGCGCTGTGCGACCCGCATGGCCACGAACTGGCCTGGATCGACCGTTTGAGCGAGCTGCCGCCGCCTTTGCGCACGCTGATCGAAGGCGAGCTGGCGAGCCGCGAGTTCATGCCGGTGATCAAGCAGATCGAAAGCGTTTCGAGCTATGCCACGCCGAGCACCTGGCAGATCGTGACCGACCACGGCGAAACGGACCTCGTACTCAAGGGCGAGGAGGACATCCGCCGCCTGGCGCCGCCCGCGCTGCTGATCGCCGACAGCAACGGAATCAACTACCTGATCCACGACCGTTACGCGCTCGACAAAACCAGCCGCAAGATCCTCGATCGATTCTTGTAAATCGTAACCACAACGCGCACAACGAACACAACGAACACAACGAACACAACGAACACAACGAAAAACAGAACAAATCCATGACTTCACGACGAATCCGACACTTCTGAAACGATTACGCGACGGTCGAATCAGCCTCTCGCGAACTGAATTTCGTTGTGCCCGCCGTGCTCGTTGTGGTTAATTGCTGTCAGCCGAATACCCCGAGCCGCGTTATTCGGACGATAATTGCACCCCTTCTGAGTCCACTCTGACGATATGAAAAACATCAAGTTTCTTGAATTCCGCCATCTGCGCGGACCGAACATCTGGACCTACCGCCCGGTCATTGAAGCCATCGTCGATATCGGGGAACTCGAAGACTTTCCGTCGAATACCTTGCCCGGTTTCGTCGATCGGCTCAAGGCGCTGCTGCCCTCGCTGATCGAGCACCGTTGCAGTTACGAGGAACGCGGCGGTTTCGTTCGCCGTCTCGAAGAAGGCACCTGGCCGGCGCACATCCTCGAACACGTCACGCTCGAACTGCAGAATCTGGCGGGGCTGCCGGGCGGTTTCGGCAAAGCGCGCGAGACCTCGGTGCGCGGCGTCTACAAAGTAGTCGTCCGCGCCTGGCAGGAAGACGTCACGCACGCTGCGCTGCTCGAAGCGCGCGAGCTGATCATGTCGGCGATCGAAGATCGCCCGTTCGACGTCGAAGCGTCGATCGAAAAGCTCGCCGACATGGCCGACTCACTCTGCCTTGGCCCGTCGACCGCGAGCATCGTCGACGCCGCAGACGACCGCTACATCCCGTGCATCCGCCTGCTGGAAACCGGCAATCTGGTTCAACTGGGCTATGGTGCCGCGATGCGCCGCATCTGGACCGCCGAGACCGACCGTACCAGCGCGATCGCCGAGGGCATCTCGCGCGACAAGGACATGACCAAGTCGCTGCTGCAGTCGTGCGGCGTTCCGGTCCCCGAGGGGCGCGAAGTCGATAGCCCGGAAGACGCCTGGGAAGCGGCGCAGGACATCGGACTGCCGGTCTGCGTCAAGCCGGTCGATGGCAACCACGGGCGCGGCGTTTTCATCGACCTCAAGGGCCGTGAGGAAATTGAAATGGCCTTCAAGGTCGCCGTCGACGAAGGCAGCGGCGTTCTGGTCGAGCGCTCGATTCCCGGCACCGAGCACCGCCTGCTGATCATCGGCGGCAAGCTCGTCGCCGCCAACCGCGGCGACATGGTCAAGGTCACCGGCAACGGCAAATCGACGATCCTCGAACTGGTTGCCGAACAGATCAACTCCGATCCGCGCCGCGGCGCCAGCGAAAACCACCCGCTCAGCCTGATCCGCATGGATTCGGCGGCCAAAATCGAGCTTTCGCGCCAAAAGCTCACGCCGGAAGCTATCCCCGACGCCGGCCGCGAGGTGCTGATCCAACGCAATGCCAACCATGAGTTCGACGTCACCGACGACGTACACCCGGACACCGCCGCGGCGGCTTCGCTGGCGGCGCGCATTGTCGGCCTCGATATCGCCGGCGTCGATCTGGTCGTCGAAGACATTTCAAAGCCGCTGCGCGAACAAGGCGGCGCGATCGTCGAGGTCAATGCCGGTCCCGGCCTGCTGATGCACCTCAAGCCCGGCGTCGGCAAACCGCGTCCGGTCGGTCAGGCGATCGTCGAGCACCTGTTCCCCGACACCGCCACCAGCCGCATCCCGGTCGTCGGCATCACCGGTTCGCAGGGCAAGACTTCGGTCGCGCGCCTGCTCGCGCACCTGCTCCAACTCTCGGGAAAGAACGTCGGACTGGCCTGCAGCGACGGCCTGTTTCTTGGACCGCGGGCGCTCGAGAACAAGGACAGCGCCAATTGGCAATCGGCGCACCGCATGCTGATGGCGCGCGCCGTCGAAGCAGCCGTCTTCGAAAACGGCGCCGCCAGCATTCTGGGCGAAGGACTGGCGTACGACCGTTGCCAGGTCGGCGTCGTCACCAACCTCAAGCACGCCGAAGGACTTGAGGACTTCGACGTGCGTGACCTGGACACCGTCTATAAGGTCTTGCGCACCCAAATCGACGTCGTTTTGCGCGGCGGCAAGTCGGTGCTCAACGCCGGCGATTCGCGCGTCGCCGAGATGGCCGAGCTATCCGATGGTGAAGTGCTGTTTTTCGGCACCGATCCAGAGCTCCCGGTACTCACCGCGCACCGTGCCAAGAATGGTCGCAGCGTTTTTATCCGCGACGGCTGGGTCGCCCTGGCCAGCGGCAGCAGCGAGCAACAACTCATTCAAGTCAATAACTTGCCGATGATCGCGCCGCAAAGTCCCGGCTACCCGCTTGAAAACCTGTTGGCCGGTGTGGCCGCCGCCTGGGCGCTTGAACTGTCGCCCGATATCATTCGTGCTGGCGTCGCCACTTACGTCCCCGCCAGCAAAACCTCGGGCCTTGCCGCCTGACCCTAACGCTACAGGAACAAAAGCAAATGGAAGTCTCCCGCATCCGAGCATTGCGCGGCCCCAATCTGTGGAGCCGGCATACCGCCATCGAGGCGATCATCACCTGCAGCGAAAGCGAGCGCACGATAGGCACCATCCCCGGTTTCGAAGCGCGCTTGCGCGAACGCTTCCCGGAAATCGCGCTGCTCCAGCCGACGGTCAGCCATGACGTGGTATCGATGGCGCACGCGCTTGAATACGCGGCGCTCGGACTGCAGGCGCAGGCCGGCTGCCCGGTGACTTTCAGCCGCACCGCGCAGACCCTCGAAGCGGGCGTCTACCAGGTGATCGTCGAATACAGCGAGGAAGAAGTTGGCCGACTGGCCTTCGAACTCGCGCAGCAGCTCTGCCAGGCCGCCGTCGACGATTCGCCGTTCGATATCGCCGGCGCGCTCGCTCGCTTACGCGAACTCGACGAAGACGTTCGCCTCGGGCCGTCGACCGGCTCTATCGTTTACGCCGCGCTGGCGCGCAAGATCCCCTACCGTCGCCTCACCCAAGGCAGCATGGTGCAGTTCGGCTGGGGCAGCAAGCAGCGCCGCATCCAGGCCGCCGAAACCGACCGCACCAGCGCCGTCGCCGAAGCGATCGCGCAGGACAAGGAATTGACCAAGAAGCTGCTGCAGGCCGCCGGCGTTCCGGTGCCGACCGGGCGACCGGTCGAAGATGCGCAAGACGCCTGGAAAGCCGCCGGCGAGATCGGTGGCGCGGTCGTCGTCAAACCGCAGGACGGCAATCAGGGCAAGGGCGTTGCGGTCAATCTGACGACGCGCGAGCAGATCGAAGCCGCCTACGAAGTCGCCCACAAGGTCAGCGACGAGGTGCTGGTCGAACGCTATCTTCCGGGTCAGGACTATCGCTTGCTGGTGATCGGCGACAAGCTCGTCGCCGCCGCGCGCCGCGAACCGCCGCTGGTGATCGGCAACGGCGAGCAGACCGTTCGCCAGCTGGTCGATCAGGTCAACAGCGACCCGCGGCGCGGTGTCGGCCACGCCACCTCGCTGACGCGAATCCGTTTCGACGACATCGCGCTCGCCCGCCTGGCCGAAGACGGACTGACCGCCGACTCGGTCCCGCCCAAGGGAATGCGTGTGATCCTGCGCAACAACGCCAACCTGTCGACCGGCGGAACGGCGACCGACGTCACCGACGACGTCCATCCCGATTTCGCGGCGCGCGCGATCGCCGCCGCGCAGATGGTCGGCCTCGACATCGCCGGCGTCGACATCGTCTGCAACAACGTGTTGCGCCCGCTCGAGGAACAGGGCGGCGGCATCGTCGAACTCAACGCCGCGCCAGGCTTGCGCATGCACCTGCAGCCGTCGTACGGCAAGGGCCGCGCGGTCGGCGAAGCGATCATCGCCAATATGTTCGCGCCCGGCGACGACGCGCGCATCCCGCTCGTCGCGGTCGCCGGAACCAACGGCAAGACCACCACCGTTCGCCTGATCGCCAGCATTCTCGCCAACAATGGCCTGCGCGTCGGGATGACCACCACCGACGGCGTTTATGTCGAGAACAAGCGCATCGACACCGGCGACTGCAGCGGTCCGAAGAGCGCCCGCAACGTGCTGTTCCACCCCGACGTCGACGCCGCGGTGCTCGAAACGGCGCGCGGCGGCGTACTGCGCGAAGGCCTCGGTTTCGACCGCTGCGACGTCGCGGTGGTGACCAATATCGGCAAGGGCGATCACCTGGGCCTTTCTTACATCAGCACCGTCGAGGACCTCTCGGTAGTCAAGCGCGTGATCGTGCAGAACGTCAAGCCCGAGACCGGCGTCGCCGTACTCAACGCCGCCGATCCGATGGTCGCGCGAATGGCCGATTCGTGCCCCGGCCAGGTCACTTTCTTTGCCTGCGACCGCAACCATCCGGTGATGGCGATGCACCGCGCGCGCGGCAAACGAATCATCTACCTCGACAATGATGCGATCGTCGCCTCCGAAGGCGAGTTCAGCGAGCGCATCGCGGTCAAGGACATCCCGGTCACTGCCGGCGGCGCGATCGGCTTCCAGGTCGAAAACGCGATGGCCGCCATCGGTACCGGCTGGGCGCTCGGCCTGCCCTGGGAAGTCATCCGCCAAGGCCTGGCCGGCTTCATCAACGACGCCGAATCGGCGCCGGGTCGCTTCAACCGCTTCGACTATCGCGGCGCGACGCTGATCGCCGACTACGGTCACAACCCCGACGCCATCGCGGCGCTGGTCAGAGCCATCGACAACCTGCCCGCCGTGCCGGGAAGCCGCCGCTCGGTGGTGATCAGCGGCGCTGGCGACCGGCGCGACGAGGACATCCGCCAGCAGACCGAGATCCTCGGCGACGCCTTCGACACGGTGCTGCTCTATCAGGATCAGTGCCAACGCGGTCGCGCCGACGGCGAGGTGCTGGCGCTGCTGCAACAGGGCCTCAAGAACGCCAAGCGCACCAAGCAGATCAAGGAAATCCACGGCGAATTCCTGGCCATCGACAGCGCGCTCGAAGGCCTCAAACCGGGCGACCTGTGCCTGATCCTGATCGACCAGGTCGAAGAAGCGCTGGCGCACATCGCCAAGCGCGTCGCCGAAGCCTGAACCGCTAAACCTAAAATCTGCAGTTCTAACCACAACGACACAACGAAGAACCCTGGCTTTTGCTGTTCTTGAGGTCCATCTCATGAGTAATACACGAGCACCTCGCAAGTAATTGTTTTTTCGTTGTGTTTAACTGAATTTTCAGGCTAAACAGCCGTCCGCTGGCACAGGCTGACGCACTTCCTGGCCAGGATTTCGGTCGGATCGAGAATTGCGACGACCTTGCCGGCGACCGCGAAGGCGTCGTTCTGCGCGATCAACAGCGGTAGCTCGGTACAGCCGAGAATGATCACTTCGGCACCGCGTTCAACCAGAGAGGCGAGCGCGTGCAGCAGGTCGTCGACGCAGGGCCCCGCGGTAAAACCGGCCTTGACGCCCTGCTCGCCATAGATCGCGTCCATCACCAGCGCCTGGTTCTGGGGGTCGGGGACCAGCAGCGTCAATCCCACCTTGGCGACCACGTCGTGGTAAACGCCGCTCTTGACCGTCCCGTCGGTCGCCAGCAGGCCGATCAGCGTCGGCTCGGGAAACGTTTTCTTGATGTGCTCGACCGTCTCGAACAGCATGTTGACCACCGGTATCGACAGATGCGGCGCGATGCGCTCGATGAAGGCGTGCGCGGTATTGCACGGAATCGCGATGAGGTCGGCGTCGTCGGCTTCGAGCTTTTTGCACGTCGAATAGAGCGCGATCGTCGGATCGGCGCCGTCGCCGATCAGATACTCGGTCCGGTCGGGGATCTGCGGGTTCTGCTCGACGACCAGCTTGACGTGCTCCTGGTCGCGCAGCGCGTGCGTGTTGCGAACGATTTTGCTCATGAAATCGACCGTCGCCGCCGGGCCGACGCCGCCGACGACGCCGATCTTGAACGGCCGCGGCGCAGCGCTGGCGTGCTGCGCGACGGCATAGCGCGCATAGACCTGATTGGCGTCGAAAATCGGCAGGCCGCGTTCGGCGAGCGCTTCGACGACCAGCGCGATCTCGGCAAACCCTGGAACGATCAGCTCAGCGCCCTGCGCGGAGAGATCGCTGCAGGCCTTGGCCAACAAGTCGACCGAAGCGCCTTGCAGGTAACCGGCCTTGATCCCTTCGGCGCCGTAGATCGCCGCCATCAGACAAGCGCGCTGAACGTCGTCGCGCGGATAAACGAGTTCCCAGCGGTCGGCGGCAAAGTAACGCTCGAACAGGCGCTGACCGCGGACATAGTCCGAAGTCAGCACGCCCAGTTTGCGCACCGCCGGATGGCGACGCCTGATGTATTCCACCAGCGCCTCCATGAAATTGACGATGGGCACGCGGACTTCGGCCTGCAGTTCGTCGAGAAAGACATGACTGATGAAGCACGGCAGAATGATCGCATCGACCTGGCGCGATTCGAAGCTGCGGATCAAGTCATAAACGTAGAGCTGGCGGCCGCTCTGGCTCGCCGACCGAGCGCCCGGCGAATCGCCTTCGCGAAAGGGATGCTGTTCGAAGATGAACTCCGGCTGCTGCGCGCCGGAGGTCGCGGCGACCGCGCGAACGAGCTTGAAGAAGACGTCGGCGGCACTCAAGGTACCGAGACCGCCGACGATGCCGTAGCAGTATCTGCTGCGCTTTTCGGTCATCGCCGGTTCCGCCGCCGTCGTCAGCCGAGCGAGCTGCCCTTGACGTGGTGCGTCGCGACGATCGCCTGCGGCCGCGTCAGCACTTCGGGACGCAGCACTTCGTCGAGTTTCTCGCGGGTCATCAGGCCGCGCTCAAGAACGATTTCAGCGACGCCGCGGCCGCTCTCATGCGCCTGCGCGGCGACCTCGGTGGCGTTGGCGTAGCCGATGTAGGGATTGAGCGCGGTGACGATGCCGATCGAGTTTCTGACGCTGGCGAGCATCACGTCGCGGTTGGCGGTGATGCCATCGACGCAGTTGTCGGCCAGCGTCAGGCAACCGTTGCGCAGATGCATGACGCTCTTGAACATGCTGTGCGCGATGATCGGCTCGAAAGCGTTGAGTTGCAGCTGCCCGGCTTCAGCGGCGAAAGTCACGGTCATGTCGTTGCCGATCACCTCGAAGGCGATCTGGTTGACGACTTCCGGGATCACCGGATTGACCTTGCCCGGCATGATCGACGAACCAGCCTGGCGCGCCGGCAGATTGATCTCGCCCAGGCCGGCGCGCGGCCCGGAAGAGAGCAGGCGCAGGTCGTTGCAGGTCTTCGACAGTTTGACGGCGACACGCTTCAAGACGCCCGAGAGCTGGACGAAGGCGCCGCAGTCCTGCGTCGCCTCGATCAGGTTGGGCGCGGTAATCACCGGGATGCCGGAGATCTCGGCGAGCTTGCGGCAGACCAGCGGCGCATACTCGGGATCGGCGTTGATTCCGGTACCGATCGCCGTCGCGCCGAGATTGATTTCGCGGATCAAGAGCGCCGCTTCCTTGAGCCGTTCCTCGTCCTCGCCGAGCATCACCGCGTAGGTCTGGAACTCCTGGCCGAGCGTCATCGGCACCGCGTCCTGCAGCTGGGTGCGGCCCATCTTGAGCACGTCGGCGAACTCTTCGGCCTTGCGCTCGAAAGCGCGGCGCAAATGCGCCATAGCGTCGACCAGACCGAAAATCCCGATGTAGGTCGCGAGTTTGAGCGATGTCGGATAGACGTCGTTGGTCGACTGGCTCATGTTGACGTGCTCGTTGGGATGCAGGTGCTGATAGTCGCCGCGCTTGTGGCCTAGGATTTCGAGCGCGCGGTTGGCGATCACCTCGTTGGCGTTCATATTGGTCGAGGTCCCGGCGCCGCCCTGGATCACATCGACGATGAATTCATCGTGCAGCTTGCCGGCGATGATTTCGTCGCAAGCGGCGGCGATCGCGTCGGCGATCTTCTCGTCGAGCAGCCCCAGTTGCTGATTGGCGAGCGCGGCGGCCTTCTTGATCTGCGCCAGCGCGCGGATCAGACCGGGGTAAGCGGCGATGGTGACGCCGCTGATCGCGAAATTCTCTTTCGCGCGCAGCGTATGCACGCCGTAATAGGCATCAGCCGGAACGTCCCGGTTGCCGAGCAGATCGTGTTCGCTGCGAAAATTACTGGACATGCTTTTCTCCATGACGGGTTGCGGTGTAATGATGCTAGCGCCGTTGCGAAGATTCTGGTCACGTCATGCAAAAATCGCATAACCTGTCGTCAAAACCCGAATAGCAGCGAAGCCAGAGCGGAGACAAAACATGCAAATAAAATGGCTCGAGGACTTTCTCAGCCTCAGCGACGCGCGCGCCTTCTCGCGCGCGGCCGAGCGCCGCAACCTCTCGCAGCCGGCCTTGAGCCGCCACATCCAGGCGCTCGAAGACTGGCTGGGCGTCGAACTGGTCGATCGCCGGCAGCAAGGCGTGCAGTTGACGGCGGCCGGCCGGATCTTCCGCGGCTTCGCCGCCGACCTGCTGCGCCAGACCTACGACATGCGCACGGTAATCCGCGGGCAGGCGCCCAGCGGCAACGACATGGTCCGTTTTTCCGTCGCCCACACCTTGTCGCTGACCTATTTTCCGCACTGGCTCAAGATCCTCAAGCAGAAGCTTGGCAACGTCGTCGCGCACGTCAGCGCGGTCAACGTCCAGGAGGCCGCTGGCGCGCTGATCGAGGGGGCGACCGACCTGCTGATCATCTACCACCATCCGCAGTTGCCGGTCTTGCTCGACGCGCATCGCTTTCCGCACCTGATGCTGTCGACCGACCGGATGCTGCCGTTTTCAGCGCCGCGCGACGATGGTCGCCCGCGCTATACGCTGCCGGGCAGCGGCTCGTCGCCAGTCCCTTTGCTCGCCTATTCGTCGGGAACCTATCTCGCGCACGTCGTCGAAATGATCCTGCTCGGTGCCGCCGAACGCTGCTGCTTCGAGCACTCGTTCGACACGCACATGGCCGAGGCCTTGAAAGAAATGATCATCGAGGGGCACGGTCTGGGCTGGCTGCCGGAGAGTTGCGTCGGGCGCGAAATGGCCGACGGTCTACTGGTCACGGCCGGGCCTGCGCGCTGGACCTGCCCGCTTGAAGTGCGCCTTTATCGCTGCGCCGACAGCAGCAACCCGATGGTCGAGAAAATATGGGCCTTCCTGCTCGCCGGATCAGCCACTGCCTGAACCGTCTTAGCGCGCGCCGCCCGGTTTGAAGCGCGTCAGCGGCAACAGCAGATCGTGGGCGTAGCCGATCAGATTCAGGCGCTGCCGAAGTTCGGCGAGCTTCGCCTGAACCTCGTCGCGCGCCTTGCCGTCGATCATGCAGAACAGGTTGTACGGCCAGTCGGGCAGACGGCGTTGGCGCAGATAGCACAGCGTGATTCCCGGCTCGCGCGAAAGCAATGCGCCGACCCGGCCAAGCTCGTCATCCGGCACGTCATGCACCAGCATGGCACCATCGCCCTGCGGGTGATCGCGCACGACGATGCCGAAGCGCTTGATGATGCCCTGCGCGCACCAGCGGCCGATTCGCTCGAGGACCTCGCCCTCGTCGCAACCGACGCGGCTGGCGAGGATCGCGAAAGGCCGGATGAAGAGCGGCAAGCCCTCCTGCAAGGCCATCACCAGGCGCCGCTCGATTTCGTCAAGCATCGTCGGCGGCACAAAAGCTGCGCTCGCCGGGCCGACCGGGTACTCCCGCAGGAGCGGCAGCGGCAACAGCGGATAGCCGGCGGCCTGGGCGATGGCGCCAAGCGCCGCCTGCAGTCGCCCTTCCGAACCGGCGGTGACGACGAACCACAGGTTGTAGTGGTGCTCGCGTTCATGGTGGTGATTGACTTCGGGGAAGCGATTGACCGCGTCGGCGACGACGGCGAGTTTCTCCGCCGGAACGGCCATCGCCACCAGCGTGCTGGCGCCGATCCGCTTGGGCGCAAAAACGGCGCCGACGCGGGCGATCTTTCCCTCGCGGCGCAGCTGTTCGAGCATGCGCAGCACGGCACCTTCGGCAACGCCGAGCCGGGCGGCGAGCTCGGCAAAAGGCGCCGGGCAGAGCGGAAAATTGCGCTGAAAATCGTTGAGCAGGTGAACATCGAGCGAACGACCCGCGGTGTTTTCGAGCAAGGACATCAGAACCCCATACGTGCGAAGCAAAAGACGCGAAAATTCCGAAACGGAAAAGCTCGCGCCGTCCATTATGCGAATACTTTGGATTAGGTCAAATAAATTCCGGATAGTTGCCGGACAATGCAAAAGTAGATCTTTCGGTGGATAATCGCCAAAGCCTCGGAGCAACACGATGACCAAACCACTCAACTGGCCGCTCGCCGGTCACTGCCAGAAGCATCGCCGGTGAACCGCCGCGCACTCTGGATCCTGCTCTGCGTCGGGCTGGCGGCGCTGCTCGCCTGGCTCAGTTTCGCCTGGCAGCCGCCGACTGGCGTCGCTACGCTGCACAATTCAGCGCAGCGCAGCGAAACGCCCACTGGCGGCGACTTTACGCTTTACAGCGCGGACGGCCCGGTGGCCTTGGCGGACTATCGCGGCAAGGTGGTACTGCTCTATTTTGGCTATACCTTCTGCCCCGACGTCTGCCCGACGTCGCTGTCGGTGATCGCTCAGGCGCTGTCGATGCTCACCGCGGGCGAGCTCGAAAGAGTCAGCAGCTTCCTGATCTCAGTCGACCCCGAGCGCGACACGATGGCCGTGCTCAAGGCCTATGCGCCCTTCTTCCACCCCAACATCGTCGGCATCAGCGGCAGCGCCTATCAGGTCGCCCAGGTCGCGCGGCAATACGGGGCGCGCTACATGAAGCAAAAACCGGACAGCGATGGCCGCTATGCGGTCGATCACTCGTCGTACACTTACGTCATCGGCGCCGATGGAAAGCTCGCCGCCAGCCTGCCCTACGCTTCGCCGCCGCAGCACATCGTCGATGCCATCCGCGCGCAGCTTGGCGCCGCGCCGGCCAACTGATTCTTGCCCCGCAACCGCACAAAGGAAATTTCATGAAGCACTCAACGATACGCCGCGCGCTGCTGCTCGCCGCCGCATTTCCGCTGCTCTCGTTCGCCGCCGACGGCGCGCTGCGCATCGATGATCCCTACGTCCGCCTGGTGCCGCCCAACGCCCCGGCGAGCGCCGCGTTCATGGTCATCAGCAACAGCGGCAGTACAGAGCGCCAGCTGCTCAAGGCGCAAAGCCCGGCCGCCAAGTCCGTCGAGCTGCACACCCACATTAATGACCACGGCGTCATGAAAATGCGTCAAGTGGATCGCATCGCGATCAAGGCCAATGGCCAGACCGAGCTCAAGCCGGGTAGTTACCACATCATGCTGATCGACCTGGCGCAGGCGCTCAACGAAGGCGATTCGGTGCCGCTCACGCTGTCCTTCGATGACGGCAGCACCCAGCAGATCAGCGCGCCGGTGCGCAGAATTCAGGCTGCCGGGGCGCCCGCCCCGGCCATGGATCACGGCGCGATGAAGCACTAAACCGGCCGCCACAAAAACACGCGAAACGCGAGTAGCGCGATGGATCACTCGTCGCCCCGGCCGATTCCCAACCGCGCGCAAACGCTCGACGTGCTACGGCTGATGGGGAACTATCGGCCGCTGCTGATGCTGCCCGGCGACGACGACGGCTATGGCGCGCGCTGGCTGCTCGACGGCGGCGAGGTACCGCCGGGAATCGCCAAATACCTGATCGACGGCGGCTTTGTCGCGCCCACCGGGACGACCGGTTTCGGCGCCCGCGAGCTGACGCTCACCGAGTCGGGCCGCCGCTTGCGCGACAACGGCTTGCGCTGGTGGGCCGGCCTCGGCCTGCTGCAGCGCTGGTGGGTGATCGTCCGGGGCTGACGCGCAGCGCCGGCGACGCTTTTGACCTCGATCAAATACTGTCGGCAAGGGGCTCGCTATAGTTCGCCGCGCTGCGAACCCCCAACCCTTTCAGGACGCCTCCCATGTTTTGTGTGCAATGCGAACAGACGATTTCAACGCCAGCCGGCAAAGGCTGCTCATTTTCTCAGGGGATGTGCGGCAAGACCGCCGACGTCTCCGACCTGCAGGACCTTCTCGTCTATGCCTTGCAGGGCACCTCGTACTATGCGCAAAAAGCGCGTGAGTTTGGCATCGTCGATCGCGCCGTCGACGCCTTCGTCGCGCAGGCCTTCTTCGCGACGCTGACCAACGTCAATTTCGAAGGGACACGCATCACCGGCTACGCGCGCCAGGCGCAGGACTACCGCGAAGTTTTGCGCAGCCGCTACGAAGCGGCCTGCCAAAACGCCGGAGCCGTTGCCGCCGAACCGACCCCGGCGGCGCGCTTTGAACTTGCCGCCGAAACGCTGGGACTCGCCGGGCTCAAAGCGCAAGCGCCGATCGCCGCGGTCAATCGCGGCAAGGGAACGATCAGCGAAGACGTGCTCGGCTTGCGCCTGCTTTGCCTCTACGGTCTCAAAGGCGCTGCGGCGTACATGGAGCACGCGCGCATCCTCGGCGAGACCGACGACGACGTCGCCGCCGAGTTTCACCGCATCATGGCCTGGCTCGGCAGCGACCCGGAAGACATGGGCGAGCTCTTGGCGACGTCGATGGCGATCGGCGCGCTCAACTACCGCGTGATGGAAATGCTCGACCGCGGCGAGACGCAGAAATTTGGCCACCCGGTGCCGACCCAGGTCAACGTCAAGCCGGTCGCCGGCAAGGCGATCCTGGTCTCGGGACACGATCTGTGCGACCTCAGGATGATCCTCGAGCAGACCGTCGGCACCGGCATCAAGGTCTACACCAACGGCGAAATGCTGCCGGCGCACGGCTACCCCGAGCTCAAGAAATACCCGCATCTGGTCGGCAACTACGGCAGCGCCTGGCAGAACCAGCAGCGCGAATTCGCCGCCTTCCCGGGCGCCATCGTGATGACGTCGAACTGCCTGATCGATCCCAACGTCGGCCAGTACGGCGAGCGCATCTTCACGCGCAGCATCGTCGGCTGGCCCGGCGTACAGCATATCGAAGGCGACGATTTTTCCCAGGTGATCGCCTGCGCGCAGGCGCAGGCCGGCTTCCCGTACGACGAGATCGCGCAGAGAATCACCGTCGGTTTCGGCCGCAACGCGCTGCTGAACGCCGCGCCGGCGGTCATCGAGCAGGTCCGCGCCGGCAATATCAAGCACTTCTTCCTGGTCGGCGGCTGCGACGGCGACAAGCGCGAACGCAGCTACTACGAGGAGTTCGCCACCAGCGCGCCGCAGGACACGGTGATCCTGACGCTGGCCTGCGGCAAGTACCGTTTCAACAAGAAGAACTTTGGCGAGATCAACGGCATCCCGCGCCTGATCGACATCGGCCAGTGCAACGACAGCTACGCGGCGATCCAGCTGGCGATCGCGCTGGCGCGAGAATTCGACTGCGACATCAACGAACTGCCGCTCAACCTGGTGCTGAGCTGGTTCGAGCAGAAGGCCATCGTCGTTCTGCTCACGCTGCTCTCGCTGGGCGTAAAGAACATCCGCGTCGGCCCGAGCATCCCCGGTTTCCTGACGCCGAACCTGGTCGCCATCCTCAACGAAAAATTCGGCCTGACGCCGATCGGCACGGTCGCCGACGACCTGGCGACGATGCTCAAGGCCGCCTGAGCGAACTGCCCCTGCGGCCGCCGGCGTAGCGCGCCGGCGACCGCCCCGCCCTTTTTTATTGAAACCGCCATGACTCCCCAAATCCAGACCGCATCCGGCGCCACGGCGCCGCTCGTCTGTCGCGACCGCGTCGAGGAAACTGCCGACGCCGCGACCTTCGTGTTCACCGCCGCCGACGCTGCGCCGATCGCCTACAAGGCCGGACAATTCATCGTCTTTTGCGTCGACGTCGACGGCCAGAAGCTGCACCGCGCCTACTCGCTGTCGTCGACGCCGAGCCGCCCGGAAAATCTGACGATCACCGTCAAGCGGGTTCCCGGCGGCCAGGTCTCCAACCACCTGCTCGACCACCTGCGCCCCGGTCATGCCCTTGCGGCACTGGCGCCGGCCGGCGACTTCAACGTCGTCGATCGGCCGTCGACCGGCCACGTCGTCCTGCTCAGCGCCGGCTGCGGCATCACCCCCTGCCTGTCGATCGCGCGCTGGCTGCTCGACACGAGCCCGGCGACGAGCATCGACTTCATCCACAGCGCGCGCTCGGGCGACGACGTCATCGCCGCCGCCGAACTCGATCGCCTGCACGCCGCACACGCCAACTTCCGCCTGACGCGCGTCCTCGAACAGCCGGCGCGCGCCAGCGATCGCGCCGGGCTGCTGGCGCGCCCGCTGTTCGACCAGTTGCTGCCCGACCTGCACGGACGAACGATCTTCTGCTGCGGCCCGCAGCCCTACATGGACGCGGTGCGCGCGTTCGCCGACGAACGCGGTTTCGACATGGGCTATTTCCACTGCGAGAGCTTTGCCGCCACGAGCGCTGCCCGCGCCGCTCAAACGAGCGCTGGCGCCGGGCAAAGCTACACGCTGAGCGCGCCGACCTTCGCCAAGAGCGGCGAAATCGCCAGCACGCAGAGCCTGCTCGAGGCGCTCGAAAGCGCCGGTCTGCCGATCATCGGCGCCTGCCGCAGCGGCGTCTGCGGGTCGTGCAAGTGCCGGGTGGTCAGCGGTGAAGTGACGACGACGAGTTCGGCGACGCTGTCCGGCGAAGAAATCGACTCGGGATACGTCCTCGCCTGCAGCAGCACGGCGCGTTCCGACCTGGTCGTCGACCTGTAGCGCCAGGCCGGCCGCACCGCACCGGTGCGTTGACGTCCAAATGGGTGCCTTGACACAGCAAAAGCACCTGAAAGGAAAGCCGGCGCACCGATTCGCGGCGATTTCTTATGGTGGCACGGCAGTTGCATAGGGTTGCTCATTGAGAGGAACCCTTCATGTTCTCAGCAGTGATGCGCTTTATCGGTCGTTTGAGCGTCGGCCGCAAGTTGATTCTGATCTACGCACTCGATCTCTCGGCGGTCATTTTCGTTTCCGGCATTCTGATCAGCGAGAAGTTCATCGCCATCGACTTCGCGCGCAAGGAGGTCGTCGGCAATCAGTACATCGCGGTCGTTCGCGATACGCTGGTCGGTTTGCACGGCGGCAGTGCGCTGCCCAGCGCCGAGAAACTGCGGGCTGCCGAAACGGCTTATGGTGGCGGGATGGACAGCCACGCGCTGGCCGAAGAGCTCGCCGCGCTGCTCGAAGCGCCGACCGGGCGCGACCTGAGGCTGGCGACGCGCGCCGGGCAGGCGCTGATTCAGCGCATCGGCAACCAGTCGAATCTGATTCTCGACCCGGACCTCGACAGCTATTACACGATGTCGCTGATCGTGCTGCGTTTCCCCGAGCTCTTCGAACTGATCGGCCTGATCGAAGGCAAGACAGAGCAACTCGTCCGCGCACCGCGCGCCGCGCATAACCAGCTGCAGACCGAGTATCTGATCCTCGAAGGCCGTCTCGACGCCATCGACAAGGGAATCGACGCCGATTTCGCGGAAGCGATCGCCGCCAACCACTCGCCGCTCAAGGCCCGGATGATCGCTTCGCGCCGCCAGTTGCGCGAAGCGATCAATACCTATCGCGGCAACGCGCACCGAATCGCCATCGACAACGTTCGTGGCGCCAAGGCGCCCGATATGGCCAGCGCCGCGCAGGCGCTGCTGGCGCAGCAGGAAACGGCGTGGACCACCGCCGAGGCCATGCTCGGAGAACTGCTCAAGTCGCGCATCGAAACGCTGTTCGAGCGCATGTGGATCCATCTCGGGACTGCGGCCGCGCTGTTGCTGCTGATCCTCTCGGTGGTCTATTTCGTCGCGCGCCAGATCGTGCTGCCGGTCACCCGACTGGCCAAGGTCGCCGACCAGGTGCGGGCGAGTGGCAACTACGAATTGCGCGCACAGTGGGATTCGGGCGACGAGCTCGGCCGCCTGGTCAATGGCTTCAACGTCATGCTCGAGCAGCTCAACCACAGCCGCCTGTCCGAACAGGAAATGGCGGCCAGCACGCGTGCCGCCGCCGCGCAGCGCGAGTTGTTAGAAGCCATCCCGATCCCGATGGTGGTGACCGCGATTCCCCATCACGAAGTGTTGCACAGCAACGGCCCGGCGCAGGACTGGATCGAAGGGTACAGTACCGACCCCTGGCTCACCGGACTGACTGCGCCGGCACGCGTACGCTTCTTTCAGCAGTTGTCGGACCTGGGCGCGGCCAACGAGTTCGAGGTACTCTGGCATGGCGCCGAAGCGAACAGCTGGGCGCTGATCTCGGCGCGCCGCCTGCGTTACCAGGACAAGGATGCGATGCTGACGACGTTTACGCCGATCAATGGTCTGAAATTGATGGAACAACGCCTAGAGCTGTGGGCCAAGGTCTTCGAAGCATCCTCCGAGAACATCATGATCACCGATGCCAAGCGCCGCATCGTCTCGGTCAATCGCGCTTTCTGCCGCGGCAGCGGCTACGAAGAGGCCGAAGTCATCGGACAGCTGCCGAACCTGCTGCGCTCCGATCGCCATCCCGATGATTTCATCGATGACATCTGGCGCCTGGCCAGCCTGCGCGGTTCGTGGCAGGGCGAAGTCTGGCTGCAGCGCAAGAGCGGCGAAGAGATCCTGCTGCGCACCGTGGTCAATGCCGTACGCGACGGTCACGGCGAGATCACCCATTTCATTGCCGTCGCGCACGACATCAGCGAACACAAGGCCAACGAGCAACGCATCAACCACCTCGCGCATCACGACGCACTGACCGATCTGCCCAACCGCTCGCTGTGCATCGAACGCTTGCGCATGTCGATGCAGCAAGCGCAGCGGCAGCACTGCCGCGTCGGCGTGCTGTTCATCGATCTGGACCGCTTCAAGAACATCAACGACTCGCTCGGTCACCACATCGGCGACGGCCTGTTGCGCTCGGTCGCGCAGCGGCTGCTGGCGGCGGTGCGGCTCGGCGATACAGTGAGCCGGCTGGGCGGCGACGAGTTCGTGGTGATTTTGAACGGCGTCGCCGACAATCAAGAAATCATGCAGATCGTCGACCACCGGCTGATCCCCTTGATCGGCCAAGCGCACGAGGTCGACGGTGCCGAACTGCACGTCTCGTGCAGCGTCGGCATTGCCGTCTACCCGGACGACGGCAGCGAGATCGAAGCCTTGATGCGCAACGCCGATGCCGCGATGTATCAGGCCAAGTCTTCGGGGCGCAACAACGCGCAGTTTTTCACCGCGCAGATGGCGCTGCATGCCAACGAGCGGATGAACATCGAAAACGATCTGCGTTATGCCGTCGAACGCGGCGAACTGCGGCTCCATTATCAGCCACGCGTCGATTGCCGCAGCGGCCGCCTGCTCGGCACCGAGGCGCTGGTGCGCTGGCAACACCCGCAGCGCGGACTGATCGCTCCGGCGCGCTTCATTCCGATCGCCGAGGAATCCGGCCTGATCGTCCCGATCGGCGCCTGGATCATCGACCAAGCCTGCCGCCAACAGGCGGCCTGGCGCGACCAGGGGGCCGGCGAAATCGCCATCTCGATCAACCTCTCGGCGGTGCAGCTGCGCGATCCCGAACTCGCGACGACCATCAAGTCAGCGCTGGCCGCTCGCCAGATCAGGCCGCAGCTGATCGAACTCGAACTGACCGAATCGCTGCTGATGGAACACGCCGGCGCGACCATCGAGCTGCTGCACAAGCTCAAGGCGCTGGGCGTTTCGCTCTCGGTCGACGACTTCGGCACCGGCTATTCGAGCCTCAACTATCTGCATCGATTCCCGATCGACAAGCTCAAGATCGATCAGTCATTCGTTGCCGACATGCTCGACGACCCCAACGATCTGGCGATCACCCGCGCGATCATCGGCCTCGGCCACACGCTCGGCCTCAAAGTCGTCGCCGAGGGCGTCGAGCACGTCGAACAAGCGCGAATGCTCGCTGCGGCGGGCTGTGACGAGTTGCAGGGTTACCTCTTCAGCCACCCCTTGCCGGCCGACGAGTTGCTCGCCTGGAAAGCGGCGAATGAGCGCTCCACTCCGCACTAGACGACGCGCGGGCGTCTAGTGCACAACTGCGGTCGGTGACAGCGCGCGAGCTGCTTGAACTTGGGCGGCCCGCGCCTGCCGTTCAAAGCGATCGAGCGGCAACGGTCGAGCGAAATAATAACCCTGATAGCCATGGCAGCCGATGCTCGCCAGACGCTCTTTCTGAGCTTCGTTCTCGACGCCTTCGGCGATGACCACCAGGCCAAGGCTTTGCCCGAGCGCGACGATGGTGCGAACGATGGCCTCATCGCTGGCGTCGGAGAGCAACTCGCTGACCAAGGACCGATCGATCTTGAGCTGATCGAGCGGCAAACGCTTCAGGTACGACAGCGACGAATAGCCCGTACCGAAGTCGTCGAGCGAGAAACCGATTCCCTTCGCCCGCAGGAGGGTCATCTTGCCAATGGCCTCATCGACATCTTCCACCAACATGCTTTCCGTCAGTTCCAGCTTGAGCCGGTACGGATTGGCGCCGCTGCACTCGAGCGCCGCCAGCACCTGACTCACAAAATCTTGGTGGTGAAGCTGGCGGGCGCTGACATTCACTGAAAGAACGAGATGGTCGAAGCCTGACCGTTGCGCCCAGTTCGCCAATTGCGCACAGGCGGTGTCGACCACCCATTGGCCGATCGAAAGAATCAGCCCGCTTTCTTCGGCCAAGGGAATAAACTCCTCTGGAGCGACGAGCCCGCGCCCAGGGTGCTGCCAGCGCAACAGCGCTTCGGCGCCAAGCAGGGCGCCCGATGAATCGACCAACGGCTGATAGTGCATGACGAACTGCTCTTTGAGAATCGCCTCGCGCAGCTCGGATTTCAACGCCGCATGGGCTTTTACCATGGACTGCATCTGCGGATCGAAGAAACACAGGGCGTCGCGCCCGGCCGCCTTGGCCTGGTACATCGCCAGATCGGCTCGCTTCAAGAGCTCGCTGACGCCGAGCCGGCTTTCGAACAGCGCGATGCCGATGCTGGCTGAGCTCTGATACGTCGCGCGGGCGACTTGGCAGGTCTGATTGAGCGCCGCCAGGATTTTCTTGCCGACGAGTTCGGCCTGGTTCGCCGCCTCGGCGTCGATCGCGCTCAAGCCGTCGAGCATCACCACGAATTCGTCGCCGCCGATGCGCGCCACGGTATCGCCTTCGCGGACGCAGGCGAGCAGACGCTGGGCGACCTGCTGCAGCAGCAGGTCACCGACGTCGTGACCGAACGTATCGTTGAGTTCCTTGAAATGATCGAGGTCGATGAACAGCAGAGCGCCCTGGCGATGGTGTCGGGAGCGGCCGGCAAGCGCCTGTTCCAGTCGATCGAAAAGAAGCCGCCGGTTGGGCAGGCTGGTCAGTTGGTCGTAGAAGGCAAGGTTCTTGATCTTCTCTTCGGCCATCTTGCTCTCGGTGATGTCCAGGAACACTGAAATCCCGGCGACCACCTCGCCGCGCGAGTTCCTGATCGGTGCCGCGCGCGACATGACGATGCGCTCGCTGCGATCGGCGCGGCGAATCACGAATTCCCTGGCGCCCGTCTCGCCTAAACGGATTGCGCGAGCCAGCGGAATTTCACTGCTGTCCAGCGGACGCCCATCAAGGTCGAACAGCGACCGGTCGGAAAGGAAGCGGTCGATGCTCAAACTGTAAACGGCGCGCTGTCGATCTTCGCCGTGAATCAATAACCCTGCGTCGTTCAAATAGCGTAGCGTGCCATCGTTCGCGTTCGCAATCGCAATACCTGCCGGCGTCTGGTCCATCGCCGCACGAAGAATCGCCTGAGTTTCATGCAAGGCCTCCTCGGTCCGGTATTTCTCGGTGACATCGGAAAAGACCAGAACGACACCGACGATTTCGCCACGCGCATTGCGAATCGGCGAAGCGCTGTCGGCTATCCGGTATTCGTCGCCATCGCGCGCGAGCAGCACCGTGTGACTGGCCAGACCGACGACCTTGCCTTGCTCAATCACCCGGTGCACCGGATTGGCGACGGTCTGGCGGGTGTCGGCATCGATAATGCGGAACACTTCGCCAAGTGGACGGCCGCGGGCCTCGTCGAAAGCCCAGCCGGTCAGTCGCTCGGCCGTCGGATTCATTCGCGTCACCCGGCCGTCGATATCGGTGGCGATCACGGCGTCGCCGATCGAATGCAGGGTAATCGTCAGATTTTCTTCGCTGGCGCGCAGCGCCTCGATCGATCGTCGCAGTTCGCTGATATCGCGGAACTCGCTGACGCGGACCATCCGGCCCTGGTAAGGAATGCTTTTGCCCTGGACGATGAGCGGACAGCGCGTACCATCGCGGCGCAATCCTTCGATTTCGTAGGCTGGCCGATAGTCGCCCGCCGTTCGGCGCCTGACCAACTCGCGCCACTCGGGAGCGATCAGTTGCATGCCGTCCATGCCGATCAACTCGTCGACCGGGTAACCGGAGAGTTCGGCAAGCGCCTGGTTGCAGTCGATATTGACCCCGCGATCATGCACTGCAATACCGCCAAAAGACGCGTCTTGCAGCGCTCTGAACCGCGCCTCGCTCTCCTGCAAAGCCGCCTCGCGTCGGCGCAAGGTCCTGAGCAGCGCTTCGCCCTGCTCTTTTTCTTCAAGCAAGGCGCTGGTGACGCGGCGCAAGGCACGCAGCGGCAAGATCTGCATGACGACGAAAACCAGGGCGCCGAGCAACAGGCCAAGCAGGCCTGCGGTCGCCGTCTTGAACGCCACGCTGCGTAGCGAAGCGCTGACCTCGACCCGACCGACGACACCTTCGCCATCGAACAAGGGATGACTGCGCGTCAAGAGCAGCGATTTTTCGACCTGGCCGGCTTCGGCGAGCAGTGCGTCCTGCGCGTCAAATACCCGAATCTGTTCGTCTTCGAGCCGTCCCGATTTGCGCGCCAGCAGTCCCCGTAGCGGGCCTTCAGCGTACCGCCATGAATCGGGCGCCGCAGCGATCAAGCCATTGAGCGCCGCGGCCGCAGTCCGCGCTTTGGCGGACAGTTCTTCGGCGCGATCGTGGTAAGCCACCAGGCCATAGCCGAGCGGCAGGCACAGCGCAAGCAGCAGCGAGATGGCCGCGGCCACGCCGTTGATGATGCGCGCAATGTCTTCCCGCTTGATTTTCATCTCAGTTCGCAATCACTCGGGGTTCCCGGCCCCTGTGCCGCACCGGACGCACCGGACGCACTGGCCGCCAGGCGACCCGACAGGCGTTCACCGACTACAGCCGGTAAGCCGAGACGATCTGGCTCATTTCCTTGGCCACCGCGTCAAGCTGGCGCGCCGATTCGGCGCTGTTCTGCGCCGCGGCGCTGCTCTCCTCGGCCATCTGGGCGATGCTCTCGACGCTGCCGGCGATGGTGTTGCTGGCCTGGCTTTGTTCGCGGATCGCCGCGGTGATTTCCTCGACCATCGCCACCGCGTGCTGGCTGGCCTGGGTGATCCGGCCGATCGCCGCGCTGGCGTTGCCGGCGCGCGCCACGCCGGTCTCGACCAAGGCCACGGCCTCGCTCATTCCTTCGGCCACTTCCTTCGAGACACTTCTGATCGAACCGATCATCGTCGAAATCTCGGTTGTCGAACTCGCCGTACGCTCGGCGAGCTTGCGTACTTCGTCGGCAACGACGGCAAAACCGCGTCCCTGCTCACCGGCGCGCGCCGCTTCGATTGCCGCGTTCAAGGCCAGCAGGTTGGTCTGTTCGGCAACCTCCTTGATCACCGCGACGATCGTCGAGATCTGTTCGCTCGAAGCTTCAAGCTCGCGGATTCGCGCCGACGCCTGGCCGACCGATTCGGCGATCTGGTTGATGTCACCGACGGTCTGCGCGATCACCGTTTCGCCTTCACTCGCGTATCGACCCGATTCGCTGGAGAGCGAATGCGCTTCGTCCGAGCGGTCGCTGACGTGCGTGATGCTGACCGTCATCTGCTCGACGCTGGCGGCCATGCTCGACGCCGAATCGCTCTGCTGCGCCGAAGCGGCGGCGACCTGGTTCGAAGCCAGCGCGAGTTGTGCCGACGCATCGGCAACCTGGTGCGTGCTTTGGGTGATGGCACGCAGGCTCACGCACAACTTGTCGATCAGGCGGTTCAACGCCGCCGAAACCGAAGCGATCTCGTCATTGCCGACCACTTCGGCGCGCGCCGTGAAATCGAGGTCGCCTTCAACGCGCGAAATCGCCCGTTGTATCGACGACAGCGAGCGATTGATGCCGCGGATCACGACGAAGCTGATTCCGGCGATCAGCAACGAGGCGATCAGCGTGAGCGCAATGGTGATCCACAGACCGCGTTGGGCGGTCGCTTCGGCGGTCACGGCGTGCTGTTCAGCGGCAGCATCGTTAAGCGCGATATGCTCGTCGATCAGCTTGACGAGCTGTGCACGGCTGGCGCTCATCGCCGCAGTTTGTTCGAGCGCACCAGCCTTGTCGTTGGCGCGCGACTTGTCGACCACCGCCGGCAGCCTGCCGAGATAGTCCGCGGTCGCCGCCTTTTCGGCTTTGAGCAATTCGAGGCCCTTGGGCGAACTCTGCATCTTTTCGTAGCTGGCGAGCGAATCGCTCATTCCCTTGGCGGCCGTGGCCATGGTCTTTTCGAGTTCGGCCATCTGCTCCTTTTGCGCACTGCCGATGTGCCGGTACAGGCTCAAGGCGATGACCTGCTGGTGCGACTTTAGCTGGTAGATCGTCTGGATTCCTGGAATGGTTCTGTTGTTGGAATACTGCAGCGCGTCGTCGATTCCGTTGGCGACGAAAATACCGAGCCCGCCGACGATAACCAGTGCGGAAATGGCGCTCGCCGCCATGACCTTCAATTTGTTCGAAATGCTCATCGTGTAATTTCTCCCGTAACAAAAGAACGAGCGGCAAAAGCCACGGCAAGACTGCAAAAAAGAGGGTTTTTGAGACTTGAGTACGACCCGCGCATGGCGCGCGACCGCTACTCGCTCAATTGCACGTGGCCGGAAAACTCGTAGCCACGCCCGTAGGCAGAACGCAGCGGCAGTTTGAGCCCGACCTTGTCGCCGACCTTGCGGCGCAGGCGGCTGATCAGCGCTTCGAGGCGATGCGCGCTGCCCGCGTCGAAGATGCCGTCGACCTGTACGATCAATTCCTCGCGCGAAGCGAAGCGCTGCTCGCCGCCAAAGAGCGTTCTGAGGACGGCCAGTTCGCTGGCCGAGAGCAGTACGGCGACACCGTTGGGCGAGGTCAGCACGCGCGCGACGACGTCGAGCTGCCATGGGCGCTCGACGATAGTCTGCGGCGTCAGCAGCGAGCTGGCGAAATCCGGGACCGCCGCCGAAACGCGTCGATGGACCGAGAGCAGCGTCGCCTCCAGTTCCTCCGGATCGACCGGCTTGACCAGATAGGCGTCGGCACCATCCTTGAGACAGGCGATGCGTAGTTCGCGCTCGTCGCGCCCAGTGCACATCACGACGCCGATGCGCTGGCACGGGTGCACCTCGCGGAACAGTTCGAGCCCGCTGCCGTCGGGCAGATTGATGTCGAGCACGATCAGATTCGGCGCCTGCGCAAGCGCCGCGCTGGCGGCGGCCAAGGTTCCCGCGCTACGCACGCGAAAACCCGAGCCGGACAGGTAAATGGCGAGTTCCTCGCAGAGCTCTTGGTCGTCCTCGACGAGCAGTACCGACGGTTTCATGACGTTTGTCCAGCCGTAGCCTGCCTAATCGGCAGCCGCAATTCAAAAGTCGCTCCGGCGCCCGGACGCGAAATACAATCGGCGCTGCCACCATGGTGGCGAACCACGTTGGCGACCAGCGACAGACCGATACCGAAGCCGGCGCTGCCCTTGCCGGCCGAGCGCGGGAAGATGCCGAACAGGCGCTGGCGGTCGGCCTCGGCGATTCCCGGCCCGCCATCGCTGACGCGGTAGACGACCGTTCCGGGGTGCGCCGCGTCACAGCCGACGCTCAGCGTGATCGGCGAATCCGGCGGCGAATACTTGATCGCGTTGTCGAGCAGATTGACGAGTGCCAGCGTCACCAGTTCGGAATCGATCGTGATCTCGGCCGGCAAGTCGTCGGCGGCAACGTATTCGATAGTGCGACCCGAATGCGCTGCGCCGATCTGGGCGCAGGCCTCGAGCGCCGGAAAGCCCGGCGAGCATTCGTCAAAATCAGCAGCGAAATCAGCGCCGGCCAGGCGCTGCAAGCGCAGGCTGCGGTCGATCAATTCGCTCATGCGACGCGCCGCCTTGGCCAGCCGAGCTATCCTTTGCCGTACCGCCTCATCGGCATCGACCAGTCCGACGCGCAGATTGCTCAACCCATAGACGATGAAACCCAAGGGATTGCGCAATTCATGCGCGACAAAGGCGAAGAGCCGCGTCTGCTCGTCGCGCAAGGTCTTCTCCTGCTCGACCAGCGAGCGGTTGAGCCGCGCGTCGGCGATGGCGCGCAGCCGTTCGTCGTAAATCGATTTGACGTCGAGCAGCAATCCCATATTCACCAGCAGGCAATACGAAAGAACGGCTCCGATGACGCTCGTTTCGATCCACCCGGCGCCGTCGATGGCCCCCCAGGCCGTCAGGACCGGCATCAGCGTCGGCAGCATAAAACCTGTCGCGCCAGCAAAGAAGCAGATCGCTCGACGCCGACCGGCGCGATACGCTTGCCAGGACAACCAGGCGAACAGTGCGATCGACAGCACCACGGTCAGTTGCATGAGCGGCCCGACGACGCGAAACTGATCGAGCGGGATGCTCAGTGTCGAAGCGACGCAGACCAGCACCGCCCACTTGAGCCAGGCGTTGAGGCGCGGAAAAAAGGCTTGCGTGCGCAGCGCCTGCTGCATGAACAGCAAGACCACCGCGGGGAGCAGGCAGACGTTGATGTTGTGAAGGGCGTCGGCGATCGCCGGCGAATTCGGAAAAGCGAATTGCGCGGTGAATCCCAGCGCGGTCGCCAGAAACTGCCCCAAGAACAGGCACGACGCGATAAACACCAGATAGCGCCGGTCGCGGATCATCACGCCGCCGCAGAAGCTCATCAGCAAGGTGCTGACGATCACGCCGAAAGCCACGCCGATCGCCATCAATTCGGACTGCGCGGCAAGGCGAAAGGCTTCGGGTTGCCATAGCGTCAGCGAAAACATCAGCGACGAAGTGCTCTCGACGCGCAGGTAAAAGACGCGACGCTGGTCGTCGGGCAGCACCACGGGAAACAACGGATAGCGGTAACGACAAGGGCGGGCGGCGAAAGGCTGACGGTCGCCGGCACGCAGAATCAGCGTTTGCCCGCCCTTGCCGTCAGGACCGTAAAAACGGTAATCGTCGATCACCGCATTGCCCGCCTCGAGCCGCCACTGCGCAGGGGCGTCGGCCTCGCGTTGCAGCGGGATGCGCAGCCAGACGACGTCGCGCGTAAATCCCAGCGACACGCCGTGCTGCTGCGCCACAAAGCGGTTCTGCATCGATGGCGCGGCGACGTCATCGATCGTCAGCAAGCCACCGGGGTCGCGCAGCAGCGCGATCTGATCGCCCAGCGTGCGCTGTTCCTCGCCGACCAGCAAAGGTCGCAGGCCGTCGCGGTCGGCGGCCGTTGCCGAAGCGCAGAGAACCAGCAGCGCCGTCAAACAGAGCAGAGAATGCCGCAGTGCTGCGATCATTAGCCGAAGCATGTCAAAAGTGAAGGCCGGTAAGATATCCGACGACCAAAGCCAAGGCAAATACTCACACATACTGACACGCCTAACAAAAAAATTGCCTATCTCGGCGCTGTCGTGGCTGGCATAATCACGCTCCTCGCGGCTTTTTTTCGCCGAGTGCTGTCGTTTTCTAGCGTTTCAAGTCGGTCGCCCGCGCCTCAAAAGACGGGCAAACAATGGAGTAGATTATGCGCTTTTCGAACATGCGGATCGCTTATCGATTGCTGGTTGTCGTACTGGTCGGCGCCTTGGGGCTGGCGATCTTCACCTTTGTTTCGCTCTCCAATTTGCGCACCACCCTCGAGTCGGAGCGCGAAAACAAGACCAAGGAACACGTCGAGGTCGCGCAGACCTTGATCCGTGGAATTGTCGACGATGCGTCAAAGAGCGGGCGTTCGAGCAAAGAGGCGCAGCGACAGGCCTTAAGCGCATTGCGCGCGGTACGCTATGCCGGTGACGAGTATTACTGGGTTAACGACTCCGCCGGAATGATGTTGATGCATCCGATCGACAAGGCCCTTGAAAACACCTCGGTGATGGGCGTCAAGAACAGCAAGGGCGTCGCCATCTTCTCGAGCATGATCGACGTCGCACGCACCAACGGCGGCGGTTTCTATCACTACGAATGGAAGAGCCACGACGATCCGGCGCCACGCGCCAAGATTGCCTATGTCACTTACATTCCGGAGTGGGATTGGATTATCGGGACGGCCGTCTATGTGGACGACATCGACGCCCTCTACCTGACCCAGGCGTGGCGTTTGGGCGGCATCGGCCTGATCACCTTGTTGATTTCCGTGCTCACCGCCCTACTGATCACGCGCACCGTGGTCAAGCCGCTGTCGGCGGTGGCCTTGCAGATGAACGAACTGGCCAGCGGCCGCCTCGATATCAAGATAGAGAACACCGATCGCGGCGATGAAATCGGCGCGATGACGCGTGCGTTAAGTTCGGTGCAGACCAACCTGCTGGCCATTGCCGGCGCCGCCGATGAGATCGCGCAGGGCAATCTGACGGTCACCATCGAGCCGCGTTCGGAATGGGACCGGCTGGGAATCGCGCTCAAGACCATGCTCGTGCAACTGCGCCGTCTGGTCGCCGAAACCGCGAGCACGGCGAAGGCGGTGCATGACGGTGCGACGACGATTTCGGCTTCGGTCGAGAGTCAGGCGACGGCATCGAGCGAGTTGTCGTCTTCGGTCGCCGAGATCACCTCGACCATGGAGGAGCTCTCGGCATCATCGTCGCAGATCTCCGAGCACTCCGGCGCCGTCGTCGAGATTGCCAACAAGACGCTCGACAGCAGCCGCATGGGAACCGAGGCGATGGAGCAGCTCGCCGCGCGCATGGCCAGCATCCGCGACGAAAATCGCAGCAGTCTTGACGACATCATCGGACTGGGCAAGACGTCCAAGGAAATCAGCAAGGTGATGACGATCATCAACGTCATTGCCGATCAAACCAAGCTGATCGCCTTCAATGCGGCGCTGGAAGCAGCCAGTGCCGGCGAGTCCGGTCGGCGTTTCAGCGTCGTGGCCGCAGAAATTCGCCGACTGGCCGACAGCGTCACCGATTCCACCGGTGAAATCGAAAGCAAGGTCAGCGAGATTCAGGACTCGATCAGCCGCCTGGTGATCACCTCGGAAAAAGGCGCCAGCGGCATCATCGAAGGCATGGAGGCAACCACGCACACCGCCGACCGGCTCAGCGAACTCGTTGAAGCGGCAAGCAAGACGGCCAGTGCGGCGCAGCAGATTTCGCTGTCGACGCAGCAGCAGAAGACGGCCGTCAGCCAAGTGGTGATCGCGTTGCGCGAGATCGTCGGCGCCACGCATCACACGGCGCAGTCGATGTCGCAGCTTTCAGACGTCAGTCGCAACATGGCCGGCTTGTCGTCCGACATGGATGGTCAGGTCTCTCGTTTCCGGCTGAACGCCAAGGCCGGCTGAGCCGTTCGCGATGGCCATCCGGGTCCTGCTGGTCGACGACAGCGCCGTAGTGCGCAATTTGCTGCGCGCCATTTTCGAAAAAGACGATGCTTTCGAGATCATGGGCGAGGCGGCCAACGGCTTGGAAGCCGTCGCGCAAGTCAGGCGCGAGCGCCCCGGACTGATCGCCATGGACCTCGAAATGCCGCTGATGGGCGGCGTCGAGGCCATCGAAGAAATCATGAGCTTTTGTCCGGTGCCGATCCTGGTGGTCACTGATCACGCCAACGCGCAGCATGCCTACGCCGCCGTCGCGCACGGTGCGATCGATGTCATGGCCAAGTCAGGCTTGTCCGAAAACGGGGGAAAGGGGCTCCTCGCTCGGGCGCATCTGGTGGCGTCGATCCCGGTGATCACGCACATCAAATCGTTGCGCCGACCGGCGCCAAAACCGGCGGCGGCACTCGCTCTGCCGCCCCGGGCAAGGAACTTGTCGCGGCCCGGCGCGGTATTCGGAGTCGTTTCTTCAACCGGCGGACCGCAAGCACTGTGCCGCCTGTTAAGCCAGCTTCCGGTCAACTTCAATTGCCCGATTCTGATCTCCCAGCACGTCATTCCGGGTTTCGCCGCGGGCATGGCGAAATGGCTGGCGACCGAATCGAGCCTGCCGGTCAAGTTGGCCGAGCAAGGCGAAACGATCGAACCGGGGCAAGTCTATCTTTCGCCCTCGGAAGCACATCTGAGTGCAGCCTCCGGCAATCGAATCGATTTGCTGGCGCTGCGCGAAGGCGAGACCTATCGCCCCAGCTGCAATGTATTGCTGGAAAGCATGGCGACGGTTTTCGGCAAACGCAGCGTCGGCATCATCCTGACCGGAATGGGATCAGACGGCGCCATGGGTCTGGCCCGCATCAAGGCAGTTGGCGGTACGACTTTGGCGCAGGACGCGGCCTCATCGGTGATTTACGGAATGAACCGGGTAGCCATCGAGGGCGGCGCCGTGCAGCGGGTGCTGCCGCTCGACGAAATCGCCGCAGCAATGGTGCAATTGGCTTGCGTGGCGGAGCGCTCATGAACGACGAGGAGCTGCTTCCCTTTCAGGAGCTGGTACACCAGCGCAGCGGTTTGCAACTCGAAGCCGTCGCCGAATCCTGCCTGATGCTGGCGGTTCAGAAACGCATGAGCGCGACCAAAGCCAAGCCAAGTTCGGCCTACTACATGCACTTGCTGGGCGACGACGCTGAATTCGACGAACTGGTTTCATTGCTGACCATCAACGAAACCTATTTCTACCGCGAGCCCAAACAGCTTGAGCTGCTCACCGAGCTGTTCTTGCCGGCCTTGCTGGCCAAAGCCGGCCACAGCGCACGACGGCCGCTGCGCATTCTGAGCGCTGGTTGTTCGACCGGCGAGGAGCCGTATTCGATCGCCATCGCCATTCGCGAAAAACTCGGTGAAAGCGCGAGCCGCCTGGTGTCGATCACCGCCTGCGACATCGACCAACACGCGCTACGTCGTGCCCGCCAGGCGCTCTACTCCGAGTATTCGTTTCGCGCCATACCGCCGGCCTTGCGCCAACGCTATTTCACTGCACTGCCCGGTCGCGGCTACCTGCTCGATGAACAGATACGCTCGCTGGTAGAGTTTCATTCGCATAATCTGCTGGCCAGCCGGATGCCCGAGCAGCTGCTTGATTTCGATGTGATCTTCTTTCGCAACGTCTCGATCTATTTCGATGCACCGAGCCGTGAACGAATCCTGCGGACGCTGCACGCGACGATGCGCGAAACGGGCTATCTGGTGCTCGGAACGGCAGAAACCTTGGCCAATGACCTGGGCGTCTTTGAGCTGCGCGAGGATGAGCGAGGCTTTTATTTCGTCAAGGGCGAAACCCCGCCGGCGCCCAAGCCTTTGCTCAGGCGCGAGCATCGTCCGCGCCTCGCCGTGCCGGCGAGCGCGCCGCGTGCCGCGGCGAAGCCCCGCCGGCTTGCCGATCAGCCGGCGACGCCGGCCGTAATCAGCACCGAGAAGATCGACGCGATCCGGGCGCTGCTTCGTGCCGAGCAATACGGCGCGGCACTCGAACAGCTGGCGCCTTTGCGCCGGGCGGCGCCCACGGAGATCGACGCGCAGTTACTGGAAAGCTACGCCTTGTTGCAATCGCGTCGTTTTGCCGAGGCCGTCGTGCTGGCGCAACAGTTGCTCGAGCGTGACCATTGGTCGGTAGACGCCATGATGCTGCTCGGCTTTGCCGCCAAATGGCAAAACGACAGCGAGGCGGCGATCGAGCACTTCAAGAGCGCTGTTTACTCGCGCCCGGATTGCTGGCCGGCGCACTATTACCTGGGGGGTTTATGGCATGAAACGCAGCCCGCTAAAGCACGGCGCGAATACCGTACGGCGCTGATCCAGATGACCGCGAACCCCGACCCGGATGGTGGCTTGCGCTTGCCGCTCGACCTCCCCGTCGCCGACATCCGCTTCCTCTGCGAGCGGCGCGGCGCAGCTGAAAAGAGAGCTCCTCGTGGCACTTGACATCAAGCGCTTCACCGCGCGCTTCGTCGACGAAGCGCGCGATCATCTGCAGAAGCTGGAAGACGGTCTGGCGCTCTTGCACCAGGGCGCATCCGACCCGGAGGTCGTCAACTCGATTTTCCGCTCGGCGCATACCATCAAGGGATCGTCGCGCATGCTCAAGCTGATGCCGATCAGCGACGCCGCGCATCTGCTTGAGGATGTCCTGGGCGCCCTGCGCGAAGGCGTGTTGACCTATTCGAGCTCGCTTGGCCTGCTCTTGCAACGCGCAACGGATGCGCTTGCCGCGCAGGTCGAACAGGTCGCCAGCGGCGAGCAACTGGCGCCACCGGACTGCGCGTTGTGCGCCGAACTGGCGCGCTTGCTGGGCCACGACCAAGAGCTGCCGCCGGCGACGCCGCCAGCGGTGGCGGCCAAGGTCGCTGCGCACCCGGCCGACGAGATCAAGCTGCGCGCCGCCGAATCGGTCCGGGTACCGCTCGGCAGACTCGACGAACTGGTCAAGCTGATGGGCGAAATGGTGTCATCGCACGCCCGCTTGCGTCAGCGCGTCAGCGATTGCCGCGCCATCGAACACGAACAGCTGGCGGCTAGCGGCAAAGGCATCGCCCGGCTCGCCGCGTTTTCTCACGACCTCAAGGATGACGTGCTGGCGCAGGAAGTGCTGATGGAAGAACTGCACGGCAAGGCGCTGATTCTGCGCATGTTACCGCTGGCGATGGTGTTCGATTCGGCGCCGCACATGGTGCGCGATCTGGCGCGCTCGATCGGCAAGGAAATCGACTGCGTGATCAGCGGCAACGATATCGAACTCGACCGACAGCTGATCGACCGCTTGGGCGACCCCATCGTTCACCTGCTGCGCAATGCCGTCGGGCACGGCATCGAAGCGCCGGATCAACGCGAACGAGCGGGCAAACCACGGCGCGGGCGGGTCAGCCTGTCGGCGCGCCAGGATGCGGGCGGCGTCATCATCGAGATTGCCGACGACGGACAGGGGTTGCCGCTCGCAGCGATCCGCGACAAGGCGGTGAAAAAAGGCCTGTTCAACGCCGAGCAGGCGATGGCGCTGAGCGAAGCTGAGCTCAGCGACCTGATATTGCTTCCAGGATTCAGCACCAGCGCGATCATCACCGACGTTTCCGGACGCGGCGTCGGCATGGACGTCGTCAAACGCTGCGTGGTCGATGAACTGCAGGGCTCGCTTCAGCTGGCGAGCAAGCCGGCGGCCGGCACCACCGTGACCTTGCATCTGCCGCGCTCTTTGGCGGTGATGCGCGTATTATTGGTTGAAGCGGGCGGCCGAACCGTCGGTTTCACCGCGCCCCACGTCAGCCAATTGTTGCAGGTGCCGGCCAGAGAGCTGCTCGACGTCGCCGAGCGTCAGGCGCTGATTTTTCACAACGAACTGGTTCCCGTCGTCGGTCTCGCGGAAATGCTAGCGCTGCGCGAATCGCCGGCTCGCGAAGAGGAATTGCTGGTGGTGATACAGGCCGGCAACGAAAAGCTGGCCTTGCGTGTCGATCGTCTGATCGACGAGCGCAACCTGGTGATCAAGCCTTTGCCGCGCCATCTGACGCACCTGCCGCTGGTCAGCGGCATGGTGATGACCGGCCGCAATGAGTTGGTGAGCGTGCTGCAGGCGCCGGCGCTGCTTGCCCTGGCGCGGCGCAGCAATGTCGGCAGCAAGCCGGCCGGGCAGGCAGAGGCCTTGCAGCGGGTACGGGTGCTGGTGGTCGACGACTCGCTCAACACCCGCGATATCGAGAAAGACGTTCTCGAAGCGCACGGCTACCACGTCACCCTGGCCGAAGATGGCATCGATGGCCTGGCCAAGGCGCGCAACAGCCAATTCGATGCGGTCTTGACCGATGTCGAAATGCCGAACATGGACGGCTTCACGCTGACTGCTGCGCTACGTGAAGAGGAGAATTACCGCGATGTGCCGATCATCATCATCACCTCGCGGCAGAAGGAGGAAGACCAGCGGCGCGGCATCCAGGTCGGCGCCGACGCCTACATCGTCAAGGGCGACTTTGACCAGGGCCGTTTGATCGAGACGCTCAAAAGCCTGCTCGGATAGACCGTAGAAAAGGAAGAAGCATGCGAATTCTGGTGGTAGATGACGACAGTTTTTCCGGCGAGATGACTTCTGCCATTCTCGAAGACGCGGGGCACCAAAGCGTCGTGGTCGACAGCGCGGTCGAGGCGGTTGAGACATTGGCTGATCCCGGGTTTGCCGTGGTGATTTCGGACATGAACATGCCCTTCGTCAGCGGGCTGGAGTTGTTCGCGACACTGCGCGAGCAGGGCTGCGACCTGCCATTCATCCTGCTCAGCGGCGACGACCCGGACGAACTGCGACAACGCGAACCTCGCCTCGATGCATGCCTGGCCAAGGATAGCGAGCTGCCAACGACCTTGCCGCAAGCGCTCGGCCGGGTCTTGGCGGCGCGTGCGCGGTGAAAGAGAAAATGAAAAAGGAATGCTCTGAAGATTTGCAGCAAACGGTCTTGCGCCTGCAGCGCGAGTATCTGGAGCGTCTACCGAGATCGCTGGAACTCGCGCGCGACAGGGTGAATGCACTACGCCAAGGCGCGGCAAACGAAAACACGCTGGCCGATCTCTACCGCTGCTTTCATAACATCAAGGGAACGGCATCGACGCTTGGTTTGCGCGCCATCAGCGAGGGCAGTTCGGAGGCCTCCGAACTCGTTGCGCAGTTGCGGCGGCTCGATTGCCGTACGCATCGACAGGCGATCGCTGGACTCAACGCACGTTTGAGCGAACTCGAAACCTTGGCGGGCGAAGCTGTTTATCCTGATCCAGTCGCCACCGAAGCTGACGCTGCGCTGATGTCGCATGTCAAAGCCGGTTCGCGTACCGGCTCGCAGCGCGGCTGCATTTTCCTGTTCGACACGGCGCCGGACGCCATCTCCCTGGCCAATCAACTGGCGTGTTTCGGCTACCAGATCAGTTACTTCTCGACCAGCGACGAACTGCGCGCGGCGATGCACGAACGGCAACCTGACGCGGTGGTGATGACGGTGAGCGCGATCGACGAACTGGCCGATTTGCGCGATCAGCACCCGCTTCCCTTCCTCTACCTTTCCGAAAGCAATGGCTTCGCGGCGCGGCTCAAGGTGGTCAAGGCGGGCGGCAAGGCCTTTTTCCTCAAGCCGATCGCCGCCCATGAAATCGTCAATACCCTCGACGAACTGACGATCGAGCGCGAACCCGATCCGTTCCGGATACTGATCGTCGATGACGAACCGGAAATGGCCGATTACCTCAGCCTGATTCTCGATGCAACCGGCATGCTTTCGCGCCGCCTCAACGAGCCGACGCGAATTCTCGAGGTGCTCACCGAATTCCAGCCCGATCTGGTGTTGATGGACATTTACATGCCGGGCTGTTCGGGACGAGAAATTTCCAGCCTGATCCGCCAGGACCCGAGGTTCGTGAGTATTCCGATCATTTTCCTGTCGAGCGAAACCGACAAGACCGTTCAGCTTCGCGCCATGCGCGTCGGCGCCGACGGTTTCCTGACCAAGCCCATTCTGCCTGAAGACCTGATCTCTGCCGTCGTGGTGCGCGCCGAACGCACGCGCATCCTGCGTTCATTGATGATGCGTGACGGCTTGACCGGCCTGCTCAATCACACCACGCTGACGCAGTTTCTCGAAACCTCGGTGGCGGGAGCCCGCCGTCATCAGACGCGGCTGTGTTTCGCGATGCTCGATCTGGACTTTTTCAAAGCGGTCAATGATCGCTATGGTCACCCGGTCGGCGATCAGGTGCTGGTCGCGCTGGCCAGGATGCTCAAGCAACGCCTGCGCAGTTCGGACCTGGTGGGACGCTACGGTGGCGAGGAATTCGCCGTCATCTTCATGGAAACGAGCGAGGAAACCGCCGCTCAGACGCTGCAAAAAATCCTCAACGATTTTTCGACGCTCAGCTTCAAGGCCGGCGCAAACTATTTTTCGTGCTCGTTCAGCGCTGGCGTTTCCGGGTTTCCGAGTTTCAAGAGCGCCGAACAGCTGGTGCTCGCCGCCGACCAGGCGCTTTACCGCGCCAAGAACAACGGACGCAACCAGATCGTTCCGGCTAAACAAACCGCCGATTGAATCGGGGAATAACGATGGAAGAACGTGCAACAACGCTCGACGACATCCTCGCGCGCAAGCGTCAAACCGGCGGCGAGGTGGTCAACGTGGACGAACCGGCGGTCAAGCTGGTCTTCTGCTCGCTGGGCGAACAGTGGTATGCCTTTTACGGCGAGGTCATCCGCGAGGTGCTGGCTGACCACGAGGTCTATTACCTGCCCGGCTGCCCGTCGTCGATGGAAGGCGTCATCAATGTGCGCGGCGACATCGAATCGGTGATCAGTTTGCGCAGCGTGCTCGGTTTGCCCGAAGTCAAGATTGCCGCCTCGTCGCGCATTCTGTTGGGGAAAACCAGCGCCATGAGCAGCGGCATTCGCGTCGACTGCGTCGAGGAAGTGCTCGACGTACTGCAAAGCGCCATCCAGTCGCCACCGCACACGCTACCTGAACACCTGCGCCCGGTCGTGCTCGGCATCGTCATGTACCACGAGCATCCGGTACACCTGCTCGACCTCGCGCGAATTTTCACCGACTATCGCGAGGGCTTGTGCTGATGGCGCAAGCCGAGACGCTCGAGATCATCAGCTTCGCGGCCGGCGCCTGCCGTTTTGCGGTCGAAGCGAGGCAGGTCGAAGCGCTGCTCAGCGACGGACCGCAGACCTTGGTGGCGGTCGAGTCCTTGCTCGGTTTGCCTCTGCTTGAAGCTGCCCCGCGCCCTTGCCTGCGCCTCGGAAAATACCGCGTGAGCGTCAGCGAGCCCGTCGATCTGCGCTCGCTGCCGGTCGATAGTATTTACCCGCTGCCCGAACTGGTCGCGCTGCGGATCCAGATCAAGGGCGTTCGCGCGCTGGTGCTTGACGCGCACGGGGCAATGCTGCTGCTCGATTTACGGGGCTTGCTGGCAAGCTAACCACTGATTCGGCTAGAATCGTCGCCTGCCCTGCCCGCTCGCCACAGACATCGCGGCGCCAGAGCATTCCGCAAGGACTGTCGCCATGCGCCATCGCCGCCCGCCGTTTTCCCTCGTCGATCTGGCGATCATCCTGGCGCTCGCCTGCCTCGCCGTGATCGGCTACAAAGTCTCGCCGCTGCTGACCCAAGCCGACCTGACAAGCGCCCCACTGCCCGCTTGCGACCTCAACACGCAAGCCTGCGCAGCCGAATTGCCCGGCGGCGGCCGCGTCGAGCTGACGATCACGCCGCGCCCGATTCCGGTCGTCAAACCGCTACAGGTCAGCGTTCGCCTCTCGGGAATGGCTGCCGACAAGCTTGAAATCGACTTCGCCGGGCACTCGATGAACATGGGCTACAACCGCCTGGCGCTCGTCGCCGACGGCGACGGGGCCTATCGCGGCGCCGCCATGCTTCCCGTCTGCATCAGCGGCCGCATGGTCTGGCAGGCGACGCTACTGATCGACAGCGCTGGCCGGAAAATCGCCGTCCCCTTCCTGTTCGAAGCACCAGAAAATTAGCAGTCAGCGGCCCGGCCCGCCGATCGCTGCTAATCGGCATCGAGCAGCAGTTGCGGCGAACAGCCGGACAGCCAGGCGCCAGGCGCGAAGACGCAGCGATTGCGCCCGTCCGCCTTGGCGCGGTAGAGCGCCTCGTCGGCGCGCTTGATCCAATCATCGAGCGTCTCATTCTCGCTCCTGGCCGCAACGCCGATGCTCAGCGAAGGCGAGATGGCGCGCTCATCGTCGTCGCGTAAACCCGCTGCCGCGACTCGCGCGCGCAGGCGTTCGGCCAGCTCGGCGAGCGCCGGCCTGCCGATACGCGGCACGACGATCAGGAATTCGTCGCCGCCCCAGCGAATGACCGTATCGAGGCTGCGGGTGCATTTTTGCAAGAGCGCCGCCACGGTGAGCAAGACCTGGTCGCCGACGTCGTGACCGTTGAGGTCGTTGATCGCCTTGAAATGATCGATATCGCAAACGATGATCGCCGAAGAGTTCTCGTCGGCCGGTTCCAGCGCCGCTCGGCGCAGCATTTCAAGCCCATAGCGCCGATTGGCCAGCCCGGTCAGCGGATCGGTCGACGCCTGTTTGAACAGATGATTCGAGCGTGCGTCGGCTTTGACCAGCGCCAGTTTGAATTTCACCAGCCCGCTCAGACACGCCAGCAGCACCAGATGCGAAGCGAGCAGATTGACCAGCAGCGCCGTGTCGCTGGCTTCGCCCGAAGCGAAGCGCAGCATGCGCGCGATGCTCACCGCAGCGATCAGCGCAAAAAGAGCGCAGGCGGCCCATGGTCCGTGACGCGTCTCGAGCATCAGCATGGCAATCGCATACGCCAGCGGCAGCCACATGAGCAGGGAAATGAACGCGTAGTTGCCGACCAGCGGTCCATTCCCCTGGACGGCCGCCACCAGTTGGATGACGAGCAGGCCGATCACTGAAAGGAAGCCCGCCCAGCGCGCGATCATGATGGTGCGGGGCCAGCGATAGAGCATTGCCGCAGAGGCGACGAAGACGGCCAGCATCGTCGGGTAGGCGACGCGGCAAAGCCCGTCGAGCAGGCCGAGCCTCGACTCCAGGGTCCACACCGCGCCGATCGCCACGATGCCGGCGACAAACAGCGACAGCATCAGGCTGCGCAGCAAGCCGTCGGTACGCCGGCTGGCGCCGGACTCGTTGGACTCGTACGGTCTTTCCATCTTGACAGGCCCTCTAGCCGGAGCAGCGCACTGCGCTGGCACGCTTGCTCGGCGCATTGAACACGGCAGTCGCACAACGGCGCGCCGGGCCGGGATTATCGCAGATATCGGTCGGCCTGACGACGCCCGCCAATCCGGGTCAGTTGACGGCTTTGGGTTGCTCGGCGGCGTCCTCCGGCAGCTTGAGCATCCCGGTGTGGAAGTCGTATTCGAAGACCTCGCCGTAGCGCCCCCATTCGATGGCGACTTTGAGCACGCGCTCGGCTTCTTCTTCCTTCATGAACTCTTCGAGACGGCGCAGGAAAGGTTCTTCGCCCAGTTCGCCGTCGGCTTCCTGTTCCAGGCTATGGCGGATTTCGGCAGCCAACGGCACGTGCTGCAATAGCTGTTGACCGAAGATGTCGCGACGCAACGCCTGATCGGCATGCGAATAGTGTTGGCCAAGCGCGGTGAGGGTGATGTCGCCCTGAGCGATATGGACCAGTTCGAGCAGGCGCAAGGCCTCATAGACCGGCAGCAGTTCCTCGTCGGAGAGCTCGGATTCCTCGGCCAGTTGCGGCAGATCGGCATGGCCGCTGAAGGGCGCCGCGGCGAGCATTTCGAGCAGGCCTTCCATCTGGCTGACCTCGGCGTCGGGCAGGCGGTAGCCGAGGTGCACCGGAACGACTTCGCCAGCCGTCAGCGCCGCGATGTCGGCCGGAGAAAGCGTCATCTGCGCGTAGACTTCGTCGATCAGGCCGCGCACCTCCATGCTGTCGACGTTGCGCGGGCGCGGCAGATGAACCGGGATTTCGACGCGAACACGACCGGGGTCGCTGGAAAAGATCAGGATGCGGTCGGCCATCAGCACCGCTTCCTCGATATTGTGCGAGACGACCAGCAATCCCTTGATCGGCGTCTTGCCGCTGTCCCACAGTTCGAGCATGTCGTTGCGCAAGGTTTCGCCGGTCAGCACGTCGAGCGCCGAGAAGGCTTCGTCCATCAACATGACGTCGGGGTTCATCACCAGCGCGCGGGCGATGCCGACGCGTTGCCGCATGCCGCCCGAGAGCTCGCGCGGCAGCGCGCCCTCGAAGCCGGCCAGTCCGATCAGATCGATCACCGCTGCGGCGCGCAGGTTGCGCTCGGCGCGGGCGACGCCTTGCGCCTCGAGTCCCAGTTCGACGTTCTGCTGTACCGTCAGCCACGGAAACAGCGCGAACGACTGGAAAACCATCGCGATGCCGCGTGCCGGCCCGTAGAGCGGCTGGCCGCGATAATGAACCTGGCCGTGGTCGGCCGCAATCAGCCCGGCCAGGATGCGCAGAAGCGTCGATTTCCCCGAACCGGACTTGCCGAGCAAGGCGACGATCTCGCCTTCGCGCAACGCGAAATCGACGCCTTCGAGCACCGCGCGGTCGGTGCCGTCGGCGGTACGGAACGACTTGCCAACCGCTTTCAATTCAATCAACGGGGTGACGTTTTTCATTTTCAATTCCTTAGAAGCGCATTCTTTCTTCGGCCAGTTCGTAGAGCTTTCGCCAGACAAAGCGGTTGAAGCCCATCACGAAGACGCACATCACGCCGATGCCCAGCGCGATGCGCGGGAAATCGCCCTGCGCGGTCATCTGCGCGATATAGCTGCCGAGTCCGGCGGCAGTCAGCGTGGTGTCGCCCCAGCTCACGTATTCGGCGACGATGCTGGCGTTCCATGAACCGCCCGAGGCGGTGATGGCGCCGGTGACGAAGCTCGGGAACACCGCCGGCAGCAGGAAGCGCTTCCATTTGAGCCAGCGCGACAGTCCCAGGTTGGCGGCGGCGAAGCGCAGTTCGGTCGGAATCGTCGAAGCACCGGCGATGACGTTGAACAGGATGTACCACTGGGTGCCGAAGACCATCAGCGGTGACAGCCAGATGTCCGGATTGAGGTGAAAATGAACCAGTGCCAACACCACCAGCGGGAACATCAGGTTGGCCGGGAACGCCGCCATGAACTGCGCAATCGGCTGCACTCTTTCGGCCAGGCGGGGATTCATTCCGATCTTGATGCCGATCGGCACCCACACCAGCGAAGCGAGGATGATCAGTACCACCACGCGCAGCATGGTCAGGCAGCCGAGACCGAAGACGCGGCCGAATTCGCCCCAGCCGACGCCGGTGTGGATGAAGACCACCAGCTTCCAGGTGGCGATCAGCGCCAGCGCGGTAATCACCGCGTCGACGCCACGCGTCGACCACTGGGTCGGGCGTGTCGCGCGGGCCTGGATCGACGTGCCATCGTGCGTCTTGCGAAAATAGAGCAGGCTACGCTCCATGAACGCGATGATGCGATCGAACAACGGTTGCAGCAAGTCGGTGCGGCGCAGCCAGGTCAGCAGCCACGATTGTTGAGCGTCGTCTCCCGGCGTTTCCTCGAACTTGAATTTGTTGGCCCAGGCCAGCAGCGGGCGGAACAGCAACTGGTCGTAGGCCATGATGCCGAGCAGCATGGCGACGATCGCCCAGCCGATCGCCACGAGATTCTGTTCGACGATGGCCTGCGCGATGTACGAACCGATTCCCGGCAGCTTGATGTCCTGGCCGGAAACCGAGATCGCTTCCGACGCGACGACGAAGAACCAGCCGCCCGACATCGACATCATCATGTTCCACAGCAAGGCCGGCAGCGCGAACGGCAGCTCGAGGCGCCAGAAGCGTTGCCACGACGAGAGTTGGAAAACGCGCGCTGCTTCAGAAAGTTCGCTCGGCACGGTGCGTAGCGACTGGTAGAGGCTGAACGCCATGTTCCAGGCCTGCGAAGTGAAGATCGCAAAGATCGCCGCGCATTCGACGCCGAGCAAATTGCCGGGAAACAGCGCGATGAAGCCGGTGACGGTAATCGACAGGAAGCCGAGCACCGGGATCGATTGCAACACGTCGAGCGCCGGAATCATGATCTTTTCTGCCGTGCGATAGCGCGCGGCAAGCGCGGCAAAGGCAAAGCTGAAGAGCAACGAGCAGAACAGCGCGGCGAGCATGCGCAGACTGGTACGCAACAGGTAGTAGGGCAGGTACGACGGATCGAGCGAGATGGCCAGGGACTCGCCCAAATGATAGGGGCGCGTCATCTGCGACGAACCGTAGGCGAGCAACATCAAGGCGCCCAAGATCATGGGCAGCAGCGCCCAGTCCCAGCGATTGGGCGTGGCGACGGCGTTGCCCAAAGGCTTGAAGTCGAACATGACGGTCCTCCGACCCAATTTTGTAATCGCGCGATGCTACGCGCTAATTGTGACAAAGTGACGTTCGCCGCGAAGTTTCTGCGCGCCTTCGACTTGCCACTCCGGGGGATATTTCCATCGCCGCACACGCCGGGCACCGAGCGATGGCAGTTGGCGCGCCAGCACTGACGGTTCAACCCGCACCGGGCGCAACTGCAGAGATTTTAACGTAACGCAGCGGCCCGGTATCGTCGTGGTCGACGCCGAAGCGATTGGCGGCCACGGCAAGCTCAGCGGTGGAGTCAAGCACATCGCCTTCAATGATCACGTCGTTAAAAATCCGGTCTTACGTCGTGGCGCATTGGTCGCCTTGCTGATGAGTCCGACCGGCCAGGCCACCGGCGGCCGCGCCAACAGCCTGCGGGTACCGGCCAACAAGACCTTCAAGCCGGACCCCAGGATTCCGCTGCTCGACGACGTGCGCCTGATCAAGTACGACTTCGAGAAATACGGCAAGGCCGCCGAACACCGTCGGCTACTCGACCGCTGGACAAAGGAAGTCGAATCGCGCCGCGCTGAACCAGACGCTCAGCGGGTCTGTCCGCGCAACCGGCCTTGCGCCAATTCGGCGAGCATCGTCGCGATGCCGTCGAGGTGCAAGGCCGGAGCGACGTGATCGGCGGCCGCCTTGGCCGTCGGATGGCCGTTGCCCATCGCCACGCCGACGCCGGCGCCCCGCAGCATCTCGATGTCGTTGAGGCCGTCGCCGAAAGCGATCGCCTGTTCGGGCGCGAAGCCGGTCTGCGCCATCACCCACTGGCAAGCCGTCCACTTATTGACCGCGCGCGGCATGACGTCGATCACCCGCCGGTGCCAGCGCACCAGGTCGAACTCGGGAAAGCGCTCGAGGATCTGCGGATAGAGGCTCTCATCGAGGCTTTCGTCGAAGAACAGCCAGCCCTGATAGACATCCTGCGACAGATAGAAGCGCGAATCGCTTTGCACCGCCATGTCGACCGAGCCCATCGCCTCGACCACCCAGGGCAGCTGATCGCTGACGTAACCCTCGCTGCCGTTGTTGATTCCGAAAACGTGTCCCTGCGCCTGCATCCAGTCGAACAGCGCGAGCAGCGGTGCACGCGGCAGCGGGATGGCCAGCACCTCCTGGTCGTCCTTGAGGATGCGCGCGCCGTTCTGGGTGATCACGTAACTCGGCCTGATCTGATCGACGATAGTCTTGGCGTGGCCATAGCTGCGCCCGGTGGCGATCACCACCGTATTGCCGGCGCGCCGCAGCGCTTCGATGGCCGCCAGTGCCGACGCGGGAACCGCCATCGTCGCGTGGTCGAGCAGCGTATTGTCGATGTCGAAGAAATATATTTTTGTCATGTATTTGTGCAAAAAATTGCCTGTTTTGGAGCGCAGCGAGGCTGGCCGGGCCTGCAGTTTACGCCATTCTGACCACTGAGACGCCGTGGTCGGCGAGCGTCAGACCGACCTGCGCGCCGATTTCAAGCACGTCGGTCAAGTCGGGAGAAACGACGAAGAGCCTGCCCAGCACGGTCTCGAAGCTGTACTCGAAGAAGCTGCCCAGATAGGCGAACTTGACGAGCGTGCCGGCGAGGCCGCTGCCGTCGCGATTGATCTGCCAGGCTTCGGGGCGCACCGCGACCTTGACCGCGCCGGCGGCAACGCGCTGCTTCGGCGCGATCAGCAAGGGGCCCAGATGCACCGCGCCATCAGCGTCGGCCTGCGCCGGAAAGAGCATTGCCTCGCCCATGAAGCCGGCGACGAACTCGCTGTCGGGATACTCGTACATCTGCTGCGGCGTTCCGCTCTGCGCGATCAGCCCGTCGTTCATCACGATGATCAGGTCGCTGACCGCCAGCGCCTCGCTCTGGTCGTGCGTGACGTAGGCGACGGTCAGGCCGAGCCGTTGCTGCAGCGCGCGGATCTCCTCGCGCATCTCGCGGCGCAACCGCGCGTCGAGGTTGGAGAGCGGCTCGTCGAAGAGCAGCACCGCCGGTTCGAGCACCAGCGCGCGCGCCAGCGCGACGCGCTGCTGCTGACCGCCGGAGAGTTCGCTGGGCAAGCGCTGATCGTAGCCGACCAGGCCGACGTTGGCGAGCGCCTCGCTGGCGCGGCGACGCGCTTCCTCCTTGGCGACGCCCGACATCTTGAGACCGTAGCTCACGTTCTCAAGCACGTTCATGTGCGGGAACAACGCGTAGCTCTGGAACATCATGCTGACGTTGCGATCGGCGGGACCGAGCGTCGTCACCTCCTTGCCGCCCATGATGATCTGGCCGCCGGTCGGCGTCTCGAGCCCGGCGATCATACGCAGTACCGTCGTCTTGCCGCAGCCCGACGGGCCGAGGATCGTCGTCAGCGTGCCTTTCCTGATTTCGAAGCTGACGCCCTTGACCGCCAGCGGCGCCGAGGGATCGCTGCCGTAGCGCTTGCTGATGTTGCGAAATTCGACGCCGCAATCCATTTGATCCATGCTGTTCTTTCGTCCAGGAATATTGTCCGATGTTGCCCGCTGTTGCCCAATCGCCGGCAGCTCACAGCGCCGGCAGCGGCGCGACGAGCGCGCCCGATTTTCGGCGGCCGAGGCGGCGCTCGCCGACCAGCAACTGAATCAGCGCGATGACCAGCGACATCAGGATGATCAGCACCGTGCAATAGGCCAGCGCGACGCCGTAATCGCCGTTGCCGACGCGGCCGATGATATAGGTCGTCGCCAGCTCGTTTTCGGCAGTGACCAGGAAAATCACCGCGCTGACGGTGGTCATCGCTCGCGCGAAACTGTAGACGAGCGCCGCGACCAGCGCCGGCTTGAGCAGCGGCAGCACGACGTGAAACAGCGTCTGCGCGGCCGACGCGCGCAGCATCAGCGACGCTTCGTCGAGCGACTTGTCGAGCTGCTTGAACGCCGCGGTGCCGGCGCGAACGCCGACCGGCAGGTTGCGGAACATGAAGCAGAGCACGATGATCAGCCCGGTGCCGGTGAGTTCGACCGGCGGCACGTTGAACGCCAGGATGTAGCTCACGCCGAGCACCGTCCCCGGAATCGCGAAGGCGAGCAGCGCGACGAACTCGAAGAGTCCGCGCCCCTTGAACTCGGTTCGCGCCAGCAGGTAGGCGATGAGCAGACCGACGCCCGCGGTCATCGGTGCCGAGATTCCGGCGAGCTTGAGCGTGGTAAACAGCGAGTTCCACGCGGTGCCCGCCCAGATCAGCCCGAACTGCCCCCACTCGAGTCCGAAGGCGGTCTTGAAGTGGGTCAGCGTCAGGGTGTAATCGCGCCCCCAGGTCTGCACGAAGCCGCCGGCGAAGGCGAACAGGTAGACGATCACGGTGAACGCCAGCCACGGGTAGACCACCGCGTTGAGCAGGCGGCGAACCGAGTCGGGCAGCGCCATGGCGATCCCCGCGTCGCCCTTGCCGCTCACCGTGGTATAGCTCTGCTTGCCGAGCAGGCCGCGCTGGATGGCGAAGACGAGCAGCGCGAAAACCGTCAGGATCCACGCCAGCGACGCGGCGCGACCCTGATCGTACTGGGCGCCGACGATGGCGAAGAAGATGTCGGTCGACAGCACCGAGAACTGACCGCCGACGACCACCGGGTTGCCGAAGTCGGCGATGCTCTCGATGAAGCCGACCAGGAAGGCGTTGGCGAGGCCCGGTTTGAGCAGCGGCAGCGTGATCGTCAGGAAGGTCTGCCGGCGGTCGGCGCGCAGCGTCTGCGCCGCCTCCTCGAGGCTCGGCGCGACGCCTTGCACGACGCCGCGCATGATCATGAAGGCGATCGGCGTGAACGCGAAGAGCTGTGCGATCCAGACGCCGAGAACGCCGTAGAACCAGCGCGTCGGCTCGATGGCGAAGGCGTATTCGAGCAACTGGTTGACGATTCCGGCGCGGCCGAAGAGCAGGATCAGGCCCAGCCCGACGACGAATGGCGGGGTGATGATCGGCAGCAGCGCGACGACGCGCAGCGGCGCCTGGACGCGCGGACCGGCGCTGCGTTCGGCGAGCAGCGCCATCATCGTGCCGAGCACGGTGGTCCCGGCGGCGCTCGCCAGCGCCAGAAAGAGCGTATTCCAGGCGACGCCGCAACGCACGCCGCCGGCCAGGCAGGAAAGTCCCCAGACGCGCTCGTTGCCGATGCGCTCGTAGATCGCGGTCACCGACCAGATTCCGTCCTCGGTCAGGAAAGCGCCGTAGAGCGCCTTGCTCACCGGAAAGACGATGAACAGCACGAGCAGCGCCGAACACGAAACGACCGCCGAGGCGATGAACTGATCGCCCTTGAAGTAGCCGCGCCGCGCCAGACCAAAGGCGCTGATCACGGTGAGCGCGAGCAGCGTCGCGAAAGCGCCGATACCGATGCCGAACTGGTTGATCGCCAGCTCGCCGAACTGCGCGTTGAGATACTCGAACGACCAGCCGCGCGCGCCGATCGCAAAACCGCTGGCCAGCAGGCCGAGCAAGCCAATGAGCCCGCCGGCGAGCAGCCAGTGGCTCTGCGCGCGGCCGACCGGAACGCGCAGGCCGACCGCCGCGATGCCAAGGCCGAGCAGGCCGACGAGCAACCAGGCGCGCCCGTTGGCCAATGCCTGAACGATGCCGTTGGCCGTCTCCAAGCCGCTCCAGACCTGCGGCAGCACGCTGTACCAGGCGGTATCCTGGATCGCGTACCACGGCACCACGAGGTAGGCCAAGAGGCCGGCCGCCAGCCACCACACCAGCGCCTTGTTGGGGTTCTTGTTCATTATTTAACGCGGCAGCGAATTGACGTCCTTCTCCCAGCGCGCGATCAGTCGCCGGCGCTCGGCGCTGGCGCCGTACTTGGCGTAGTCGTAGTTGATGAACTTGATCTTGGTGAAGTCGGGAACGCGCGGATCGACCTTGGCGAATTTGTTCGACGGCAGCTGGAACTGCTTGACCGCCGCAGCCATTTCCTGCGCCGCCGGCGTCAGCGCCCACTCGTAGAACTTCTTGGCGGCGGCGAGATTGCGCGCGCCCTTGATGATGCTCATCGAACCGATCTCGGCGCCGGTCCCTTCGCTCGGCGTGATCGATTCGACCGGGAAGCCGTTGAGTTTTTCGCCCGGCGCGTCGTGCACGAAGCTGATCGACACCGCCGTTTCGCCGCGCGCGACGGCCTTGATCGGACCGGTACCGGTACGCGAATACTGGCCGATGTTCTTGTGCAGCCCCTTGAGGTAATCGAAAGCCTTATCCTCGCCCATCAGCTGCACCAGCGTCGCGATCATGGTATAGGCGGTGCCGCTCGACGCCGGGTTGGCGACCTGGATGTCGCCCTTGTACTCGGGCTTGAGCAGGTCGGCCCACGACTTGGGAACGGCCAGCTTCTTCTTGGCCAGCAGCTCGGTGTTGTAGCCGAATCCGAGCGGCCCTGAGTAGATGCCGACGGTCCTGAATTTCGCCTGCTGCGCCTGCTGCTGTGCCCACGGCTGAAGCTGATCGAGGCTCGGCGATTTGTACTCGAGCGACAGCCCCTGCTCGGCGGCCTGCAGATGCGGGTCGCCGGTGCCGCCAAACCAGATGTCGGTCTTGGGGTTGTCCTTCTCGGCGATCAGTTGCGCCAGCGCCTCGCCCGAGCCCTTCATGCTGACGTTGATCTTGACCCCGGTGGTGCGCGCATAGACGGTGCCGATCATATTGCACCACTCCGCTTGCGCCGAGCAGATCACGTTGACCTGGTCGGCGGCGTGCGCACCGGTTGCAGCGAAGGTGAACGACGCGGCGAGGCTAAGCCCGGCGGCGAGGTGACGAACATTTGCTGCCATGAGGATTCTCCCTTGCTCTGATGGATTGGTTTGCAGCGATGCCGGCTGGTTCAGATCAGCTTGCGCCGGAAATAGGTAATGACCACTTCGCCGATCACGACGACCGCGAAGATCGTCAGCAGGATCACCGCGACGCGGTCCCACTGGAACAGATCGATTGCCGCGTTCATCGCCATGCCGAGACCGCCGGCGCCGACCAGGCCGAGTACCGACGATTCGCGAACGTTGATGTCCCAGCGCAGCAGCATGATCGACCAGAACGCCGGCTTAACCGCCGGCCAGTAGCCGTAAAGGATCTGGCTGCCCTGCGTGGCACCGGCGGCCTTGAGCGCTTCGATCGAGCCGCGCGGCACCTCTTCGAGCGCTTCGCCGAGCAACTTGCCGACGAAGCCGACCGAGCGACAGGCGATGGCGACCGTACCGGCGAGCGGTCCGGGGCCGAATACCGCGACGAAAAGCAGTGCCCAGACCAGCGAATTGACCGAGCGGCTGGCCACCAGCATGGTCTTGGCGAACAGGTTGAGCCCGGCGTGCGGCGTGATGTTGTGCGCCGCGAGGATCGCCAGCGGCAGCGCCAGGACCATCGAGAACAGCGTTCCCAGCGTCGCGATGTGGAAGGTCTCGAGCAGCGCCGCATGGACGGTCGCCGGGTAATACGGAAAATCGAGCGGCCACATGCGGCTGCCCATGTCGGCCATCTGCTCTGGGGCATCCCACAGGAACTCCCAGATCACGCTGATGCTGCTCAGCGAGAGCAGCACCGCAACGCCGATCAACAGCCACAGCGACAAGCGCGACAGCTTCTGCGCCAGCGTGTGACGTTGCCAGACGCGACTCATCAGCGGCGTCGCCGTCAGCTCATGACTCACCATTGAAAATCCTCTTGACGTAGTTGGCGAGCAGTTCGCCGAGCAGAACGACGGCGATGATGGTGATCAGGATCGCCAGCACGAAGTCGTATTCGAAGCGCTGGAAGGCGGCGAACAGCGTGCCGCCGATGCCGCCGGCGCCGACGATGCCGACCATCGTCGAATTGCGCAGATTGGCGTCGAGCTGGTAGGTGCAAAAGCCGACCAGCCGCCCCATCACCTGCGGCAGCACGCCGAAAGCGACGACGCTGGCAAACGGCGCGCCGGTCGCGCGGATCGCCTCGATCTGCTTCATCGAAATTTCCTCGATCGCCTCCATGAACAGTTTGCCGACGAAACCGATCGACCCCATCACCAGTGCCAGCACGCCGGCAAGCGCGCCGAAGCCGACCGCCTTGATGAAGATGATGGCGACGATCACCGGATTGAAGGCGCGGCACAGCGTGACGATCAGTCGCGCTGGCCAAGTCGCCCACGACGGCATCAGGTTGCGCGCGCCGAGGATGGCGATCGGCAGCGAAATCAGCACGCCGAAGAAAGTCGCCAGCACCGCGATCTGCATGCTCTCGATGAAACCGGTGAGCAGCTGGTCCCAGTTCTTGAAGCTCGGCGGGAACATGCGGTCGAGAAAGCGCGCGCCGTTGTCGATTCCCTTGACGAAACGCGGCCACGAGAAATCGAGCTGACCGAGCGCGTAGCACGCATAGGCAAGGATAAACAGCGCCAGCAGCTTGGCGCCCAGCGAAGACTCGAATGGCCGCGCCGCGGGAATGCTGGCCGAGCTCATTGCAACCAGCCCTCGCCGCCGTAGATCAGCTTGAGGTGATCGTCGGTCAAGCGGCTGGGCAGCCCGTCAAAGACCACGCGGCCACCGGTCATGCCGACGATGCGGTCGGCGAAGCGTTTGGCCAGTTCGACGTCGTGCATATTGACCAGCACCGGAATCTTGTTGTCCTCGCCCTGCGACTTGAGCAACTCCATGATTTCGACCGAGGTCTTGGGGTCGAGCGACGACGTCGGTTCGTCGGCGAGCAGCAGCTCGGGGCGCTGCATCAGCGCGCGCGCGATGCCGACGCGCTGGCGCTGGCCGCCGGACAGGCTGTCGGCGCGCTGGTTGGCAAAATTCGACAGGCCGATCACGTCGAGCAACTGGTAGGCATGCTCGATGTCCTCTTGCGGAAACCGTCTGAGCCAGGCCTTGAGCGGGCTGAGGTAGCCCAGGCGACCGCAGAGCAGGTTCTCCATCACGCTCAGCCGTTCGACCAGGTTGTATTCCTGAAAGACCATGCCGATGCGTCGGCGCAGCTCGCGCAACTGCCGACCGTGGATGCGCGAGAGGTCCTCGCCCTTGAACACGATCGTTCCGTCGCCCGGATCGACCAGGCGATTGATGATCCTGACCAGCGTCGATTTGCCGGTTCCCGACGAACCGATGATCGCGGTCAGACCGCGTTCGTCGAAATCGAGATCGATCCCCTTGAGCACCGGAACGCCCGGTTTGTAGGCCTTGGTCAAGCCTTGAATACTCAATACCACTGACATCTCAATAACCCTTAAAAACTCAGTTAGCCACAACGAACACAACGATCACGAAGAAAAGACAACTACTTGCAACGTATTGATGAATCACCCAGAAGGCGAGTCACCGAAATCTCCAAAAAAAGATCTTCGTTGTCCCGCGGGATTTGCTTCGCGGCATGTCCGTTGTGTCGTTGTGGTTCGAACTGTGGCTTCTGGGACGACCATTCAATTACTTCTTCTTGGCGCGCTCGGCGTCGTAACCGGCGCGGCTCAGGCTCTGCCCGGCCGACACCGCGACCTGGCGAACCAGCTCCCAGTCCTTCTTGTAATCAGCTGGCAGGAAGCGGTCGCCGCCCAAGCCCTTGGCCATTTCCGGCGGAATCTTGTAATCGAAGAAGCAGGCCTTGATCTTCTCGACGAGCTTGGGTTCAAGGTCGTGCGCATAGGCATACGAATCGGTCGGGAACAGCGCGCTGGTATAGAGCGTGGTGAAGTCGTCAGCCTTGACCACGCCGCGTTCGATCATGTGCTGCAACACGTCGCTGGCGACCGGCGCGGCGTCGTAGTCGCCCGATTTGACGCCGAGAATCGACTGGTCGTGCTTGCCCGAGTAGACCACCTGGTAATCCTTGTCGGGGGTCAGCCCGAGCGGCGGGAACAGCGCGCGCGGCGCGAGGTTGCCGGAATTGGACGACGGCGAGGCGTGGGCGATCTTCTTGCCCTTGAGATCGGCGAGCTTCTTGTACGGGCTGTCCTTGCGAACGATCATCTGCACCGAGACGCCCTCCGGCCCCTTGGCTGTGCCGCGGATCGCGAACGGCACGGCGCCGGCGATATTGACCGCGAAGTTGGTCGGCCCGGTTGAAAATGCCGCGAGGTGCAAGCGGCCTGAGCGCATCGCCTCGATCTGCGCCGAATTGGACTGCACCGCGAAGAACATCGTCTTCTTGCCGACGCACTGCGAGAGGTAACCCATGAACGGCTGGAACAGCTTCTCGTAGACCGACGGGTCCTCGACCGGGGTAAACGCGAAAACCAGCGTATTGGGGTCGCGAAACTTCTTGGGGTCGGTCGGCGCGTCGGCGACCATGTCCTTGTTGGCGTCGCAATACATCTCGTCGAGTTCGCCGCGGTAGGGACAGTTATCCTGCGCGACAAGCGCTGTGCTGCCGAGCGCTGCGCCGAGCAGCGCGCAAACGACGACCGATCGCCCGAACGCGCGGGCATTTTTGAGACTCATCTTCATTGCATCACCCTTTGTAGATATCCGCGAAAAAATAGGTTAACCACAACGATCACGACGAGAAACAATTACCGGCAAGGTGTTGAAGCCCCCCCAGAAGGTGGGTTACCCCCCAAAGGATCTTCGTTGTGGCCGTCGTCCCCCAAGGGCATTTCCTGCGGGGCATGTCGTTGTGGTCAGAATAATTAAGGCTTCTTGGCGCGCGCGGCGTCTTCCTTGGCTTTTTCCTTGGCGTAGCCGGCGCTGCCGTAGCTCTCTCCGGCCGCTTCGCCGACCTGCCTGACGATCGCCCAGTCCTTGAGGTAGCTGATCGGCGCGAAATGCGTCGCGCCTTCCATTCCCTTCGCCAGTTCGGGGTCGAACCTGTAGTCGTAGACGCACTTGACGATCTTGTCGCGCAGACCGGGCTCGAGGTCATGGGCATAGGCCAGCGAATTGACCGGGAACTTGGCGCTGGTATAGATGATCCGGAAATCGTCCTCCTTGATCACGCCGCGCTTGGCCATCTGATGAAAGATGTCGGATGCCACCGGCGCGGCGTCGTAGTCGCCGGACAGCACACCCATGATCGACTGGTCGTGTTTGCCCGAGAACAACACCTGATAATCCTTTTCCGGCGTCACGCCGAGCGCCGGAAAGAGCGCGCGCGGCGCGGCGTTGCCCGACGTCGACGACGGCGACGTATGCGCGACCTTCTTGCCCTTGAGATCGGTGATCTTCTGGATCGGACTGTCCTTGCGCGTGATCAGGATCAGGTTGAAACCGTGCGCGCCCTTGTCGTCGGCGCGGATCGCGAAGGGAACGGCGCCGGCGACGTTGACCGCGAAATTGGTCGTCCCGGTCGAGAAGAACGCCAGATGCAGGCGGCCCGAGCGCATCGCCTCGATCTGCGCCGAGTTCGACTGCACCGAGAAGAAAACGGTCTTCTTGCCCGAGCATTGCGCGAGGTATTTGACGAAGGGATCGAAGGCCTTTTCATAGACCGATGGGTCTTCGAGCGGGGTAAACGAAAAGACCAGCGTTCCCGGATTCTTGAGCTTCTTCGGATCGGTCGGCTGATCGGCGACCAGATCCTTGTTGGCGTCGCAGTAAGCGGCATCGAGCTCGCCGCGGTTCGGGCAGGCGTCCTGCGCGCTGGCCAGCGGGCCATACGCTGCGGCGGCCAGCAAGGCCGCGCTGAACGCCAGGCGTACTGGCTTTTTGAATATCCCCCTGGGCATTGCGCAATCTCCTTTTTTATAGCGTGATGAAGACCCGGCAAGGGATTTTCATCCGAGAAACACGTTAGTATTCTGAATTCGACTAACTTCTGCAGCGATTCTAGCGCCCCGGAAAAAATCCTGGCCGAAAAGCCCCCACGAGGCTTGCGCTTGGCTTTCCCTTGGCTTTCAGATCGCTTTCAACCGTCGTCTGCTGAACGTCGATGCGCATTGATTGCAAGTGGCCTGCCATGAAAATTCTGGTTGTTGAAGATGATCCCGACATGTCGAGGGCGCTGTCGCGCGCGCTGGAAAAGCGCGGCTATGCGGTGAGCGCCAGTTTCGATGGTCTGCACGCGTTCCAGCTGATCCGGCAGCGAGCGCACGACCTGATCATCCTCGATTTGAACATCCCCGGCGAAGACGGTCTGCACCTGCTGCAACGCATGCGCAGCGGCGGCATCGAAACGCCGGTGCTGGTGCTGACGGCGCGCTCGTCGGTCGGCGACCGCATCGCCGGACTCAACGCCGGCGGCGACGACTACCTCTCCAAGCCGTTTGACCTCGACGAACTCGACGCCCGCATCCGGGCGCTCACCAGGCGCGCGCGCGGTCACGAAGACAAGATCATGAAATGCGGCACGCTGCGCCACGAGCGCGATTCGGGGGCTTTCTACCACGGCGACGAGCCGCTCGAACTGACGCCGCGCGAACAGGCCATGCTCGGCGCGCTGATCGCCAAGCCCGGCCATGCGGTGACCAAGGAACGCTTGTTCCGGATTGTCTTTTGTGAAGAAGACCCGGCGCACCTCGAAGCCATCGAGGTCGTCGCGCACCGGCTCAGAAAAAAGCTCATCGGCACCGGCAGTTCGTTGATGACGCTGCGCGGCCTCGGCTATCTGCTGCGCGAGGACAAGCCTGCGCCGGCAGGAAGCGAGGGCTAGCCGGTGCACCGATCGGGCAAGCGCTATTCGGCACGCACTTATGTGCTGGCCTGGATCATCACGCCGCTCTCGCTGATCATCGCCACCGACACCTACTTTCTGTACCAAGGGGCGTTGCGTTCGGTCGGCACGGCCTACGACCGCACACTGCTGGCGACCGCCCACGCCGTCGGCGACTCGGTGCGCTACGAGAAGGGCGAGTTTCGCCTGTCGCTGCCGCTCGCCTTGTTCGAGGTTTACGAAGCAGACCAGTCGGGACGCTACTTCTATCGCGTCAGCACCGCCGACGGCAAACTGATTTCGGGCGACGAAGACCTGCCCTTTCACCAACGATCGCTGGCCAGAAAAGCAAGCTACCCGGCACTCGTCCAGTTTTACGAAGACCGCTTTCGCGACAGCCCGGTTCGCGTCGCCGTGCTTCAGCAGCCGGTCATTTCGAGCGACGATTCGGGAACCGTCATCATCCAGGTCGCCGAGCCGCTCAAAATCAGACAGGACTCGGCGCAGGAGATCCTGCGCGACACCCTTCTTCGCCAGAGCATCCTGCTGGTGATCGTCGGTCTGGCGGTGTTCATTTCGGTGAGCCGTGCCTTGAAGCCGCTCGTCCAGTTGCGCGTCGAACTCGATCAGCGTTCGGTCGAAGACCTGTCGCCGCTGACCTTGCGCCCGACGCTGCGCGAACTGGGAACGGTCGCCGACGCGCTCAACGAACTGATGGGCCGCGTCGGGCGGCTGATCAGCTCCCAGCAGCGTTTCATCGCCAACGCCGCGCATCAGTTGCGCACGCCGCTGGCGGTGCTCAAGACCCAGTTGCAATCCGGAATTCGCGGCGATGCGCCGGCCGCCGAGGTGCTCGTCGAGATGGAAGCGACCGTCGAGCGCACCATCAAACTGGCCAACCAGATGCTGCTGCTGGCCAAGATCGAACAGCGCCGAACGCGCGGGCTTGCCGAAGTCTGTCACGTCGACCGCCTGGCACGCGAGGCGGTGCTTGAGCTTTCGCCGCTGATTGCCGAGAAAGGCCTGGATTTCGAGATCAACGACGGCGTCGGCCAGATCCGCGGCGATGCCTGGCTGGTCGGCGAACTGATCCGCAATTTGTTGAGCAATGCGATCCAGCACACGCCACCCGGGCAAAAACTGGGAATCGAACTTGGCTGCGGCCATGAGCAAGTGACGCTGCGCGTCTGGAACAGCGGCGAGGGGCTCGCGGCAGAGCAACTCGATCAGCTTTTCGAGCCGTTCTCGAGCAGTTTCTCGAACCGCGGATCGGGCCTCGGATTGGCGATTTCCCGGGAAATCGTCACTTCGCTGGGCGGACAGATTACGCTCTGCAACCGCAGCGAGAACGGCATCGTCGTCGGCCTCGACGCGCGGGTCGCCTTCGCCGCAGCCTGAATCTTCCGAGGCGGTGTTGAACCAACCGCCAGGCTTCGCTCATTGCCAGCGGATCGACCCATCCGACCGTTCGCGGTTCAGCGCCGCAATTCGGCCACGAAGTCGTAAAAATCGCTACGACACCAGGTATGAGTGATCTCGACGGCGCGGCCATCGGCGCAGTAACCGACCCGGGTGATGAAGAGCAGCGCCTGTCCCAAGGCAATACCGAGCAGTTCAGCGTGCCGCGCATTGGCGTTGGCCGCACGGATGTGCTGCAGCGCGCGAACCGGCGCCAAATCACGCTCGGCGAGGTAGGCATAAAGAGAGTCCTGCACCGCCTGCGGGTCCGCCACGATCGTCGTCGGCAAGGCACTGGCTTCATAGGCCATCGGCGTTTCATCGGCCAGCCGCACGCGCTCAAGCCGCGCCACCCGCGCGCCGGGCGACAGCCCGAGGGCAACCATTTCTTCGCTCATGGCGGCACTGACCACCCGCCTGATCCAGCGCGAGCGTGGCTCAAACCCGCGCTGTTTGAGTTCCTCGGTAAAACTGGTCAGCCGCGTCAGCGGCTGCTCGAGCATCGGGGCGATGTAGTTGCCCGAGCCGTGACGGCGAACGATCAGCCCCTCGCCCTCCAGCGCGCCAATGGCCTTGCGCGCGGTCACCCGCGAGATGCCCAGTTTTTCGGCCAGCACGCGCTCCGAAGGCAGCGCTTCGTCGACGCTGAATCGGCGCTCGCGGATCAGCCGCGCCAGCGCGTTACGAACCTGCAGGTAAAGGTGCGGCGACGCCCCCGGGTCGAGACTGATCGCGGCGAGCAGTGAGTCGGTGGTGAGAGGGTCGGCAGCGCTGCCCGTCATGAGCTTGATCCTTGACTTGCGCAGCAGGCCACTAGCGCTCGATCAGCGGCGCCGAGCGGTAGCTCCACATCCCGTAGGTACGCAGCGCGTCGCGGTAGATTCCGAGCAGCTCCTTGTCGCCGACCTTGGCCAGTTCGGCCAGCGGTTTGTCGGGGTAGCTAACGCTGGTGAAACGGATATTGGCCGGCCCGGACTGCCAGCACGCGATTTCGAGCATCGCCTGACCGCGGCGCACGTGGCTCGCCGAACTCACCAGGATGGCGTTGTCGATACGGTGACGGGCCAGCGCATAGGCGCTGTAGAGCGCGTTATCAACCGTGCTGGTGGCGTAATTTTCCTCGATGATGCGCTCCCGGCTGACGCCGTGCTGAACCAGCCAGTCGGCCATCAGTTTGCCTTCGGTCTGGTGGTTTTGCGGAACGCCACCGGTGACGACGATCAATGCCGCGGGGTCGGCCTTGGCCAGCGCCAGGGTGGTGTCAAGGCGGCCGATCAGGATATCGTGCATGCTGCCGTCGGGATTGAGCGCGTAGCCCAGCGTGACGATCGCTCGACGGCCTTTGGCCGGCGCCGTAATCTGCGTCGTCAGCGGCGTCTGGTTGATGTTCTCGACGGCTTTGAAAATTCGCTGCAAATCGGCAGCCCGACCGGGATTGAGCTCCTTGACGCGCTTCAGGTGCGTTGCCGCGGCACTGTCGTTTTGCTTGAAGCGCTGCCATACGGCAAGGTAGGAGAGCACGTCCAGATCGTCGGGCGCCACCGCCAGCGCCTTTTCGAACAAGCTGATGGCCCGGTCGACGTTGCTGTTGTAGATCTGCGCATTGGCCGCCGAGATCAACAGATCGGTGCGATACGGTTCAAGCTGATAGGCTTCGAGCAGACGATCGGTGACCATTTCCATATTGCTCGGCATTTTCGCCGTAAACCCGGCGGTGGAGATCCGCGCCGGAGACTTCATCGTCTGCCAGGCGTCGGCCAGAAGCATGTCGACCACCTGGCGTTTGCTGACCAGCTGAGCGTAATCCGCCTGCGTCTGCAAGCTATTGACCGGCGCCAGCGCATCGGCAGCGAAACCGCCTGATGAAAAAGCCAGCAGGCTGCTCAGGGTCAGGGCAATCAATGTTCTGTTCATTTCATTTATCCTAAAAAATGAGATCCGGGCAAGACCTTGTTCTTCGCTGCGCGCAGCAGTTGCTCGCGCCGCCAACGATCAGCCTAATTCCTTGCGCCATCGCTTCCCAGCAATTTTTTCATTTCCGCAGCAAGCAGTTCGGCCTGGGTGCCGACGACGATCTGGACGCTCTGGTTGTTGAGCCGGATGACGCCGCTGGCCCCGGTGCGCTTGGCGGCGGCTTCATCGACCAGCGCTGAATCCTTGAGCGTCAGGCGCAAGCGACTGATGCACGCGTCGACGTCGATCACGTTGCTGGCGCCACCGATCAACGCCAGATAAGCCAGCGCAAGACCTTTGCTTTCGCCACCAACGGCCGGCGCAACCGAAGGCACGGCTTCGCCGACGGGCGTACTGCTCTCGCCGTCTTCGCGGCCCGGTGTCTTGAGGCTCAGCGCCCTGATCACGAAGGAGAAGGAGAAATAGTAGATCGCGAAGAACACCAGGCCTTGCCCGATCAACAGGTACCAATTGACGGCCAGCGGATTGCGCGCTGACAGCGCCAGATCGACCAGCCCCGCGCTGAAACCGAAGCCGGCGATCCAGTGCATCTGCGCCGCAACGAAAACCGAGACGCCGGTCAGCAAGGCGTGCAGTAGATAGAGCTGCGGAGCGACGAACATGAACGAGAATTCAAGCGGCTCGGTGACGCCGGTGAAGAACGAAGCAAAGCTCGCAGCCATCATCAGCGAAGCGACGCGCGCCTTGTTTTCCGGCTTGGCGGCGCGATAAATCGCCAGCCCAGCGCCGGGCAGACCGAACATCATGATCGGAAAGAATCCGGCCTGGTACATGCCGGTGACTCCGAGCACCGCCTTGCCTTCCGCCAGCGACTTGGCGCCGCCGAGGAAATTGGGGATGTCGTTGATTCCCGCCACGTCGAACCAGAACACGCTGTTGAGCGCGTGGTGCAGGCCGACCGGAATCAGCAGTCGGTTGAAGAAGGCATAGATGCCGGCACCGGCCGCCCCCTGACCGACGATGGATTCTCCGAAATGAACGAGCGCGTCATAAACGTACGGCCAGATCGCCATCAGCGCGAAGGAAACGAAAATCATCACCACTGAGGTGATGATCGGAACCAATCGGCGACCCGAGAAGAAGGCCAGCGCCTTGTTGAGCTCGACCCCGCTGAACCGGTTATAGAGTTCGGCGGCAATCACCCCGCACAGAATACCGACGAACTGATTCTCGATCTTCTTGAACGCCACAGGAACCTGTTCGAGAGCAATCCCCTGGATCTGGGCGACGACATTGGGCTTCAAGAGCGTCGTCAAAACCAGGTAACCGACCAGGCCAGCGAGCGCCGCCGCACCATCCTTGTCCTTCGACATGCCGTAAGCCACGCCAACCGCGAACAGAATCGCCATTTTGTCGATGATCGCCGCGCCCGCTTGAATCAGGAAAGCGGCGACCGCACTGTCGGCCCCCCATCCGTTCGGATCAAGCCAGTAGCCGACGCCCATCATGATCGCCGCGGCCGGCAAAACCGCCACCGGCACCATCAAGGCGCGACCGATTTTCTGCATATAACCGAGAACGCTCACTTAGATTCCCCTCCCATAAAAACCAACGAAACGATCTTCAGCAAAACTCGCCAACAAAGAAGCGGCCTGCCCGCCTGGCCGGCAGCTTAGGAAGAGGCACAGGCAGCGACGTTCAATAAGAAATACCAGTCTAAGACCACTTTTATCAGCCTGTCAACAAGCCGACGTGGAATTCCCTTCCACCCATCAAATATCCACGAAATAAAGCCCGATCAGGCGACAAACCGGGATCCAGAAGCGCCGGCGCAGTGCGTTGACCCGACGCTAAAGTGGTACTACAGTGGACCACGTTAAATCAGGCGACGATCACCATGACGACACAGCTTAGCGGTTGCATCCTGACCCCCGGCGGCTGGCTCCGCGGTTCGCTCACCTTCGGCGAGCGAATCACCGCCATCGACGGCAATGGCGTTGCCGCGCCCGGGGATGACGAGCGCCTGATCCTGCCCGGATTCATCGACCTGCACGTGCACGGCGGCGGCGGCGCCGACGTGATGGACGGCGACGGCGCCATCGACACCGTCGCCCGCACTCATGCTCGCCATGGCACCACCAGCCTGCTGGCGACGACCATGACGGCACCGCGCAGCGACCTCGAGCACGCCCTCTCCGACGTCGGCCGGGCCATGCGCAACCGTCCGCCGGGCGCCGCGCGCGTGCTCGGCGTACACCTTGAAGGACCGTTCATCAACCCGGACAGGCTCGGCGCCCAGCCGGCCTTTACACGCCATGGAACGAGCGAGGAATTGAACGCCCTGAACGCCTTGGCTGCGATCCGCGTGCTGACCCTGGCGCCCGAACTGGCCGGACAGCTCGATTTCATCCGCCAACTGAAGATCGCCGGAATCATCGCCCAAGTCGGTCACAGCAATGGCAGCTACGAGGACGGCGTGGCCGCGCTTGACGCCGGCGCGGGCGGCTTCACGCATCTATTCAACGCCATGAGCGTACTGCACCACCGCAAACCCGGCATGGTCGGCGCCGCCCTGGCGCATGCCGAATACGCCGAGATCATTCCTGATCTGCTGCACGTTCACCCCGGCGCAATTCGCGTCGCGCGGCGCGCCATCCCGAAGCTCTATTGCGTGACCGACTCGACCTCGGGCGCCGGCATGCCCGACGGCAGCTATCACCTCGGCTCGCAAACCGTCACCAAGTGTCTGGGCGGCGTGCGACTGGCCGACGGCACGCTGGCCGGCAGCGTACTGACGATGGATCAAGCCTTGCGCAACCTGGTATCAATCGGCATCACGCCGCACGATGCGGTACGCCATGTCGCGACCAACCCGGCCGACTATCTTGGCGAACACCAACGCGGCCGCCTGCAATGCGGCGCCCATGCCGACATCGTCGTCATGTCGCCCGAACTGCAACTGACCCATAGTTTTGTCGAAGGAGAATCGATTGAACTCACTGATGCTTGACGAGGCACGCTCGGCACCCGACAGCGTGGCGACCCAGCTCGCCGCGGATGGCGAGCGCTACGCAACGCTCGGCGCCACGCTGCGCGCGCAGCCGCCGACGGCGGTCGTCACCGTCGCGCGCGGCAGTTCGGATCACGCCGCGAGCTACCTGGCTTACCTGTTGATGGCGCGCTACGGGCAGTTGGTCACCTCGCTGCCGATGTCGCTGGTCACCCTCTACCATGCGCCGCTGACGACACCGGGAACGCTCGCGCTGGCGATCTCGCAATCGGGCCGCAGCCCCGACCTGATCGAGCCCATCGAGGTCTTCCGCCGCGGCCAGGCGACGACCGTGGCGCTGGTCAACGACGCCGACTCGCCGCTGGCGGCAGCGTCGGAATGGGTCATGCCCCTGCATGCCGGCGCCGAACAGAGCGTCGCCGCGACCAAGAGCTTCATCTGCAGCCTGAGCGCCGGCGCGCGCCTGGCCGCCAGTTGGCAAGACGATCGCGAACTGCTGGCGGCGCTGCACGAACTGCCCGAGACCTTGCGCGCCGCCGCTGCGCTCGACTGGTCAGCCGGCATCGAAACGCTGGCTAGCGGCGAACGAATGATGGTCATTGGTCGCGGCACCGGCCTGGCGGTGGCTCAGGAAGCGGCGCTCAAATTCAAGGAAACCTGCATGATCCAGGCCGAGGTATTCAGCAGCGCCGAAGTTCAGCATGGGCCGATGGCCTTGGTCGACGCCGGCTATCCGATGCTGGTCTTCGCCCCACGCGGCCCGGCGCAGGCCGGCCTGATTACGCTGGCCGCACAGATGCGCGAGCGCGGCGCCAGCGTGCTGCTCGCCGCGCCACCCGACATCCAGGGGCGGCAGCTCACCCTGGCCAGCACCGGCTGCGACGACCTCGATCCGATCGCCGCGATACAGAGCTTCTACGTGCTGGTCGAAGCGGTGGCGCGCGCGCGCGGCCGCAACCCCGACTGCCCGCCGCACCTCAACAAGGTGACCAGCACGGTATAAGGCTCAGCGACCTAAAGGCACGCCAGAACGCCAAGTCCCACCGGCGGACCGGCGCCGAGAACGGCCGAACAGGCTACTTGCGCACCAGTTCGTTGCAGGCGGCGACCTTGGAAGGATAGCTGGCGCCGGTATGCGTGTAGCACATTTCCATTCTGTTCTTGCCGACCAAACGGAACGACATCTGGCCATCCATATCAGCCATCACGCCCGATTTCAAATCGGCGGCAAAGGCGCCGACAGCGGCCTCCTGGTGACTGGTGGTGGCGAACATCCCCGAGAAATTGCGCCCTTCCTGACGATCGATGGTGAGCGTAAATTCAACGCGCTTGAAACGAATTTCGTTTTCGCCGCCGTCGGGGTGATGTTGCCCAGCGCCGATGATCGCGCTATTGGATAGTCCCACCCAACTGCCGAGCACATCGGGCGCGCCTTTGGCGGCATGGGCGGCAAACGGGGCGGCACAGAAGAAGAGCAACAACGCGAATTTCTTGAGCATTTTTATATTCTCCGCAGGACGTCAGGTTGGCGCTGCCCGGTCGGCACAGCGCGTCAAATCATAACGTGGAACAGCGCCAGCGCAGAGCCCCGTCAAGCAGGCCGCTCGCGGCACCACAACGCGCAGCAAGCGACCGGTTTTCCTGAAGCGCTTCACCGTCCGCACGGCAGCCCGATCGCCACTTGTGCCGATTCTTGATATCACCTTACCGGGCGCAGTGACTATCATGAAGCTCACCTATGAGCAGAACATCAACGGCGACCCCAAGGCAGGACATGGACTCACCCATCGCGCGCAGCATCCAGGAATTCGTCCCCGGCAAGCAGGTCACGCTGGCGCATCTGATCGCCCATCCGACCGACGACGTCGCCAAGAAGATCGGCGTCCCCGGCGCCGACGCGATCGGCATCATGACGCTGACGCCGGGCGAAACGGCGATGATCGGCGCCGACATCGCGAGCAAGGCGGCCGACGTGCAGATCGGCTTTCTCGACCGGTTCACCGGATCGCTGGTGATCTACGGATCGGTCGGCGCCGTCGAGGAATCGCTGCAGCGGGTCGTCGACGTGCTGGCCAGAGAGCTTCACTACAGCCCCTGCCCGCTGACGCGAACGTGAAACGACGACCATGACGACCCCCGGAAAATTCATGCTGATCGGCGAAATCGAAGCCGGCAAGACGACCCTGCTCAACGCGCTGTTCGGCAAGGACGAGGAGGCGCGCAAGACGCAGGCGATCGAGTTCGAAGGCAACGGCATGGACACGCCGGGTGAATACTTTTCGCACCCGCGGCTTTATTCGGCGTTGCTCTGCTCGGCGCAGGACATGAGCACGCTGGTCTATGTGCACCCCGCCGATCGCCTCAGCTGCCGCCTGCCGCCAGGTTTTCTCGACATCTATTCGGGCAAGCGGGTGATCGCCGTGATCACCAAGACCGACCTTGCCGACGCACGCCCCGCGGCGGTCGAAGCGCTGCTGCACGCGCACGGCATCAGCGGCCCATTTTTTCGTATTTCGCGCGACGACCCCGCCGCTTTGCAGGCTTTGAAAGACGTGCTGCTCGGCAGCACCATGGAGCAAACCGTATGAAAACACTGATTAGCGCCGAAACTGTCCGCCAGGCCAAGGCCGGCGGACAAACCTGTCTTGCTGCCGGCAAGGACGTGCTGGTGACGCCCGAAGCGCGCAGCCTCGCCGACGAACTCGGCGTCAGGCTCGACGACAGCGCCGACGCACCGACGCTGATCAAGGCAGCAGGCGCCACCGAAGACCCGGCCATGGCCAGCATTCGCGCCGCAGTCCTCGCCAAGCTTCCGGCCGACGCGGCGAACAAGCCCGAGCTCGTCGACCAGATCGTCAGCAAGGTCTGCCTGGCGCAGAAGAACGCCGCCGCCAAACCGCAAGTCGTCGCCACCGCCAGCGCGACGAAGACAGCCGCCGCTGCGGGGATCAAGCTGGTCAAGGGCGCCGACGTGCATCTGGGTGTTTTCCCCGGCGCCGGAACCGACAAGCAGGTCGGCATCGCCGACGTGATCACCGCCGCCGACGGCGCGCCGATCGCTGCCGGCTTCATGGCCTGGAGCCAGTGCTTCTTCCCGTGGACGCTCGACTACGACGAAATCGACCTGGTGCTCGAGGGCGAACTGCACATCCGCCATAACGGCCAGACCTACGTCGGCAAGTCAGGCGACGTGCTCTACATCCCCAAGGGCAGCGCCATCGAGTTCGGAACGACCACTGCGGTGCGCTTCTTCTACGTCACCTACCCCGCCAACTGGCAGGGCTGAGAGCGAAGTCGAGGCAGGCCATGAGCGCATCGTCCTACATCACCGAAGACTGGCTGCAAAAGAACGCCAGCCTGGCCGTCGGCGGCGAAGTGCATCTGCCGCAGGGCAGCCGGCTGACGCCGGCGGCGCGCGACCTGCTGGGCGAGCGCAAGATCCGCATCCGCTATACGGACGAAGTCGGCCGCGTCTATGTCGATACCGCTGCCAGCGCGGCCGGAGCCGACTCGCGCCAGCGCGTCCATCCGCTGACCGGCAGCGCGACGCACGAAGCCGCGCATTGCCTGCTCTGCCAGCAGGTGGTCGGCAAAAAACCCGACGCGATGACGCACCTCGACGCGACGACGCTGGTTGCCAAGAACGACTTGCGCATCGCTTTTCGCGGCCGCGTCGATAGCGCCATCGCCAACGCCGTTCTGCTGCAGACGCAGTGGCAGCAGGAGGCTGTCGCGCCGACGCTGCAGCGCCTGCTGGCCGACATCCGCAGCGCGCTGGGCAACGTGCTGCGCTGCGAGACGCTCGGCGAGACGATGAATCCGATCACCATCGGCGACTTCGACGAAGCGCAGCTGCACGCCATTTCGCACAACCCGCTCAAACACCTGGGGCACGACCACATCGTCCCGGCGCTCGAACACGGCATCACGGTGGCGCGCCTGAACGTACTGCGCAGCGCGATCCGCGAAGCCGAAGTCGCCGGCGCCCAGGCCTTCATCGAAAGAGACTTCTCGGTGCGCCGCGGCGACCTCTTGCAGGCGCTCAACCGCCTGTCGAGCGCCGTCTATGTGCTGATGCTGATCAGCTGGACTCACCAGAAGTCAGGAGCAAACGCATGAACCTGATCGAAAGCTGCATGGCGGCGGCCAAAAACCGACCGGCGCGCGTCGTTTTCCCCGACGCCATCGACGAGCGCGCGATTCGCGCCGCGCAGCAACTCGCGCGCCAGGGCTGGGCGCGCCCGGTGCTGCTGGCCAATCCGTTCGAACTGCGCCGCGTCTGCAAGCAGCGCGGCATCGTTCTCGGCGACGTTCCGGTGATCGATCCGCAATACAGCGCGTCGCTCGACGACTACGTCGCGCACTACTGCGAACACCGCCCCGGCACGCTGCCCGAAGACGCCAGCGCGCAGCTGCGCGACCCGCTGTGGTTCGGCGCGATGATGCTGGCGCGCGGCGACACCGACCTGTGCATCGCCGGCAACCTGTCGGCGACGGCTTCGGTGCTGCGCGCCGGGATGCGCGTGATCGGCCTGGCGCCGGGAAACAAGACAGTCTCGTCGATCATGTTCATGATTGCTCCCGACGGTGGCCGCGTGCTCGGTTTCGCCGACTGCGGCGTGGTGCCGACGCCGACGCCCGAACAACTCGCCGACATCGCGATCGCCGCCGCCGACAATTTCCAGGCGGTGACCGGCAAGGTCCCGCGCGTCGCGATGCTCTCGTTCTCGACCAAGGGCAGCGCCAAGCACGCCGACGTCGACGCGGTGCGCCAGGCGACCGAACTCGCCCAATCGCGCCGCCCCGACCTCTTACTCGACGGCGAACTGCAGTTCGACGCCGCGATCGCCCCCGCCGTCGCTGCGCTCAAGGCGCCCGAAAGTCCCTTGCAGGGCGACGCCAACGTCTTCGTCTTCCCGTCGCTCGAAGCCGGCAACATCGGCTACAAGATCGCCCAGCGCCTGGGCAATTTCCATGTCATGGGCCCGATGATCCAGGGCCTGCGCCTGCCGATGCACGACCTGTCGCGCGGCTGCAGCATGGAAGACATGGTGCAGACGACCGTGCTGGCGATGAAGATGGGCGGCCTCACCGATGCCGCGGCGGCTGCAGTAACGCTCAAGAAAGCATGAGATTTGAAAAAGAAGTTAACCACAACGGGCCCAACGAACACGACGAGAGACAAAAATCGAAACAGTGAGAAGAGGCACTCTGCGGTTTTGCCCTAATGCTTTTCGTTGTGACCGTTGTGTCGTTGTGGTTTGAATCGTTTTTTTGCATCACCTTTTTCCGTCCGGCGCAAAACGCCGGGCACAACCCGACGGGATTAGCCCGTTTGCCGCAACTTAAGTCAGTACTCAAGGAGTCAATCAAATGGAAGCTCTTGGCATGATCGAAACCAAAGGCCTGGTCGCTCTGATCGAAGCATCGGACGCCATGGTCAAAGCCGCTCGAGTCAAGCTCGTCGGCGTCAAGCAAATCGGCGGCGGCTACGTCACCGCGATGGTGCGCGGCGATGTCGCGGCGTGTAAGGCGGCGACCGACGCTGGCGCAGCGGTTGCCCAGCGCCTCGGCGAACTGATCGCCGTGCACGTCATCCCGCGGCCGCACGCTGATCTCGAGGAAGTCTTCCCGATCAAGGCGACCAGCGAAATCATCGACTAAGACCTGACGCGGCCGCCAGCTTGCTGGCGCCCGGCAGCCCCCGCTCTCGTGCGCCACCCTGCCCCGTCGGGCAGCAGGCGATTTTCGCTCGTGCGCGCAAACCAAGAGGAGTAGGCCATGGAACTCGCAGTGGTGATCGGACAGGTCGTCTCGACCGTCAAGTGCCCCGGCATTCGCATCGAGCGACTGCTGCTCGTCGATTTCGTCGACGCGCAGGGCAAACCCCGCGGCGAACCCCATGTCGCGGCAGACAGCATCGGCGCCGGTGACGGCGAGTGGGTGCTGATCACGCAAGGCAGTTCGGCGCGCCGCACCAGCAGCGATGCCGAATCGCTGCCAATCGACATGAGCATCGTCGGCATCGTCGACGAGGTCGTGATCGAAGGCCGTGTGGCCTATCACAAGTAGTTTTAGAGGAGTCCCCAGATCATGGATGTTGCAAATCCGGATGACATCGAACGAATCGTTCGGGCGGTACTTAAGTCGATCAACACGCCAGGCGCTGCGGCGCCGGCCGCCAAGCAATGCGCGCCGGGTGTCTTCGACGAACTCGACGACGCGGTTGCCGCCGCGCACACGGCACAGAAACAACTCAAGAGCGTGGCCATGCGTTCGCTGGTCGTCGACGCGATTCGTCGCACCGGCGTCGAGCACGCCAAAGAACTCGCCGAACTCGCGGTCGCCGAAACCGGCATGGGCCGCGTCGACGACAAGATCGCCAAGAACATCGCCCAGGCGCGTCATACGCCGGGAGTCGAAGCGCTCAGTGCGCGCGTGCTGACCGGCGACAAGGGGCTGACGCTGATCGAGAACGCGGCGTGGGGCGTGATCGCTTCGGTAACGCCGTCGACCAACCCGGCGGCGACCGTGATCAACAACGCGATCAGCATGATCTCCGCCGGCAACACGGTGGTCTTCGCGCCGCACCCGGCCGCCAAGAAAGTCTCGCAGCTCGCCATTTCGCTGATCAACGAAGCGGTCGTCGCCGCCGGCGGCCCGGCCAACGTCGTGGTCACCGTCGCCAAGCCGACGATCGAAGTCGCGCAGAAGCTGTTCCGCTATCCTGGCATCGGATTGCTGGTCGTCACCGGCGGCGAAGCGGTCGTCACTGAAGCGCGCAAGCACACCGACAAGCGGCTGATCGCCGCCGGCGCCGGCAACCCGCCGGTGGTCGTCGACGAGACCGCCGACATCGCCAGCGCCGCACGCCACATCGTCTTCGGCGCGTCGTTCGACAACAACATCATCTGCGCCGACGAAAAGGAAATCATCGTCGTCGATTGCGTCGCCGACGAACTCAAGGCCGAGCTCAAGAAGAACAAGGCAGTCGAGCTCACGCGCGCACAAGCCGACCAGTTGCTGCCGATCCTGCTCGCCAAGATCGACGCCAACGGCCACGGCAGCGTCAGCCGCGACTACGTCGGTCGCGACGCCGCCAAGATCGCCGCGGCGATCGGCCTCACGGTTCCCGCCGACACGCGCTTGCTGTTCGTCGAAACCGAAGCTGATCACCCGTTCGCCGTCACCGAATTGATGATGCCGGTGCTCTCGCTGATCCGCGCCGCCGACGCCAATACCGCGATCGATCTGGCGGTTCGCCTCGAAGGCGGTTGCAAACATACCGCGGCGATGCACTCGCGCAACCTCGACAATCTCGACCGCATGGCCAACCTGATCAACACCAGCATCTTCGTCAAGAACGGCCCGTGCATCGCCGGCCTCGGCTTTGGCGGCGAAGGGTGGACGTCGATGACCATCTCGACGCCGACCGGCGAAGGCGTCACCAACGCCAGCAGCTTCGTTCGGCTGCGCCGCTGCGTGCTGGTCGATCACTTCCGCATCGTCTGAGTCACCGATGACCGCCGCCCCCGCTCTGCCTGCAATGCTCGAAGCGAATCTCGCTCGCGCTGCTGCGCTGGTCAATGACCCAGCGCCGGTCAGCGTCGCTGCGAGTGAGCCGCTCTACCTGGGAATCGACCTGGGGACCAGCGACGTGGTAACCATGGCGGTCGACGCGCAAGGCGTTCCGGTCGCGGTCTGCCTCGAATGGGCCGACGTCGTTCGCGACGGCGTCGTGCTGGCTTTCTTCGAGGCGGTGCAGATCGTTCGCGCGCAGGTTAGAGAAATCGAGGCCAAGCTCGGACGGCGCTTCACGCACGCCGCGACGTCGTTCCCGCCGGGAACCGATCCGCGCATCTCGGCCAACGTCATCGAAGCCGCCGGCCTCTCAGTTTCGGCGATCATCGACGAGCCGTCGGCGGTCGCCAGCCTGCTCGGAATCGAGCGCGGCGCGGTCGTCGACATCGGCGGCGGAACGACCGGCGTCGCGCTGATCGAGAACGGCCAGGTCGTCTATTCGGGCGACGAAGCGACCGGCGGAACGCACGTTACCTTGGTCATCGCCGGTGCGCTCAGGAAGAGCATCGCCGACGCCGAAGCCTTCAAGCGCGAACGCGGTCACGAGGCGTGGGGAATCGTTCGGCCGGTATTCGAGAAGATGAGCGACATCGTCGATCAGCACCTCAAAGGCCACGCGCCGGTCGACACGCTTTATCTGTCGGGCGGTTCGTGCGCGCTGCCCGGCGTCCGCGAGCTCTTCGCGCAAGCCTTCCCGGCCGCCAGCGTGATCCTGCCGCAAAATTGCCTGTACCTCACACCGCTGGCGATCGCCGCCACCGCGCGGGGGCAACAATGATCGCCGGCGCCAAGCTCCAGGCAATCGCCGACTGCGCTCGTGCCGCCGGCGTCGTCGGCGCCGGCGGCGGCGGTTTCTCGCTGGCCGACAAGCTGCTGGCACGCCCCTACCGCACGCTGATCATCAACGCCGCGCAGAGCGAGCCGCTCTTCTGCAAGGATTGGGCGGCACTGGCGCAATACGGCGACTGCGTTCTCGCCGGTGGCGAGCTGCTACGCGAAGCGCTGGGACTTGCCAAGATTTTTCTGGCGACGCGCGACGAATTCTCGGCAGCGCTTCCCGACCTCGCGGCGAGCGCGCGCCAATACAAGATCACGGTCGCGCGTCTTCCCGACCTCTATCCGCTCGGCTACGAAAAAATCCTCAAGCGCGAGTTGCTGGCGATCCCAATCGACAGCACCGGACCCGACGACGTGCTGGTGATCAACGCCGAGACACTGCGCAACCTGTCGTGGGCGGTTCTGCGACAACGCCCGGTCACCACCAAGCTGATCACGCTGGCCGGCGCGGTGGCGCACCCCATCAGCCTCGAAGTGCCGATCGGCACGTCGTTCGCCGACTGCCTGGCGCACGCCGGCGGCGCCACCTGTGCGCACTACGCGCTGTTCCACAACGGCGTGCTGGCGGGCCGGACGGTCGATCCGGCGCGCTCCTGGGTCGGCGCGACGACGCTCGGTTACGTGCTGCTGCCGCTTGGCCACTCGGCGGCGCAGGCGCCGGCAGCGAGCGAGGCGACCGCGCAGCGCCTGGCGCAGCGCCGCGCCGCGTTCCTCGCGAGCACGCTCGCCGGCCGCACGCAGGCGATGAGCGCCGCCTACGCGCTCTTTGACCTGACGGCCTACCGGCGCGCGCGACCGCTCTTCCACCGATTGTCGGCCGACGAGCTGCCGGCGCAGCTGCGCATCACGTCGGGCAGCGAGAGTTTTCAAGCTTGCGTCGCCGCCGGCGACACGCTGCGGCGCGGCCAGGCGATCGCGACGCACGCTGACGGCGTGATGGTGCACGCCAGCGTCGGCGGCCGCGTCGAAGCGGCCGACAGCCAGGCCATCGTAATCAACCGCAGTGCGGCAGCCGACGAGGAAGCGCCAAGATGATGCAGGAAAGCGAAGTCGCCAAGGTCATCACGCATACCGTCGATATGATGAATGCGCTGTCGGTGCGCCAGTTCAGCCTGCCGCCCAACACCTACATCGGCGCCGGCGCGATTGGGCGCACCGGCGAGGCGATCGAGAAATGCGGCGTGCATCGGGTGCTGGTGCTCACCGACGAGTCCTTGCAGAAGATGGGGCTGCCCGAGGGGATGTACCGCGCGCTCAAGTATTCAAAAATCGACTACAGCGTTTTCTGCATGAAGATCGGCGAACCGAAGAGCGACGACGTCGAGGCCGCCGCACGCCAGGCCGCCGAGTCGGGCTGCGGCGCCATCGTCGCTTTCGGCGGCGGCTCGGCGCTCGACGCCGCCAAGGCCGTCGCGCTGCTGCTCGCCAACCCCGGCAACAGCGTCAGCGACCTCGAACAGGCCGACCACATCGTTCCGCGCAGCATGCCGCTGGTCGCCGTGCCGACCACCGCCGGCACCGGCTCGGAAGCGACCACCGTGACGGTGATCACCGACAGCGTTCGCCATGTCAAGCGGCTCTTGGTGCATGACTCGCTGATGCCGGATCTCGCGATCATCGACGCCTGCCTGATGCTCGGCGTTCCGCGCCACGTCACCGCGGCGACCGGCGTCGACGCGCTGACGCACGCCATCGAGGCCTACGTCGCCAACGGCGCGACGCCGATGACGCAGGCGCTCGCCTATCGCGCCATCAGCCTGATCGGCGAAGCGCTGCCAATCGTCGTCGGCAAGGGCTCTGACGTCGCGGCGCGCGAATCGATGGCGCTGGCCTCCTATATGGCAGGAATCGCTTTCTCCAATGCCGGGCTCGGCCTCTGCCACGCGATGGCGCACCAGATCGGCGCCACCTACAATATCCCGCACGGCGTCGCCAACGCCATCATGCTGCCTTCGGTGATGCACTACAACCAGTTGGTGTGCAAGAAGAGCTACCCGGAAATCGGTCTGGCGCTGACCGGGCGAATGATGGACGCCGCCGAATCGATTCGCTGCGTGCAACAGCTGATCGTCGACGTCGACCTGCCGGCCAACCTGGTCGAAGCCGGCGCGCGCCAGCAGGATTTTGCGCGCCTCGCCGAAGACGCGCTCAAGGATCCTTGCCTGGCGGCCAATCCGCGCAGCGCCGACCAGGCGCAGATCGTCGCCGTCTTCCAGCATGCCTACCAGCGCGCCGGGCGCAACGGGAACGCCGGATGAACACGCGCCGCTTGCTCTCGGTCGGCATCGACGTCGGCACGACGACCACGCAGCTGATCTTCTCAGCGCTCGAGGTCACCAACCGCGCGCCGGTCAACCAGGTGCCGCGCTACGAATTCACGCGCCGCGAGATCATCCATCAAAGCCCGGTGATCTTCACGCCATTCACCGCCGAGCGCAGCGTCGATGTCGCTGCGCTGCTCGCCTTCATCGACGCGCAGTATGCAGCCGCCAAGATGAGCCGCGGGCAGATCGAATCGGGAGCGATCATCATCACCGGCGAGAGCTCGAAGACGCGCAACGCGCGAGCGACGATCATGGAAGTCTCCGATCAGCTCGGCGATTTCGTCGTCGCCACCGCCGGCCCGCACCTCGAGGCTATCATCTCGGCGCGCGGTTCGGGCGCCGCCGAGTATTCGCGCGCCAATGCCGCACAGGTGCTCAATATCGACATCGGCGGCGGCACCTCGAATTACGCCGTATTCGCCGGCGGACGAGCGATCGACAGCGCCTGCCTCAACGTCGGCGGCCACCTGATCGAGACCGACGAGAACGGTATGGTGAGCCGGGTGCACGAACCGGCGCGGCTGATCTGCCACGAACTCTTTGGCCCCCAGGATCCGCAGCGACTCACGCTGGCGCAACTCGACGCGGTCGCCGCGCGGATGGCCGGACTGGTCGTCGAAGTGATCGCCGGGACGCTGTCACCGCTCGCCCAATCGCTGATGATGACCAGCGCGTTGCGCGAAGCCTATGCCTTCGACGCGGTGTTCATTTCGGGCGGCGTCGGCGCCTGTCTCTACCATCCCGAAGCGGTCGCCTCGTCTTTCGCTTACCGCGACATCGGCCCGTTGCTGGCGCAATCGTTGAAACCTCTGCTCGACCCGCGAACGCTGGTCGAACCGGCGCAAACCGTTCGCGCGACGGTGATCGGCGCCGGTGCGCATACGCTGTCGCTGTCGGGCAGCACCATCTGGGTGTCCACCGCCAGCCTGCCGATCAAGAATCTGCCGGTCGCCCACCCCGCGATACTCGACGTCGCCGGGCTTGGCGATGCCTGGGCGCAGGCGGTTCGCCGGCTAGACCTCGACCCGGCGCGCGACGCCTACGCGCTGGCGCTGCCCGAAGCCATCGAACCGCTTTACCGCAACATCGTCGCCATCGCCGCCGAGCTTCTCAGTTTCTGCCGCCAGAGCGCCGCCGCCAATGCGCATCCGCTGCTGGTGATCTGCGCGCAGGACCTCGGCAAGGCGCTGGGAATGGAATTACAACCGCAGCTTGGCAACCGCGAACTCGCGGTGATCGATGAAGTACAAACCCGCGAAGGTGACTATCTGGACATCGGCCTGCCGATTTTCAGTGGCAGCCTTCTTCCCGTCACCATCAAATCGTTGGCATTCCCGTCCTGAGAGGAAGATTTAGATGAAACTCTCCACCCGGCTGTTCGGCCAAACCTACTCGTTTACGAGCGTCAAGGAGGTGTTGGCCAAGGCCAACGAACCGCGCTCGGGCGACGTGCTCGCCGGCGTCGCGGCGCACAGTTCGCAAGAGCGCATCGCCGCCAAGCACGTGCTCTCCGAATTCACGCTCGCCGACCTGCGCAACAGTCCGATCATCCCCTACGAAGAAGACTGCGTCACGCGCCTGATCCAGGACGGCGTCAATGAAAGCGCCTACGCCAGGATCAAGGACTGGAGCGTGTCCGAGCTGCGCGAGTTCGTTCTCTCCGACGAAATCACGCTCGAAGAGCTCGATTACGTACGCAAGGGGCTGACCTCCGAAATGGTCGCCGCGGTCGCCAAGATCTGCTCGAACGGCGACCTGATGTACGGCGGCAAGAAAATGCCGGTGGTCAAGCGCGCCAACACGACGATCGGTACGCGCAACACGCTGTCGTGCCGCCTGCAGCCCAACGACACGCGCGACGACCTCTCGAGCATCGCGGCGCAGATCTACGAAGGGCTGTCGTACGGCACCGGCGACGCGCTGATCGGAACCAACCCGGTGACCGACAACGTCGAGAGCGTCACGCGAATCCTCGGGCAGATCTACGAGGTCATCGACAAGCACGAGATCCCGACCCAGGGCTGCGTTCTCGCGCACGTCACGACGCAGATCGAGGCGATTCGCCGCGGCGCGCCCGGTGGCCTCATCTTCCAGAGCATCTGCGGTTCCGAGAAGGGGCTCAAGGAATTCGGCGTCACGCTCGAAATGCTCGACGAAGCGCGCGAGGTCGGTCGCCAGTACAACCGCATTTCCGGACCCAACTGCCTTTATTTCGAGACCGGCCAGGGTTCGGCGCTGTCGGCCAACGCCCACTTCGGCGCCGACCAGGTGACCATGGAAGCGCGCAACTACGGGCTGGCGCGCCACTACGACCCGTTCCTGGTCAATACCGTGGTCGGCTTCATCGGCCCGGAATACCTCTACAACAGCCGCCAGATCATCCGCGCCGGGCTCGAGGACCACTTCATGGGCAAGCTCTCGGGAATCTCGATGGGCTGCGACTGCTGCTACACCAACCACGCCGAATCGGATCAGAATTCGAACGAGAACCTGATCATGCTGCTCGCCGCGTCGGGCTGCAATTACGTGATGGGAATGCCGATGGGCGACGACATCATGCTCAACTACCAGACCACCGCTTTCCACGACACGGCGACGGTGCGCCAGACGCTGGGGCTGCGGCCGGCACCGGAATTCGAGGTGTGGCTTGAGAAAAAAGGAATCATGCACGACGGCAAGCTCACCCGCGCGGCGGGCGACGCCTCGATCTTCTTCTAAAGAGGGCATCATGGATCAAAGTGAAATCGACACACTCGTCCACAACGTGCTGCAGCAGATGGGATACGCCGCCGCGCCAGCGGCAAGTGCCTTGGCCGAAGCCGCTGCTCCGGCAGCGGCGAATGCCTCGGCCACTGCCGCGCCAGCGGCAACTGCCTTGGCCGAAGCTGCGCCTGCGGCCAAAGCCGTGACGGCGGCCAGCGCGACGACCGACGACGTGCTGCCCGACCTCGGCAGCGACGAATTCAAGTACTGGATCGGCGTCAAGGAACCCAACAATCTCCAGGTGCTCAAGGAGTTGCGCAAGAGCACGCAGGCACGCGTCTGCTCGGGGCGCAGCGGACCGCGTCCGCGCACCACGACGCTGCTGCGTTTCCTCGCCGACCACTCGCGCTCGAAGGACACCGTGCTCAAGGAAATCTCGGCCGACTGGGTGGCGCGCGCCGGGCTGTTCGAGGTGCAGAGCCAGATCAGCGACAAGGACGAATACCTGACGCGCCCGGACAAGGGCCGGCTGCTTTCCGACGCGGCGATCGCAGAAGTGCAGAAGCAGTGCCAGAAGAACCCGCAGGTTCAGGTCGTCGTCTCCGACGGCTTGTCGACCGACGCGATCACCGCCAATCTCGACGAAATCCTGCCGCCGCTGCTGAAAGGCCTGAAGAACGCCAACATCGAAGTCGGTACGCCGTTCTTCGTTCGTTACGGCCGCGTCAAGATCGAGGACCAGATCGGCGAGCTGCTCGGCGCCAAGCTGGTGATCCTGCTGATCGGCGAGCGCCCGGGCCTCGGCCAGTCGGAAAGCCTGTCGTGCTATCTCGTCTATGCGCCGACCAAGGCCACCGTCGAGGCCGAACGCACCTGCCTGTCGAACATCCACCGCGGCGGGACGCCGCCGGTCGAAGCCGCCGGCGTCATCGTCGACCTCGCCAAACAGATGCTCACCCAGAAGGTAAGCGGAATCGCGCTTGCCAAACGTTAAGGATCGCCGCCATGTCCACCCTCGAACGTATCCGCCCCAGTGTCTGCGCCGTGCGCCTGATCGCCTCGGTGCAGCAGGATTTCAAGAAAAAACTGGGATTGCCCGACCATTTCAACAGCGTCGGTCTGCTCACCGCCGATTCGGACGACGTCACCTACATCGCCGCCGACGAAGCGACCAAGCACGCCGACGTCGAAGTCATTTCGGGACGCTCGCTCTACGCTGGCGCCGCGCACAACCCCTCGCCGACCGCCGGCGAGGTGCTGATCATCTTTGGCGGAACGACGCCGGCCGAAGTTCGCGCCGGCCTCGACGCGGCGATCGCGACGATCGAAGACGGACCGGCATTCCAGTGGGCTGACGACGCACATAGCGTCGCTTTCCTCGCGCACCTGGTCTCGCGCACCGGCAGCTACCTCGCGAAGCTCGCCGGCGTTGCGCCCGGCGGTTCGCTCGCCTACCTGATCGCGCCGCCGCTCGAAGCGGCGTACGGCATCGATGCCGCGCTCAAGGCAGCCAATGTGGAACTCGCGACCTACATTCCGGCACCGTCGGAAACCAACTATTCCGGTGCTTTCCTGACCGGCGACCAGGCGGCCTGCGCCGCCGCTTGCGCCGCCTTCCGCGACGCCGTGGTGCAAATCGCCAGCGCACCGCTGGTATGGTGATCGAGACGAGCACCGGCATGGCCAATGACACCATCAACTCGCTCGGCTACGTCGAGGTGCGCGGCTTGGCCGCCGCCATCGAGACCGCCGACGCCATGCTCAAGTGTGCCGAGGTGCGCCTGTTGCGCCAGTTGCTGCGCGACCCGATGCAGACGACGATCACCGTCGAAGGCTCGCTCGGCGCCTGCCGCGCCGCGGTCGACGCCGGCCAGGCGGCGGCCACGCGAATGGACGCTTTCGTCGCCAGTCAGGTGATGGGACGTCCGGCGCGCGACACTGCCGAATTCGTTCTGCGGCTCGCCGAAGCCGGTCGCGAGCCGTTCGGCAGCAAGCCACCGCGCGTGGCAGCAAGCGCCAAGCCCGCGCCCGAAGCCGTTCAAGCCGCTGCCGAGCTCAAGCAGGTAGACGATGGCGAGAGCGACAAACTGCTCGCCGCGCTCGCCGGAGTCGTCGGCGGCAGCGGTGCGCAAGCGCTGGCGCGCCGTCTCGGCAGCACCACCGCCAGCGTTCGTCAGCGCCTCGACGCGCTGTGCGAGCGCGGCCAGTTGGTCAAGTGCGGCGCCCGCTATCGGTTGGCACGAACCGGTGGTAATGAAAAATGAGCCAGCAAGAAACAGCAGACCACGGCGGACACGGCGAAAAAAAGCCGGGTTATGCGTGTCGGTTCGATCAGCCGAAGATCGTCGTTCAACTCACACAAAGCGCCGTGCCCGCCGTGTTCGCCGTGGTTAAAAAAGGGTTCACAGAATGAACGCAATCAGCGAAAAGGCACGCGAAGCCGGCGTGGTCGGCGCCGGTGGCGCCGGTTTCCCGACGCACGTCAAGCTCGCCGGCCAGGCCGAGATCTATATCGTCAACGGCGCCGAATGCGAACCGCTGCTCAAGGTCGATCAGCAGCTGGCAAAAAAATACGCGCGCGAGCTGGTTCGCGGCCTTGAGCTCGCGATGCAGGCGGTCGGTGCCAAGGAAGGCATCATCGCCATGAAGGCCAAGTACGGCGAGGCGATCGCGATGGTCACGCCGCTGCTCAAGCCCACTATGCGGATGCACATCCTCAAGGACGTCTATCCGGCCGGCGACGAAGTGATCACCATCTGGCTGGCGACCGGTCGGCGCGTCCCGCCCGCCGGGCTACCCAAGGACGTCGGCGTCGCGGTCAACAACGTGCTGACGCTGATCAATCTGGCGCGCGCCGTCGACGACGGCACGCCGGTGACCACGCGAACGCTCACCGTCACCGGCGCGGTCGCCCATCCGGTCACGCTCACCGTACCGATCGGCGTCGCCTTGCGCGAAGTGCTGGCGCTGGCCGGCGGCGCCACGCTCGCCGACGCGGCGTACATCGACGGCGGCCCGATGATGGGCAAGCTCGCCGCGTCGCTCGACGCGCCGGTGACCAAGACCACTGGCGGCCTGCTGGTACTGCCCGCCGATCACATCCTGATTCGTCGCCGCACGGCCAGCGACCGCACCATTCTGGAGAGGGCGCGCACCACCTGCGAGCAATGCCTGCTGTGCACCGAGCTGTGCCCGCGCCACATCATCGGCCACGAATTGCCGCCGCACCTGATCGTCCGCTCGGTCAATTACCACCACTTCGGTCACCCCTCGACGCTGCTCTCGGCGCTGACCTGCTCCGAATGCGCGGTCTGCGAAGCGTGGGCGTGTCCGGTCGACATTTCGCCGATGCGGCTCAACAAGATGCTCAAGGTCCAGCTGCGCCAGGAGAATGCGCGCTATACGGGGCCGCTTCACCCCGCCGACCCGATGGCCGAACACCGCCTGGTTCCGGTTTCGCGCCTGATCGCCAAACTGGCGATCAGCGAATACAACCGCAAGGCGCCGCTCGACGAAACGCCTTATCAGCCGGCGCGCGTGCTGCTGCCGCTGCGCCAGCACGTCGGCGCGCCGGCGGTGGCCTGCGTCGCCGTTGGCGACACCGTGAGCGCCGGGCAAGCGATCGCCGAGATTGCGCCGAACGCGCTGGGCGCCAGGATTCACGCCAGCATCAGCGGTCGCGTCGAAGCCATCACCGAATACGCGATCAGCATCGCGGCTTAACAAAGGATAAGATATGGATCACCATGCCATCGGCCTCGTCGAAGTCAACAGCATCGCCAAGGGTTTCGAAGTCTGCGACGCGATGGCCAAGACCGCCAACATCACGGTCCTGGTCGCCAAGAGCATTTGCCCGGGAAAGTACATCATCATGATCGGCGGCGATGTCGCGGCGGTTGCTCAATCGGTCGAAGCCGGGCAGACGCTCGCCGGATCGACCATCGTCGACAGCTTCGTGATTCCCAATATCCACCCGTCGGTGCTGCCGGCGATCAGCGGCGGCAACAGCATCGACGAAGTTCGCGCGATGGGCGTGATTGAAACTTATTCGGTCGCCGCAACGATCGAAGCGACCGACGCAGCGGTCAAGGCGGCATCTGTCATACCGCTGCGCATGCATCTTGCTTTTGGTATCGGCGGAAAGAGTTACGTCGTTCTTTCCGGCGAAGTCGCCGACATGAATTCCGCCGTCGAAGCGGGATCGACAATAGCCAGCGAAAAAGGGTTTCTGGTTAACCGCGTGGTGATTCCGCGCCCCAGCAAGCAGCTGATCGACCAGATCATGTAGGGAACGAAATTCTTCGATTTTTTCAACCAGGCAGCATCTCGGGAGACGAGCGATGAGCATAAGCACAACAGATCCAATCGTGGCACCAGCGGAGGCGCACCTGTCGCGGGTGCTTGGCCCCTTGCACCTGTGGGCGCTGGCCGTCGGCCTGGTGATTTCGGGCAACTACTTCGGCTGGAGCTACGGCATGGAGTCGGGCGGGCCAATGGGCCTGCTCATCGCGCTGGTTCCGGTGACCATTTTCTACGTCACCTTCATGCTCTCATACTCCGAGCTGGCGACGATGATCCCGCACGCCGGCGGTCCTTCGGCGTACGCCCGGCGCGCCATGGGAACCTTCGGCGGCTACATGAACGGCATCAGCTGCCTGATCGAGTTCGTCTTCGCGCCGCCGGCGATCGCGCTGGCGGTCGGCGGCTATATCGAAAACCTTTCGGGCGGCGTGTTCGGCCAGATCCAGGTCGCGATCTTTGCCTACTTCCTGTTCATCTTCATCAACTACCTCGGGATGAAAACTTCGGCGCGCTTCGAGCTGGTCGTCACGGTGATCGCGCTCGTCGGCCTGGCGATCTTCTGGGTCGCCGCCGTTCCGAACTTCAGCTGGGAACGCGTCGGCTCGCTCAAGAACGGCACTGAAGGCGTGATGGGTGCGGTGACCTTCGCCATCTGGTTCTACCTGGCGATGGAAGGCGGCGCGATGGCTGCCGAGGAAATGATCCATCCGCAGAAGGACATTCCGATGGGCTTCCTGTCAGGTTGCGGCACACTGATGATCATGGGCGTGCTGACGCTCTTGATGACCGCTGGCATCGCCGACTACACGGGACTGATGACGCTCGACTTCCCGCTGCCCGCCGCGCTTGAAGGCGCCTACGGCAAGGGGTCGATGATCTCGAAGGTGGTCAACGTGATCGGTCTTTTTGGTCTGATCGCCTCGCTGCACGGCATCATCGTCGGCTATTCGCGGCAAACCTACGCCATGGCGCGCACCGGCTACCTGCCAAAATTCCTCGCCCGCGTCAGCCCGAAGACGCACGCGCCGTTCTGGGCGCTGCTGATTCCCGGCCTGGTCGGCATCCTGCCGATTTCGCTGGGCCTGATCGACAAGTCCTACGCCGCCGGACTGACCGCGACGATGATCACCATCTCGGTGTTCGGCTCGATCGCCATGTACATCGTCAGTCTGCTCGCGCTGTTCATCCTGCGCAGCAAGGAACCGGGCCTCAAACGCCCGTTCAAGGTCAGCTATCCGCTGGTGCCACTCATCAGCATCGTGCTCGCCTTCTTCTGCCTCTATTGCGTGATCGGCTATGGCGGCGCCTCGGCGCTCAAGTGGGTGGCCATCATCTATGCCGTTGCGCTGGTGTACTATTTCATCTGGGGCAACAAGAAGGTCCGCCCGTTCGATGAAGAATTCGGCGTGCTCGACGAGCTCAACTGAGGCATCATTTGAGCTCGTCGAAAGACCTTGCCAAAACAGGGTCTCTCGCCCGCTCAAGTGACCGCCACCGGAGCCATCCCATGCCAAGCCAAATGCAGCCCCCTACTTCTAGCCGCTTTCCCGCACCGTGTCTGGCGCGCGACGTCGTCACCGACGACGCCGATTGCCTGGCGCGCAGCATCAGCGGCTGGTCGCAGGAGTATGAGCAACTCAAGGCCGGACATTTTCAAGGCAGCCTGTCCGAAATGCGCATCGGCGACGCTCAGCTCTTTCTCGAGCAAACCAGCCACGCCTTGCGTCAGGTCTGCAACGTTCCCGCCGACCATGTCTGGTTCGGCCTGCCGCACTGCGACTCGCGCTGCGTGCGGATCAACGGCGTGCCGGTGCAGTCCGGGCGGATCGCCGTGCATCGCGGCGGCCGCAACTTCGAATTGATGACGCCCGACGCCTTGCAGTTCCTCGGGATTGTCGTCAAGGAAGACATGCTGATGGCCTACGCCCGGCAATTCGAATGCGACGACTGGCTCACCGAAATGCTCGAGCGCCCGGTCCTTGAGGTCAGCGAGACGAAGAAACGCGCGGTGCAACAGAACTGCCTGCAGATTCTGCGCCACCCGCGCCAGACCAAATCGGCTCCGCTCTACCAGTCGCTTTCCGACCAGGCACTGTCAGCGCTCTTTTCCTTGTTCCAGGCGGCCAAACCGGTTTCCGAAGATCGCAGTTCAAGCCGCCAACGGCATCGCCTGGTCGAACGCGCCGACGCTTACGTGCGCTCGCGCAGCGACCGTCTGGTCACTGTTTCCGAATTATGCACCGCGCTCAGTACCAGCCGGAGAGCGCTGCAAATCGGCTTCCAGGAGGTCCTCGGCGTCGGCCCCCATGCCTACATCCGCGCGATCAGCTTGAACGGCGTGCGCAGCCAGCTCAAGAACGCCGACTCGCCCTACGCCAGCGTCCAGGATGCCGCCGCAGCGTACGGCTTCTGGCACATGAGCCAGTTCGCCGTCGACTATCGCCAGCTGTTCGGCGAGCGCCCGTCGGAAACGATCAAACGACGGTGCCGTTGAGTAATATTTTCGAAGGAAACAAAGAGTAGAAAGCAACACCTGTTGTAGTCATGAAAGCAGCGTTTTTTCCGTAACTACCTTTAAGGACATAATCGATGAAAAACAAGCCCGCAGTACTGTTACTCGCCGCGCTGATTTCCGCCGCCATGCTCGGCGGTTGTGCCAGCGGACCGAACTCGGCGGCGTCCTCGTCGCAATCGCAAAGCGCGGTCAAGCTCGCCGACCGCAACTGGGACAGCTTCAACAAGTCGCAGATCGAAAAGCTGATCGCCACCTACGGCAAGACCAGCCCCAACTACAACCCGGCCAAGCCGCCCTACGCCGTTTTCGACTGGGATAACACGATGGTTTTCCTCGACGTCGAGGAAGCGACGCTGATCTATCAACTCGAGAACCTGCGTTTCAACATGACGCCCGAGCAGATGGACAAGGCGCTGCGCATGTCGGTACCGAAGACCAACTTCGTCAAGGACTACAACAATGCCGCCGGCCAGCCGGTCAATATCGACCTGGTCGTTCCTGACGCGGTCGACAGCTACCGCTGGATCTACGCCAACTACAAGGGCCTGAAGGGCACGCTGTCGCTTGAGGAAGTCAAGAAGAGCCCGCATTACACCAACTTCGTGACCAAGGTCCGCTACATGTACGAAGCGATCGGCGACACCTTCGACGTCTCGGTCGCCTACCCGTGGGTGCTCTATCTCTTCACCGGCCAGAACGAGCAGCAGGTTCGCGCAATGGTCAACGAAACGCTGGCCTGGCAGAAGACCCAGCCGATCGCCAAGGTCAAGTGGACCAGCCCGGCGTCGCTGCCCGGCAAGGCCGGCGTCGTCTCGGTGAGCTGGAAGAACGGCCTGCGCCTGATGCCAGAAATGCAGGATGTTTTCAAGGCCTTCCGCGACGCCGGAATCGACGTCTGGGTGTGCACCGCGTCGTTCGTCGACGTGATCAAGGAAATCTCGTCGAACCCGGCCTACGGCTACAACAACCCGGCCGACCGCGTGATCGGAATGGAACTCGAACGCGATGCGAACGGCATCATCCAGACCGAGTTCCGCAAAGGTTATGCGCAGACCCAGCAAAAGGGCAAAACGCAGGCGATCAACCGCTTCATCGTCCCGAAGTACGGCTACGGCCCGATCTTCGTCGCCGGCGACAGCGAAGGCGACATGAACATGATGCAGGACTTCTCCGACACCAAGCAGGTGCTGATCGTCAATCGCCTCAAGGGCAAGGACATCATCACGCTGTCCAAGCAGGCCGTCGAATCCTACGGCAAGCCCGACGCCAAGGTCCTGCTGCAGGGGCGCAACGACAACACCGGCGAATTCGTCAAGTCGCAGGCGCACATCAAGTTCGGCGCCAAGGACGGACAGGTCCTCAAGTAAACGCCCTCGCCGGCCGGCGGCGACGCCGGCCAGATCGCGCAAGCGCCGCATCCGTCATGGGTGCGGCGGTTTTTTTGGGCATCCGGGCTGCTCAGAGCCAATGCGCCAGCAATGGCGCGCAGATCGCCATCAGAACGCCGGCGACGATCATCGTCAGGCTTGAGATGACACCCTCGTCGGTGCTGCGCCGGTAGGCCGTGGCGGTGCCGGCGGCGTGCGCGCCAGCGCCGAACAGCGCGCCACGTGCGACGTGCGTGCTCAGCGGCAACAAGGCCAGGATCCATTCGCCCAGAATCATTCCGACCATGCCGGTGATGACCACGAAGATCGCCGCGAGATCGGCCGTTCCGCCAATCTCGGGGGCCGCCATCATGGCGAACGGCGTGCTGATCGAGCGCACGGCGAGGCTGCGTTCGAGCGTGGTGGGCAGGTCGAACAAGCGTGCCAGGGCCACCGAACTGCCGACGGCGACGCTCATCCCGACCACCACGCCGACGACCAGCGGTATCCAGTGCTGGCGGATGGTATGGCGATAATCGTAGATCGGCACCGCGAAAGCCACTGTCGCCGGCCCCAGCATCCAGCTCAACCAGTGGCTGCGCGAGGCGTAGTTGCCGTAGGGCACGTGCGCGATCAGCAAAATCGCGATCAGGATCACCGGAACCAGGATGAAGGGTGCGAGCCACTGGCGCGGATAGCGACGGTGCAAGCGCTTGATCGCGAAATAGAGCAGCACGGTAGCCACCAGCCAGGCGCTGGCGACGGGACTGACGGCATTGATCAGATCAATCATCTAAGACGCCTTGCGTTGCGCGCTGCGCGCCTGGAAGCGCCAGGCGATATCCACCGCGACGGCGGTACTGACCATCACGCAAACAGTGCTGAGCAGGATGACGACCAGAATCGCCAGGCCATGACTACGGATGATCTCGGCGTATTGCACGATGGCGACGACCGCCGGAACGAAGAACAGCAGCATTTCACCGATCAGCCAGTCGGCGCCAGCGGCCAGCCAGTCGCGCCGCAGGATGCCGCAGGCCATGCCGACGAGCGCCAGGCCAAGCCCCAGCAGGCTGCTCGGAACAAACGGCAGGAAGCGCCTCGAGAGCGTATCGGCGCCAAGCCAGAGCAAGGCAATCAATGCCACCTGGGCGACCACGGCGAATGATTTGCCCGGCGACGCGGTGGGCGGCGTGGGAGAAACGCTGACGGAAAGAGCTGCGGACATCGAAGTACTCTACCTTTATGCTGACGATGCTGGCAGTGTAGCGATCGATGTTCCATAATAGAAATGAATTGTTGTGATGGACAACATTCTATTTAGGAATAAGTTGGTCGCGATGGAATTCAAGGCGTTGAGGGTATTCAACGAGGTGGTACGACAGGGCGGATTCACCCGCGCCGCGGAATTGCTGCACGTCACCCAGCCGGCGATCAGCAAGACGATCCGTGCGCTCGAAGACGAGTTGGGTTCGTCGCTGCTGATTCGCGAAGGGCGTAGCGTGCGGCTCACCGATGCCGGACGCATCGTGTTCGAACAGGGGCAGCTGGTGCTGGCGGCGAGCGAACGCCTGCACGGCGAGCTCGAAGCCTTGGGCCAGTTGGTTCGCGGACAGGTGTACGTCGGCCTGCCGCCGATGGTCGGCGCGGCTTTTTTCGCGCCGGTCGTGCGCCTGTTCAGGGAACGTTACCCCGGCGTCGAACTGATCCTGACCGAAGAAGGCGCACGCGACCTGGAACGCGGCGTCATGGCCGGAAAGCAGGAGCTCGGCGTCACCGTTCTCCCGGTCGCGACCGACGGCCTGGAAGCCATGGCGTTTTCCAGCGAGGACCTGTGCCTGTTGGCACCCGCCGATTCCGCTTGGGCCGCGCACCAAGACATCGGCATCGACGATCTGCGCGATGAGGCACTGATCCTTTTCAACCAAGGCTTCGCCTTGGCCGACCGCATCGACGACGCTTGCCGGGCGGAGGGTTTCAAGCCCCGGGTCGCGGCACGCAGCGGCCAATGGGATTTCATCGCCGAATTGGTCGGCGCCCGCCTCGGCCTGGCGCTCCTGCCCCGCCGCCTGTGCGAACGGCTGGACCCCGCACGCTTCCTGTGGCGACCGCTGCTGCGACCGCCGATTCCCTGGCACCTGGCGATCATCTGGCGCCGCGACGCCTACCTCTCGCACGCCGCGCGAGCCTTCCTGGCGCTGGCACGAGAGACCTTGGTCGCGCCAGCCGCAGCATAAACCGCGCGAACCCGCGCGCGTGGATTCTCTACCGCAGCGGCGGCGACGGTCCTTTCGTCTTGCCCTCACAATCTGTGGTCGGCCATAAGCGGAAATTCGCCCTGACCTGATCGCTGTCATTGAAAAGGCCGTTGCGCTCCGAAACCTGCCGTAGGTCCAATCCACAGCGATCGACCAATCTGGCCATTGGCGATACTCAGTCGTGGGGGCGTTGTTGCACGGTTTGTTGCCGTTGGCACGTTGGATCACCTGAATAAGCTTTTACATCAACGGTCTGGAACTGCACCCGCCGCAAAGCGATAGCGGACGACCTGGAAAGCCGCCCTTCACGTCCAAGCCAAGGCTGCGGCGGCCCTCAGCGAGTAGTCAGGCGTCCGTGTGCCCTTGGTGTCGTAGGACGATATGTGCGGCCTTCTCCGACGCGACGAATTCAACGCACGCGTACCCCAGAGCGCGCAAGTCAAGCCCTGCAAGCAGCGATTCTCCCCGGCCAAGCAGGGCTGGCGCGATGGCAATGTGCAGTTCATCGATGAGGGCCTCCCGAAGATACTGCCGTATTGTGTTCGCCCCTCCGCCGATCCGCACGTCCATTCCGGCAGCGGCCTCGCGCGCACGGTCGAGCGCCTC